>Ga0181530_10003088_pt1 | contig 18968 bp, 18 predicted proteins | sample PEATcosm2014_Bin_42_FD_119769 | JGI IMG/M metagenome (GOLD analysis project Ga0181530, IMG submission 119769) | Peatland microbial communities from MTU Mesocosm Facility, Houghton, MI, USA - PEATcosm2014_Bin10_60_metaG | ecosystem: Environmental > Terrestrial > Soil > Wetlands > Peat | place... | reverse complement strand
GGAGCAGTTTAGATGTCGGGACACTCGAAGTACGTGGCCGAATCATATTGTCTCATCCCGAGCGACGGCGGCCTGCTTTTAGCCGCCGGAGTCGAGGGACCCCTATAGCACGAAGGATCTTTGGGTAAATAGGGGTCCTTCGACTCCGGTTCGTTCGCTGCGCGAACGAACCTCCTCTCAGGATGACAGCCGTTTGGGGGCATGCAGTCGCGGCTCGGCAGATTTGCATCACGAGGTTGCCGGTCAGCTCACCGTAGCCTTCCCCGAACGCCGCGGAAACATCAGGCGCAAGGGCAAAATTCGTTCCCGACGGCGTTCCGCCTCGAGCGCGCGGGCACGCGCTTTGAGCAGATCGTCAAGCGAGACCATGCCTATAAGCTGGCGCGAGTCACCCCGTTCCACTACCGGAAAGCGCGTCAATCCAGTTCCCGCCATGCGATAAACGACGACGCGCAGCGGCTCATCCGGATAAGCGACCTTGGGGTCCCGACGGACCAACTCCGCCAATCCGTGGCCGTTGCCCTGCTGCATCAGTTGCTGTAGATCCTGGCGCCTGACCACGCCAACCAATCTGCGCTCGCCATCGACCACAGGATAAAGGCGCTGGCGGCGCTGGCTCTGACCATCATGCAGCGACTTGGCGAGATCGGCGACCGACGTATTGGCGGGAATGGCTGCGATGTTCGACCGCATGACCTCGCGCACGAAGAGAATCTCCAATGGGTCCACCGAATACTCGCGGCTCAAATGGTAACCGCGGCGCGCCACCTTTTCGGTCAGGATGGAGCGTTTCAGGGTGAGGACCGTGAATGCATGCGCCACCACCGAGGCCAGCAGCAGGGGAAGAATGACGTTGATGTCGTGGGTCAGTTCCACCGCGAATACCACGCCAGTGAAGGGTGAGCGCATGGTGCCGCCAAGAATGGCGCCCATGGCGATCAACGGCCAGAAGCCCATTCCTTCATGGGGCAGAAACGAACTCATCAGACCGCCCAGCGCGCCACCCATCATCAGCAGCGGCGCCAGCACCCCACCCGATGTTCCCGAACCCAGCGAGACTGCCCAGATGACCGACTTCACCAATAGGATGCCTGCTATGGTGGTCAGCAACACATTGCCCCGAAGCAAGGCCCCAATGGTGTCATAACCTACACCTAACGCCTGCGGGAAGATCAGTCCACCGATGCCAACCACAAAGCCGCCAATGATCGGCCACCACATCCAGTGAATGGGCAGCTTGAGGAACGCGTCTTCGGCGGCATAGACGGCCAGGGTGAGCAGCGCCGATAGCGCGCCGGCCAGCAATCCCACTAAAACGCAGCTCAGCAAACCTGCGGGTCCGATGAACGCCGGGTGCGGCGGAGTGGGAAACAGCGGCCCCATGCCGATGATGTAGCGGCGAGTAGCCGCAGCGGCTGCGCTGGCCAAGGCAACCGGAATCAGGCTGCGCGGCTTCCATTCAAACAGCAGCAACTCCACAGAAAGCAAAACGGCGGCCAGTGGCGAGGCAAAGGTCGCCGACATGCCGCCGGCGGCGCCGGCCACCAGCAGGGTCCTGCGTTCTGCGCTGGTGAGATGGAAGAACTGGGCAATCATGGAGCCAACTGCGCCGCCCGTCATGATGATCGGCCCCTCAGCGCCAAACGGTCCCCCAGAGCCAATCGAGATGGCCGACGAGACTGGCTTCAGGATGGCGACCCGGGGCTCAACCTGTCCGCCCTTCAACAGAATGGCCTCGATGGCCTCGGGAATGCCGTGCCCACGAATGCGCTCGGAGCCGTAACGCGCCATGAGGCCAACGATGAGACCGCCGATCATGGGGACGAGAATCTCAAGCCAGCCGAGATGGTTGCCGGCAGGGGAAACCAGCGCCGTGCTCCAGCGCTGAAAGAAAAACAGATTAGTGAAAAGCCCGATCAGCCGCAGTAGGGCCCAAGCGACAAATGCGCTGAATATGCCGATGCCGATTGCCAGCAAGGAAATTGGGACAACCTCCAGCGTGGTAGTGAAGTCGCCTAGACGCTCCATCCCGTCGTCGCGCGTCATGTGAGCCCGTATGCGGGCAATCGCCTCTCCAAGTCTTCCCTTCAAACGTGTCTCTCCCTTATTTTGAACGCCGCAGTCTTCTCTATGGCCCTATAGGGCGTCCCTGACATCCAGACTCAGCTTCCTGCCAGCGGAAAACAGTCCTTAGTTACGCTATTTCTTCTTGGCTGCTGCTGGGCGATGGCCCACAGCGGTCTTGTGACCCCCGTGCAACATAATTTTCTTTAGCGTTGCCACCAACGCCGGGGCTGTCGAACGCAGCTCCGCCCGCATATGCATGGTCAACTCTCCTAAAATGCGTTCCCCGCGAGCCGTCAATTGCACGTACACTTCGCGCCGGTCCCGCTCGCCGCGCGTCCGCTTGATCAGGCCTTTCTTTACCAGCCGGTCCACCAGCTCGACGGCACTGTGATGCTGGATTTGCAGGCGTTCGGCAAGAAAAGCGATGCGGCATTCTTCCCCGTCAGGCTTGCCCTTGATGGCCAGCATCAGTTGATGGTGTTGCGGCTCGACGCCGGCTTGCCGCGCGGCTTCCTCGCTGAAGCGCACGAATCGACGGATCTGATAGCGGAACTCGGCGAGTGACTGATAGTCGGACGGCTTGATTCGTTGGTCGTGGGTCATAGGCAGGGCCGATACGATTATATCGTATTACGATGTAATTCCGCTTTTCGCTTTTCGCCTTTCGCTTTTCGCCTTTCGCTTTTCGCCGTTTCGTGATGAGCTCCTTCAGTCAGGAATGTGGCCGATCCTGGCGCGCCAATCGTGAAACCCCAAAAGGCCGAACGCGAAAGGCGAAGAGCGAAAAGCGGGCGTCCTTGTACAATGAAGAGTTTCACCTTCATCTGTTGAACCGTCTTTAAAGGAGCTTCGCATTGATCGCTCGCTATACCCGCCCGGAGATGGGCCGCATATGGAGTGACGAGAACAAATTTCGCACCTGGCTGGAGGTGGAAATCGCGGCCACGGAAACGCTCGCCGAGGCTGGGCTGGTGCCGCAATCCGCGGCCAAGGCTATTCGCGAGAAGGGCGGCTTCGAGGTGGCCCACATCAACCAGATTGAAGCTGAAGTGAAGCATGACGTCATCGCTTTCACCACTGCGGTCGCCGAAAAGGTCGGGCCAGAATCGCGCTGGCTGCACTACGGCCTCACATCGAATGATGTCGTAGACACAGCCCAGGCGTTGCTGGTGAAACAGGCGTCGGCCATCATTCGTGAAGACCTGCAAAAGCTGCGCGAAGTGCTGAAGCGGCGTGCGTGGGAGTTCAAAGACACGCCCATGATCGGTCGCACCCACGGCATTCATGCTGAACCGATTACCTTCGGATTAAAGCTGGCGAACTGGTACTCCGAGGTGCAGCGCGACATCGAGCGCTTCGAGATGGCGGCCGAACACATGCGCGTCGGCAAGGTCTCCGGCGCGGTGGGCAACGCCGCGCACCTGGAGCCGGAATACGAAGAAGCGATTTGCAAGCGGCTGGGACTTAACGTCGCTGCGGTTTCCTCGCAGGTGATTCAGCGCGACCGGCACGCGTTCTATGTGGCTACGCTGGCCGTGATTGCCTCGACGCTGGACAAGTTCGCCACCGAGATTCGCCACCTGCAACGCACCGAAGTCCGCGAAGCAGAAGAATATTTCAGCGAGAAGCAGAAGGGTTCGTCGGCGATGCCGCACAAGCGCAACCCCGTGACCTGCGAGCAGATCAGCGGCCTGGCGCGAGTGGTGCGGGCCAATGCACAGGCCGCGCTGGAGGACGTTGCTTTGTGGCACGAGCGCGATATTTCGCATTCGTCGGTGGAGCGCATCATCTTGCCCGACTCAACCATTCTGGTCGACTACCTGCTCCATAAAACTGCCAATCTCATTGACACGCTGCTGGTCTATCCCACGCGCATGATGAAGAACCTGGAATCGACTGGCGGCCTGGTATTCAGCGGGCAATTGCTGCTCGACCTGGTGGAGGCCGGGATGTTGCGCGAGGACGCTTACCGGTTGGTGCAGTCCAATGCCATGCGCGCCTGGAAGGACGACCTGCACTTCCGCGAGCTCATCCTGAGCGATCCTGAGATCACATCGAAGGTGAGGCGCGAGACGCTGGAGCATGCCTTCGATTTGCAGAGGCCGCTGCGCAATGTGGACAAAATTTTCCGCAGAGTTTTCGTGGATCAAAGGCCAGCGGCAGGATAAATATGCTTCAGAACAGCAGATCCCTTGCCGACTAAAGTCGGCTCGTGATGACAAGAAAAGGACGTGCAACGGCGCACCCGTTCGGCGAGCTCAGGGCATGGCTAAACTGCGCCCCTTCCTAGCCTTCGTCAACCAGTCCCAGCAATTCCGACATTTCCTCGTAAAGAAAGCCTTCACCGGGACGATAGGGCTGGACCCAGCGTCCATCGATGACGAACTGTGGAACAGCGCGCTTGCCGGTTTGGCGGATGACTTCCTGAGCAGCGCCGGGCGTTTTGTCGATGTCGATGTTGGTATAAGGGATGTTGTGCTTATCGAGAAACTGCCTGGCGACACGGCTGTCGGGGCACCACCAGGCAGAATAAACGATCAACTCCATATTGCGATTGTATGACAAACCCTCCGCAGCCAATGGCGAGACTCAGCGTTCGCCGCTCCCGGTTTACACTACTCTGTGCGCGTCGCCATCGATATTCGCCGCATCACCGAGTTCGGTGTCGGGACTTATACCCGCAACGCCATCCGCACCCTGGCGCGCCTCGATCACGATAACGAATATCTTCTCATCGGCATTCCGGACAAAATCGGCCCGCGCGGCAGGTTTGGCGACATTGGGCCGCTGCCGCCCAACTTCATCACTGTTCCCGGCCAGCCTAATGAATTCTCCATCGCCAGTTATCTCGAGCTGCATCGCATCCTGAAACAGAACCGCTGCGACCTGCTACACGTGCCGCATCTGTTCTGGAAGCCGCAGGGCATCCCGTGTCCCTACGTGGTCACGGTGCACGATCTGCTGGACCACATGTATCGCGTCAACAGCCAGCCCGGCGTGAAACGTAGCCTCCACTTCCAGTTCACCAAGCGAGTGCTACAGCGCGCCGCGCGCATCCTGGCCGTCTCCAATTTTTCCAAAGCGGACACGGTGCGGTTGTTCAACGTGCCGCCGGAAAAGATCGAGGTCATCTACAACGCCATCGACGACAGCTTCCGTCTGGGCCACGCCAGCGAGGCCGAACAACAGTTCATCGCGGAACGGTATCAGGTGAACACGCCGTTTCTGCTCTACGCCGGCCGCATCAGCCCGCACAAGAACGTGGTGCGCATCATTGAAGCCTTCGCGGCGCTCAAGGGCGAGTTGAACAAGGAAGGCAAATTCGACGACTTGAAGCTCATCATCATCGGCGACGAGGTTTCCAAGCATCCCGACCTGCGCCGCGCCTGCGTCAAAGCCGGAGTGCAAAACGATGTGCGCTTTCTCGGCTTCGTGCCCATCGATGTCTTGCGCATTTTCTACGACCAGGCGAAGATCTTCGTCTTTCCCTCGCTCTACGAAGGCTTCGGCTTGCCGCCGCTGGAGGCCATGGCCCATGCCACTCCGGTGGTCACCAGCAACACTTCCTCGATTCCGGAGGTTGTGGGTAACGCCGCGGTCATGGTCAATCCCGAGAACGTCTTCGAGATCATGCGCGCGCTGCATCGCGTGCTGCTGGACAAGCCATTGCGCGACAAGCTGAAGGCCCGCGGTCTGGAGCAGGCGGAAAAGTTTTCCTGGGATGCCAGCGTGCGCCGCATGTTGCAGATTTACCGCGAGGTGGCAAAGCAAAGCTGAGCCACGAGCCACTAGCTCGTAGCTCGCGGCGCGAAGCGGCTTTTCTTAGCTGCCGGGCCTGTAAGCCGAATTTTGTGTGCCGCTCTTTGCCGCCACGGGCTGCAAGTCGCCGGTTGCGAGTAATGGTTGCTTCAGAGATTCACTCTGACAACTGGCAACTGCCCCGTGAGAACAAAGAGCGGCACGACGGTCATTCCTCTGGGCCGTGCATTACTGCGCGGCTCTAGCGACCTACCCGGAAGTTGTGACGCACCGAGCCGGCACGTGCGCTCATCGCATCGCCCAATCCTTGCGAATCGGATGACCGGCAAACGCTCCTCCCCTATTTGGTCTTGCTCCGTGTGGGGTTTTCCCTGCCACCGCCATTACTGGCGGCGCGGTGCGCTCTTACCGCACCTTTTCACCCTTACCTCGCCCAACCGAAGTTGAGCGGGGCGGTATATTTTCTGTGGCACTTTCCGTCAACGGCCCTTTGAGAGCCGCCGCCCGGACGTTATCCGGCACACCGCTCTGTGGAGTTCGGACTTTCCTCTGCCGGCTTGCGCCCGCAGCGACCGTCCGGCCCAGCAGCTAACACAATTATAGATGTTCGTCAGGATGGTTGGTTCTTAGATGTGTCGGCAATGGCTTTTAGCACTGCGTCCCGGTTGGCAACGGCCTCGACATAATCGGGTTTGAGGCGAAGTGCCTCGTTGTAGTCGTGCAGCGAGCCTTCCACGTCCCCCATGGCTCGACGGATGCACCCCAAACTGTCGAATGCTTCTGCTAAATCCGGCCTCAATCGTATAGCTTCTGTACAGTCTTGTAGCGCTTCTTCCAGGTCGCCCTTGAGGTAGCGGGCATAGCCCCGGTTGTTGAACGCCATGGCGAGGTCGGGCTTGAGGCGAATGGCGTCGTCGCAATCGGCGATGGTGCCGTCCAGGTCGCCTTTGTAGCGCCGGGCACTGCCCCGATTAACGAAGACTTCGGCGAAGCCGGGCTTGAGGCGGATGGCTTCGTCGTAATCCGCGATCGCGCCATCGAAATCGCCCTTATCGTAGCGCGCATTGCCCCGGTTGTTGAAGGCCCTGGCGTAGTCGGGCTTCAGGCGGATGGCCGTGCTGTAATCGGCGGTCGCGCCGTCGAGGTCGCCCTTTTTGCGGCGCCCGTAGCCCCGGTTGTTGAAGGCCTCGGCGAAGTCGGGCTTAAGGCGAATGGCCTCGTTGTAATCTGCGATTGCGCCATCCAGGTCGCTCTTGCGGTAGCGCGCGAGGCCACGGTTGTAGAAGTAATCGGCGTCGTTCGCATTGAGGAGGATGGCTCGGTTATAGTCCTCGATGGCGCCGTCTTGGTCGCCTTTGTCGCTGCGTGCGAGGCCACGGTTGTTGAAGGCGTTGGCGTAGTCGGGCTTGAGGCGAATGCCGTTGCTGTAGAAGCGGAGCTTCTCGTCGAGATCGACGGCATTAACTCCGCGCTCGAACCATTGCTGCGCCGTCAGCTCTTCTTCCGCTACCTTGGGAGCGGCGGCCGCTTCTCTCTTTTGCTCCGCGGCGGCCCTCCGGGCGGGAAGAGAAGCCGGTTGCGGCACAGCATCCAGCGCGACATTAAGATACCTGTCGCGCAGTCGCCCCATCGCTTCCAGAAAATAATCCGCCGGAACATTAAGCGCGTTGTAGTGCCTGAGCGGAGCCAGCGTACCGGTGAGTTGACTGGCAATCGTCGGAGTACCGAAGTCGAATCCTTCCAGCATGAGCGGCACAATATTGCGCCGGCTCTCGAATGCGATTTCAATCTCACGACGCAGCCAGTCGTCCGGCTCGCCGCACTTCTCCAACGCGGACGGCGTCAGGATGACGAGAAAATGCGCCCGCGCCCGGATGTTCTCCAAAATGACGGTTTCGAAGTCGCCACTGGCAATGCCGCTGAAGTCAAAGAAGACGTCGTAGCCGAACTGCGTCAGGTTCTGGAAAATCGCCAGAGCCCACGGAACGTTGGTGCGGCGATAGCTGATGAAGACGGTTCTCTCGACGCGTTGCATAGCGTGTTACGAGCTTGACGCTCAGGAGATGCAAAGACTATAGCAAAGCCTGTCTCGCCCAGGCTGCTATTAGCCTTCCTTCAACACCAACTGCTCCGCCGGCGAGAACACGTACGCGCGAATCATCATTGTGCTCAGCAGGGATGTCAGCCCCGACGCGGCCAGGATCATCGCGATCACCACGAACTGATAGATTGCCGCGTAGAGTGGATCGGCGCCGGAGAGCAGCATCCCGGTCATCAGCCCAGGTATCCAGACGATGCCCAGCGAGCGCAAATTGTCGATGGCGGGAATCAGCGAGGAATGGATGCTGGCCTCGGTATAGCTGGCGATCGTCTTCTCCGGCGCAGCGCCCAGCGCCAGCGCGGTTTCGATCTCGCCTGCATGCGCCAGCACCTCGGAGCGAAAGCGGTTCAGCGCGAGCCCATTGGTGTTCATCGCGTTGGCGATGATCATGCTCCCCACCGGAATCAGCGAGGTGATGGCGGTGTCGATCACGCCAGCCCACGTCATCACCGCAGTCACCAATCCGGCGCCCGCTGCGATGGAGTAGGTCGAAACTTTGCGCGCGCCGGAGATGTTCTGCGCGCGCTTGGCGGAAATCGATCCTGCGGCAAGGATCATGCCCGCGAGCAGAAAGACGCTGCTCCAGCGCGGTGCTTTCAGCAGCAATACCAGCACCGAGCCGACAACGACAATCTGCACGATGCCGCGCAGCAACGCTACCGCGGTGTCGCTTTCGAGATGAATGTTGCGGCGGCGCGCCAGCAGGATGACCAGCAACGCCAGTACCGCGGCGATGCCTGCCTGCGCGAATCCCAGCGCAATTTGCGAATGAAACAGCGTCTTAAGCACCGAGCACCTCCGTCGGCGTTCCTTGCTGGACCAGTCGTCCAGCTTCGATGGCGGCCACTCTGTCGCACAAGCGGCGCGCCTGATCGCGATCATGAGTTACCAGAACAAATGTGTAGCTGTTGGCGCTGACCAAATTGCGGATCAGAGCTTCGATACCGCCCTTGGCCTGCTCGTCCAGAGCGGACGTTGGCTCATCCAACAACAATATCTCCGGCTGGTTGGCCAGCGCGCGGGCCAGCGAAACGCGCTGCTGTTCGCCGCCGGAGAGGTTGGCAACATTGCGCGCGGCGAATCCCGCCAGACCGACGCGTTCTAGCAAGCTGGCGATTTCCGAGTCGGGCAATGTTTCGCCGCGTTGCGCCGGCCCGAAACGCAGGTTGGAGGCGATGTCGCCGGGAAAGAGAAATGGCCGCTGCGTCACCATGCCGATGCGCCGGCGCAACTCCTGCGGCGCAATCTGGCGATAGTCCAGATCTTCGAGAAATACCGTTCCAGTGGTGGGCTCGTCCAGGCGATTCAGCAGACGGAGCAGGGAACTCTTGCCTGAGCCGCTGGGTCCGACCAGACCCAACAACTCTCCGCAGTAAACCTCAAGCGAGACATCCTGAACGATCCATTTATCGCCGACGCGGCGTCCCAGATGCTCCGTCCGCAAGACGACCGCGCCAGCCGAGCCGTTCATCGGTCCAGATGTCCGTAATAGATGTTCGTGTCGTATTCCAGCGTCACCATGCCGTTTTTCGCATGCGCTCCGAACAGTTCCGGCAGGGCTTCCAACATCGCATCGTGTTTCTCGCCGGACTTAGGGATGTACGACGACGACAGCAGCCGGCCGCGCAGGCCGTCAAAGTTCAAAACCTGCTGGTTGTGTTGCTGGATCAGGGTCATCTTATTAGGTGCAAAGAAGCGCTGCAGGACATCGTAGTTGGCGAGGTATTTCCGTGATACCTGTTCGTAATCGACGGAATACTTCCCCACGAAGGCCTCATAGGCACGCAGAAACGGCGTAGCTTGCGCGTCGCGATGGTGCCACACTAGCACTACCCATCCGCCCGGTTTCAGGATGCGGGCGAATTCGGCTCGCGCCTCCGGCGGCCGGAACCAATGAAACGCCTGCGCGGCGATGACAAAGTCCACACTCGCATGTCCCAGAGTCGTAGACTCGGCGCTGCCTTCCACCATGCTGAAATTGGTGTAGCGTGCCATGCATTTTTCGCCCGCCAGCCGCATCTCCCGATTGGGCTCGATGCCAATCACGCGGTTGCCGTTATCCAGGAAGATCTCTGCCAGCAGCCCCGTGCCGCAGCCTACATCGGCAATCAGGTGCTGCTCCGTCAGCCCACAGGACTGTTGCAGAGCGTATACCACATCGTGGGAGTAGCGCGGACGATACTTCGCGTAGTCTTCCGCCCGATCGGAGAAACGGACCAGCGGGTCGCGAACTGATTCGGTCATCGGGAGAAATGATAACGTAGCAGGTGGCGGGTTGGCATTTGGCACTTAGCACTTGGCATTTGGCACTTGGCACTTAGCAATTAGCACTTGGCACTTCGGCCCTTCGGCCCTTCGCATTTCTGACCCGCTGTAAGGAACATGAGCCTTGGCCAACTGCTAACTGCTAAATGCCAGATCGTAAGGTAAAGATTCCAGCCTCCAGAGAAATGACGCCCTTAGTCGCCGCCATCAGTGCCGCGATCCGGAGGGTGCCACGTGGCCGCGTCAGCACCTATGGCGCGATCGCCAACGCGGCCGGTTACCCGCGCTGCTCCCGGCACGTTGGCCGAGTGTTGAAGCAAGTTGGCGGTCTGCCTTGGCAGCGGATCTTAGGCTCCGGAGGCCGGATTTCGCTGCGCGGAGAATCTGCCATGGAACAGCGCTTTCTGCTGCAAGCTGAAGGCGTTCGCTTCAAAGGTCGACGGGTGGATTTGCGGGAGTTCGAACACCGCTTCGCGACCGCCAGACGCAAGCGTATCTCCGGCGCCAAGGGCATTCCCAAAGCGAAACGTTTGCCGCCAAAGTTGTAGAGCTCCCGGATTGTCTGGGCTATCTGCCTTCTGCCGTTAGCGTAAAATAGGAGCAGTTTCGCACCAATCAGGGGATTATGTTTACGGTGGGCCGAGTGTGTCTTGCTGTGTTCGCAGCGTCTGTCTTGTTTGCTGCGCCGCTTTTGGCACAGCGTTACCCGGAGCGCGATCACACCGTCTTTCACCGCCCGGCGCCGCCGCCGGCCAAGCATCCATCAACGGCTGCGAGTACGACGGTTGCGAACCGCCCGCCGGTTGCTGCGTCCAACACCAGCACTCGCACGCCCGACGCAAACCGTCACCGCGATGTGACGTTCAGCCCCGCGCCGTCCTCGACTGAAACCCACAATCCACAGAACCCACAAGCACCGAAATAAATCGACCTGGCGGTCGACTGATCAAGGGATCTCTTCGTAATACCGCTCGCCGGCGCAGCCGCGGCACAGAATTCTTCCGTCCCGTCGCACCTCGCGCTGGAAATTGATGCCCTCGCCGCATTGCGCGCAGACGATGCGCTCGCCCTTGTATCCCGGCAGCTCCTCCGGCGGCAATGACACCTTTACCCACTGCTCAGTGAACAGATCATCGTTCGGCATCTCGCGATAGGCAAGCATCTGCTGCTGGTTCTTGTTCTGGATCTCAGGATGCATCTGCCGCGCCAGCGCCTTGGAGCTTTCCCTGGCGCACACCCGCACCGCCCGGCCGGAGTTGAGGTCTACGAAGGTTGCCGCCACCTTGCCCCAGTCGCGAAACTTCAGCGCCCGCTTGCCCAATCGGCAGCCGGTGACCACCGCGACGGCATCGGTGGCGCAGCGGTCGATTTCGACAAAGGTAATCAGCCGCTTGCGGTCTTTGCCATGGGGATCGTCGATGCCCAGCAGCGCGAGGCCGCGCATAGCCAGCCGCACGCCGAGTATTTGCCCGGCGCACAGATGGCCGTGAGCCACTTCCGCATCGCGCAACAGTTCGTCGAAACTCTTCACCGCAGTGTGCTCCGCTTATTCCTCATCCGAGTCGTTGTCGGGCGCCTCATCGGCAAACCGCCCGCTCACGTTCACCGTGAACTTGTCGCCGGCCTTGGGCAGGAAGGTCACGCGCGGCGGCTGGCGGTCCCAATGCGGCGGCGCGCAATTGCTATCGGACGAATCTCCCATGCTGGACTTACCCAGCTCCTTGCGAAACAGCGGTTTCTTGCCGCCGATCTCGGCGACCACGGCATTCACCCGCTCGCCGTTCGATGTGATGCCGCAATAGGCCGCGTAATCGCGATACCAGCTCACCTCCGAATAGAACGGGTCGAAGTCAGGCAGCTTTACCAGCGACATCTTCCCCGACACGCGATCCACCAGCAGCCATCCACCTCGTTGCCAAAGCCACTTGGGAGACTTCTTCGTGTCGTCGGGCAAGGCGTCATTGATGCGATACGCACGCCGCACCACGAACTCACGATCGGTGACATCGTGCGCCGCACCAGTGGTGAATTCTTTCAGCCTGCTATCGACGTAAAGCGGTCTGACCGGGATGTTCATCGTTGTATCTTCTGCAGGCCCGGCGAAGAGCTTCACCGGCATGGCTTTTCCCAGGCTTACAACGTGAGGCTTCGCGGCGGCAGCGGCCGGCAGGCCAATCGGCAACATCGCGATGAGGAGAAAGACAGCGCGCATAGAGAGTCCAATTGCTCGAAGGGTACTTCGCCGGCAGACCGGCCGCAAGTTCCTGGCCCACAGTTGCCGGGCTGCAAACTTTTCTCCCTTCGATCTTAACCACCTGACAACTGGCTTACAATGAATATGCGTCTAAGCGGCTGAGGATGGCCTTGATTTACAGCTTCATAATTCCGGCTTACAACGAAGGCGAACGCCTTTCCGTATCTCTGCCCAGGATCTTCGACTACCTTCGGACGCAGCAACTGCAAAGCGAAATCATTGTAGTGAATGACGGCTCCAGCGATAACACGGCCGACGTGGTCCGGCATTTCATGTTGCTCCATCCCGATCTCCGGCTGGCGGAAAATCCCGGAAACCGCGGCAAGGGATACAGCGTTCGCAACGGGATGTTGCACGCCCATGGCGATATGGTGCTGTTCACGGACGCCGATCTTTCATCGCCAATTTACGAGGCGGGAAAGTTGTTCGCCGCACTGGAGCAGGGCGCGGATGTGGCCATTGGATCGCGCTGGCTGCAATCGGAGCTACAGACCGAGCGCCAGCCGTGGCTCCGGCAGTTGTACGGACGCTGTTTCAACTTGGCGCTGCGGATTGTGCTGGGGCTGAATTATTGCGACACGCAATGCGGCTTCAAGGCGTTTACGCGGGCCGCGGCGCAGACCATCTTCACCCGCCAGCAAATCGAGCGCTGGGGCTTCGATCCCGAGCTGCTATTCCTGGCCAACAAGTTCAAGCTGCGCACCGTCGAGGTCCCGGTCGAATGGGCCCACGATCATCGCTCCAAGATCAGCCCGCTGCGCGACGGTATCAAGATGGGGGTTGAGATGTTGGCCGTGCGCTGGAACGATGTGAACGGTCGCTACAAGAATGAGTCGTTTGTTCCGGAGGAAGCTCACGACAAGCCGGCGGCCTCTGTGCCGGGCGAAGTGTAGTTGCCGCTCTAATTGCCACCTGCTACTTGCTTCTTCACCGCTTCACTCAGAATCTTGCCGTCCACCCGTGCGTCTCCAAACTTGGCCTTGGCATTCTTCATCACTGCACCCATGTCTTTCATTGTGGGAGAGCCCATTTCAGCGATGACGGCGCGGACCGTGGCCACGATTTCCTCCTCACCGACCGCCTTGGGCATGTAGCCCTCGATGATCGTGATCTCCTCGGCCTCTTTCTGCGCCAGCTCGGGACGATTGCCCTTGGTGAACTGCTCGATCGAGTCTTTGCGCTGCTTAATCATGGTGCTCAACACTTGCAGCTCTTCCTTTTCGTCGAGGTCGGCGCGTTTGTCGATCCGTTTGTTTTGCAGCGCGGCCTTCATCATGCGCAGCGTGGACAGCCGCAGTTCTTCCTTCTTGCGCATGGCATCGGTCATGTCTTTTTGCACGCGTTCGGTCAGGCTCATGGGGCAATTATAGTCACCCAAGCCTGTGATTCAGAGCACAAGGCCAGCGGCCACGTGTGGTAGCTTGCTCAACCGCGGAAGCCTATAGTTAAGAGGTCGGCGTTCATCGCCGCAATCAATTTGCAGAGGTATTGCCATGCTTCGTAAGACACGGCTATTTACTCCCGGGCCGACCCCTCTACTTCCCGCCGCACAAAACGCCATTGCGGCTGCGGATATGCACCACCGCACAGCGGAGTTCCGCGAAATCTTCTCCCGTACCCTCGCCGATCTGAAGACCTTCATCGGCACCAACAACGATGTTCTGCTGCTGGCTTCCTCCGGCACAGGAGCGATGGAAGCCGCGGTTTCCAACCTCACCTCGCCGGGCGAGAAAGTCGTCGTCCTCAGCGCCGGCAAGTTCGGCGAGCGCTGGCGCGATCTGGCCAAGGCCTATGGCTGCGCGATTGAGCTGATCAGCGCTCCCTACGGCCAGACCTTCGACCTTCGCGAAGTGAAATCGAAGCTCGACGGCGCCAGCGTCCTTTATATGCAGGCGACGGAAACCTCCACCGGCGTGCGGCATGACGTGAAGGCCATCGCGGCGCTGCTGAAGGGCACTGACACGCTTCTGGTCGTCGACGCCATCACCGGACTCGGCACCACGCACTTCGAAGTGGACAACTGGGGCATCGACATCCTCATCGGCGGCTCGCAAAAGGCCGTCATGATTCCTCCCGGTCTTGCCTATCTTTGCGTGAGCGAGCGCGCCTGGCAGCGCATGGAAACCGCCAAGCAGCCGCGCTATTACTTCGACCTGCGCAAGGAGCGCAAGTCGCAGACTAAGGGCGAAACGGCATTCACTCCGGCAGTTGCGTTGGTTTGCGGCTTGGCCGCGGCGCTCGACTACATTCGCCGCAACGGCAATGGCAATCTTTCCGACGGACGCGACGCGCTTATCCACAACGCCGAGACCTCGGCCGCGATGGTCCGCGCGGGCGTGCAGGCGCTGGGACTGGAGCTGTTTGCGCCTACGTGTCCCGCGGCAGCCGTAACGGCGATCCTGGCGCCGAAGGGCGTGGATTCCAGCGCGATTGTGAAGGAGTTCCGCGAGCGCTTCGCGATGGTCGTTGCCAATGGCCAGGGCGAAATGAAGGGCAAGCTGTTCCGCATCGCCCATCTGGGCTACTACGACTATCTCGATGCCATCGGCGTCATCGGCGCACTGGAGCACGTGCTGCTGAAAGTTGCGCCATCTCACAACTTCGAATTGGGCGCTGGCGTGCGCGCCGTGCAAGAGGTCTTTGCAGGGCAATTCGCCGAGGCGGCTAAAGTATGAAAATCGTCATTGCTGATAAAGTCTCTCCCTCCACACTGAAGGTGTTCGCCGAGAACCCCGACTGGACGGTAGTCCAGCCCGACAAGGAGGCGCTCGCCGGTGAGTTGACCAATGCCGACGCCATCGTTGTCCGCTCGGCAACCTTCGTCGATGCGGCCATGATGGACAAGGCTCCCAGGCTGCGCGTCATCGGGCGCGCGGGCGTGGGTGTCGACAATGTCGATCTCGATGCCGCCACCAAGCGTGGCATCGTGGTCATGAACACCCCGGGCGGCAATGCTGTGGCTGTCGCCGAGCACACCTTCGGTCTCATGTTGACGATGGCGCGCTCTCTGGTACGCGCGCACACCACGACGCAGGCCGGCAAGTGGGAAAAGAAGACGCTACAAGGCACCGAGCTTCGCGGCAAGACGCTGGGCATCGTCGGGCTGGGCCGCGTGGGCGTGGAAGTCTCGCGCCGCGCGCTCGCATTCGGGATGAAGGTGGTCGCGCACGATCCTTACGTGGCGCCCAGCTTCGCGCAGCAATTGAACGTCACCATGGTCCCGCTGGACGAGTTGTACGCGCAGTCGGACTACATCACGCTGCACGTGGGCCTTACGCCGCAAACGCACGGCATGATCAACGCCGACGCGCTTCGCAAGATGAAGAAGGGTGTGCGGCTGGTCAACTGTGCACGCGGCGAATTGCTGGATGAGCCCGCCGTAGTCGAAGCCTTGCAGTCCGGGCAACTGGGCGGCGCGGCGCTCGATGTCTACAGCCACGAGCCGCTCAAGGACTCGCCACTCGCGACATTGCCCAACGTGATCCTGACGCCGCACATCGCGGGCTCGACCCACGAGGCGCAGGAAGCCGTCGGGGTGCAGATCGCGCTGCAGGTCCGCGAGTATCTGCTGAAGGGCGTGATCCAGAACGCGGTCAACGTGCCTTCGATCAGCGAGGAAGAATACCAGCAGATGCTGCCGTATATCGCGCTCGGCGAGCGTCTGGGCACCTTCCTGGCGCAGTCGTGCGAAGGCGGCGTGGAAGAGATCGGGCTCAGCTACAGCGGCGAGATCGCCACGTGGAAGACTGCGCTCATCCGCAATGCTGCGGTGGCCGGCGCGCTCAACCAGATCGCTCACGCTCACGAGCGGGCGAACCTGGTGAATGCTGCGTCGATCGCCGAGGAGCGTGGCATCCGCCTCACCGAGCGCAAGGTGCGCGATGCCGGCGGCGCTGCCGCCAACGTGCTGCGCATGACCTTCAAGAGCGGCCAGCAGGAGAACACGGTGGCCGGCTGCGTCCAGCCCGACGGCCTGCCGCGTCTGCTGGAGGTCGACGGCATCCACGTTGAGGCGCCGCTGGAAGGCAATGTCATTTACCTGCGCAACATCGACGTGCCCGGAGTGGTGGGTCGCGTCGGGACGGTGCTGGGCAAGCACAACATCAACATCGCCAACTTCTCGCTCGGCCGCGGCAAGGCTGGGGCAGAGACGTCGGCGGTCGCGGTGGTGCAGGTGGATGGCGAGATTACCGATGCGGCGCTGGAAGGGCTGCGCGGCATCGAAACCGTCCTGCTGGCCAAGGCAATTCGATTCATGGCGCCGCAGGCGAAGCACGTCGTTACCGCGTAACTCTCATCTGCCGGAACAAGCCACCCAATCTGGGTGCCCCGGGTCTCGCGCTGTTCGAGACCCGGGAATAATTTGTCTTTGTCACGTGGAACGGTCTGTTCGGGTGAACGAGCGGACTGGCACTCACCCAGGTCTCGAAAGGCGCGAGACCTGGGCCACCCGTCATCCATCCTCCTACTGCACCTGCACCTTGACCTGTATCTTCCCGCCCGTCGGCACCTGAATTTTCTCGCCTTGTTTCAGGTAGGGTTGCAGCACCGCTGGATTGGCCCACTCCAGGTCCCAGCCATTGGCAATCGCGATCACCGTATATTGCCCGGGCACAACGTTCGCCAGCGTGAAGGTTCCGTCGCTGTCGGTCTGGTCGCGACGAAATAACGGAGAATTGTTTGCCGGGTCCTGCGGAACCAGCACGATCATCGCTCCCGCAAAGGGCTCGTTCTCGCGCATGGCAGTGCCGTCCACCTGAGCTGCACCGCGCAGAGCGATCCCGCTGATGTGCACGCTGCCGCCGGCTGCGATCTCAACCGTGCGGCCAACGATCCTGGCTCCGGTTGCGGAAAGCTTCTGGAGGAAGAACCCGTCCGCATTTTCCAGCGCAATGATGTAGCGTCCCGGCCTGACCTCATCGGACTTGAGATCAAACGCGCCTTTGTCCGTGATGTCGCTGCGGAAGGTCTCCCCGGTTTCCGGATTGGCGAGTTGAACTGAGGCGTGCTTTGGTACGCGGGATACATCCTGGAAAAATATGGAGCCGCCAACGGTGGCGAAACCGGGGCCGTCTGCTGCGCTGATATCCGCGTCGCCCACGAGATCGATCTCGCGATACCACGCCCGGCCGCCGCTTTTGTCGTTCTGCCCGGCCGAGGGCGGCATCTCCACGATGTAGTGTCCGGGCGCTAATCCTGCAATCTCGATCACGCCCGGCGCGACCGAGGAATCGGAAGCATTGGAGACGGAAACCAGATAGCCCTCGAATATGCGCTGCGATATGCGGGGGAAAAGCAGCCTGCCATGGACCGCGCTTTCGGCCAATCCGGTGTGGATCAGCAGGTGCAGCGATGGTATGGCGTGCAGGGTCACATCAGCGGTCGCCTTCTCGCCGGGAGTCAGTTGCAGAGGCGTGGCGCCGGCCGCATCCGATGTGCCCGGATAGAAGGTCACAGGATAGGTAACGTCGAGGGCCGCAGCGTCCTGTGCGGCCCGCGCGTCGGCGCCGGGAATCTTCGCCATCCGAGCCGGATTAGCATTCTGCGCGTACCAGGGCCGCGCCGAGGCCGCCAGGTAATACGTGCCCGGCGCCAGGTGTCCGATGCGGTAGTGTCCCTGATCGTTGGTCTGAGCTTGATTCACCGGGACGGTCTTCTGCTGTCCATCCTCGGTGCTCGTCTGGAATAACCGCACCATTGCGTTCTGGATGGGCTCGTTGTTGTCGTCGGTGATGTCGCCTTCGATGGAAGCGTCCGATTGCAGGCGGAAGACCAGGTGATGGGTGTCCAGATCGGGGCCGACAGCGATGGCCGTGGCGAAAGGGTCGTGGTGCTCGAAATATTGCAGCGAGAAACCACGCGCCTCTGCCATCAGCGAATACTTGCCGCGACTCAGCCCAACAAAGGAGAAGCGTCCGTCAGCTCCGGCCGTGACCGACCTGGATATCTCGCGGTCGGCGCCTTGGGTAATGGGAGCAATGGCAACCGATGCCGACGGCACGGCCTGCCCGGTGAGGGAATTCACCACTGTTCCTGCAATGCGATAACCCTGTGCAGCCGGCACGGGTGAAGCGATTGGCGGCGGTTGCCCCGACTTCCCTGCCCCCGGCAGTTGTGGCGATTGCGCTTGTTGCGGAGATGGTTGCGGCGATTGCTGTGCAGAAAGGCTGGCGATCAGGAGCAGAGCACATGCAATACGGGCCAGCACCGGGATCATCAATCTCCCTTCCCAACCTGTATCAGATCAAGCGAGACTTGTCCCCTCTGATTTCCGGTCAACGCGATGTGGGCAGCTTGCGAAGCGTACGGCGCAAAGGCGTCGGCATTGCTGTACTCCAGATCGTCAATGCTATCGAAGGCGTACACCAGATACTCGCCGGGAACCAGTCCGGAGACGGTGAACTCATTGAACACATTCCGGGCCACGCGTGGAATCACCTTCCCGGCGGGCTGAGGAACGATCACAACCGTTGCCGGCACGTGACTGACATCGGAGTTCTTGACGGTTCCGCTCAGGCTGGC
>Ga0181530_10003087_pt1 | contig 18988 bp, 16 predicted proteins | sample PEATcosm2014_Bin_42_FD_119769 | JGI IMG/M metagenome (GOLD analysis project Ga0181530, IMG submission 119769) | Peatland microbial communities from MTU Mesocosm Facility, Houghton, MI, USA - PEATcosm2014_Bin10_60_metaG | ecosystem: Environmental > Terrestrial > Soil > Wetlands > Peat | place... | reverse complement strand
CTACGGGCCCGACGTGAACCTCGACGAGGTGCGCGCGCTGGCGAGCTGGATGACGTGGAAATGCGCGGTGGTGAACATTCCGTTCGGCGGAGCCAAGGGCGGCATCATCTGCGATCCGCACAAGATGTCGCAGGGCGAGTTGGAGCGTATGACGCGGCGCTACACTGCCGAGCTCTTCGAGTTCATTGGGCCCGAAAAAGACGTGCCCGCGCCGGACGTGAATACGAACGAGCAGACCATGGCCTGGATCATGGATACCTACTCCATGCACATGCGGCAGACCTGCACCGCGGTCGTGACCGGCAAGCCCGTCAATATCGGCGGATCGCGGGGGCGGCGCGAGGCTACCGGGCGCGGCGTTCTCATGGTCTGCGAAAAGGCGATCAGGAAACTGCGCCTGAATCGCGACACTACCCGCGTCATCGTGCAGGGCTTCGGCAACGTCGGTTCGAATGCGGCCCGCCTGATGGCGGAAGCCGGATACAAGGTCATCGGCATCGTCGAGGTGGACGGCGGCCTGTACAAAAAGGACGGCATCGACATCGAAGCGTTGTGGGAATTCCGCCAGCGCAACGGAACGGTCCAGGGCTTCCCCGGCGCCGAGAAGTACGATCCGGATGAGCTTTTGCTAGTCGATTGCGACATTCTGATTCCGGCGGCTACCGAAAACGTGATCACCAGCCAAAACGCGGATCGGGTGAAATGCAAGATCCTGGCCGAGGGCGCGAATGGGCCGACGACCGCGGCCGCGGACGAGATACTCTCCGAGAAAAAAGTTTTTGTGATTCCCGACATTCTGGCGAACGCGGGCGGGGTCACTACTTCGTATTTTGAGTGGGTGCAGGACCGCCAGGGCTATTTCTGGAAGGAATCGGTGGTGAACGAGCATCTGCAGGACATCATGGATACGGCGTTCGACGACGTGGTGCGGTACTCCGAAACTCACGCCGTGAACAACCGGATCGCCGCCTACATGCTGGCGATTGACCGGGTGGCGTATACCATCCGGCAGCGCGGAATCTATGCGTAGAGTAGAAAAGGTGTGAGGAAAATGAATCGCTCTAAAAGGAAACTTACTCTGTGCGTGCTCGCTTTCTGTCTGATGCTCACGGTTGCCATTTCGCCCGCGTTGGCGACGGCGCAAGCGAGTTCGAGCGGTACGGATTCAGCTCAAGCAAAACCTGCGGCTCCGGCTACTCCCAGCGCAACTCCGGCTGCGCCCAAGACGACGACCAAGGCGGCGCCTTCCAGTTCGGAGATTGCCGCCGCTAAAGCCAGCGGAAAAGTCTGGGTCAACACCGAGAGCGGCGTCTATCACAAGAACGGCCGCTGGTACGGCAAAACGAAGAACGGAAAGTTCATGACCGAAGCGGAAGCGAAGGCTGCTGGGTACAAAGAAGCGCAGAGGTGACTGGAGCTTATTTCATATGAAGCGCGTTCCAAATAATCCAAGGAGAAACAACCATGACTAAGAATTTCACGACCAGAATTCTCATCGCACTTTTCGCGTTTAGCCTGATCGGCGGAATGGCTGTGGCGCAAACCGGCAAGACGCCGGCCACGGCGCCAACTGCCGCGGCGGCCAAGGCCGACCTGCTCGACATCAACTCGGCGACCAAAGACCAACTGGAGGCTCTGCCGGGCATCGGACCGGCCTACTCACAGAAAATCATCGCCGGCCGGCCCTACGCGAAGAAAACCGACCTGCTCAACAAGAAGATTGTTCCCGCAGCCACCTACGAAAAGATTAAAGACAAGATCATAGCCAAACAGAAGTGAGTACGCTCACCGCCGAGACGCAGAGGGCGCCGGGTAAAATCAGGCAAAAATTGCGAACTCCGCGTTCTCTGCGGTAATAGCTTTTCGTCCGGCGTTGCGCATGAACTCATCGCCGCGAGTGGCTTCGCTCGGCGCCACCCGACATCCCCGGTTTCTGCGTCCTCGCCTGGGCGCATCGGTCGATCCGAAACCGCGCCCCTGCCCTTCTGTCCGTTGCCTTGGCCTCTGATGTAGAGGATAATCACACTAACCGCCCTTGCGGCCCTGACGCAGTCATTGCGTGAATCTTCCTAACTACATCACGCTCACCCGCATCGCCGCGATTCCGCTGCTCATATGGATTCTTTGCACTCCGCGCTTCTCGGGCGAGCAAACCGGGGAGCGGGAAATCCTGGCTTCGGTGGTTTTCATCCTGGCTTCGATCACCGACGGCATTGACGGCTATCTGGCGCGCAAACGCGGCCAGATCACCACCACCGGGATGTTGCTCGATCCGGTGGCCGACAAGTTGCTGATCGCCGCCGCCTTCATCACGCTGGTGCAGTTTAATCCGGCGCTGGTGCCGGCTTGGATGGCCGTGGTGGTCATTGGCCGCGAGTTCCTGGTGAGCGGGCTGCGCTCCATTGCCGCCTCCGAAGGCTTCACCATTCAAGCCAGCGAACTGGGCAAGTTCAAGATGCTGGTGCAGATTATTTCCGTGGTCGCCGTAATTCTCGCCCGGCGCTGGCACGAGTGGCCGGTATACGGCATTTACATCTTCCCGGTTTACTGGATTGCCTGGATCGCCATCTGGTTCATGGTTGTGCTTTCGCTGGTTTCGGCGCTCGACTACTTCGTTGCCTTCTGGTCGCGCATCGACCGCAAATCGGAAAAGCGGCGGCGCCGGTCCTTCGTCCTCGCGCGGCGGAGAAAACGCGATGTCCAAGCTATCTGAAACCAAGCCGTCTGAAACCAGGATGTCTGAAACCAGGCTGTCTGAAACATTGTCCGATAAGCCGTCTGAAAGTCTGGCCGCGTGCGAAGCGGCCCGCGACCTCGCTCCGCGGTCCCCGGAATTTTCTCTCGATCAGCGCCAGACGCTGCTCCGGATCGCGCACCAGGCAATTCTCTTCGCTCTGGAGCGCCAGCCGCTTCCGAAAGCGCCGCCTTCCTCGCCCGTGCTGTCGGAGCTACGAGGCGTCTTCACCACGCTTTATCTGCGCCGCGATGCGGACGGCGATCTCGATCCTGAGCTTCATGGCGAACTTCAGCGCGAAAGTCATCGTGAATTGCGGGGATGCGTCGGCTATGTCATGCCGATCGTGCCTCTGTATCGCGCCGTGGCCGAAACCGCCCGCGCCGCTGCTTTCGAGGATTTCCGTTTCTTACCAGTGACGAAGGAAGAAGCGCTTCGGCTGGAGGTCTCTCTGAGCGTGCTCTCCCGCCTGTTCCCGATTCATCCCGAGGCAGTGGAAGTCGGCCGCCACGGGCTGCTCATCTCCGATGGCGCTCGCCGCGGCCTGCTGCTGCCCCAGGTTCCCCTCGAACATGGTTGGGACCGGGAGACTTTTCTGGACCAAACCTGCCGCAAAGCTGGTTTGCCGCTGGATGCATGGCGCAAGACCGCAACCCTCGAGGCGTTTACCGCCGAGGTCTTTGCCGACGGTGATGTCGAAGTTCCCTGCTGAAATCAGGCAGGTGTCAGGTCTCAGGAAAAACGTAGACTTTGATCGTTCCCGAGACCAGACACATTTTTCTTCTGGTTTTTACGGCTGTTCGTCCAGTTCCACCGTGTCGCCGGCGTACACATCCTCCAACGCGAATACGAGCATGGCGGACGATGCGGTCGGGGTTACATTCAGAACGACGACTTCTCCCACAGCGCGCCGCGGCAGATCGCCCACACGAATGTTCGGCCCTTTGGTCTTGGTGAAGCGACCCGCCTCAAATGTGGGCGGGCGCACCTGCGTATCTTCTGAAGTCTGCGCTTTGAAGGAGAGCGAGTCCACCGGATCGCGCAAGGTGGCCGAGTAGGAACGCACTACCCGAAAGTAGTCCCCCACTTTTACGCCCTGGTTCGAACCCAGGTTCATGTAAAGCTTCATGCCCGTGCCGAGCACGCCGTCGAAATCTTTGCCGAGCACAATCCGTCCGCTCAGCTTCCCATTCGCCGGCGCGAACCGGTCGAAATGCTCGGGCACGTGGAACGCCACCGACGGTTTTTCCACGAAAGGCACAGCGACGTCTCCCGGGTTGATGGGATCGCAACTGAATTCCACCTCGGCGATGGCGCTGTGGCTGCGCGTGTCGACTACCCGCACCCTGCCAATTTCCGCGTAGGGGCGTCCGGTGGCGGCCAGTATCTTTCGCGCTCCCGGAAAGATTTCGTACTGATTGACGTCCCGGATTTCGCGAATGATCGAATAGAGTTGTCCCGCCTGGTAGCCGCTTCCCGCCAGGTAGACGAGTTCCCCGATCTCGAACTTGGTGGAGGTTGGTGTCTGCAGGCCCCCGTTTACGTAGTTGGCGTCGGGAACCCGGTCCTTGGTAATAAATCCGGCGCAGTAGATGTCGGCCGTGGTGGGCGTCTGGAAACGCACGAAGGGCACGTTAACCGCCGTGTGGACGATGCCGTCGGCATCGGGCGTGACGGCTGCGGTTGACTGCTGGGCCACCGCGAGGGCCGCCGTCGCCATCATCGCCAGTAGCAATAACAATCCTGTTTTCTTCATGTTACCTCCAACTTCCATTCGCTCCGGGGCTGCCCCAGCTATCTCTCTGGGAAGACAAGGGTTACAGCCGAAAAGTAACAAGCCCGAGGGCAAGGGTCAAGGTTACGAGGGTGTTGAGCCCTATTGCTCCCAAAGTGTTTCTTGGGAGGTCTGGTAATCCTTTATGTTGCATCTGCGCTTGCACCCTTGTAATATCGCGCCGTCGTTGAAAACAAATGGCCTTGGCCTCGTCTTCCACTCTCGCGCCCCGTTTTCTGCCTATGCGCTTGCCCAGGGTCTGCCTGGCGCTGGGTGGCGACACCGTCGAAGATATGCTGGCGACGGCCGAGTCCATGGCGCGGGATGACCCGTTCCTCGAATTCCGTTTGGATTACCTGAAGCAACCCCTGTCCGCGCTTCCCAAAATCCACCGTTTTCTTGAAACCCACCAGTACGTCACGGCCATCGGTACCTGCCGCCGCGCCGACCATGGCGGCAAGTTCAAAGGATCGCTGGCGGCGCAGTTGGAAGTGCTGAACAAGGCCCACGCCGCAGGTTGTCAGATCGTCGACCTGGAACTTCAGAGCGCGCTGAAAGCGAAGCCCGAAGCGATTGCCCGCCTGCGCCGCCGCTCCGGACTCATCCTGTCGTTCCATGATTTTCGTGGCACGCGGCATCTCGATGAGACGCTGGAGAAAATGCTGAAGATCCCGGCCGATTTTTACAAGGTCGTGACCACCGCCGCCTCGCTTTCAGATAACGTAGCCATGATGCAGTTTCTGCAGGCGCAGAGCGGCCACCACGCGCTGATCGGGTTGTGCATGGGAGAGCAAGGCATCATCAGCCGTGTGCTCGGCGTGCGCGCCGGCAGCGCTTTCACCTTTGGCGCGGTCGACGCCAATGCCGGTCTCAAAACCGCTCCCGGACAGGTCAGCGCGCGCGATCTGCGCGGCATTTACCGCATCGATCAAGTCGACGCCGCCACGCGCATTTATGGCGTCGCCGGCGATCCCATCGAACATTCACTTTCGCCCGTCATCATGAACACGGCGCTGCGCCGCGAAAACGTGAACGGCGTCTATCTGCCTCTGCACGCGAAAACGCTCAAGGATCTGATGCACTGCGTGCGCGAAATCCCGCTTCACGGCCTCAGCATCACCATGCCTTACAAGCGGGCCATCCTCCCGTATCTCGATAACACCGACGCGCACACCGCGAAGATCGGCGCCTGCAATACCGTCGTCCGCGGGCAGGAGGGCAAGCTTTACGGTTTCAATACCGATATCGCCGGCGTCATTCGTCCGCTGGAACAGCGCCTCACCATCGAGAACGCGAAAGTTCTCGTCCTCGGCGCGGGGGGCGCGGCGCGGGCCGCAATTTTTGGCCTCAAAGAGCGCGGAGCTGAAGTCTGGATACTGAATCGCACTTCCGTCAAGGCTCAGAAGCTTGCCCGCCAGGCCAAAGCCCGCACCATCAAACGCGCTGACCTGCACAAGGTCGCCTTCGACGTCATCATCAACGCCACTCCGGTTGGCATGGGGAACACGCGCGATTGCCCGCTCAAGGACGCGGAGATCCAAGCCCGCGTCGTCTTCGACATGGTGTACGATCCGGTCGAGACCCACCTGCTGCAAGTGGCGCGCGCCAAGGGAATCGCCGTCATCCCCGGAGTCGAAATGTTCGTGCAGCAAGCCGCCCGCCAGTTTGAAATCTGGACCGGCAAACCGGCTCCCGCCGGCGATATGCTGCGCGCGGTTACCATCGCCCTGCAGGAGCGGGCGGCGCAAAAGCGGAAACCCTGAGGGTCTGGCACGTGGTCACCGCGGATATTGTATGTACAATGTTTCACGTGGAACATTTTGTAGTGGTATAAATGTACGTATATACACGTGTGTACTCCTCGACAAAATCCCAGGGTGGCGTCAAAAGACGCAGGGTTCTAAGTCTCTGATAATATTCGGAGGCGGCGGAACCCCACCCTAACGCCGAAAAGCGCGACGTTTAGGATGGGGCAGCCGGCGCATTTTCGTTCCGAGCCAGTTAACTAAGCGCACCCACCACCGTCACTACCGTCTGGATGATCGTTCCGGCAGTTTTGGCCGCGGTCAGCACGCCGTTCAACAAATCGCCCACATCCAGGTTAGCGGATACATTGTAATACCACTTGTACCCTGCCAGATCGTCCCAGATGGCTTGAATTGTGGAGTTAATTCCAGTGTTTGACCAGCTCCAGTTGTTGTTGTCCCAAGGAAGACCAGCATCAATGTTCCCTGAGGCAGTAAAGGTGAGCGCAGTGCCGGTTGAGCTCACCACCACAACGGCAACGCTCATATCGTATGGAAACCAGTTGCTGTTGTTCTCCTTGCCCGAGAAACTGTAGGTTCCATCCGGTAACATGCTCAGACTTATCGACCCGGCAATATTGCCGTTTGCGGGGCCGTTAATGTTGGTGTTGCAGTTAATGGCTATCGACGTGGGTTCAACCGGTGACACGGGAGCTGGCGCGGAAAACGAAAACTGCTCCCACGCGCCCACGCTGGTCGCGTCGGTATGAACGGGTTGAGTGTTAGGTCCTCCAACGCCGCCACCGTTAACCGCCGTTAGATAATGGCCGCCCGTGAGTGGCAACGCAGTGAAGGGCATTATCTGCACCGTTGGTGGATTGACGCTATCGTCCACCAGCAAAGTGAAGATTTCCCAAGCGCCCGCTGAAGTCGCGTCCGTGTGGATTGGACACGTTGCATCGTTAGGGCCGCCAACGCCGCCACCGTTTACCGCCGTCAAATAATTGACGCCGGACGATGTCTGGAGGGCAAACCTCATCCCCGGGCCGATGGGGGGCGATCCTGGCTGCAAAATGAGCTTGAAGGTTTCCCAAGCCGCGGCAGAGGTCGCGTCTGTGTGCAGGGCGACGACTCCCGGTCCGCTGTCCGGGCCTCCAAGGCCGCCGCCGTTGACGGCGGTCAACATGTTTGTTCCGTTCGAAGTCAATATACTGCCCACGAAAGTCTTCATCTGAAATCTCCTTTTTTCGGCAAGTTTAGTGCCGATGGTTGAATGGTTTAGGTTGCTGACTTGCCGATGTCGGGCAAAGTTTCCCCGGAGAATCAGCAGATCGCTAATTTCACGCCGGGGGGAAACCGGGTCGAATCTGGTAGCGTTTTTCGCACGGACCTGGCTGCCGGGCAACCATCCGGCCCTGTTCTGCTTTTCTTTTCTTTCTATCCCACTAAGTAATTCACGGCTTGGCAGTTAGTGAGCCATCTATCCCAACTCCAGGGGCTGTGATAGACTCCGGGCCCGAACCGGGAAGGAAGTGCTTGCAAAAGATCCGGCCATTGAGAGGACCTTTACGCTTCGGCGTGTTCGAGCTTGACGCTCATTCCGGAGAGCTGCGCAAGCAAGGCGTCAAGATCAAGCTCCAGGAACAGCCCTTCCAGATCCTTCTAATCCTGTTGGAACAGGCCCCCGAGCTGGTGACGCGCGAGAAGCTGCAAAAGCGCATTTGGCCCGCCGACACGTTTGTCGACTTTGATAAGGGTCTATATAACGCCGTCAAGAAACTGAGAGAAGCGTTGGGAGACGAGGCCGGCACCCCGCGCTATATCGAAACCGTGCCCAAGCGCGGCTACCGCTTCATCGCTCCGGTAGACGGGAGCATCAATGGGAACGTGGCAGCACCACCGGGCCCCGTACTCGTGATGGCGGCAGAACCCCGCCAAGCAGTCGTGCCCTCGTCGCCACGCAATTCTCTTCGTGTAATCCTAGCCGCTGTCGCCTTGGCGATCATCCTTGTGGCTGGAGGTGCGTGGTACTGGCGCGTTCGACCTGCCCGCAGGCTCGCGGAGAAAGACACTATCGTTCTCGCCGGTTTTGCCAACAGCACGGGCGATGCGGTCTTCGACGAAACCCTCGAGACGGCGCTCAGTATTTCTCTGCGGCAATCGCCCTTCCTGAACGTGCTCTCCGACGACAGCGTGGCCAGGACCTTGCAAGAGATGACGCTTCCGATGGGCACGAAACTCACCCCCAAGGTGGCCCGCGAGCTCTGCCAGCGGGCGGGCAGTGAAGGTTACCTTGGCGGATCAGTCGATCGCCTTGGAAACGAATATGTCTTGGGGTTGAAGGCAGTGAATTGCCGAAGCGGAGACACCCTGGCCGAGGAGCAGGTAACGGCACCGTCGAAGGAGAAGGTGCTGGGCGCGCTGGGCACGGCGGCATCCAAGCTGCGCGCCGAACTCGGAGAATCGCTCGCTACGGTGCGGAAATTTGACGTTCCGCTGGAGCAGGCCACCACGTCTTCGCTGGAAGCGCTGAAAGCGTACAGCCTGGGGATGAAGGCCTTTAATGAGAAAGGCCCCGCCGAATCCCTGCCCTACCATCAACGCGCGATCCAACTCGATCCGAAGTTCGCTCTCGGATACTGGGCGGTGGGCGACGACTACGGGAGTCTCGGCGAGTCGGAGCGGGCCAGCGAGTACTTCACCAAGGCATTCCAGTTGCGGGAGCACGCCAGTGAACGGGAAAAGCTGACGATCACCGGCGTCTACTATCTCATGGTCACTGGTGAACTTGATAAAGCAGTCCAGACATATCGGGAAGAGATTGAAAGTTACCCACGAGACACGGTCGCGTATGGTCATTTGGGCGTGGTCCTCTCCGAGCAGGGCCAGCTTGAGAAGTCTGCGGAGGTTACACGCCAAGCACTGCGCCTGGCGCCGGATCAGGTAGGTTGGTACCAGAATCTCGCCAACGACGCTTTGGAATTACAGCGGTTCGACGAGGCGCGGCAGATCATCCGCGCAACGCAGGCGCGAAAACTAGATAGTGAAGGCCTCCATGGTGTTCTCTACGCTTTGGCCTTTCTCGGGGCGGACTCGGCGGCGATGGCGGAACAGCAGCAGTGGTTTGCGGGTAAGCCCGACTATGAGAGCTACGGACTTGCGCTCGCTTCCGACGCCGAAGCCTATGGAGGCCGACTAGGCAAGGCGCGGCAGTTGACGAAACGGGCTGTGGACTCGGCCATACGAGCCGACAACAAGGAAAGCGGGGCAACATGGCAGGCGGACGCCGCTGTGCAACAGGCTGCTTATGGCAGCCGCACAGAATCACGCCAGACAGCGGCAGAAGCTTTGCGGCTGGCTCCGACGAGTCGCGTCGTCGAAAGCGAATCTGCGCTGGCGTTTGCTATGGCGGGGGACACGGCGCGAGCCGAATCCGCGGCCCAGGATTTGGGAAAACGCTTCCCGCTGGACACCCTGATGCAGTCGCTGTGGCTGCCAACCATTCACGCCCAATTGGCGTTGGACAGAGGCAACCCGGCCCTCGCCTTGAATGCCCTGCAAGCTGCTTCAGCCATTGAGTTGAGCGATAGCGATGACTGCCTCTATCACGTATATGTTCGCGGAGAAGCCTACCTGGCATATGGACAGGGCAGCGCCGCCGCCGCCGAGTTTCAGAAGATTCTGGACCACAGCGGTATTGTCTGGAACTGCTGGACGGGAGCGTTAGCCCGTCTGGGAGTGGCTCGTGCGAATGCCTTGCAGGCAAGAACCCCGCAGGAAGCGGATTCCGATGCAGCGCGGGTCCGGGCGCTGGCCGCTTACAGAGACTTCCTTACGCTCTGGAAAGATGCCGATCCCCACATCCCTATCCTGAAGGAAGCCAAGGCGGAGTACGCAAGGCTGCAATAGATCCGAACGCGCAATTGTGACTGCTGGTGACATGCCGACGCAGTTTTTTCGCAATTACTTAGCCATCGATGCCGAGGGGCTGACTTTTTTGCCGACCCGCCGTCGTAGCAAATTGAGAAATGGCGATGCAGTCTTCGTAAGAAAGGTTGCAAATAAGCCGTACCGGCAGTAATATGAGCTTTGGACGCAGCATTTCGCGTTCATCTTGTCCCAAAAAAACCAAATCTTCCAGGTAGAAACGCAGCCCTAGCTTTAAACGAAATCTAAAGGGGCGCCCAAGGCCCCGGTGCAATTCGGAGAGAATGCATGTCGTGGTACGCGTACTGCCTCACGGAACACCCAGCCCTTGCCAACGGTGTTCGCGCCCGCCGTCCCTTTCTTTTAGATGGAATTCAGGGCGTGAATTCCGCTCCTGTGATGAGCTACCCGAGCGGAGAATTCGCGGTGATTGTCAGTGAATATGACCGCGCCACCTCCAAACTCGACGAAAAGTCGGTGCTCGAGCATGCCCGCGTGGTAAGCCAGAGCTTCCGGACGGCTACCGTCTTGCCGTTCCGATTTGGGACGATTTTCGACACCGAAGATGCCATCCGGCAAGCGGTTCGAGCCAATCGCCGTACTTTCTGTGAGAGCGTGGAGCGGCTTCGGGGCAAGTCCGAAATGCGCATCAAGCTCATGGTTCGCGACGGTTCTGTGCGCGGCTCCATGGAAGAGATTGTCCTGCCCGATACGGTCGGCCGCGAGTATCTTACCAAGCTGCGCGAGAAGGCGTCGCGCGAGCGCGAGCGCCAGACCAAAGCCCGCGCCCTCTCGGTTCAGGTGCATAAGCTCTTTAACCCCCTCGAGGAAGAAGTCAGTTGCAAGCGGGTCGACGCCGACGGAATGTTGCTCGATATCGCTCACCTGATCGACACCAAGTCGATCGAAAAATATCAGAACCGCTACAGCACGGCCGCCAAGCAGCTCAAGAATTGCCAGATGGTCGTGACCGGTCCCTGGCCTCCGTATCATTTCCTGCCGGGGAAGGTTCGCACCGTCGCCGGCGACAGCTAGAAGCTTTTCCGATTGATCTCAAGCCCCCTCTCGAGGGGGCTTCGCTATTGTGCAGGACTGGCTGGATGAGGTAATCATGGAGACTCCCGCTTTGGCTCAGTCCACATCGGACCGCTATCCCCAAGTAGCTAGCCCCCTCCACACGATTTTGATGCTCGCCGCGTTCACTGCCTGGACGTTCGGGGCAAAGATTCTCGCAGATCACATGAGGGCGGCGGTTCATCCGAACCGCGTACGCGTCTATTTGGTCACCATCTTCGTGGAGTGGTTCTTCTTCGTTCTTGTAGTGGTGGGCGTGCGTAGGCATGGCGCATCTGTCCTCCTCGTGCTTGGAGATCATTGGCGTTCCGCCCGCCAGGTGCTGCGCGATATTGGAATTGCCGCTGGGTTCTGGGTGGTTGCGTTGGGGCTACTTTGGGTATTCGGCCGGCTCCTGCGCGTCGGCGCCCAGGGTAGCAACATACAGTTCATCCTCCCGCATGGGCCCGCTGAATTAGCCCTGTGGATAGCCCTCTCTGTCACCGCCGGTATTTGCGAGGAGACGATTTTTCGAGGCTACCTGCAACGGCAGTTCATGGCTCTGACGAAGAACGCTCCCGCCGGCATTGTCATTTCTGCCGCAGGATTCGGCGCCGCCCACGCGTACCAGGGCTTCCGGATGGCGGTGCTCATCAGCCTGTTCGGAGCGATGTTCGGGATTCTGGCCTATTGGCGCGGGACTGTTCGCCCTGGAATGATCGTCCATGCGTGGCAGGATTCATTGGGCGGACTGGTGGGCAGTTTAATGAGGCACTAGGAGGGTGCGGGATAGCTGTCTGAATCAGGAAGTCCCGCCTCCGCTTCACTTCTGCCAATGTGCAGCTTTGTGCATCCGGCTCCCGATTGGCCGTCGACCCTCACCCATTCTCAGTCTTGGCGACTCACCCCTAAAATCCTGATTTAGAACAGGTTCCCAAAATGGGGGCCGCCCTCACCCCGACTTGATCATTTTGGTTCCGGAAATGCTCATTCACATTCCACTGAAGAGGTCGCCTCCTTTGGAAGAAACTTCACTTTCGATGTTCTCGACACCTCACTCTGTCCGTTCCTGTCCCCAGAGCGGCGTCAAACTGAGTCTCCTCTGATTCCCGCCACTTCGCCTCTTTGAAAAGGGTGGCCCCGAAAGGGGCCGCTTTTTTTGTTGCGTCCGCTCCTGTACACTCGGCGTTTGCAATGAAATCAAAAAAAGCTGTTTTTCTCCGCATTGTCCTGTTGCTGGTTGCCCTCAGGCAGAACCCGCTGAACGCCCAAAAGGCTCCCACCACGTCTGACGATCTTCTCCTCGCCACCATGGAGAAGGAGCTGCATCGCGGCCAGGCCGAACTCGCCAAGCAGGATCCCGCTCCCTACTTCACCAGCTACAACGTGACCGACGGCGAGTCGCTGGTCATCCTCAGCGCCCAGGGTGGCATCCTGAGCTCAACCCATGCCCGCCACCGCGCCGCCGACGTCAGCATGCGTATAGGAGCCCCGGCTCTCGATAACACTCACGACCAGGAACGCCACTCCGGCATCACTTCCGGCCAGCTTCCACAGCGGGACGATCCCGACGCCATCGCTCGCGTCCTCTGGCGGTTGACCTACGAGCAGTACCGCAAGGCGCGCCAGGCCTATACCAACGTAAAGACCAAGACCGCCGTCCGCGCCAAGGACGAGGACGACTCGCCCGACTTTTCCGAGGAAAAGCCCTCGACTTACATCGAGAAGACTCCGTCGCCTGCGTTTCCCGAGCAAAAGGACTGGGAAGACCTTGCCCGGCGTTATTCCGCTGACTTCCGCCAGTATCCGCAGGTCGAAGAGTCCATGGTTTTTCTTTTTGCCGAGAGGAGCCACAATTACCTGGTCTCGACCGAGGGCACGAAGATCGTCACCGCCGACGCCATCTTCCGCGTCATGATCCAGGCGGAAACCCTCGCCGACGACGGCATGCAACTGATGCGCGTCGAAACCTTCCAGTTTTCCGACCCGGCAAAAGTTCCCTCCGAACCGGAAGTGGCCGCGAGCGTGAAAAAAATGGCCAGCGACTTGAGTGCGCTGCGCGCGGCTCCGCTGGCCGAACCATTTAGCGGTCCCGCGCTCCTCTCCGGGCGCGCGGCCGCGGTTTTCTTTCATGAGGTGCTCGGCCATCGCGTCGAAGGACAGCGCCAGCGGGGCCGCGACGAAGGCCAGACTTTCACTAAAAAGGTGAACGAAAAAATCCTGCCCGAGTTCCTCAGCGTGACCGACGATCCCACGCTGCATACGCTCGCCGGCACCGAGCTGTCGGGCTTCTATCGCTTCGACGACGAAGGCATTCCCGCCGAACGCGTCGAGGTGGTCAAGGACGGCATCCTGAAGAATTTTCTGATGGGACGGCTGCCAGTGAAGAACTTCAGCAACTCGAACGGACACGGTCGGGCTCAGTCCGGACTAATGCCGGTTGGCCGCCAGGGCAATCTGATCGTTACTTCTTCGGAGACGATGCCCGACGCGCAACTGCGCACCCGCTTCATAGAAGAAATTAAGAAGCAGGGTAAACCATACGGCCTTTACTTCGAGGACATCCAGGGCGGATTCACCCTGACCACGCGCGATCTGCCGCAATCGTTTCAGGTGCTGCCCGTCATGGTGTGGCGGGTGTATGCGGATGGCCGTCCCGATGAACTGGTGCGCGGCGTCGACATCGTTGGCACCCCGCTCACCGTGTTGAGCGAGATCGCCGCCACCGGAGACACGACCAGCGTCTTCAACGGGATTTGTGGCGCCGAATCGGGCAGCATTCCTGTATCCGCAGCCGCTCCGGCCATGTTGTTTTCCGAGATGGAAGTGCAAAAACGAAAGTACGGCGACACGCGACCGCCCATCCTTCCGCCTCCGCCCGGAGCAATGGACGACAAGGGAGGTGCAAAGTGATCGGACAAGCCTTGTCTCGACGTGCGGAAAGATTCCAGCTTCGTATCAGGGCGTCGCTTCAGCGATGCCGGAAGCGCTCTGCAAACAGAAGCCCCTTTAGGGGCTGGGCATCGAACGCCGCCTTTTTCCGTAACTTGTTGCTTTGGTCGATCTCCTCTGCGATCCTCGTCTGCGGCCTCGCAACCTCCGTCCGCGCCGCCGACTCTGCTTCCAACGACCCCGTTCTGCGCGCGCTTCGCGAGGAAATGGAGCGATCCAAAGGCAAGCTGAAACTGGAGAACGTGCAAGCGCCGTATTACATCGAATATCGTGTCACCGAGATCGACCAGTTCGAAGCCAGCGCGGTTTTCGGCGCCCTGCGCAACCAGCAACATAATCGCGGCCGCCTGTTGCGCGTCGTGGTTCGCGTCGGGGACTACAAGCAGGACAGCTTCTACGGCATGGGGGAAGGCACCGTCGACCTGGTGCCGTCCGACAATGACGTCTTCGCCATCCGCCATCGCGTCTGGCTAGCCACCGATCGCGCCTACAAGGCAGCCAGCGAAGCGCTCTCCGCCAAGCAAGCGGCCCTGAAGCAGTTGAAAGTCGATGAGCCGGTCGACGATTTCGCCAAAGCCGCGCCCGTCGAAGCCGTCGAGCCACTCGCCCATTTTTCTTCGCCCGACTTTGCTTCCTGGCTTCATCTCCTCGAAGAGGCTTCCGCCCTATATCGCAGCGACAAGGAGCTGGAGAATTTCGAATCCTCGCTGCGTTTCACCGTCGAGAATCGCTATTTCGTGAACTCCGAGGGCACGGTTGCCCGCTCCGGTCACGCCCACTACGCCATTTCCGTCGCGGGCTCGACCCAGGCTTCCGACGGCATGTTGCTGCAGCGTTCGCACGCCGACCAGGCGAACGATCTCAAGGAACTCCCCAGCCGCGAAGAATTTCTGAAGACAACGGTCCGGCTCCGCGACACGCTGAAGTCGCTGCGTGACGCTCCGGTGGTCGACGAGGAATATCGCGGCCCGGTCCTATTCTCGAACGACGCTGCCGCCTCCGTCGTCACTGAACTGGTGGAACCGAATATTCTCGGCGGAAAGCCCCGGCTCGGCGAAAACGCGCGTACCACGGGGAAATGGTCGAGCAGCTACAAATCCCGCGTCCTGCCCGATTTCATCAATGTGTTCGACGATCCGACGATCTCGACGATTGCCGGGCAGCCTCTGTTCGGGAACTACACGCTCGATGACGAAGGGGTAAAAGCCCAGCGCGTGTCTCTGATCGAAAAGGGGCAACTCGTCTCCTATCTTATCGGACGCCAGCCGATTCGCGACTTCCCGGTTTCGAACGGTCACGGCCGCGCCGGCGCTGCCACTTCGCCTGCGCCTCGTCCCGGCAATCTGATTCTGCAATCGATCGATCCGCAGCCCGATGCCGGCCTCAAGGCAAAGCTGATCGAGCTCTGTAAGAACCGCGACCTGCCTTACGGACTTTACGTGGAAACCATGGGGCCGAAACTCGAGCCACGGCTTCTCTATCGTATCTGGACCAAGGATGCGCATGAAGAACTGGTTCGCGGCGGAGTCTTCGAAGATCTCGACATCCGCTCCCTGCGCGGCGATCTCATCGCCGCCGGAACCGCGCCCCAGGTTGAGGACCGCCCGGAGCCGGTCTGGTTCAGCGTCGCCAGCCCGGCGCTCCTGTTCGACGAGCTCCAGGTCAAGCGAACGCAAGCCACCAAGCAGAAACTTCCCGAGTATCCAGCGCCCGCGCTAGGGCAGGCCGCGAACCAGCCGTAAGTTGGATCGGGTGATCGCGTGATCGGGTCATTAGAAGTGCAACCCTTGTGCCTTTGACTTGCGATGGCCCGATCACCCGATCACCCGATGGCCCGATCACCCGATGACCCAATGACCCGATCGAACCATTTGACGCCCGATCTCTCTCGCGCTTAGGATACATGTTTGACTTCACGTGGATGGGAGCCCTGTGAGGCGCGACTTTTGCTTCATGGCAGGCAGCGATCATGGATAAGAAGAAGCTAGAGACGTTCAGAAAGAGACTGGAAACCCGGCGCAACGAACTGCGCCACATGGTTGTCCGCAATCAGCAGGACGGCCGCACCGCCGACGATGAGGCCACGCAGGACGTCGCCGATCGCGCCGCCAGTTCCTACAACAAGGAATTCCTCTTCAGCCAGAGCAACAACGACCGCCAGTTGCTCAATATGGTCGACGGCGCTCTCGCCCGCATCCGCGAAGGCAGCTTCGGAGAATGCGTCTCCTGCGGCAAAGAGATCAACGCCAAACGCCTTGAAGCCGTGCCCTGGACCCGCCATTGCATCGAGTGCCAGGAGAAAGCCGAGAAGGGCTTGCTCGAAGCCGCTCAATAAAAGTGTGGCTTGGACGGTCCTATCCGCAACTCTTCGCTTAAACCCATGATTCCAATAGATAGAGGGAAAGCATTCCCCACAAAACGCGAAGATGGCCCCTTCGGGCCATGCTGTTTTCGAACTTTCCCGGACGAATATAACCCAACCAGTGGTATGATTCTCTAACTCCAAACGCCGCGCCAGTGGGGCACGGCAGGGAAAATTCTCAAACCTAAAGGTGAAAGCAATGGCTTGGACCAGTCCTGTTTTCGAAGAAGTTGTTCTGTGCTGCGAAATCAACTCCTACGTGAGCGCAAAACTCTAAAACCTGCAGAATAAAGATGCGCATTCGGATCCTCGGTTCTGCGGCCGGGGGTAGGTTCCCGCAGTGGAATTGCGGCTGCGGAAACTGCGCCGCTGTGCGCAAGAGCGCCGTACGCGAGGACGTGCGCGAAAATGCGGGCGAAGGCAAGTTCCCCGGCAAGGCGCGCACGCAAGCGCAACTCGCGCTGAGCGCGGACGGCTCCGCCTGGTTTCTGGCGGGCGCGTCTCCCGACTTGGCGTTTCAAATCGAAAGCTCGCCTGACCTTCATCCGCGGGCGCTGCGCGATTCACCAGTCGCCGGAGTGGTGTTGGGTAGCTGCGATCTCGACCACGTGGTGGGATTGCTCCTGCTCCGCGAACTGCAGCCTCTGCGCGTTTATGCCGCGCCCTCGATCTTGCGAATTCTGCGGGAAGAGAACAGCATGTTCGGCATGTTGAACCGCGTCGAGCCGCAGGTGGTTTGGACGCCCATGAATTCCGGCGCGCTGTTTCCTTTGTTGTCCGCCTATGGGAAAGACTCCGGATTACGATGCGAGGTCCACTACCTCTCCGGACGCTATCCGAGATATGTCAAGACTGAGCCTGCAAGCCTCGCTCGCAACGAGGCGACGGCCGCGTTGTTCTTTGAATCCGAATCTGAATCTAAATCCGATTCTGCTTCGGGAAGGAGCGTCGCGTACGTTCCCGCCGTCGGCAGCCTCAGTGATGCGCTGCTCGAAAAGATCCGTGGTGTGGACCTGCTTCTGTTCGACGGCACCTTCTGGAGCGACGATGAACTCATTCGCGTTCAAGGCAGCGGCGAGACTGCGCACCAGATGGGGCACATCCCGGTGGAAGAAAGTCTGCGCCTGCTGAAAAATGTCAAAGTTGGGCGCAGAATGTTTATTCATCTCAACAACACGAATCCGATTCTGAACGAGGCGAGCCCCGAGTATCAAGCCGTGCGCCAAGCCGGCTGGGAAGTGGCGGAGGACAATTGGCAATTGGAACTTTAGCTGGCGAAAAAGAGCCGGGAAATACTGCAAACGCTTCCAAGCTTACGTTCGAGGAATTGCGCGCGGCGCTGCGCCAGGTCGGCGAAGAGCGCTATCACCACAAGCATCCCTTCCATCTGCTCATGCACGAAGGCAAGCTCACGCGCGGACAGTTGCAGGCCTGGGCGCTGAATCGTTATTACTATCAGTCGATTATTCCGATAAAAGACGCGATCATTCTCTCGCGCGCTACGGATCCGGCATTCCGCCGGGTTTGGCGGAAACGCATTGTGGATCACGACGGCCAAGACGGGGGCCAAGACGGAAATGACCATCGCGCTGGCGGAATCCTGCGCTGGATCAAACTGGCGGAGGCGACCGGGCTCGACCGCGAGCGGGTGACGCGCGCCGAAGAGATTCTGCCTGCTACGCGCTTTATCGGAAATGAATATCTCAACCTGGTGCGCACGCGTCCTTTTCTCGAGTGCGTCGCTTCGTCATTGACCGAACTTTTTTCGCGCGACCTGATCGCGCTGCGCATGGAGAAATTGCGCCGGCATTATCCGTGGCTCGCTTCCGCGCTCGACTACTTTGAGGCGCGGCTGACAGAGGCGCCGGAAGACGCTGCCTTCGCCATTCAGTACGTGTTCGACCACGCCGCGACGCGCGCGGAGCAGGAGCGCGTCATTCAGGCATTGCGCGATAAGTGCGACATTCTTTGGGCGCAGCTCGACGCACTCTATTTCGCCTATGTCGAGCCGGGCTGGCCGCCACCGGGCGCCTTTCGGATTGATACTGGCGCGAAGCATGACGAGAGGAATCGTGGCTGAACTGGTCGATACAAGCGTTCCGAAGTTTGCCGCCGGATGCCGCTGGGGCGGAACCACCGAAGCGCCGGTCGTGCTTTTTCCGGAAGGCGCGATCCGCGTGGAAGGAACGGGGCGCATCATTCTCGAACTCTGCGACGGCCATTTCTCGCTGGCGGAAATTGTGCAGAAACTGGCAGCACAGTTCATCCTGGCGCCCAAGGGAAAGATCCGCGCCGATGTCCTGACTTTTCTGGAGCAACTCCACGCCAAGCGCATCATTGACTATTAACGACGATTGAGTCATTGAATCATTGAGGTATTGAACCATTGGTTTTCAATGACTAAATGGCTAAATGATTCAATGGCTCAATATTCTCATCCG
>Ga0181530_10003081_pt1 | contig 19003 bp, 12 predicted proteins | sample PEATcosm2014_Bin_42_FD_119769 | JGI IMG/M metagenome (GOLD analysis project Ga0181530, IMG submission 119769) | Peatland microbial communities from MTU Mesocosm Facility, Houghton, MI, USA - PEATcosm2014_Bin10_60_metaG | ecosystem: Environmental > Terrestrial > Soil > Wetlands > Peat | place... | reverse complement strand
TCAGTATCGGTTCGCAGCCCCCGAGAAAATACATGGAAATCACCGTCAGCCGCAGAAATGACTGACAGAGCCGGCTCCGCTGATCTGGCGGAAGATCACATCTTCGGGTCGAGAGGCAGTTTCTCAAACGGAATCGGGTCCTGGGTCTTCATCTGCGCGACCCACGCCAGGACCCTGTCGCTCGGATTGAACAGCTTGACGATCGGCAGCGTAACGTCCACCGTCTCGACGGCGGGGTTTGAGAATTGCACTTCCCATTTCGATACGATCAGCGAGACCCCCGCCTGTGCGGCGATGGCCGGCAGCTTGTCTTTCACTCTCGCGAGGATGCCAGCAACAGGACCGGTCGAAAACGTTTGTTGATGCAGCCGGACCTGCGACCACTGGCCTTCCGTCTCCAGTGCCTTCGCACGGCTGTCATTGTTGGCGGCCTTCGCCGTCTCGTAATCGGCGCGCAGGCCTTGTATGATCCGTTGGAACTCGTCCGAGTTTCCATAGGCGAGCGCGACGGCCCGGGAATCGAAGACGCCGATGCGCAACGGCTTGGCGTCCTGAGCTGCGGCCGGCGGCGCGCCGCAGAAAGCAACAGCCGCGACCATCGCGGCCATCGCCAGTTTACTCTTCACATTACCTCCTGACGGTCACACGGTCAGGGGCTATCGGTCCGCGGATGAATCCGCTTGCACTTGCTCGCCCCAGATATACTTGCTGAACCATTCGTAATTGTGCTCGATCACCGCGCGCTGCTGCTTGGGCTTGTTGATGGGGTGGCCGAATCCCTTATAGAAAATCAATTTCACCGGGACGCCGCGATCCTTGAGCGCCTGGTACAGCTCGTATGAGTTGGGCGGCGGCACGCGCTTATCCTGATCGCCCTGCTGGATCAGCGTGGGGGTCTTGGCGCGATTGACGTAAGTGATGGGCGAAGTTTTGCGGTAGATTTCCGGGTCGTCCCACGGCGTGGCCTTCAGATACTGGCGCGTGAACGGATGGATGTCGGTATTCACGTAGTAAGTCACCCAGTCGGAAATGCCGGCGCCGACCGAGACAGCCTTGAAACGGTCGCTGTAGCAGGTGATGAAGGCCGAAATGTAACCGCCCTCGCTCCACCCCATCGACGCCACACGCTCCTTGTCGACCATGCCTTTCGCAATGAGAGAATCCACGCCTGCCAGGACATCCTGGTAGTCTCCCACGCCGAGGTTGCGCACGTTGAGCGCGCGGAACCTGGCGCCATAGCCAGCGGAGCCGCGGTAGTTCGGCTTCAAAATCAGGGCGCCCTTGGCAGCAAACTGTTCCACGGGATAGTAACGGTCCGCGCTCATCACCGGCGTGTCCACTCCGGTCGGTCCGCCGTGGATCACCACCAGCAACGGATATCTTCGCGACGGGTCGTAGTCGGCGGGCTTAATGAGAATGCCTTCAATCGGGGTCCCGTCCGCGGATTTCCACTCGATCACCTCGCGTCTGGCCAACCGAAAATCCTTCCACTGGCTGGCGACCTCGGTCAGGTATCGAGGAGCGAAGGCTTCCGCCGGTGAAATCAGCACCTCTGGAAAATGATTGGGCTCAGCGCCCACCGCAGCCATCGTGCGATGGTCCTTCGTAAACGATGCTCCCGGCGCCCAGAACTGTTCCGGCGCGGTGATGCGGTGAACGGCGCCGCTGCCCGGGTCGAGACGAAACACGTGCGCATTCGTCTTTTGGGATGCGCTGAAGTAGATCCCGTCCGGTCCCCAGTCGATGAGGTTGGCGTCCTCATCGAACTCCCGCGTCAGCACGCGTGCTGAGCCGCCGTCGGCGGGAACCACGGCGATGTAACGGTTCGCATAGAAGAAGAATGGATCTCCATTGGCAGTCACATAGGCTACCTGCTTGCCGTCGGGAGACCATTTCGGATTGCTGCTAGGGCCTCCCGAGTCCAGCAGTTTGCGGACGTGCAAATCGGCCAGGTCCAAAATGTAGATCTGCTCGGTGTCCTGCGAGCCCAGGTCGGGATCGCGGCTCGCCGCGAACGCGATGCGCTTTCCATCCGGCGACCAAACGAACGCCGAGACGCTGAACTGGTCACCTTTGGTCAACGGCTCGGCCTTCGGCAGCTTTTTTGTGTCGGACGGAATTTCGGCCGGGACCATGACCCGCCAGATATGGTTCATGCTGTAATCGCCGCCGATGACGTCGAAATCGCCGTAGCGGTCCTTGCGGTCCTTCTTCGCCTTCGGGTCGGGGCCGGTGGATGTGAAAGCCATGGCTTCGCCGTCCGGCGACCAGGCGATCGCCCCCACGCCGTTCTCTTCGGCCGTCAGTTGCGATGCCTCGCCGCCGTTCGGCGCAATCACGTAGATCTGGCGTTTGCCATCGCGGTCCGATGTGAAGGCGATGCGCCGCGAATCCGGCGACCACTGCGGGCCCGTCGAGGACTTCTTCCCGCTGGTCAGCTGGTAGCGCTCGCCCGTCGCCGTAACCGCGATCCAAATCTGCGAGACGAACTCGTTATCGTCCCAGTTGGCCTGCTGGACGCTGTAGGCGACGTAGCGGCCGTCGGGAGAAATTTGAGCTCCCGAGACCGATTTCATGCTGAGCGATTGGTCAATGGTAGGGGCCGTGGCGCCTGTCAGTGCCACGGCGCAAAGCAGTAGAGCGACTGAGGCTTTTGGAAGCATGTCGAATTATACATTGTTTCTGTTCTTTGCCATCGTCGAGCAGATGAGAATCGGACGCGGTCAGTCCGTGGATCGGCGCGTTCGACCGGTCAGTGAACCACCACGTCCACCGCGACGGGGGGCAGCCGGGGAATCTGGTCTCCGGATTTCTGCGCCAGGAGCGGTGTGCTTAACAAGAACAGTGCTAGGGCTGAGGCAGACTGCCCGGCGCTTCTCCGTCTCATGGAATCTCCACGGATTCGCGGGCGGCGGCCATCTGCTGTCCTTCTGTGTCGCGCGCGACCACGCGGACCATGTACACGCCACTCTTGACGGTGAACTCGTTCCTAAGAGTAAGACCGAGCTCGCGACGATGCGCGACGTTTTCGTCTTTCAACCGCAGTTCCACGGTCTTCTGCACTCCCTGGAGGTAGTTGCCATTGCCGTCGAATAGGGCCCAAATTATGGTCACATCGTTGCGGTTGCGGTCGTCAACTTTGCGCAGGTGAAGCTGGCGGATGTCCAGGTGAGCAGTGACCTGGAGCTTGGCTTCCGCAGCGACCGTCTTGTAGAACTGTGTGCGGACATCGAGAGGCAGGTCGCTTAGGGTCTCGCCGGAGAAGACCGCCTCTGAGAGTTCGCGCTTGATCAAAGTGACGGCATCCTCGAAATGATCCGGCGCCCAGTAACCCTTGCGCGCCTGCACCGAGAGCCCCTGGCCATTGGTGAGCGTCACTTTTATTTCGTGAAACTTCCCGTCCGGCCGCAGGTCCTTGGGATAGAAGGCCAGAGAGTAGACGGATTCGGGCGGATTGGAGACACGATTGAGGCCGCCAACAAAATCGTTGTCATTCACAGCCACGCCGCCTGTGGAAGCGGCCAGGTCATCCAGAAGCAGCCCCTGTTGGGACTGAGCTTCATGATCCAGTCTGGCGACTTCCTGTTGGGTGGCCGGTTGCGAAAGCGTGCAGCCTGGAACACCGGCGGCCGGGTCGACGGTGTAGACGCCTCGTGGATCGAGGGTGTTGATGATGACTCCGGAGCGGGTGGCGCGGTCGACGGATTCGCCCAGGCTCCGCTGCAACGCGTCCGGCAGGTACGTGCCGGGCGAAACCAGAACCATGATACGATCGCCGGGCATGGAGCCGAGGAGTCGCGCGAGGTTGTCGAGAGTGTGGAAGGCGTTGGCAGCCTGCTCAACGCCCTCGTTGTAGACCGAACGGAGAGTAGACCGGGCGATCGGTATAGCCTCCAGGATCGGAGGGCCGCAGAGATTGAGACAATCGACGGTGATCATTGACTGCGTCTGCAGCACCCCCGTGAGTGGTGGATTACAGGTGAAACCGCAACCATTCGGTACAGAGGTGCAGGTCGGCGAGTCGTCCCCCGTGTTTCTGGCAAATAAGCTCGCCGCGTAGAAAGAGGCAGGGGGGAAATGCGTACGAGCTGCCACCGGTTGGATTTTGGCCAGTGTTTCGCGGACCTTTTGAACGTCATTCGTGAGTTCGAGCGATATCGTTCCGGAGAGCGTCAGCACGGCCACGCGCTGCTGGGGCGGTATTCCGCGATCGAGAAGCTTCATCATCGCCAAACGGACGTTCCCGAGTTGATCGACGGTGAGATGGACGTCGTCGATCACGAATGCGACGAAACGAGTCGGAAGCACGGCGCCGCCGTGCGCGGCATCGTCCGGACCCTCCGTACCGAGACTTTGTTCGCCTGATTTGGCGCCGGAACTGCTTTCGAGAGAGAATTGTGCAATCTCCTGAAGCTTGCCGCGATCGGTGAGTCGAAAATCTTCTTTATGCAAACCACCCACGGCATGCCCGGCTTTGTCGCGGACGACCACGGGAACCCGCACCATGTTGACGGTGGATTGGAATGTCGGCGGTTCGTCGCGGACGGTAACTTCACCAGTCTGTGTTTGCGCAGCGACCGCGAAAATCGATAAGAAACAGGCCCAATAGCGCATCAGTCCTTCTTGAGACACCCGCGCGCCGGGTAGCGGCCGCGAGCGGTCCACTGCGTGGATTATAGCTACTCCTAGTGCCAGCCGGAAGGTCCTGGTTTTATGGACTGGCTGAGCCGATACGAGTCGGCCTGGGCGATGAAGTGGATCTTGCCCGGCGGTCCGCACATTGACTAACGACGCTTCTCCGCGTATTGCTGTATACTTGCCGAAATATGAAAGCACGGATGCTCGTTCCTCTGTTTGTGCTGGCCGCGACTACCTATGCGGCGGAACCGACAACGACCTTGGTCAATGTGGGCGATGGCGTTAAGGTCGAGGTCGTCGATTGGGGAGGTAGTGGCCGCCCTCTGATCCTACTTGCCGGTTCCGGCAACTCCGCGCATGTCTACGAAGACTTCGCCCGCAAACTCACGGACGCTTGTCATGTTTACGGAATTACGCGTAGGGGGTATGGCCTGTCCAGCAAGCCGGAACGCGGCTATTCCGTACCCGAGTTGGCCGAAGATGTCTGGCGTGTCATCCAATCGCTTCCTATTGTGAAGCCAGTCGTCGTGGGCCATTCGATGGCCGGTTCCGAGGTGTCCTTTCTGGGCCAAAAGCACTCGCCCGACCTCGCGGCGCTCATCTACCTCGATGGTAATGCCGACCCGATGGACTACCCGTGGAGCAACGCCGAATACCGGGCGCTCACAACGAAACACACCAGCGAGGCCCCCCCGGCGCCGCCAAAACGAACGGCCGCGGACAACGCTTCAGTCGAAGCGTACCAAGCCTATCAGAAACGAATCGGCGCATTTCCATTTCCCGCAGCCGAGATCCGCAGTGTTTATGAAGTCAACCCTGACGGATCGGTAGGCAAGTATCGCACGCCGGCCTACGTTTCAAGCGCGATCGATAACGGGTCTATCCGCAAAGACTACACAGGTATCACGATCCCGGTGCTGGCTCTTTTGGCGGTGCCGCGGCCAACGGCGGAGCAGTGGAAGGAGAAGCCACCAAAGGACGAGGAGGATCGTCGCGATTCTGCGAGGCTGTATGAAATCGAGATGGAGTTCATCCATAGATGGGAATCCAATCTCAAGCACGCTGATCAACTTGCTCAAATTGTCGAGCTTCCCGGGGCACACCACTACATGTTCCAAAACGAAGAGGCTGACGTTCTGCGTGAGATGAAGACGTTCCTCCGGGGTCTCAATTGAGCCGAGTTGTCCCGAAATGCAAGGCGACGAAGTCCATTTGGGATGGTCGCCATCTCACCGAAGTGGCTGCTTTGCCCGTATCACGCGCCAATCGGAAACAGCCCCAGCCGCACGAAACGGGAGTTGTCAATAAAAAACGGCGCTTGTCGAACTACCTACAGACGGCGCTTGCCCCGACTGCCCCGGCCAGACGAGTTACAGACTGGCGATAATGTTGGGATGGAGGCTGGGGAACTGGTTGCGAAAATCCTCGCTGCCATCAGCTCGGGTCGCGACCTCTATTTGTATGATCAGTACATCATTGGCCCTGACGCCAGGCAACGCGCTCGCGAGGTTTTGATCGAAAAGCGTGACGCTTGCTCAGACCCCGATAAGGTGGCTTTCCTTACAAGCGTTATTCGAGGGCTAGAAGAAGGGCGAGGATGATAACGGCCCCTCAAAAGTATCGCTTGTTCAGGCTGTGAAATTCGGTTCCGGACGGGCGCCGGCCAGGCATATGGAAGGAAACCGGCATCTCGGAGAGTCCCGGTAATGCTTTGGACGAATGGCCACCTGCTCCTCGCGGCATGTATAATGGCACTGCCACAACGATATGACAACCGCCGCACGGCCAAATCTCCCACGATTGGTGTTTGGTGGCGTCGCTGCCGGCCTGGTGATCAATGCGATTGAATACCTTGTCCACGGGATATTTCTCGACGCGCAATGGACCGCCGCCTTCGCTGCTCTTGGGAAAACTCCCACCGGCTGGACGACCTTCATTCCAGCCAACTTCCTGGTCGGCGTAATCTCGATCTGGGTCTACAGCCGCATGAGTCCAAACTATGGCTCTGGCCCCAGAACGGCTGTTCGTGCGGCGCTTGCCGTGTGGGTAGTGTTCTGGGTAATCCCCGAAATGGCGCTCCTGCCGCTGAACCTCTTCCCGGCCTCACTTTTATTCACAGTAATCGCTGTCGGTCTACTAGACAGCATTCCGGCCGTTCTGTTGGGCGCCTGGATTTACCGGCGCTAACTCCATTTGAGGGACTTATTCTCATGAACCTCAGCCTCAAAGCCATTTTTCATCGGAACGACCGATACGAAGGCGTCCGTAGGATCAACATTTACCTATTGCGACTGGTCTTCATCTTGATGTTCTTCGTGCTGGGAAGGGACACTTGGACGCACATCCTCACCCACCAAGGATCATGGGAACCAACAAATGCCGTGGCGTGGTGCGTCTGGACAGCCTTCGCGACTTTGGCGTGCCTAGGAATCATCCGACCTCTGAAAATGCTGCCGATCCTGCTGCTGGAGATATTCTACAAAGTCCTGTGGCTTATTCTTGTGGCGTACCCACTCTGGACAAACGGCACGTTGGCAGGTTCACCAGCGGAAGGCATCACCTCGGGGTTTTTGTGGGTGCTATTACCCATCGTCGCCGTACCTTGGGGGTATGTGTTTGTGAATTACATTTACAAACCAAAGAGGTAGCACATGCCCTGTGCGCGCGACCGCTGACAGACTGACCACCGAAGCGCCTTAGCTCCGCCCGCTCGCCAAGCGCCTGCCGGCACCGGCCAGACTGGGCTGCCAACGTTAAACCGGCTCCTCGGAAACTACCCCCGGTTACGTCCACTTCGGCGCAGTGCGGTAACGTTGGAGCCAGTCGGGATCGGGGCGCCGCGGTGCTTCTTTCGCCGCGTGGACAATTCGTATCACCAAATTCGTGGGGGCGAATCTGCAAGTTGCAGAGTCGATTGAGTAGGGGAATGTCCAGTCCCACATCCGGCACCAACCTATAGAATCAATAACTTACGTTACTGTCGATGGGCGGCCGAAGGGCTAAGCTCCCCTCCCCACACCGCAGACTTCAAAGGGTTTAGAACGGGCCGACTCCGGCATTTGTCGCAATCTGACTCCCCCTCTCCTCCGGATTGTTTTCAGCCACCATCCAACTATTCGGGGCACGATTTTGGCATGTCGCTATGCCTCTACCGGGGCCAGGGCCTCGATTGCAAAGACCCGCCGAGGAGTCGCGCCGCAACGAGTACGAGGAACGGCGGACAAAGGCATGGAAGTGGTGTGACTGGAGCCTGGCAGCGTGGCCTTGGGGACTAGCCCCGATGGCCAGTACAATGTCGGAACCAGGGACAACCGCAGGACTCAGCCAGTTCGAGCACGCTGGTAAGCCGGCAGGAGCGCGGTGATCCGCCTTAAGTGCCTTCCGCGACCCGGATTTGCGTTTGGCTCTCCTTGGGCGTCAAACGCGAGGAACCACCCGTCGGAGGGCGGGGCACTGTTTTCAGCCCAATATAGGGACAATAGGGGACATTACGAGCGGCCAGATTAGACGAGAAACCCTGGTATCTTCGCGCTCACGTCTGTTATACTTAGACCCAAAAGACCCATGAAAGAGGGGTACTCCATGCGGTTTGGCGCCGGACGCGTCCTTGTGGCATCGGCTGTGTTCGCGGGTGCGTGCAGCGTCTTTGTGATGACCTCCTGGGCGCAACAGGACAGCGCCGGCGACCGTAGGATCTACGCCGACAAGATCCGCGAGACGTACAATTTCCATTTCGGCCCCGGCAAAATCTCGACGCCGGGCAATGCGGCGGTCGAAGGCGGCGATTTCATTCAACCGGAGGCCTTCCTGCCGGCCTCTTATTGCGGACGCTGTCATCAGGAAGCCTACAGTCAGTGGCGCCAGGCGCTGCACTCCAACTCCTTTCGAACCCCGTTCTATCGAACCAGCGTCAACATTCTCGCGCAGACCAAGGGAATCGAGTTCACCCGGCACTGCGATAGCTGTCATAACCCCATCGGCGTCCTTTCCGGAGCACTCACCCAAAACTCGCAAATGGACCGGAATTTCGACGAAGACGGCTTGACGTGCACCACCTGTCATGCCATCCAGCAACTGCAATCCACCAACGGGAATGGAGGATTCGTGCTCGGCGTGCCCTCCGCGATGGTCGATGAAAACGGCAACCGTATTCCCGGCATGGTCTCCGATGACGAGATTAGGAATCACCCGGACCGGCATTCCAGAGCGGTCATGAAGGATCTCTACCGCACGCCGGAGTTCTGCGCGGCCTGCCACAAAGCCAATCTGCCCGACACCCTGAACGACTACAAGTTTATCCGCGCCTTCACGGTGTACGATGAGTGGCAGAACTCGAAGTTCTCACAACGCAATCCACTTACCTTCTATACCGCCGGATTCAGGACCTGCCAGGACTGTCATATGCTTCGGGCGCCCATCAAGCTGGAAGACCCCGGCGCCAAACACGGCACGCTGGCTTCGCATCGCTGGCCGGCGGGCAATACGGCTGTACCGTTTTACTACGGCTTTGACGAGCAATTACAAGAAACCCTGGAGTTCCTGAAGTCCGGAAATTACATCAACGTGGACTTGTTCGCGCTGCAGAGAGCCGATGGGGAAATGGCGGCGCCTCTCGGCTCCGCGCCTTTCCGTCTGGCCCCGAATGAAACCGTCCGGATGATGGTGGTGATTCAGAGCAAGGACATTGGCCACTCCCTGGTTCCGGAAGTGCGCGACCTGTATGAGCCATGGGTGGAGTTTGTCGTGAAGGATGCCGACGGCAAGGAAATCTACCACAGCGGCTTCCTGAAGCCCGACGGCGCTCTCGATGAGAGGGCCCACAGCTTCACTAACAGACCGGTAAATGTGGATGGCGAGTTTGTGGATAACCATAAGGTCTGGACCATCCAGTCGGTCGCCTATGACAACACCATCCAATCCGGCCGTTCCGCCCTGGTGCGCTACGAATTTCGAATTCCCGCCGATGTGAAGGGCCCGCTCACAGCGACAGCGCGGCTGAACTATCGCCATCTGCGCCAAAGTTATTTGAATAACGTGTTAGGTAAAGACCACCCCGCCTATCCGGTAGTGGAACTGGCCTCCCGCACCCGCACGTTAGTTCTCGGCGACAATCCGCCAACACCTGCGGAGCCTAAGGATAATCCGGAATGGATACGCTGGAACAATCTCGGCATCGCCTATCTGGATCAACTCCAATACGCCGATTCGATGCATGCCTTCGAGCAAGTCGTCAAGCTGCGGCCGGATTATGCCGACGGCCATATTAACATCGGCCTGACCTATATCGAGTGGGAGAAATATTCCGAGGCGCGCGCCGATCTCGAAAAGGCCCTGGAACTCAGTCCCAACAGCGCGCGAGCGCTATATTATTTGGCCTTGGTCGAGAGGCGCGAAGGGCATTTCGACGAAGAGTTGGCCGACTTGCAACGAGTCGTAATCCAGTTCCCGCTAGCCCGCGACCCCCGGCGCGAGTTGGGCATCGCCTATTACCAGCGGCACAGCTACCAGGAAGCCGTGGAGCAGTTCGAGGCCCTTCAAAAAATCGACCCCGACGATCTCGCCGCGCACTACAACCTGGCCGTCCTCTATCGCCGGCTGGGAATGAAAGACAAAGCCGCCGCGCAGGCCGCCCTATTTGCCACCAAACAAGTGGACCCGGGCGCTCCCACTTACTCCCTGGAGTTCCTGCGCAAACATCCCGAAATTTCGACCGAGAGCGTACCCTGGCATATGCACAGCGACATCTCTCCCGACGCCGGACATGGCGGAGGGCAACAATGAGCACGTCCCGCCGCCGATTCGTCCAGTCCCTCAGCCGCTCCGCTCTGGTACTTCCTTTTGCCGACCTCGTGGCGATGGCTCAAATTCCCGTACCCACGGAGCGCAGTTACAACGCGAAGGCCATGCCTGCTCCCAAGGGACCAAAGTCGCCGATCGAGGGCACTCCGCTCGGCGTCAGCTTTGTGGATGTAGTCAGAGAGTCAGGTTTAGCCGCAAAAACCATCTATGGCGGCGAAGGAAAGAATAAGTATCTTCTCGAAACCACCGGCTGTGGCCTGGCATTTTACGATTACGATAACGATGGCTGGCTGGATGTTTTCCTGGTGAACGGCTGGAGGCTGGAAGGTTTCCCCGCCGGCCAGGAACCGCGGTGCCATCTCTTCAAGAACAACCGCGACGGCACGTTCACCGACGTTACCAGAGGCTCAGGCCTCGAACTCCGCACCGGATGGGGACAAGCCTGCTGTGTCGGCGATTACGACAACGACGGTCACGACGACCTGTTTGTCACTTACTATGGACAAAATGCCCTTTACCGGAATCACGGAGACGGCACTTTCACCGACGTGACCAAGGAAGCCGGCCTCAGTCAGCCCGGCCCTAAAACCCGTTGGAACACAGGCTGCACATTCGTCGATTACGACCGGGATGGCCACTTGGATTTGTTTGTAGCCAACTACGTCGATTTCGATTTGAAGACCGCGCCTCCACCGGAAGCGGGTCCGTGCACTTACAAAGGGATGCTGGTGGCCTGCGGACCTCCCGGGCTTCGCGGCGGTAAGAACATTCTCTATCACAATAACGGCGACGGTACCTTCACCGATGTCAGCGAGAAGGCGGGGATCTGGAAGACGCCCGGCACGTATGGCTTAAGCGTGGCTGCGTCGGACCTGGATAACGACGGCTGGCCCGACATCTATGTGGCCAACGACTCCACCACCGCAACGCTGTATCAGAATCAGAAAGACGGAACGTTCAAGGATATCGCCATCGAATCCGGAGCAGCGCTCTCTCCGGAAGGAAAGCCGCAAGCCGGCATGGGCGTCTCCATCGGCGACTACAATCGCGACGGGAATCTGGACGTCGTCAAAACCAATTTCGCCGGAGACACCGATTCGCTCTATACCAACCTGGGGGACGCAACTTTCGAAGACCGCACCTATCCGAGCGGATTGGGAGTTAATACGCGATTGCTCGGCTGGGGCGTTGGCTTCTTCGACATGGATAACGACGGATGGCTCGACATTTTGATGTCCAACGGCCACGTATATCCGGAGGTGGATAAGTCCAACGCCGACTTAAAGTATGCCGAGCACAAATATCTGTATCGCAACTTACAGAACGGGCGTTTTGAAGAGGTCACCGAAAAGGGCGGACCCGGCATCCTGGAGAACGCGCCAGCTCGCGGGTGCGCTTTCGGCGATTACGACAACGACGGCGATCTTGACGTCATCGTCAATTGCGTCAATGCAATTCCACAGCTTCTGCGCTGCGACTCCACGCTCAAACGGAACTGGATCAAGATCAAGCTCGCCGGAGTAAAGTCCAACCGCAGCGGCATCGGCAGCCGCGTCATCGTCACTGCCGGAACTCCCAAGCTCTTGGTTCAAATGGACGAACTGCGGAGTGGCGGCAGTTATTTTTCGCAGAACGATCTGCGCATGCACTTCGGCTTGGACCAGGCCACCAAAGTCGATTCCGTGGAAATCCGCTGGCTGAGCGGCCAAGTGGACCGGTTGACGGATCTGGCGGTCAATCGGCTTTATGTAATTCAGGAAGGCGGGAAGATTCTGAAGACCGAGGCCTTCAAATGATCCTGGTGGCGCTGCTGCTTTCCTGCCCGTGGCTCAACCAAGCAACTGCCGCGGGTGTATTGGGGGGAACTGTCACGCAAGCAGGCTGCACTTTTACGCGCGGGTCTGTTGAGCTGCGCATTGAAGCCGCCAAGGATTTCGAGTCGTACGCGGCGACCTGCCGTTCCGAGCCTGTGCCCCTGAAAGCCATTGGGAGCGAAGCACTGGCTTGCCGCGGCGAAGCTGGGGAACAGGTGGTGGGCAGAGTACGGGACAGGGCCTTTCTGGTACGCATCACCGCCAACGACCGCGAGAAAGTGCGCAAGGTGGCGGAAATGGTGGCGGGATCAATGTTTTGAGAGTGCCCTTTCTTTGTCACTCTCTTCCGCTTTCCTGATTTCCGCGGCTTTCGCGAAAGCCGCCTCCGAACCCGCCTTGTCCCCGTTCCTCCTCAGAAGAAGTCCCAGGTTATTCCAGGCCCCGGCATTCAGGCCGTCGAGCGCCACCGATTTGCGCAGCGCCTCGATGGCTCCCTTGGCGTCCCCCTGCTGCTGTAGAGTCGTGCCGAGCATGTACCAGGCATCGTTATAGTCGGGCCGCTGCGCCACGGCGGCGCGCAACTGCTCGATCGCCTTGGCGGGATCGTCCGTGTAAGTCAGAGCAAGGGAGTAATGTGCCTCGGCCAGTGCCGGGTCGAGAGCCACTGCACGCTCCAATTCGGTTCTGGCCCGCGGCAGATCGTCGGTCTCCTTGTAGGCGATTCCCAAATCGTAGTGCGCGCCGGCGTCGTCAGGGTGGTCACGGATCAGCGCGGAAAGATGTTTGATGGCGGTTTTGAAATCGCCCAGCCCGATGTAAGCAAAGCCGATGTTCACTTGCACTTGAATGTTCTTGGGATCGTGCTCGAGGATGGTGCGAAATTCCTTCATTCCCGCCGCGGGATCGCCCGTTCGGACGAGGGCATTGCCATAACCGTTACGCGCCAAGTCATTGTTCGGATTTAAGGTAAGGGATTGGCGGTAAGCATCCCGCGCCTCTTTGTAACGATGCTGCTGCTGATAGGAGTCGCCTAGCGTGGCCCAGGCCAACGCAAGGTGATCGCGATACTCGGCGCGGCCGGGGGCCAGCGCTACTGCTCTCTGTAAGGCGGCTATCGCGGATCTGGTCTGTTTCGTGAGAGCCATCGCGGCTCCCAGGTGGTACCAGGCTTGCGCCATTTGGGGGTCCAATTGGGTAGCGCGTTGAAAATGGGGGATGGCCTGGGGGGAACGGTTTGTAGCGGCGAGCAGGAATCCGATTTCATCCTGATAGAGGGCTGATTTCGGCGCTAATGCAGCTAGTTTCTCGTAAGCTGCCAATGCTCCCGCGGCATCCTTCGCGGCGAGACGTTCGCGGGCGGTCGATTCGAGCTGTTGAATAGTCTGCGCGGCCAAAGAGATGGCGAAGCAAAAGGCGAGCCCGATCATTCGCCATAATGGATCGCTCATGCGCATTAATTGAATGTAAACCGAACCGTTGCGCGCTGGTAGCCCTCGCCAGCCGGGAACCGCACAATGAGTTCCCCGCCCTCAAGACTCGCGCCCGAGACTTGAACCGGAGGGCCAACGAACCTCACATTCAGGGCCACGGCCGATCCAGCCAGCCCTTCGATCTCGAAGCCAGTTTCCGACTCCGAAAGGATCTTCGCAGAGACGGTGGACGAGCCCACCGGCGGTAATGCGTGGGGCGGATCCACTTCGAACGCAGGAAGATTCAATTCCAACTGGTGGATGCGGGCGGTTGCCGGGACGCAATCCGCGCCGGCGGTGAGGCAAAGCGGCTGAGGGTCGATGGAAGAAGCTTCAATCAGCAGCTTATCGTCATGCTTGCGGAAGTGAAGGTCGAACGTTGCCGCGCCGACGGTCACGTTCTTCAATGCGGCGGTTTCCCACGCCGCGGGAAGCTGCGGATGCACTCGCAGGATGTGACGGAGCGCGTCGGCCTCGATACCGAATAGTCCGCGAAGAGCCGGCGTGAGCACCATCGCGGACGACCACAACTGGTGGGAGCTGCTACGTCCGAAGGGCTGAAAAAATTCGCCCGAGAGCAACTCCGTTACCGCGCCCAGGTCCTGCGAGAATGTCATACCGGCATTCTGCATCAGGTGCGCGTAGCCGGCGAACGGGCGGCCGGCGCGATATTCAGCCAACGCGGTCCAGCCGGTATACAGAGGCCAGACCGAGCCCTGGTGGTAGCTCATCGGATCATAGATTGATGATACGCGGCTGACGTCGCGGAGGCCCCAATCGGTGGAGAATTCCGGCGATACCCAGCGCTCGAACATTTTTTCCGCGTGCGGCAGTTCGAAGGAGCCGTCCCACCAGGCGACGCTGGGAAAAATCGTAGCTGTGCGATCCAACGTGCCATCGGCATCGCGGCTGAAAGCGTAAAACTGCCGCTCTGTATCGAAATACTCAGAAGCGATTTTCGCGCCTATCGACTCGGCTTGAGAGTGCGCGGCTGCTTCCAGTTCAGGTTCGTGCATGAGCGCGGAAAGGCTCGCCATCGCGGAGCAGGATTGACGATCGAGTGCCGCCAGATAGATCTCCTGGTGAGGCATGCCTGGAGGCCAACTTTCAACCCAGCCCGTGCCCTCGGTATTTTCGTAGATGCCGTCTCCATCGGAGTCGTGAGCACGGGTGAAGGCCCAGGCTTTTTTCACCGCACTCCAGTGGGCGCGCAGGAAATCCACATCGCCGCTCGATCGCACGTAATCCCACATGGTCATCACGAGCAGCGGAGTGGAGTCGGCCGAGGCGTAGAAATAGGGCGTGGCTTTCCAGTCGACTAAGTCCGCGGTCTGGGAGAATTCGTGCATGATTTTGCCGTCGTCGCGCTGCCGGCGCAGCAAGAATTCCAGCGCATGGCGGCTGAGCGAAAAATCGCCGTAACTGTGGACGGCGTACAAGCTGAAAAGAGTGTCGCGCCCGAAAAACCATCCGAAGCCGGGGCGGGCGGAATCGGCCGAAGAGTAATAGCCGGCAACCAGACCGGTCTCGTCATGAAAACGCACCTGCGCCTGATCGATGGCTAGTTCCGCCCAGCGCAAAGCCAGGTTGAAGGATGCGTCGGGCGTTTCGGCGGTCAGCCTGCGATCAAAGAAATGGGCATAATAGTCGGCGGTTTGCCGGTATTGCCCGGGCCACGCTTTGCTGAGATCGAGTAACTGCGCGGCGCTGGTCGCCATCATCAGGGGAAAGAACTGTTTCGACTGAGTTTTCGGGTCGAAAGAGAGCTTCAGTTCCAAGGGCCGGGTGCGAGGGCGCTCCTGATAGGGCGCGAGTATTCCGGGGACAGCGCCGGGAATCCCTATATAGCCTGAAAAGTCCTTGTTGTCGGTGTGCAGGATATAGTAACCGCTGGCGCCTTCTTTCACCCACTCGGCGTTGGGCAGGCCGAAGTTGGGAGCGGGCCACATGCGGAGCATTTCCGGAGTGAATCGGAACGTCAGAGTGAGCGGGCGCACGGAGGCGATTTCGAAAAACACTACCGGGCCGGCGGTTCCGGAAAACATGTGCTGCTTGACGGTGAAGGCCGCATGTGAATAGGTGAGCGTGGTATGGTCCGGGTTGACTTCGACGGATGCGGCGTATTCGGGGAGTTCGATGGGAATCGGATAATCGGCCAGTTCGGCCGTGATGCGAAAGTGGCTGGCAATTTTAGCGGGGAAGATCCACGCTTCGAAGGAGCCGTCGCCTTGGCCGAAGATGGCGCCGGCCCGGCCTGCTACGGTGAACGGCATCCGGGCTTGCGCCGGTCTGGTGATCGCCCAGGGGCTGGTTCCGAAGGGGAAACTCGGGGTAGCCTGCCAGGCAGTCTGGGCGGCGAGGAGGGGCGAGAGCGCCAGGGGCAGGAGCTTTAGTGCGTGAGGCATTTGGTTTCCAGGCTCAACTTGCCGGCCTTGGAGAGGTCTTGCCAGAGCAATACGAACGCGGCGTTGGTCCAACCGAAACCGATTTCATTTGAGGTGTAGCCGAACCGGATGCCTGCGCCCAAATCGCTCTTGCCCTCGACTACGTTGTACTTCTCCTTAATGGTGCGGTGCTGGTCGAAATCGCGGAGAATCATCGAAAGGAATTTGAGGCTCAGACGCTCGGCCGCGGCGTCGAATCCATAGCGGCGCAGGCCTTCGATGGCGATGATCTGGAGGGGAGCCCAACCGAAGGGCGCGTCCCACTGATTGCCGGAAACATGGGTGCTGGTCTGGAGTCCGCCTTCCTTTTCGAACATCGCAAGATTGGCCGCGACGGCCGCGGCTTGCTCGGGGGTGGCGAAGCCGGCCCATAGCGGATAGAACGTGGTGAGGAAGGGATAATCGTGGCGCTGGCCGGTGACGAAGTTATAGTCGCTGAACAAGCCGGTTTTCTCGTCCCACATCAGACGGCGGATGGTTGCCGCGCGGGTGGCGGCGCGCTGCGACCAGACCTCGGCGAGGCGCGGTTGATCGAGCAGACTGTGGATGGCGGCCAAGTCCATCTCCATCCGGTACAGCAGCGAGTTGAGGTCGACGCTATTGTAATTTACAATGCCAACGCTGAACGGACCGAAACGGGCGGAGGGGTCGAAGCCGGACTCGCGCATGGCGCGGTCGGCGCGGTAGAACAGAGGTGTCAACTGATCGGTATCGCGATCGTAAAAATCGGCGAGGTTATACTCTTTGACTTCGTACGTGCGATAGTATTCCCGGACGCGGTCGTAGTGGTTTTTGCCGGCTTCATCGCGTTCGCCGAAAACAACTTCGGGCGCGGGTTGATCGGAACCGCCATCGTAGCGGGACAGGCCGGTTTGGGGTGTCAAATGAGGTTCCCTGGTCCAGTATTCGTAGTAGTTCTCGAGCGCCGGGAGGCTTTGCTCCAGCCATGCGGTGTCTCCGGTGGCGCGATAGACGTCCAGCGCCATGCGACTTAGAAATGGAGGCTGGGAGCGGGTCAGATAATAAGTGCGATTGGCGTTGAGTACCTTGCCGTAGTGACGGACTTCGTAGAGGAAGTTATCGGCCATCGACCTCGCCAGGGCTGGTTGTCCGTCGCGCAGGAGTCCCAGTTGAATGAAGTAACTGTCCCAGCCGTACATTTCATTGAAGCGTCCGCCGGGGACCACGTAGGGATGGGGGAGATAGAGGAGGCCGGATTCCTGAGTGTGGTCCAACTTCCGCACGTTCACTTTTAGCTCGCCTTGAATGCGGGCTGCGTCTTCGTCGTCGGCTACCCAGAGGGTTATGGGACCTTTCTGGGCGACCTTTGAGTCGACGGCGGAGTCGGCAAGCGAGGCGTTGGAGCGCGTGAGAGTCTTCCAGCCTTCGTGGATGTAGTTGCGGATCTCGGAGAGTGGGGCGCAGGTCTGGGCTCCGGCTGTTGAGAAGGTTACGAGGAGCAGGAAGACGAAGCGCCCGGCAAGGCGGCCGCGGCCGGCATATCGGATGAAGATTCGTTCGATCAAGAACCGGCCTCTTTCAGGCCAAGAATCTGGTTGGATTTTACTCCGCTATAAATCTCCTTCAGGCCCGACGGCCAGTGAATCTCCACGTCGGCTGAAGTCGCGGAGCCGAGGCCGAAGTGCAAGCGGAGATCGCTTTGCGAGTAGAAACTCGATTGGCTCAGGACCTCCTGGCGCTGGCGCCGGCCACCCGCCGAGACAAAAACCTTTGCCCCTATGGCGCTCCGGTTCGATTTCGTGCCGATCAATTTCAACTTGAGCCAGCGATTGCCATTGGTGCTCTCGTTGCGCAGTAGCGACGGAGGCTCTCCCATATTCATGATGGCGACACCGATTTTGCCGTTGTTTTCGAAATCGCCAAAGGCGCAGCCCCGGCTGGAGTGACAGGCCGTGATGCCTGCGCCGCTATCATCGCTGAGGTTCTCGAACACTCCGCCGCCCAGGTTGCGCAGCAGGATTCGCGGGTTTTTGTATTTGTACCCGGTGAAGAATTGCTCCAGTTCCGGGTACACGTTGCCGTTGACAAAGAGCAGGTCTACCAGACCATCGTTGTCGAAGTCGGCGAAACCCGCGCCCCAGCCGACGTAGCGAGTGAAAGCTCCCAAGCCGGCCCTCGCAGTGATGTCTTCGAAGCGACTACTTCCGTTGTTCCGATAAAGGATCGGCGTATCGTCGGCGAAGTGAGTCTTGAAGATATCGAGGCGGCCGGAGTTGTTGGCATCGCCGACGGCGATGCCCATGCCAGCCTGTTCGCGACCGTCTTCGTTATAGGCGACACCAGCTTCGAGCGCAACGTCGGTGAAGGTGCCGTCGCGATTGTTGCGATAAAGAACGCTGGGCGTGGAGTCGCAGGCAACGAAGATGTCCGGCCAGCCATCGTCGTCGAAGTCGGCGGCGACGGCGGTCATGGCATAACGGCGCTCCGCTTTGGCGATGCCGGAACTTTCCGAGACGTCCGTGAACGTGCCGTCGCCGTTGTTGCGATAGAGGAAGTTGCGTCCTGTCGGCAGGCCCCGGGGGCCGCAATTGACGGCGATGCCCTTCCAGGTGCAGTTTTCGGTTGCGCCTGGCAGAGGGGCGGTCTTCAGATCGAAGTTGAGGTAGGTGCTGACGAACAGGTCCAGAAAGCCGTCGCGATTGTAGTCTGTGAAAGTGCAGCCTGCACCCCACTCGGGTTTGGAATGGAGCAACCCGGCTTCTTTGGTGACATCGGTGAAGGTACCGTTGCCGTTATTGCGGTAGAGAATGTTCTGGCCCCAGCAACTGACGAAGAGATCGTCGAAGCCATCGTTGTTGTAGTCGCCAACGCAGACGCC
>Ga0181530_10003074_pt1 | contig 19019 bp, 21 predicted proteins | sample PEATcosm2014_Bin_42_FD_119769 | JGI IMG/M metagenome (GOLD analysis project Ga0181530, IMG submission 119769) | Peatland microbial communities from MTU Mesocosm Facility, Houghton, MI, USA - PEATcosm2014_Bin10_60_metaG | ecosystem: Environmental > Terrestrial > Soil > Wetlands > Peat | place... | reverse complement strand
CAAGATCCCTCGCTGCGCTCGGGATGACAGAACTTTAGAATTCTCTTAACTACTGTCATCCCGAGCGCAGCGAGGGATCTTGGTTTTTTGTCCCTATCGCCTTCCCGCGACCGCCGGCACCCGTGCGGCGTGGCCGTCCGTCGGGGTTGGCGCCGGCATCTGGACCGGCGTCTTTTCGCCCGGGGTGGCCATACCCAGCTTCTTGCGCACCTCGTCCTCGATCTTGCGGGCGATGTCGCGGTTGTCCTTGAGGAACTGGCGGGCATTCTCGCGCCCCTGGCCGATGCGCTCGCCCTTGTAGCTGAACCACGAACCCGACTTCTCGACGATCTCGTGGGTGGCCGCCAGGTCGATCAGGTCGCCTTCGCGGCTGATACCCTCGCCGTACATCAGGTCGAACTCGGCCTCGCGGAAAGGCGCCGCCACTTTGTTCTTCACAATCTTGACGCGGGTGCGCGAGCCGACGATGGTTTCGCCCTCTTTGATGGCGCCAATGCGGCGGATATCGATGCGCACGGTGGAGTAGAACTTCAGCGCGCGCCCGCCGGTGGTGGTCTCGGGATTGCCGAACATCACGCCAATTTTTTCGCGAATCTGGTTGATGAAGATCAGGCAAGTACGCGACTTCGACACGATGCCGGTGAGCTTGCGCAGCGCCTGCGACATCAGGCGCGCCTGCAGGCCCATGTGGCTGTCGCCCATCTCGCCGTCGAGCTCGGCCTTGGGGACCAGCGCCGCCACCGAGTCCACTACCAACACGTCGATGGCGCCCGAGCGCACCAGGGCCTCGGCGATCTCCAGCGCCTGCTCGCCGTAGTCCGGCTGCGAAACCAGCAGGTTGTCCACGTCCACGCCCAGCCTCTTGGCGTAGGCGGGATCGAGCGCGTGCTCGGCATCCACGAACGCGGCCATGCCTCCAGCCTTCTGCGCTTCCGCGATCACCTGTAGCGTGATGGTGGTCTTGCCCGACGACTCCGGCCCGAACACCTCCACCACGCGCCCGCGCGGAAAGCCGCCCACGCCCAGCGCCGCGTCAAACGACAGCGCCCCGGTGGGGATCACCGCGATGGGAACGATGGCCTCCTTCGTCCCCAGCCGCATGATGGAGCCCTTGCCGAACTGCTTCTCGATCTGTGATACCGCCAGCTCGATTGCACGTGCCTTCTCGTCAGCCATAATGCCCCCTCAGAACCTGAAATCGACGCGCTAGCCTACACCCCGCTTGTCCGGACCGTCAGAGTATATCCTACTCGGCGAATAAAAAGCGAATTTGCGCCAATGTAGCGCCGAAATCTTGCTGGCGTGGGCGAGACGCCCACGCGACAGCCGCCGCTACACCAAAGACCCACTCAGCGCCCCTTCCAGTTCCAGCAGCTTGCGCTTGGTCTCCAACCCGCCGCCGTAGCCGGTGAGCGAACCGTCAGAGCCGATTACCCGATGGCACGGTACGATGATCGCGATGGGGTTATGCCCGTTGGCCAATCCCACCGCCCGCACAGCCGCGGGATTGCCGATGGCGCGGGCAATGTCGGCGTAGGAGCGCGTTTCGCCATAGGGGATCTTCAGCAGCTCCTGCCAGCAGCTCTTCTGGAAGTCGGTGCCGCGCAGGTCGAGGGGCAGGTCGAACCGGCGCCGACGGCCGGCGAAGTATTCTTCGAGCTCACGAGCGTAGGGCGCGGCCTTCTCCGGGGATTCCACCCATCCGGCGGCGACGTCCCCGCGGCCAAACTCCAGCGCAACCAAGCCGCGCTCGGAGACGGCGAGCAGCAGGGGTCCGACGGGTGAGTCGATGCGCGAGTAGTAGATGGTTTCGGAGGCCGCCACGAGATCAGGCTAGCACGAGACGCTGAGGAAAACTAAAAAGCCTCCCGGCGTTTCCACCGGGAGGCTAGCTGAGGCACAAATGCGTGGGCCTATTTCGTTTCGGACTGCGGCTGCGCTGCCGGCTGCTCTTGCGAGCCCAAGTCGCCGGCGCCGTTCGTCAGCAAAGCGATCTCGACCCGGCCGCCGCGCGTACGCTGCGCCTTGCCGCCTTCGGTCGAAGCCGGGACAGGAGCGTTCCCCATGCCGATGGTGTAGATACGGTACACGGGAATCTCGTGCGTCAGCACCAGGTAACGCACCACCGACTGTGCCATCTGCTGCGAGTTCTGGACGGCGGCCTGGCCGCGTCCCTCGGAGAAGCCCTGCACTTCGATGATGTATCCCTTCTGGTCCTTGAGCGGGGTGGCCATCTCGTCCAGCGCCTGCTTGGCCTTGCTGCTCAGGGCCATCTGCCCGGCCTTGAAGTGGATCTCGGCCTGGGTGGAAGTCTGGTACTGGTCGATGTTGTCTACCACATGCTCGACCGTGTTGAGCCGGACCGTGGCCTGTTGCGCCGTCTGGTTGGCGAGCTGAGCGCGGTTGCCGGCGTCTACGGCGTGCATGTCGGCCTCGTTGGCCTTCAGCGAAGCTACGCGGATTCCTTCCGTCGCGCGGGCATCCACGTCTTTGATGGCCTTGGCGTTCTGGGCCGTGATCTCATCCAGTTCGTTGAGGCGGCCGCGCACTGGATCCAACTGCCGCTGCACGTACCGCTTGCGGGCGAACGGGTTTAGGTGGCCCCAGAAGCCTTCATGCCGCTCGTAGGCCAGCGGCTCGTGGCCGTTGGGGTTGGCCTGCGTGGTCTTGTCCGTGCTCGGTGCCGGCGCCGTCGTCTGGCTCTGGGTCATCTGCGGGGTGCTGCTGGAATCGCTGGAAGGCGTCTGCTGCGCCCATACGGGCACAACCAGCGCTGCAGCCAACGGCAGCGTCAACAGAAACTTGCTTGTCATGATCGAATTCCTCCGAAGTATTTGGGGGAGCATGGGAGCTAAGAAGCTCGCTACCCGAAACTGCACGCCGCGCCCCTCGGACACCTGGGAGCAGGTCGCGTTCATGACTTTAGTAATCAAATGAAGGGCCAAACTCCGGGCCGGGTTTTGTGCTCTAAGTCATTCTGTTTGAATCAGGTGGGATTGCCTTTCCCAGACCGCTGTAGGTAGGAAATGGATGGCGCGGGTAAATTTGACAAGAACCAGGAAGCAGGAGGCAGGAAGCAGGGGCAGGGAGGAGCAAAACAATTGGCTGCTTCCTGCTTCCTGCCCGCTACTCGCTACTCCCCGCCTTTTGCGTCTAAACTTTGTTATGCGCAAGCTCGGTCTACTGCTCTTCATTATGCTCGCCTCCGCTCTCGTTTCCGCCCAGATGGACACCAGCCAGCTCCACCTGCCGCCCGGGTTCCACATCAGCATTTTCGCGGATACGGAACAGTCTCCGCGCATGCTGACCTTCAGCCCCGGGGGCGTGCTGATGGCGACCGCGACCAGCGAGGGCACCGTGCTGGCCATGCCCGATCCCCGCCACACCGGCGAAGCCGAACGAGTCGTGACCGTGCTCAAAGACCTCAACGGTCCGCACGGTATCGCCTTCCACAGCGGCGGGCTCTACATCGCCGAGGTCGGGAAGATCGTGCGCTATGACTGGGACGAAGCCCACTTGCGTGCCTCGAACCCGCGGCACATCGCCGATCTGCCTTCGAGCGGCGGCGGCCACATGACCCGCACTATCCTGTTCGCCAACGGCAAGCTCTACGCCTCGGCGGGATCGAGTTGCAACGTCTGCGTGGAGACCGAGCCCCACCGCGCTGCCGTGCTGGAGATGAATGACGACGGCTCCGGCGTGCACATCTTCGCCCACGGGATCCGCAACGCCGTCGGACTGGCCTACGACCCCAAGACCCAGACCGTGTGGGCCACCGACAACGGGCGCGATTGGCTGGGCGACGAGCTGCCTCCCGACGAGATCCTCGACCTCGGCAAGAACGGCGGCGACTTCGGCTGGCCCTGGTGCTACGGCGATCGCGTCCCCGACACCAGGTTTTCCAAGGACGCGCCCGCGCACTGCACGAACGTCGTACTGCCCAAAGTCAACCTGCAGGCGCACTCCGCCCCGCTTGGCCTCGCGTTCTACAACAGGAGCATGTTTCCCAAGCCGTACCAGGGCAGCCTGTTCGTCGCCTTCCACGGGTCCTGGAACCGCAGCATTCCCACCGGCTACAAGATCGTGAGGATCAAGCTCAAGGATCAGACGCAACCCGAGGGCATTGAGGACTTCATCACCGGATGGATGCCCGCCGACGCGACCAAGAGCACCAAGCCGGCGGGACGTCCGGTAGGCATCGCGATCGGCGCGGACGGCGCCATGTACATAAGCGACGACGCGAATGGCGCGATTTATCGGGTGACGTACGGGAAGTAGCTGGCTGCCGGCATTGTCATCCTGAGCACTGCCCCAGCGAGCGCAGCGAGCAAGGGCAGGCGAAGGACCTGCTTGGAATCGAAAGCAGGTCCTTCGTCGCGCTCCCGCGGCTTTGCCTCGGTCGCGCTTCCTCAGGATGACAACTCGTAGTTAATTTTCTGGAACGCCGCTACCGCGCGACCGTCTTCTTCCCGCACAGCGCCGCGTGCTGCTCCTGGATGAAGTTGTCGGTCATGCCGGCGATGTAGTCGCAGACCACGCGCGGCAGGGGCTCGTGGCGCGTCTTCTCCTGGTAACTGGCGGGCAGGGCCTGTGGACGCGTGGTCCAATGGTCGAACAGCTCGCGCACCGTCCGCTCGGCGGCGTCTTTCTCCGGCATCAGGTCGGGGCTGAGGTAAAGCCGTTCGTAGAGGAACTGCCGGAGCTGGTTGCGCTGCTCCTCAACCTCGGGACTGAATGCCACCATGCGCTCCCGGTGGCGCCGCACGCCTTCCACGTCTTTGATGCCGGCCGTGCGCACCCGCGCCACGGTGTGCTCGATCAGGTCGGTGACCAGCAGGTTCAGCACCCCCCGAACCGCCTCGTTGAATTTGAGCTTGGGCAGCGCGTCCGGACGGCGCGCCTCGGCTTGGCGATAGAACATCTCGAACACGGGCACGCCGGCGCGGATCTCCTCCACGCTGAGGATGCGCGCCTCGGTGCCGTCGTCGAGGTCGGCGGTGTGGTAGGCGATCTCGTCGGCCAGATCAATGAGCTGGGCTTCAAGCGGCGGGCGCTGGTCGAGCTGGTATTCGGCGAGCGCGGGAAATTCCTCGGCGGAGTAATCGCGCGAGTGCTTGATGATGCCTTCCCGCACCTCGAAGGTAAGGTTCAGCCCGCGGAAATCGGCGTAGCGCAGCTCGAAATCCTCGACGATGCGCAGCGCGTGCAAGTTGTGGTCGAAGGAGTAGCCGTGGGCGCGCATAGCGGCGTCGAGCGCCTTCTCGCCGGCGTGGCCGAAGGGTGGATGCCCGATATCGTGCACCAGAGCCAAGCACTCCACCAGGTCGACGTTGAGCCCCAGCGCGCCGGCAACGGTGCGCGCAACCTGCGCCACCTCGATGGTGTGGGTCAGCCGGTTGCGGAAGTGGTCGGAGTAGCGGCGGGTGAAAACCTGGGTCTTGTTCTCCAGGCGGCGGAAAGCGCGGGAATGGATAACGCGATCCCGGTCGCGCTGGAAGTCGTCACGATAAGGATGCGCGCGCTCGGGGTAGCGCCGTCCCCGGCTGTTCTGGACACGGACCGCGCAGGCGGCCAGCATGAAGGGAGTCTAACACCGGTCGTTGGTCGTCAGCCGTTGGTCGGCGGCGAAAACCAAGATCCCTCGCTCCGCTCGGGATGACAGGGGTTAGTGGTTTCGCTTGCGATTTACGACTTGCGACTCGCGACCTGCTACTACCGCCCCTGCTGCGCCAGCTTGACCCGCGCCGCTTCCAGCTTGTGCTGCACCTTGGCGACGTCGTCCTGATCCACGTCGGCGGGGACGGTCTTGCCCCACTCCTCGAGAGCGCGTTGCCAGTGGGCGGCGGCCTGCTTTAGGCGTCCCATCTTCTGGTACACGTCGCCCAGATGGTCTTGCACGGTGGCATCGTTGCCGATGCGCTCGGAAGCCTTGCGCAGGTTCTCTTCCGCCAGATCGTAGTTGCCGAGCTTGAAGTAGGCCCAGCCCAGCGAGTCAAGATAGGCGCCGTTTTGCGGATCGAGTTCGACAGCTTTCTTGATGTATCCCAGCGCCTCGTCGAGGTGGGTACCGCGGTCGGCCATCATATAGCCCAGGTAGTTCAGGGTGATGGCGCTGCGCGGATCGTTGGCCAGCACCTTCTTGAAAGCGGCTTCCGCCGGCTCGAACCGCTTCTGCCGCTCATAGATCGAGCCCAGCACGAACTGGACGTAATCCTTGTCTTCCTGCTTGCTGGCCAATCCGGCAGCCTTGTTGATGTCCTCTTCCGCGTCGTTCCAACGCTTCAGCCGGCTGTTGATCTGCGCCAGCGCGATATAGACCTCGCGGTCCTCGGCCGTGCCCTTGAGCAGCGACTTGGCCATGGCGAGGCCTTCATCGGCCTGGCCGGTATCCGCCAATTGTCCCGCCAGCACCAGCTTGAGGCCGCGGTCGTTAGGAAGCTTCTGCACCGATTCCTGAGCGACGGCGGTGGCCTGCGGCCACTGCTTGGCCTCGCGCAAGGTATCGATCATCTGCTGGTAGCCGCGCGATTCGCTGTCGCCACCCAACTCCAGCATCTTGCGGTAGGCCTCGACCGCTGCCTGGGACTTGCCCTGCTCGCGGTAGACGGTTCCCAGCCGCTCCAGGAAGACGCTGCGGTTATTGCGCTCGCCGGTGGTGTAATTGCCATCCGGGTGCGCAGTCTTCTCCATGAGTTGCTGCAGGGTGGTGGCGGCATCTTCGAAGCGCCCCTGCGCGTCGTACACCAGCGCCATGTTGAAGGGGATTTCCAGCGAGTCCTGCACCAGGCTCTCGGCCTTCTTCAGCATGTCGAGTGCCTGGTCGAACTTGCCCTGGCGGCGGTAGATCTCGGAGATGCGCAAGTACGATTGCGCGTCCTGGGGATCGGCGTCGGCGATCTGCCGGTACTGCTCCAGGGCGGCTTCATACTGGCCGTCGTTCATCAGGTTCTGGGCCAGCCCGCGCAGCGATTCCAGGTTGTCGCGGTCCAGTTCGACCGCCTTGCGGTAGGCCGCGACCGCCTTCTTGTATTCTTTCTGCTGCTCGTAGGTGTAGCCCAGCGCCGCGTAGAGCTTGCCGCTGCGCGCCGCGTCGGGAATCTGATTGAGCAGGGCGATGGCGCGGGGCGCGTCGCCTTCCTCGTTGTAGAGGTAGGCCAGGCTGGTGATCGCCTCTTCCGAATCGGGCTGGATCTGGATGGCGGCCTTGAATTCGTCCTCCGCTTTCACCAAGTCGTTATCCAGCCGGTACAGCCGGCCCAGCAGCAGGTGGTCATCCACGCTCTTAGGCTCCAGGCGGACGATCTCCTGGAACTGCTCGATGGCCAGCTTCAGCACTTCCTGCGACTGCGTACCCGATTGCAGATCCCCCAAGGACCGCAGATAAATGCGGCCCAGCAGCTTGCGCGCTTCCAAGTTGTTGGGATCGCGCTTGAGGATGTCCTGGGCTTCGCGTACCGCTTCGGCGATGCGGCCGGTCTTGGCGTAAAGCTCGGCCAGACCCGCGTTCAGGTATTCGGAGTCGGGGTCGTTCTCGATGGCCAAGCGGTATTCCTGGATGGCCTTGGTGGCATACTCCGCCCGGCCGTAGATCGACACCAACTCCTCGTACATGTGCGCCAAACTATAGTGATAGTAAGCGGCGGCCTTGTCAGGGAGCTTGGGCGCAGCCTTGCCGGTGTCAGCGGGCGCTTTGGCCGGGGCCTGGGCTTGCGGGCTTTGAGTGTCCTTGCGTTCCTGTGCAAGAACGGCTGTGGAAATCAGCAACAGAACTGCAACGAGTGTCTTCTTCATCAAGGCGCAAGACCCCTGCCTACCCGTCTCCAACATTCAGATTGGATGCTGGTCCCCTGCCGGGTGGTGCATCAGTATTCTACGTGAAAAAAAGCTTTACCTGCCGGTTACGTCGGTGCTGGACCCGGTTCCCCCGGGACTCATCGGGTTCATCGGGAGATCGGGTCATCGGGTGATCACTTGCCACTTACCACTAATCACTTACCACTGCCCTTCAGTGCCGGAAATGCCGCACCCCAGTAAACACCATGGCCAGACCCAGGCGGTCGGCGGCGTCGATCGCCTCCTGGTCACGGACCGACCCTCCCGGCTGAATGATGGCCGTCGCGCCGGCCTTGGCGATCTCCTCGACGCCGTCCGGGAAAGGGAAGAAGGCGTCGGACGCCGCCACGGTACCTTTGACCGGCAGGTGAGCGTGCATGGCTCCGATCTTGGCCGAGAACACGCGGCTCATCTGCCCGGCCCCCACGCCGACCGATTGCCCGTCACGCGCGTAGAGGATGGCATTCGACTTGACGTGTTTGCAGATCTTCCACGCGAACAGCAGCGCGCGCATCTCTTCCGCGGTGGGAGCGCGCTTGGTGACCACCTTCAGGTCGGACTCCTTGAGCTGGTGGGCATCGTCATCCTGTACCAGCAGGCCGCCGGAGACGCTCTTGTAAACCCATTTCTTGGGCGCGGCCGTCACTTCCACCAGCCGCAGATTCTTCTTGGCGGCAAAGCGCTCGCGGGCGGCCGCATCGAATCCGGGCGCGGCAATGGCCTCGACGAAGAGCTTGGCCATCTCCTCGGCGGCGGCACCGTCGATCGCGCGGTTGACGCCAATCACGCCCCCGAAGGCGGACACCGGATCAGTCTCAAAAGCTTTCTTGTATGCTTCCAGCAGGTCTTTGCCGGTAGCCGTCCCGCAGGGATTGGTGTGCTTGATGATGGCGCACACCGGCTCGGCAAACTCCTGTGCCAAATCCCAGGCGGCTTGCAAGTCAACGATGTTGTTGTAGGAAAGCTCCTTGCCCTGGAGTTGGCGTCCGTTGGCCACGCCCAGGCCGCTGCCGTCGGCGTACAGGGCCGCTTTCTGGTGCGGATTTTCGCCGTAGCGCAAGTCCATGGCTTTTTCGAACCGCAGACGCAGCGTCTGCGGGAAGCCAGCCTCGGCATGTAGCTCGAACCCGCGGCCGTTCTTCCCGACCCGCTCCAGCGTCGAGGCGATGGCCGAATCGTAGGCCGAAGTGGTGGCGAAGGCTTTCTGCGCCAGCCGCCAGCGGGTCTCGACCGCAAGCTCGCCGGCGGACTTTTTCATCTCCTCGATGATCGCGGAATAGTCCGCGGGCGAGGTCACCACGGCGACATCGCGGAAATTCTTGGCGGCGGAGCGGATCATGGACGGCCCCCCGATGTCGATGTTCTCGATCAGCTCGTCGAACCCGACGCCCGGCTTGGCCGCGGTCTTCTCAAAGGCGTAGAGGTTCACCACCACCATGTCGATGGGCTGGATGCCATGCTCGGCGACGGCCGCACGGTGGGCCGGGTTCTCGCGCACGTGCAGGATGCCGCCGTGCACCTTGGGATGCAGCGTCTTCACGCGCCCGTCCAACATCTCGGGGAAGCCGGTGAGTTCGGAGATGTCGCGCACCGCCACGCCGGAATCGCGCAGCAGCTTGGCGGTGCCGCCGGTCGAGTACAGCTCGACGTTGAGTTGGGCCAGTTGGCGGGCGAACTCCGCCACGCCGGTCTTGTCCGTCACGCTGAGAATGGCTCGCTGAATCTTCACAATAACCTCGCTTAGGAGTACCCAGTACCGAGTACCCAGTACCAAGTCGGTTGGATGAAAGGAACTTGCTACCCTGCCAGAAAACCGCAGAGAGAAGCAAGGACACAGCTCACTAAAATTTTATCGGGGATCGGCCCGGCCGTCACTTTCCTGTGACGCCACAACATAACCGGCGCCGGCCCCTAGGTATGCTTGCCGTCTCGCGTTTGAGCGCTTACGATTGCGCAGGTCGGCCCTTCCATCTATGGACATCCGCTGGCTGGCATTACCGGGGTTCGTGCTGTATCTCACGTTCACGCTGACCGGTCTCTACCATTTTTTCAAGTTCAAAGAGGAGATCAATGCGGGCAGACCGACCGAGCGCCAGCTGGCATACTCCTGGGCGGAATACGTAAAGTGGCCAGGGTGGGACAGAGTGATCGACGACAATTTGTGGATTCGCCACATCCGCGAGCATCGACAGATGTACCCTGCCAGCCGCCGACTGTGGTGGTGTTTGCTTTCCTATGCGCTGGCCGTGACTTTTCTTCTGCTGACCGTCGCGCTGCTTTTCAGTTGGGGTGGGGCGTCGAAGTAGCCTGGATCGTCGCTCGGTACTAGTTTTTTCCCCGCGCCTTGAGCTTGACCTGGCCGCTTTCCAGCTCGATGGAATACTCGACGCTGGAGCAGCCAAACTGAGTGCGAACCTCGGTGGTCTTCTTCGACAGGAACTCGCGGAAGGAGTCGAAATCGGGACCGGGGGCAACGCCGGCGCGGCGCCGCGCTTCGACCAGGGCCTGGTACAGGACCTGCGCTTTGTCTAGCTCGGCGTGCGGTTCGGCGAATTCGAACTGCGGCAGATTCGCCGTCCGCTTGTCCACCAGCCCCAGCGCCACCGCCGCCGCTCGTTCCTCCTCCGGCCGCAATCCCTGGATGGCGAGCAAGGCGTCCTGGCTCCGCCGGTATCCCTCTTCTTTGATCTTCAGCTTGCGCCGCCACAGATCGCTGAAGACGGCATATTTCTGGGCCAAAGTGTTGTACCGGAAGTGCTGCTGAAGGGTGAGACTGCGGCCTTCGCTGTACTTCTTGATGGCGCTGCGGACCCGCCACTCGACGTCTTCCGGCGGCCGCTTGGCGCCGCCGGCGAAATAGATGTCGTACTCGATCTTGAGTTTGCGGATGTTGTCTTCCAGCAGGCCCAGTTCTTCGTCGACGGTCAAGCGGAATCCTTCCGCGATGCAGCCTACCAGCCGCCACGGACGCTGCCTACGGCACCGAAGTCGGTGGACGCCGGGGTGAGGGAAGGCAGCCACGGATCGACATGGATTTATCCGTGCAATTCCGCAGCCAGTCTTTGTACAAGTTGTTGACTATAAGGCGTTTATTTCGCCGTCGCGGCCATCTTCTTGACCATGGCCAGCACCAGCTTGCGGTCGCTCTCATTCAGGTTGGAAGAATAGCGGCGGACCTGCGACAGGAAGCGGACATCCTCGTCGCTCAACTGCGGGACTCTCCCCGGATGGCCGTTGGGAGGGGTGTTCTCGGCAAAGAACTGGGCCAGCGGCAGCTCCATGGCGCCGGCGATCTTGGCCAGGGTGTCCAGCGAGGGGATGGTGTGTCCATTCTCCACGCGCGACAGGTAGCAACGCAGCAGCCCGGTGCGTTTCTCGATGTCGCCTTGCGACATCCCCTTTTGCAGGCGGTAACTTCGTATGGTCTCGCCGATGTTCATGTGGGAAGAAAACTCTCAGCCGTCGCCTGGGGAGGTGTCGGCATAGTAACCAGAGTCCAAGAAGGTTGGCAAGCGAATTTTTCGCAACAGAAAAAGCGCCGGGCCGGCCCCGCGGAATCAGGCGGCGCGATCGGGGTCCCCAGCAAACCCGGTTTTGGTTTGCTGGGGTGAGCCCTCGAAGCTGGCAAGGACGGCATTACGGTCGTGGTAAACCTCGAACACGCGGAGCAGGCCGACCACGCGCAACACCTCGCCCGGGGTGCGGGCCGGATTCAACAGCTTGCAGTGGCCGCCGCGATTGTGCAGCGAGGTATAGGCCTGCATCAGAACGCCAATCCCGCTGGAGTCGATGGCAGGGACCTGTTCCAGGTCCAGCACCAGCCGCTCGATCGGGCGCGTAGCCAGTTCGCAGCACCGCCCCCGCAACTCATCCAGGACCGATTCTCCCAGTTTGAGCGCACCCCGCACCTTGAAGATGGTCACCCCGGATACCGTCTCTATCGTTACCCCGTGAATACTGTCGCTCATCGTATTCAGCTTATACGTTCTTGCTGTGGAAATTCTCGGCGGTCACGCGACGCGGTTGAGCGAGCAAGAGTTCCAAGTATAGCGTTCCCTCCATGGATTCGGACGGTAGGGTGGAATCTCGTAAAACCCGAGCTCACGATAAAGCTGAACGGCTTCGCGCATGACGGGCGCGACCGTGTCCAGCCGCATGCGCTCATAGCCTGCGGCGCGCGCTTCCGCGATCACCGCCTCGGCCAGCCGGCGCCCGATCTTGTGCCCGCGGAATTCAGGACGCACATACAGCCGCTTCATCTCGCAGATGCCGTCCTCGAGGCGATGCAGAGCCACGCAGCCCGCCCGCCCGCCGTGACCGGGGTCCCCGGCGCGCCCGCTTTTGGTGCGCTGGGGTGGGGTGAACTCCGCCAGGAGTAGTCTTCCCGAGGGCGGCGCGTAATCTCCGGGCAGCGAGGCCAGTTCCTGGTCGAAGCTCTGGAAGCACAGGCTGAAGTTGAGCGAGCGGGCGTATTCAAGAAACAACTCGCGCACCGCGGCGACTTGTTCGGGCGTGTGGGCCTGGATGATCTTCAGTGCGGACTCGGCTGCCGCGCTCATGCTTACCCCATCAGCATGCCGCCGTTCACGTTGAGCACATGGCCGGTGATATAGGACGCGTCGTCGGAGGCAAGAAAGAGCACCGCCATCGCCACTTCACGGTCGGTTCCCAAACGGCCCAGCGGCACCAGGGTTAGAAGTTTCTGTTTGAGTTCCGCGGGAAGCCCGGCGATCATCGCGGTTTCGATGAATCCGGGCGCGACCGCGTTCACGGTGACGTTGCGCGACCCCAGCTCGCGCGCCAGCGCCATGGTCAGTCCGATCAGTCCCGCTTTGGAAGCGGCGTAGTTGGCCTGGCCGGCCTGGCCCATCTGTCCCACCACGCTGGTGATGTTGATGATCCTGCCCCAGCGCTGGCGCATCATGACGCCCACCACCTGCTGGATGGTGAGATACGCCGCGGTGAGGTTGGTGGCCAGCACGGCGTCCCAGTCGGCGCGCTTCATGCGCAGCAGGAGTTGGTCGCGAGCAATGCCGGCGTTGTTTACCAGGATGTCCACCTTGCCGAACGCGTCCATCACTGACTTAGACGTAGCTTTGACCTGTTCGTCATTGGCCACGTCCATGGGGAAAGACTGAGCGGTCCCGCCGGAACGCGTGATCTCCTCCACGACAGCGGCAAGATTGTCGCGATTGCGGGCGGCCGCGGCCACGGTGGCACCCGCTTCGGCCAGGGCCAGCGCACACGCCCGCCCGATCCCCTGCGACGCTCCAGTCACCAGCGCCACCCGGCCCTTCAGATCCGGCATGGGAGGGAGTGTAGCACCTGAGGATTGGGCCATTGATTCATTTGATCGTTGACAGCTCATCTCATAAATCCTCTGAACGTTTGTATCAGGGCACGACTTCAGCCGTGCCGTCAGGAAACCCCTTGTATTGTCATTCCGAGCCCGCCCGAGCGAGCTTTGCGAGTGAGGGCGAGGCGAGGAATCTTGGTGTTGTCTGGCGCGCCCGTAAAGAAACGGCAGAGAATGTCACCTTCCGACCCAACCTCAAGATCCCTCGACTCGCGCTCCGCTCGCAAGCTCGCCTCGCGCTTTGCTCGGGATGACATTCTTAGAGTGACCGTGCGGCACGGCTGAAGCCGTGCCCTGATACAAGGCGGATTTGTGAGATGAATACTGAGTCATTGAAAACCTGAGGATCAATAGCCCAATGACTCAATGAATCAATGACTCAATTTCTCGAGGGGTGCCCCATCATTGGCTCGTGCTGCCAAGGGTGGGGATGTTGGGAATCCTACAGGCGGGCTAAGCTGTCGTGCGTTTGCTGCGGCTTCTGCGACGTTCGATCAATCGCGCAACCGCCCTTAGGGTGTCGTTCACGTCATCTGCGGTCCGAAACTGGCTGGCAACATCGGGGGCCAAGACGACCACGTTGGTACCGGATGCGTAGCGCGCCGCATGTTTTCCGCGCACCCCTTTGCTGAAATCGTACTCTGGCCGCGTGGTGGAATTGCGCGCCTTGGTCCTAATCTGCTTCTTCATATTGTTTTCGTTCGTTTCCTGTCACGAGTCGCGCGCTGATGAGGCGGATTCGATCGCCTCGCTCCGTGTACGATACCACGAGCAAGCGCCCGCGGTGTGACAGTCCAATGTCGACAAAACGCATTTCTGCTGTCGAATGATCGGGATCAGAGATCGTGATGGCAAGCGGGTCCGCAAACACGGTTGTGGCTTCGCGAAACGACACCCCGTGTGCTCTGAGGTTCCAATGTGCCTTGTGTTTGTCCCATTCGAAGCGCAGTGCCATCGGAGATCCTTTATATCAGCTCGGACAAAGGAGGCACCCTGCCCTGCGGAAACTGGGGCCGCGGACAAGCGTTAGCGTGCGATCAACGACTTTGCCGCTTCCGCGACCGTAATCATCAGCGTCATCGGGTCCACCGGCGACGCGACAAAACCGCATTCTACATAGAACTCGCGCGCCCGCTCTGAAATCGCATGAACCAGGATGGCGCGGATGCCGGCGATATCCGACGCCTGAAGCGTGCGCAGCACGGCATCGCGCACCAGGCCCGCCCCGATGCCCCTGCCCTGAAACCTCTGATGGACGGCAAGGCGTCCGATGACCATGACCGGCACCGGGTCGGGCATGTTACGCCGGACGCGTCTGGGCGCGGCCGCATGCACGACGGCGCCCACAGCCAGGGCGTAATACCCGGCCACCTGCTTGCCGGCGCACACTACATAGGTGCGGGACGCGCCGCTTTCCTCGTTTTGGAGCGCGCGCCGGCGCAGCCAGTCATCCAAGGCCGGCTCCCCGCATTCGAATGCCGACAGATCGTGATCCGCGCGCAGCTTCTCCGGCGCACTGAGCCGGTCCTCAACCCGGTTCACCGCTGCCACGGCGGTTTGGTCTTGAGCAGCCGTTGCAGCCTGGCATTGCTCGCCGGAGGCTTATCCAGCATCGCCGTGAAACGCTTGAAATCTTGCGCGTCCAGGGAGAAATACCGCCGGTCGAGCAGGACCGTTTCGGCTTCGCGGCAGGCCGTCTCCAGCATGAAATCCGACCGGTTGCGGCCCAGAGCATCCGCCGCCCGGTCGATCAGCGCCTTCTGGCTTTGGCTCGCGCGCAGATTAATGGTTTCGTCGCGGGTCTTCCTGGCTCTTGCTCCCGTTGCCGCCATGGCTGCCCCCCATGTATACACAACTAATATACAGCAGTGTGCGCACAATGTGAATACATATCGGCTCAATGACTCAATCCTTCCGCCGCCGCATCCCGCTTGAAGAGGTACCGCAGCACCGGCGGGGCGATCAGCGTGGTCGCCGCGGTCATGAAGATCACGATGGCGTACGCCGCTTGCGAGATCATATTCATCTGCAGTCCGACCAGAGCCACGATCAGCGCCACTTCGCCGCGCGGCGTCATGCCCACCCCGACTTTGAGCGCGCTCAACCAGCCGTCCCGCAGCACCGGCACCCCGCAGGCGACGACTTTCCCGATCAGCGCCAGCACCGTAACCACCACGCAGGCCACGATCACCTTCCTATCGAAGACGCGCAGGTCGAGCCGCGAGCCCATGGTGAAGAAGAAGAAGGGAGCGAGGAACTCGTTGATGGCGCTGACCCGCGGCGCCAGCTTCCACTCGACGGAGTATTCGGCGAAGGCCAGGCCGGCGAAAAACGCGCCGATGATGGCGGCCATGCCGATCCGCTCGGCGGCCACGGAAAGTCCCAGGCAGAGGGCCAGCGCCAGGATCAGCGGCGCATTCTGGGTGGACATGCGCTCCACGCCGGGTCGCATCCTGTGGATCACCTTGGAACCAAGAAACACCATGAAGACGGTGAACGCCAACGCTTCCGCGAAGAGCACGGCGAGCTGCACCCACCGCACCCCGCCGTTCGACGCCAAGCCGGCCACCACCGCCAGCACGATCATTCCCAGGATATCGTCAGCCACGGCGGCGGCCATGATGATGCTGGCCACGCGGGTGTGCAGCACCCGCAGGTCTCCCATGACCCGGGCGGCAATGCCGACGCTGGTGGCGACCATGGCCGCGGCCACGAAGATGGCTTCGTGGACGGGGTCGCCGCGCACCAGACGCAGATAGACGAACCCCAGCACGAACGGCGCCAGCACCCCGGCAAGGCTGACCCCCAGCGAAATGCGACCGACGCGGATCAGCTCCTTGGGACTGGTTTCGAGGCCCACGGTGAACAGCAGGAAGATGGCCCCCAGTCCGGCGATGGAGAGCGTGGTCGTGCCCGGGTTGACGAATTTTGCGGCATAGGGCCCGAGGACGACGCCCGCCAGGATCTCTCCCACCACCGCCGGCAGCCCGAGCTGCTCGAAGATTTCCCCGAACACCTTCGCCCATACGAAGATGGCAAACAGTTCGAGCAATAGAGAACTGGAGCTGTAACCCATTGTTTTCAGTTGTTTAAGATGGTATCAGGTGGATCTATTTGTTGGGAATTGGTTCTCTTTGCGCTTGTATTGGGGTACACGATGGGGTACACGGGTCAACTGTAGCTCAGGCGGTTCCTAACCGCTAGTTCTCCCAACTGACGCCAAAAAGGGTAGTGGGTCCGGTTGGACGCAAGAACTGTCCGCCTGCAGTCCGGGTCGGTTGAAGGGCAAAGACGAATCCGACGCCCAGGGCCAGTTAGTGATAACCCCTGTTCTCAACAACTATGTTCTGATTGCTGCGATAACGGCTTCTCTGGTTATGCCAAGCTGTTTCAGAATCTCAACAGTCCCGGTGGATTCGTCGGCTACCATCACTGCGAGAAGGTGCAATGGTTCAACTCGGTTGTGGTGCCAGTATTCACCGAAGTTCTTCCATGATGTGATTCCAACGTAGGCGAGTGAACGGCTGCCAGTCGGCCTTCTTCAGAGCACTGCACGACCCACTTGCCATCCCGTCAAACGACCATCCGGTAAAAAACCAGCTTTCGCGCTCGTATACGGCGTGCACGACTGCGATGCCCTTGTACTCCTCACCTTCGCGCCGCGCTTCTGCACAGCCGTAGAGGTCGAAACCACCGTCCTCCGACTTGTCGGCACGGGCAGGAACAAATTGGAGCAGGTCGGGATAATTAGCGAACGACACACCGTGCGCCTGTTTCATCCGGTCTATGAACCCGTCCCGATTGATGCCGCCCCGTCCGGTATCGGAAACCAAGTCGTAGAGCTTGCCCCAATTGCGAGTTCGGCTGTTGTCCACGTACTCCGAGAGCCGCGTTTTCAGGCTCTCCCGTTTGCCTGCCGGAATGTTGGCATACGGGTCGCCCCCTGCGCCGGTGTTTGCCGTCAACGTAGTCGCGCAGATAACCACCGCAATTGCCACCGCACGCTTCATGTACACACGCATTTCCCTTGCAAAGCAACGCCAAAGTGAAGAGCAGTCCGGCATTATGACCCGGTGTCCGGGATAATTGTTGATAAATCGCGTTCTCACTAACTACAAATTCTGCACCGGGAGCAGTGCACATTCTCAGTTAGTGAGAACGCCTGTTCACGCGAGTAATTCTTCTGGTTGAGGTTTCTGCGATAATCCCGCTGCATGGAGCCGAAACATAAACTCCTTAAGCGGCGATACCGATTTCTGCATGACTCCCTGACCAGACTCCTGTACCGTCACGACCCGATTGGATTGGCGGCGTTAGGCGCTCCCAAGGACGAATACGAGCCGGAGGTCGGCACCATCATCCCACGGCTCCTCCACGACGCCAAGTCCTCAGATGACGTGCGACGCATTGTGCATGAGGAGTTTCTCCACTGGTTCGAAGCGGAAACAACCGGCCCCGAAGGCGCTTACGACGCAATTGCCCAAGAAATCTGGGATAAGTTCCTGAAGTGAACGGGTTCCCGTCACTCTGGCAATCCGCGTGCCGTCCAACTGTTGATAAATCCCGTTCTCACTAACTACAAATCTTGCACCGGAAGCGGTGCAAATCCCAAGCGAGTGATAGAGCCTGTTTGCGGCAGTTATCGCGAGCGATAGAATCTCTGCATGCACCAAAGAGTTCTGACCGCCGGGGAAACTGCTGTTCTTGCGATGATCCAGCAAGGATATGGGCCGCAAAACAGCGCCGAGAGAGTGTTTTTCACAAACGCGGGCGAGGCCGTCATATCGGTCGAAGCGTCCGATGGGACGTCACCCCTGATTGCGAATCTCTCCAATCTTGCGGCATGGCGTGCAGACGGCACCATTTCGAGCGATGACGAGCTGAAGAGCGAGTGGCTAAGACTAGGCGCATAGCCGCGCCGTTGGAAGCTGGCCATCCGGCGCTCAGTTATCGAAAAATTGCGTTATCACTAACAATCCCGGACTGCAGGGCACCGCTAGGTCGCCGGTTCGACTCCGGCCAGCCCCTCCATTTCTCGCGCTATCGGCGGCAGGATCAGCGTTTTCCTACGTTTCCACAGAAAAATGCGCTTCTCCACATTGCATGCACTTTCTCCGCACATGATCGCTCTTTGTTCGCCGTGATCGGAATCATCATCAGCGATGGATTCCCGCGAAAACAGCGCCCACGCAATTTCATTTCCGTAAATTTTTGATAGCAGCATGTTTTTCCAGAGGGGTTTCGCACATTCAGCGGATGACGACCAGAAGGCTTTGCGGAGAGTATAAGCCCGGGCGGCGGGTAAGTGGCAGGTGCCACAACCGGTCTGCAAAACCGGAATCGCGCAGGCGATGGGGTTCAAGTCCCCGGCCCGCCGCCACGGCATCACCATACATACACCGCTTCAAGGAAAGCGGCAAGAGCGTAGCTCACCAGCGGGAAGAGCCTAGGTGCAGGATTGTTCTGCGCCTCCTGATGACCGACCCTGTCTTTCATCAGCACGAAAAGCCCCGAGGAATCGGGGCTTCTTTTGTGTCTCGGCGCCAGCATTAGAGAACGCCCGACCGTACGCCGGTTCGATTTCCGGCCAGCCCCTCCAGCCTTGCCGTCGCTAAGACTACCCCCTCGTCTCGCGCTCTTCCGGTCGGTCCAAGCGTCAGCACTTCAGCAACAATCTACCGCTGCTTTCGGTCCGCAGCGAAGCGCTGCGCCAACCTGTGCGACGCGTGTCTTGAGGGACAACGACTGATCAGCCGAGAATTTCGTCGTCATCGTCGATCTCCAGCTGCTCTCTAAAGATCAGCCCCCAATACTTGGGGCGCCCGCGCCT
>Ga0181530_10003069_pt1 | contig 19033 bp, 19 predicted proteins | sample PEATcosm2014_Bin_42_FD_119769 | JGI IMG/M metagenome (GOLD analysis project Ga0181530, IMG submission 119769) | Peatland microbial communities from MTU Mesocosm Facility, Houghton, MI, USA - PEATcosm2014_Bin10_60_metaG | ecosystem: Environmental > Terrestrial > Soil > Wetlands > Peat | place... | reverse complement strand
CGCTGACGTTGAGCGCGAACGGGCAGATCAATGGCCCCCTACCCGCGGGCTCATATCAGATCACGGTCGCTACTGCTACAGCGGTCTATGCTTCCTTGCAGAGTATCCCGATTTAAGGAGGGCAGATGGGCGGCTACTATGCGGTGATGTTTCCTGATCCTGATGGAACAGGATCGAGTTCTGATCCGGTTTTCAACCGGCATTACATCGAGGCGAATGCCGGGTCTTACGCCACGACAGGAGATGCAGGACTTCTTGCCGCTGCGGCTAACTTGATTTTGGCGACGGCATCTTACGCGACGACCGGAACAGCAGCTACTCTCGCGCACACATAAAGGAGTGACCGATGGCGTCTTACAACAAGTTCAACATCTTCGTCCAAGCGGTCACGAACAAAGGGATCGATTGCACGAACGATACCTTCAAGGTCGGCTTGACCAATACGTTGCCGACTGCGACGATTGTGACGTATTCGGCTGTGAACCTCACGGAACTTTCGACTGCGGGTGGCTACACGCAGGGCGGCGCAACGGCTACTGTCTCCTCGAATGGGCAGACGAGCGGCACCGATACTTTCGTGCTCACGAACGTCACCTGGACAGCTACGAGCGCTGGCATTGGCCCCTTCCAGTATGTCTTCCTGTACGACAGCACTCCTTCCACGAACAACATGATCGCGTGGTGGAATTATGGTTCCGCGCTCACTCTCTCCAATGGCAGCACATTCACTGTGCAATTCAACGGTGGCGCCACTACGGGGACCGTCTTTACGATGACATGAGGCTGAGATGACCAGCCCCACTGCTCTCTATGATCTGATCCATTTTACGACTGCAACTACCGGCACCGGCACCCTCACTGTCGGGTCGGCGGTTGCTCCGTTTATGACGCCGGCCTCTTATGGGTCGCCATTCAATTCCGGCACAACGGCTGTCTGGTATTCAATCATAGACGTTGCAGGCGGGAACTCGGAAACTGGCGCTGGAACGTACACCGCTTCTGGAACGACGCTTTCTAGGACCCCGATTATCTCTACCAACTCTAATAGCGCAATAAGTCTATCTGGATCGGCACGGGTTTGTTTCACAGCCCTTGCTTCTTCTCTCGTTATCCAAGGGGGCGCGCTTGGCACTCCGTTATCTGGTACGCTGACAAATTGTACGCTTCCAGCAAGCGCATTGACTGGCACCACGCTCGCCTCTGGCGTCACGGCGTCGTCGCTGACCAGCGTGGGGACGTTGACCGGGTTGACAGTTAGTGGAGTAACCTCCATCACCGGGGCCACTTCGTCGGAACTTGCAGCAAACTTGATAGCGACACACAGCGACAATTATGGCATCGCCAACATCTACAACAACGCCGGTAGCTACGTCAGCTACGGCATCCAGCCGAGTGGAGGGATTTATATTCGAGCAAGTGCTAACGTCGCCTCCGGCTCCGTGGCCTTCTCCGCCTCGCACAACACCGGAAACAACGGGCTGCTCCAAATATTGGGTAACGGCAACGCGACGTTCTATGGCGCTGTTACTGTGCCCGGAGGAACATCGCCTCTTCTAACCACTTCATCTGCTGTTACTTCTGGCGCGGGTTCCTCTGCCGGGACTTTATTAAACGCTCCCGCAGCCGGTAATCCAACCAAATGGATACCGTTTAATGATAATGGAATTACGAGATATATTCCTGCTTGGTAAATGGAGGAGCAAATGAAATACAAGATCGAATTGACTATCGAAGAAATTGGCTATGTCAACCAAGTGTTGATCGAACGGCCTTTTAAGGAAGTAGTTGTGCTTCTTAATAATCTCAATCAACAAGTCCAGGCTCAGAATAAGCAAGAAGAAGCTCTAAAGGAATAATCATGTGGTCAGGAGCATTAGGACAATTCGCCCTTGGGCAAGAGTTTGTGCCCTCATTTTCTATTACAGGAACAACGGGGTCTTATAGTTCGACTGGAGATGCAATCACTCCGACTTTCACTTTTCTCTCATCCACGGGCACCTATGCCTTTACCGGAAAACTCATCGATGGGTTGATAACCCTGTTGGCTTCGGCCGGGTCTTATGCTTTGACTGGTATCTCTGTCTCATTAGTCCTCGTGATCCTCCTTGGCTTGGCTGCGGGCTCTTATGCCCTTACTGGGGATTTGATTGATGCACTTATCACTGTGATTGTGGCTGCGGGCTCTTATGCCATCACAGGGATATTAGTCACTTTCGTAATCGCGGGGCTCATCACGCTTGCAGCGGGCTCTTATGCACTGACTGGAGTAGCAGCAAGTCTTAAAATTGCTATTCAATTAGTCATCGGCGCCGGGGCATATGCATTGACTGGCGCTGCTGTAGTTTTGACAGGGGCATTCAACTTGATTATCGCGGCAGGCTCCTATGCCACTACGGGCATCGAGATGGTGCAGGATTACTTTGCTCGTGCTCCTCAACTGATCCGCAAAATTGCTCCACTACTGTATAAGTGAGGCGGTGATGTGGTCAGGCGCCCTCGGTCAATTCGCGCTCGGAGAGGAACAGACAAGCCTGTTCCAAATTAGGGCAACAGCAGGCTCTTATGCAGCAAGCGGGGCTGGAGCAGTTCTCTCTTTCTTCCTCAAAGCCGGGCAGCAATTTGTCCGCAATCTGGCTCCGACCTTAGATCGTATCCGGCAGACTGGTCCGGTACTTGGACAAGTTCGTCAATCTGGCCCAGGTTTAACGCATTTGGATGAATGACGATGGCTTCGCTTTATGATCTTGCGCGGATGACAACCGCCACTACCGGAACTGGCACGATTACCCTCGGGTCGGCGGTGAGCGGCTACTTGTCCTTCGCGGCTGCTGGAGTGCCAAATGGCGCCCTAGTCTCCTACGGCATCCTCGATGGAGCAAATTGTGAAGTCGGGCTTGGAACCTATACGACTTCGGGCACTACGCTTACACGCGGTCCAATCGTCTCGAACAACAGCAATGCTGCGATCAATCTCTCGGGGACTGCCCAAGTCATCATCTGCGCCCTGGCAAATGATTTTGCGGGCCTTCCTAGCATCGAAGCCTTTGGCGGCATAGGGGATGGCTCGACAGATAACACGACCGCGTTTACCAAGGCTATAGCTGCTGCGGTTCATGCCAATCAAATTGGGGTTCGCTTTGGCCCCGGAGTTTTTTATTTTGGCAGTAACCTTTCAGTTTCTCTTTCAACAGGACAATCATTATCTTTATTCGGCGCAGGCAAAGATACAACTCAATTAAGTTTTGCCTCGGGTAAAGGCGTGACCGTCTCTTTTGCGGACTTTACAAATTCTGTTCATGTTCGAGATATGTCTTATCTTACTGGAGGAACAAATTCTGCTGATGGAGTTCATATCGATTGGGGTGGAAGCGCGTATGGTAATTCTTCTCTTGCAGCGGCCTCAGATTTTTCGCATGTTTGTTTTAGAGGGGCAGATGGGTACGGAGTAACTGATTATTGGGCGAACGCTATCAATTGTATTAGCGTCTCTAATTTTACTTTTGATGATGTTTCTATTTATGGTTCAAGTTCAATTGCGGGCACAGGAATTTCTACGAGTGGAACCTCTGCTAACGTTCCAGTGCAATTCAATATCAAGTCTTGTACATTCCAAAATTTGAACATTGGATATTATATGGGCGGCTATACTCAGGGGGTGGCGATTTCTGCCGGGTGTAATTTTACAGCTTGCAACTATGGGGTAACTACGACATCTGCTTCTTCTACAGGGCTTGATCAACTCGCAGTTTCTACTTCACAATTTAATTGTGTAGTCTGCTGCATTTACGGTCAGGCTAATGTGGTGAACACACTTATCGCAAACAATGCTCTAGCTACCAACACAAACAACGGGCAATGCATAGCTCTTGCCGATGCGGGGCTATTCGCCATTATAGGGAACAACATCGGGGCTTCCCCCGATACCTTAACAGATACCTATGGGATCATCTGTACCTCTGGGGGTTCAGTTGGGGGAGTTATTGCTTCCAACATAATCGCGGGTTTCACGGTTTATGGGGTCTGGTTAGAGAGCGGCACATCGAACATCAAGGGGGCTAACGTCTATGCTTCTAATGGCACAAATGTTAAAGATGATGGCTCCAGCAATGCGGTGACATGATGCTCGGATTTGATGCACAGGGAAGACTTCCTCTCGGCGGTGCCCCCGCCACGAATATCATTGCGATCTTAGTCGCTGCGGTGGGGTCTTACGCTGCTACTGGTTCAACAACTATTGTAAAAGCGGTTCTTAAATTGAGTGCGGCTCTTGCGTCTTATGGCATCACCGGGAAACTTCTTAAAGCCGGGACTGCCTTGACTTTGGGAGTAGCTTCCTATACCTTGGTGGGAGTAGAGATGTTGCAGGATTACTTTTCCCCTCCGATCCCATTCATCCGTAATTTGATGGGAAAACTAGGCAAAGTTCGACAGCTTCCTCCAGTCTTGGATCAGTGATATGCCTTTCATCGACAGCCTGGACATCGCCAATCGCGCAGTGCAAATCCTCGGGGGCGAACAGATCAGTAGCCCGACTGAGGATAGCACGCGCCAAGTCGAGTTGACATTCGCCTATGACAAGCTGCGCCGGCCTGAACTTCGGCGCAACACTTGGCGCTTCTCGATCCGCAATTGCATCCTGCGCCCCATCCTGGCCTATCAACCAGCGTCGGCTACTACGCCGGCTCAGAACCCGGTCATGATCTTGCAGCCCCCGCAATGGAGCACGACTGAGACATATACGCCGGGTGCCATCGTCCAGGACCTCAACAGCATCTATTGGGTCTCGACCGCGGATGAGAACCTCAACAACATCCCTGGGGGTAACAATGAACTCTGGGAAGCCTACTATGGCCCCTTGACTGTTGAGCCTTTCACTTCGACTATAAGCTACTATGCGGGTGAACTTGTCTATGTGCAGGCACCGGGTGGTAGCGCTTCAGCGCCGCCGATGTATCAAATTTATATGTCATTGACGAACAACAATTCAGATACGCCGCAGACGGCAACAGCGTGGAATGCGACCACAACCTTCTATGATGGTCAGATTGTTTCCTACAGCGGGAGCTATTGGCAAAGCCTATTGCCGCTGAACCTCAACAATACCCCGACACAGGCGCCGGAGCCTTGGGACATTACAACCACTTATAGTTCTACCAACACTGTGATGGCTACGGATGGTTTCGTTTATGAAGCGACTTCTGCTTCCAGCAACATCGGGTTCAATCCAGCCAATGGGCTTAATCCAACTTACTGGACGAATACTGGCGCGCTTGGGGCCTGGACGGCTTCGCCTAATCTCTGGCCATCGGATATTCAGTGGGCTCCTATCATTGGCTGCACCATGAAGCTGCCTGTGATCCCTTATGCGCTCGGGCAAGGGCCGACGACAGGCGGCCAAGTCTATGGCCGCTACGTCTATCGGTTGCCGGCGAATTTCTTGCGCCGTGTCAATCCCGACCCGAAACGAGGACAGGTTTCGATCCTCGGGGCACCAACTGGCTACATGGAAGATGACTGGATGATCGAGGGGCAATTCCTGACGACTATGAACCCTGGTCCCATTGGGCTCCGCTTCGCTGGTGACATCATCAAGGTCCGTGATATGGATGATCTCTTCTGTGAGGGCTTGGCTTCGCGGCTGGCTTATGAGACGTGCGAGAAGATCACTGGAAGCACAGACAAGCAAAAACTTGCAATGCAGAACTACAGCATGGCAATGGCTGATGCGCGCCGGGTCAACTCAATTGAATTGAGCGCAGAAGAGCCTCCAGTTGACGATTACATATCGACGCGCCTATGAGCTTCAATCTTGCCCAATCAGATTTCCGTGGAGGTGAATGGTCCCCTAGCGCGCTCGGGAACTTCATGGACCCGAAGTACAAAACTTCGTTGTCTGTTTCCGTTAATGGCTATCCGATTACTCCCGGCGCCTGGATGCGCCGGCAAGGAACGATGCATGATGGCTTCACCCGGCGTGGTGGCCCCGGACGTGGTTTCACTTATGAGTTTGAAGATGCTACGCCATACACAGTGGAATTGACGAATGGCTATCTGCGGTTCTGGGCCTCAAATGGGGAAGGTCTTGTCTGGGCCACTACGAATGATAGTGTAAATGTCTCCGCGATCTCGACGGCTACCCCGGCTGAAGTTACTCTAGCAAATGAGCCTGTTGGAGATGCCCCGGCTGGCTCTCCTCCCCCACATGAATGGCCGACTGGATGTACGGTTTTCTTTTCCGGCCTCGGTGGAAACAATCCTCTCCTTCAGAACCGGGCCTTTATCTGGACAAATGTGGATGGAACACATGGCACCCTTACAGATGAATTGACTGGGGCTTCCATTGATGGATCAACACTTGGCTCTTTTGTTTCAGGAACACTCAATCGTATCCAGGAAGTGCCGGTGCCGATCATCGGCACCTTGGCTACGTTCAACAATGTCCGAAGTGTGCAGACGGAAGAAGCAGCAGTTTTATTAGGAGCAGGAGTGGCTCCGCAAGGATTGTATGTTGCTAATCCACTCGGGCCATATAATCAGTTTTCCTCCAATGCTGTCACGTTCTTGGATGGCCCCTATCTCGATCCGCCCGGTAATACTGCAGTTCCTTCCGCGGCCCCCGGAACCTATTTGGTTCCGAATGCGACTTCAGGGGCTATCCAACTTACTATTCAGTTTCAGCAATATGCTTCGACTACGACGTATCAAGAAGACGAATACGTCACTGCAAGTTCTGTTAACTATGTCAGTTTAGTCAATAACAACTTGGGAAATACTCCTTCGTCTTCCCCGAGTGATTGGGCTGCAGTCACTATCGCAACTGGAGCAATCAATGATGGGGCAGGCTTTACGGCCTTAGACATCGGCCGCTTGATCCGCCTACAATCGGAGCCCGCTTTCTGGGCCGCTGGCAGCACCTACGCAACAGGAGCAGTAGTTTCTTACAATCCGAACAATCTCCCTGGTCAGACGACCTACTGGACTTCACTGGTCAGTAGCAACACCGGAAACATCCCTGGCGTCGATATTATTCATTGGCAACTCATTCCTCCCGGTGCGACTGGTACCGGCTCTGCGGCTCCGTTCATTTGGACTTGGGGCCAGATTGTCTCTCTGCAAACGACCGTTCCGCCTGCGCCTTCTGGCATCGCCCAGATCGGGAATATGAGCAGCAATGGAGGTCTCTCTGCAGCCTTCAATGGCAACTCAGATCAGAACGCGGCATCTTCAGCAGCGAAGCTCGGTTCATTGACTACGATCAACTGGAATTCTAGCGCCAATTTCACTGGATGGGTTGGGCAGAATTATACCGGGGCTTCGCCAGCGGATTACGCGATTTCGTCTGTCACCATTACTCCGTCATCTGACCAAGGCTTTATTCAACTAGCACATAATTCAGCTTATGTCGATTTTAGCTTTGAACTCTACGCGGTCCTCTACGGAGCTAATTCTGCTCCAGCTAATGAGACAGCGGGAACTGTTTTGGGTTCAACAGTTATTCAGAGTGGCTCATTAGGCCCTGGCAGCATCACGCCTACTTATTATTATAACTTGGGAACCTCACCAGCCACTATCGTTTCTGGGGACACTTCCACGGCCTATGGCTATGTCTGGGTGCGGTTGATCCTTATTGTAAATACAGGTAGTCCAGGAGGGCGCGTCCCCGCTAATGAGATAATGACTGTCAATCTCTATGTTGGCCAGATGGAGCTTGTTCTCGCCTCTGGTTCCGGTGTCACCGGCAACGGAGTGACGATAGAATTGATGGGACCGAATTTGCTCTACAGTCAACAAATTCGATCCTGGCGGCTCGGCCTCTTCTCAGGCGAAACCGGCTATCCGACCTGTGGCACCTACAGCGATGGGCGTATTTGGCTTGCTGGTGTCTTGGGCAACCACTTCGATACGAGTTGTTCCAACGGGATTGAAGTCAATAGCTCCGGGGTCACAATCAATATGGCCCCGACTGACCCTTATGGAAATGTGCTCGCCTCAAACGCGATTTCAGAGACCTTCAATACTCCCGGCGCCAATCCGATCTTCTGGATGGAACCAGATCAGCAAGGCATCCTCTGCGGCACCCAAGCTGGTGAGCATCTCGTCTATGCGCCGGCTGCAGGAGGCTTTGCACCAAACAATATCGCAGAGAAGCGAGTCACTAAAATCCGCTGCGCTCCGATCCTTCCTGCCCGTTGCGAGCACACGGTTGCTTTCGTGCAGACCCATACTCGAACGCTTGTGGAATTCTTCCCGGATGTCTTCTCGGGAAAATTCACTGCTCCGCATCTCTCGGAGAAGTGGGATCACCTCACGGTTTCCGGGATCGCGGAAATCGCCTATCAGCAAGAGTTGGCTCCAATTATTTGGGCACGCACGAATGCTGGAGCCCTTATCGGGGCTACCTATAAGCGGGATACTTTGATGACGAGCCAAGGTCCCACATTCATTGGAGCCCATCATCATCCGCTTGGGTCCGGGAATTCTGTAGTCAGCATTTGCACTGGACCGAGTGAAGGGGGAACTCTCGATGCTCTGAGCATGGTGACGTTCGATGGCGCCTACTATCACGTCGAGACCTTGACGGATATGTTCGAGGATGCAGATACAATCAGCCAAGCTTGGTTCCTCGATAACGCTATTGTCCCCTCCAGCTATTCGCTCGGCTATACTCTTGGAGGTGCCAATGCCGTGGTCATCAACGGCCTCTGGCATCTGAATGGAAAGACGGTGACAGTCTTCGCTGGCACTCTCGATTGTGGAGATTGGCCGGTGTCGAATGGCAGCGTGACGGTGCCGGTCTATCCGAATAGCGCTCAAGCCAATACGGCATTCACCGAGGCTTTCGTCTCGGCTTACAGTGGGGCGATGCCGATCATCGTTGGCTTCACCTATACCAGTCAAGGACAATTGCATCGTCCAATTGAGCCCCAAGAGACTGGATCACCTATCGGGCCTACTCTCGGCCAGAGGCGGACGGTGAAGCGCTTTGCCGCTTATATGGTGAATACTCAGGGTATCTCCTTCGGGACTTCGTTCAGCAATCTCCATGCCTTTACTTTCAAGTCGAATGGGAATATACCCTATGCGTCGAACCAACTCTTCACCGGGGTCGGATACCGGGATAGCTTGGCCGATAGCTGGAGCTACGATGGAATGATCTGTTGGCAAATCTCTCGTCCTTGGCCGGCGTGTATCGGCGCCATCGAGGGCGAGATCAACGGAGGACGTGATTGATGTCATACTTTGCAGGCGCAGCCGCCCCTCCCGGCTACTTCAACGCGAAAAGTTTCGGCTATGCCGGTACGGCGACCTCTGATTTATTTTCAGGTGTCTCTTCCTATTTGAGCGCTGGAATGCAGGCTAAGGGGCTGGAGACAGAAGCCACGGATTATACGCTGGCGGCTACACTTGCCGGCGAACAGATCAATCCAGTCACAACCAATATGCATGTTCAGGAATATCAGGAAGAGCGGAACCTCGCCATTGTTCAAGGACAGACAGAGGCCGGTGCCGCGGGTGGCGGCTTCACGACAGGAGGATCGACGCTCGACATCCTCAAAGCGAACGCTGCTCAAGGGGCCACGACCCAAGCCATTGCGGAAGTGAATGGTGAGAACCAGATCGCCGGGCTCCAGGAACAGCAGACCGCTTATACGAATATGGCTGCAGCAGCAACCAGTGCAGCTAAGACGGAAGAAGAGCTTGGAACTATCGGGCTCATAGGTGGAATTGCAGGAGCGGCGCTTAATGTAGCTGCTATATTTGCACCGGGGAAATAACATGGCACAAGGGAATATCCCGACTTATGATCCGTCTCTGGGCACGATACGGCCTGATGAGCGCGGCATAGAAGCTACGTCACAAGCGGCCAATCGGGTCAACCGTATCTATACAGAACTCGGTTCCAGCATCGAGCGCACTGGAGCACAGGCCGGGCGAGAGATCGGTGGAGGGGTCCGCGATCTGGGGCAAGCTGTTGAAGACAGCATGTATCATAAGGAACTCAGCCGCGGTGTCGCAGCGGAGGCTACCGCTTATGATACATTATCCCATGCCCTAGACACCACTCTTGAAAACGCGGACCCACATGATCACACTGTCGCAGCTCGCTTTATGCAAGGCCCTTTTCAAGAGACGATGGACAAATTCTCTAAAGGGTTTACGACTGAACGGGGAGTAGAATGGGCTCAGCGTCGTGTGGAAGCACTTACCAATCAATTCCAAGCTAAGGCCGCAGATGGTTTAGGCCGGCTCGCCGCAAAAGGGGCGGAAGTTGATTTAGATACGTTATCTAATCGAGGGTCGAATACCCTTATGCGTGATCCAGGTTCTCTGCCTTTCCTGCTGCGAAGCGTTGATGAGCAAACCAAAGCAATTCTAGCGTCCTATCCTAATCTGAAAGGAGAAGCCTTAGCGACCGCCAGCATAACGCTCCCGCAAAAGATGAAGGAGGGTTATGTTAAAGCTGCTGCCATTGGAGCCATCCAGCAATCGAGCGATCCTGAAGCGACTGCTCAGGCATACTCGGCCAAATATCCCGACTACATCAAGGGTGCTGAAGTGCAAACCCTGGCCAAAGTGGCAGCAAGCGAATTGCGGGCTGCGCGTGCCGATGCCAGATGGGAAGCGCAACAGCAGAAGGAAGCTCGGCAGGAGCAGCGTGATGCTGCGATGGATAAGCATATCACTGCCGCCTTCGATGATCCGAAGAATTTCAATCTGCGAGAAGCGATGCATGATCCTGCACTTGCCGGCGACTGGCGAGGCAAAGAGAATTTGCATGCGCTTGTCGAACGGGAAAATAAGCCTGAGACAGAGGCCAAAGTTTCTCGGACGACATTTGCTGATCTCGGCACCAAGATCATTCAGGACCCAAAGAGCGTGACCATCGATGATCTTATGAAGGCGCGGACGAAGGAACCTGGAGAAGCTGGAGGTTTGACCAATGCGGACTTTAATGAACTTCGCAATTGGATTTTTGATCCGCAGATGGGCGATACAAAGTTGAGCCGGCTAAGGGGTGAAGCCGTGAAAGGTGTGATGCCGTTGATCGATCACTCGAACCCGATGATGGGCCATCTCGATCAGACCGGGCACTTGAACTATGCCAAGTTTCTCTATGCTGTGCATCAGGCAGAGGAGGAATACCGCAACACTCCTGGCAAGAACCCGGCCGATCTGTTCAATCCCAATAAGCCTGACTACATCGGCAACCCGAAATTCTATGCGCCCTTCCTCACTTCGATGGATCAATCGATCAATAGCTTCGCTACGGGATTAACCGGGGCCCCGCAGTATGGACCTGGAGGGAAGTGATGGCTGAAGATGATCTCAATCTCAGCGATATGGGAGGTGTGCCTCAAGCGTATCTCGACCGCTTGAAGGATGGAGATGCCTTCGGTCGAGCGCTCGATCAGGCCATGAAGGCTGCAGGCTCTCAGGCTATGAAAGACTTCGGTAAGCCCTCCGAGTGGGGCTTCTCGCCCGAAAACGAAGCTGCGGTCGAGAAATTCACGAGCCATTATCCTCTCGGCATCGGTGCCGTTCCTCACACGATCACTTCCTCCGCAGCTTGGGGCGCCGATGCAGTCAATCATATCCTGCAGGCCGGTGGAGGGCTCGCGGCCGGCTTTATCTCAGGCGCCACTTCCCGCGCCCAGGATGTCGAGAAGACTGCTAATGAGCTTGATCAAGCAGGACAGATCACCGGCATTCTCACTGGTATGCATATGCCAACAACTCTCAGAGCTTTTATGGGGCGTGTGGTCGAGCGCCCTGTTGGAGGCATCCCTGGAGATCGTGAGTTTGTCAATTCAACCCTGGCCATAGCCAGTAGGGATGGGACGCCGCGCCTTCCTCCGCAGGTGCTCGACAAGCTAGGGCGCCTCTGGAACGACTATGGCATCCATCCGGCTGAAGTGGCGACCGACATGCACAACAATCCTGTGCTCGCGCAAGAGATGCTTTCAGAGGGCTCCGATCTTCCTACACATTATTCTGGGCTTACTCAACAACAAGCTATCCCAGATTGGGAGCGATGGACTTCTGAAGCGCGGAATGTCATTACAACTCGGCGTCTTCCTAATGGAGAAGTTGTCCCCGCGGTAGGAGAGATTGGCTCTCATTTGGAAGAATTTGGGCGGCGGGCAGGTTTCAAATTCCAGATCGGGCCTTCTGCTTCTTCTCTTCGAGCTATAGAAGAAGGGAAAGAAGCAGGGCCTTCCTTTCATGCCACTCTTTATTCTACTGGACGACATGAGGCCCATGTTTATTTATCTGATAATCCTGACTATCAGATGCGAGAATGGGTGGGAGTAGGACGGTCTGAAACTCTTTATCATGAGGTCGGCCATGCTTTAGATTGGTTTGTTTTGGGTGGAGGGAAAGGTTCTTATCTTTCAACATCAATTGATCTAAAAAAGAATTTAGATGGGAAATTATGGGAGGAGATGCAAGAAGCTCAAAATCGTTGGGCTCCAAAATTAAAAGAAAAATATCCTGACTATAAGGCGAAGCCTCAAGAGATGATGGCTGATGCTATCGGTGCATGGCTCTCCAATCCTGAAATCAGGAAGGATATGCCGATCTTCACCAAGCAATTCGGCAAGAAGCTCAATCCTTATCTGGACATTGTGAACCAGACTTTGCCGACGATGAAGGAAGGCAAATGGGTTCCTCCACATGAAGAAGCTCCGAAGACTGGTCCTGCTTCGCTCAAAGGGATCGGAGGTGGTGGAGGGTTGCCGCCAGATATTCCGCGCTGGTGGGAGCCCCATTTCGGAGAGGAGCCGCCGCGTCCTTGGAAAGCTATCGAGGATAAGTCTCCTGCTTTGGCCGATGCACACGATTATCTGCGCGAGAAGATCAGCCGCAACGAAAGCACACCGACGCCGCGGTGGAGCTTCAATGACTTCTATACCAACTTCATGGACAAGTTCACTCCAGCACGCAAAGCGGTTGAGGACGCCGCAATCAAGCCGTCGCTCGCGGCTGAAGACCCCTACAAGATGCTTCGCCTCTTTGCGGATTGGGCCGGCAAAGCACACAACTGGCTTCGCAACGAGCAATTTGGTTTCCACTCCTATGCCAAGATCGGTGATAGTTTGGAGACGATCCTGAAGCCAGTGAATGACGATCTGGAGCGGTTCACACATTTCGTCGTGGCTGCTCGCGCGCTCGAACTGGAGAAGCGCGGCATCAATACTGGCCTCGATACTTCGATCCTGATGCATCTCGGCAATGGCCAATACATCAGCAAGTACGGTTCCGTGATGGAGAACTTGGTCAAGTATCAAAACAATCTTAGCGCCTATCTGCGGGACAGCGGGGTTCTCAGCGAGAAGGCTTACCGGCAAATGCTGGAGGCCAACAAACTCTATGTGCCCTTCCATCGCGTTCTCGAAGACCCCAACTTCTTCGATCATGCCGGCATCGGCCGCAACAATCTCCAGGCTTGGAACCCGATCAAGAGCATCAAGGGCGCCGATCTCCGCATCATCGATCCGGTTGAGAGCGTGGTCAAGAACACTTACCTTCTGCATGCGCTCGCTGCGAAGAACGAAGTTGGCAATAAGCTCATCAATCTGCTGGAGCAAGGCGGTGCCCTGGAGAAAGAGATCGGCACTACAGTTCTCCCGGCCGGCGATGTGAAAGGCGCCCAGAAGCTCCTCGCGGCTCCGAAGGGTATGGATGATTTAACCGAAGCCTTGGCCGGCGCCTCACAGCTTGGCGGCAAAGATACAATCTCCGTCTATCGCAATGGCATCCGCACCACCTATCGCGTCGGTGACGATCTGGCCTCGATGATGAAGGGGCTCGACCAGGATACGGCGACTTGGATGACCAAATCGATGAGCAAGTTTGCTTCCTATCTTCGGGCCGGCGCCGTGCTCGATCCGGCCTTTCAGATGCGCCATCTGTTCCGTGATCTGATTTATGCAGTCGTCACTACAGCCAAGGGGGTCTTTACGCCAGTCAATATGGCGGATGGAATGATGAGCGCATTCCTGCAGGATAAGTCGTATTGGGAATGGCGCAAGGCTGGAGGCGGTCAACAGTCATTCGTGACCTTGAACCGCAACTATCTCCAGAACGATCTCCGCGACCTTACAGGGCAGACCGGGCTCTTTACCCGAAGCTGGAATGTCGTCATTGATCCGAATGCGTCCTATTTGCAGAAGGCCGGCGCAGTGCTCGGACTTCCCTTTCAGCCTATCAGCCGCTACATCATTCATCCACTCCAGCTTGGCACCGAAATCGCCACCTCTGCCAGTCATCTGGGAGCATTCAAGCGTTCCCTGCGGCAGCAGCTTCGTGAGAGCACTGCCAGTCAATTCTCGAACAATCGGTTCACTCCAAACCTTCCGGCACATTTGGGAGCGGAAGAAGGGGCGCCGATTTCAGGGCTACCGGCGAAAGGAGAATATGCGCTTGCGCCCGGCGTCAATCTGAAAGACGCAATCAAGACTGACAGCGTTGGCAAACGGCAACTGATCGAGGCAGGATGGGTCTCCCGCAACACTGCCGTCGATGCTGCACGCATCGGCGCCAAGATGAATGCTTGGAATTCGATTGCCGCCTTCTCGAACATCGCTCTCCAGGATAGTGATCGCATCGTGCGCGCTCTCGGCACCAATCCGATCAAGACAATCACCATGCTCGGCGCAACGATCACGCTGCCGTCGCTCGCTCTCTGGGCCATGAACAAAGACGATAGCCGCTATCAGGCGCTCCCGGCCTGGGAGAAAGATGCATTCTGGATCATCCCCACAGACCATTGGCAAGCGCCGTCGCAGATCGAGATGCAGAAGATCACCGCTGGCCAATCGGATCGGCCACAGGACCAATTCCGGGTGATCGATGGTAAGCTCATGGTGAACAATGGCACCATCTTCCGGGTGCCTAAGCCTTTCCAAGCCGGCGTCGTCTTCGGGTCGATCCCAGAGCGCTTGGCTGAACAGTTCTACCAGCATAACCCGAAAGCGATGGAGGGGCTCATCGGAGGCCTTATGACGGCGGCCGGCAGTCAGACCCTCCTTCCCAACGCCTTCGGCCCCGTCGTGAGCCAGATGAACAATCGGGATGCCTTCACCGGCAGAACCCTCATCCCTGGCTACGCCGAGAAATTCCTCCCAGAGTACCAGTTTACCCCCTACACCTCTGACACCGCCAAGACGGTCGGCCGGCTGATGTCGGCCTTCCCTGGGATGGAGAAGGCGGCTATGGGTGGGGGCTTTATGGGAGGGGTCGCGCATGCTCTTACGAGCCCCGCCCTGATCGACAATTACATCCGGGCCTGGACAGGCAACCTTGGGGAATATGCCCTACAGGCGGCTGATTATGGGCTCCGCAAGAGCGGTCTAAACGAGGCCGCAGGGGTCCAGGGCAGTGGCGAACGGCCGGAATGGAAGCTCTCCGATGTCCCAGTCGTGAGGGCCTTCGTGGCGCGGTATCCTGGTGCCACTAGCCAGAATGTAGAGGATTTCTACTCGGACTACTTCAAGGCGAAATCGTACCATGACACCTTGAACGGCGAAGCGAATGCTGGTAACGTCCAGGCCATTAAGGAGATAACCGCGAGTGGCGAGAATGAGCGCTTTGAAGCCCTCGATGGCCTCTACAAATCTCTCTCTAACCAACTGAAGATGGTCCGGTGGATCGATCAGAACCCGAAGGTCGCAGCGTATGAGAAACGTCAACTCATCGATCAGCTTTATTTCGGCGTCTTACGGACAGCCGATCAAGGCGCCGCGATCCTGAAGCAGATGAAGAAATGAGGATGCTATGCCCGGTGAAGCTCCAGTTCCGATCTCCAATTTCGAGATGTCCGACATCCGGCAAGCCCTCTCCCGTTTGGAGAATACGAGTGGCCGCCTAGAGGGATTGCTGGAGGGGTTCAAGACAACTCTCGCAACTATCACAGAAGACAATATGAATTGCGAGAGGAGCCGAAAAGACTTGGATACCCGCATGCGGCGCCTAGAAATCAATCAGGGGAAATGGGCCGGCGCCGCGGCTATCGTAGGAACAATCGCCGGCTGGATCAGTTACCACGTTTGGCCGTTCTCACCCCATTAAGGCTTACAGCCCTTTGGCATCTGGATATTGTATTTCTTCTCCAACACCTTCTGAAGGTGCGCGAGTGCCCGCCATGCAAGCTGCGCCGCCACTGTCTCTTTCGTCAGGTCGTCGGTCTCGAAGCGCTCCAGAAGATGCCGGCCAATAGCATCCTCCTCGTCAGCGCTCTTGCTGCGAGCCCAATGCAGTGGCTCACCAGGATTGTGTTTCTTGTTCCCGCAGTAAGAGACATGAGCGACGGCCAATAGAGCATCCCGGAAATAATCGAAGCAGCCGGTCGTGATTGGATATTCCTTGCGCTTGGCGCTGCTCATGCCTTCGAGGAGTGACTGAAGAGGCAAACGAGGATCAGCGAAGGGATTACCAAATTCAGTTCTTGCTTCAACATCCTCGCCCAGATACATGCTCATCGAACATACTCCTCTCCCAGATGAATGACACTTAGCCTGAGAGCTCGCGCGAGCGCAAGTTCCGCATTTGCTCCAGACGATTGCTCCCACCCTGGCAATAAGGCGATGCCATCCGCGTGCAGAGCTATGTACTGAGTATCCGCGGCCAGGGCTTCCCGCAGAGAGAAGCCAACATCTTGCTCTGCCATCTTCTCATCGCCCGTTGGATTGTCCTCCAGGCGAGTGCTATGGATCGAGCGGTCGCGCTCGGCCGGCGAGAAAACATTGAAGCCTTGCTCCCGGAGCTTGGCAGCAGCATAATCGAACGCAGGGAAATTGAACTGCGGAATTCCCCGCATTGGTCCGGCAAGATAGATTTTCATCGATCCCTCCCATGAATGTAGCTGGTCAATTGGTCGATCTCGTAATATGCCTGCTTGATCTCCTCCAACATCTTCTGGAAAACGAGCCGGCAATTGGTGCAATCTAGCGGAGCCTTGGCAAGTTCCTTCTCGATCTCCTCGATCCGCTTTCCGTTCATCAGTCCCTCCTATCGTTCCAAGTGACCCAATCCGTAGCCTTCGGCCGCGGCAGCTTGTCGAGATACATCGGCCATTGGCAAGTGACGCCATACCGGGGATGTGTGAACCAAAGCGCTTGCGTCGGCCGGCTATAGGGAACCCGCAGCGTGATATGAGCGAACTCGTTGTAGCCCACGACGCAGCCATTGACAATGACATGCGCCGCCTCGGAGCGAGGCAGATAGGTATGATAATGCCCAATGAGCAGCGTGTCGAAGTCTCGGCCGATCTGCTTCTGCTGGTTGCCCACCTTCATGGTACCGCGGGCAATCGGCCCGAGAGCCCCGATGATGCCGTCGCCGCCTTTGACGCCCAGATCGTCGCCATGCGTGAGCAGATAGCGGTGCCCCTGCACAGTGAAATAGGCATCAGTCTCTTCCGGGATGAAGAACTGTACCCGTTTGTCGTTCTTGAAATAGAGTTCGAGTTGACAATAGAGGTTCCACTCGTAGCTCGTATAGACCCGGTTCTTCGCTCGCTTCTTCAGCGTCTCTCGGCCATGATTGCCGACGACGCACGGAAGAAAGACACGGCCGAACTTGTCTGCAAGGAGGGTGATCGCGGCAATCAAATGCTCCTGAAGTTCGAGGAGGGCAAGCTGCACTGGCCCATCATTGGTCTCTCGAAGCTCGTCGTGGATATTGCCAGTGATCATGTCGCCACCGAAGGCGAGCACGAGACCGGGGTAGTCCGTGTTGACCATGTGATTGTAGGACAGGTCGAGAAGGACTTCCGCCCAGGAATGCAGTCGGCGCTTACCGACAGGGCGATTGAAGATGTTAACCCCGCCGACTTGGTTGCGATCAACTCGTTCGCCCATATGGACATCGCTTAGGATCGCACAGGGAACGCCGGAAGACTTAGGATCGCGGAGCCGACTAATCCAAACCGGAGGCTCGGCTGTTGTCTCTTTCAGATCATAAATTTCCCGGCGTATCTTCGCAGCAGCATCATTGTCACGCTGAATAAGCTTGATCTCGCGCTCGACCAGAGTGAGCCGCGCCTGCTTCTGGCGAATGATTTCTTCGGCATCTCTCAGCCGGTCTTTATCTGTTTTCGTCGGCGCCATCGAGTAGCCCTTTCTATTCCTTTGGGGGAAGTAGCGTAACAATGATCTCGTTCAACTCGCTTTGGTGTTCCTTGATCGCGCTGGTAGCGCTCGCGTCCCTTTGGGCTTTTGTTGTAACGAGTGTCCTTGGTCTCCATACCAAATATCCCTCAGAATGAGAAGCCGGATCAAGTCTTCCATAGGGAGGATTGCCATCCATCCATGATTGTTCCTCCTATGAGCAACAACGTGTAACTTGCCCGGACCAGCATCTCGGATGCATTGAGCCAGCCAGTCATAAGGATTTCCTCGTTGAGTTCGTTTAACCTCGAAATGTATGTCGGCCAAAGCATCGCATCGGACATCTGGGCTATCATTGCCTCCTGCATGTTGTTGACCGCGATGAGCTTCAAAACCGGCAGCAGTAAGATAGGCTGCAAATTCTCGTTCTCCAACACATCCCTTGTCACGGCTATTGATCCTCCGCTTTTTCATTCTACACCTCGAACGAATACCTTCTTGGGACGAAGATTGACAGTATCCCAAACTCGCTTGCCTGTCCAGCTATCAGTGCCTTTTCCAGCAACCCGCTTGCAAGTATATCCTTTAGTCACCCCAACCTCACTCCAGCCATCACGACGATATAGTTCTCCAGTACGAGGCAATTCTACAAGGGTCTCAAATCCCTCAACGGGAGAACCATATTCCAGCAACCATTCTTCCTGCATCATCCGACGCCAGAATGCAACTACTTTTGTTGCAAAGTTTCGGAAAGGATACTTATCTTCCCGAACTAAATGAAAGAAGGTGTTGTTGACTAAATTATTGAGTGGAATTTGGTGCCCAAAAAATTCTTCGCGGCCGGGGAGAAATCGAGTAGCAGAGCCAGCGGCTGTAGCCCCATAACATCTCTCTCCTACAAAAATCTTGTAGATCAATTG
>Ga0181530_10003068_pt1 | contig 19035 bp, 11 predicted proteins | sample PEATcosm2014_Bin_42_FD_119769 | JGI IMG/M metagenome (GOLD analysis project Ga0181530, IMG submission 119769) | Peatland microbial communities from MTU Mesocosm Facility, Houghton, MI, USA - PEATcosm2014_Bin10_60_metaG | ecosystem: Environmental > Terrestrial > Soil > Wetlands > Peat | place... | reverse complement strand
GGGGGCAGATAGGCCGCGGTGGATCGAGCGGGAGCGGTGGAGGAGTAGGCGGGGCGAGCGGGGGTGGTGGAGGAGTAGGCGGGGCGAGCGGGAGTGGTGGAGGAGTAGGCGGGGCGAGCGGGAGTGGTGGAGGAGTAGGCGGGGCGAGCGGCACTGGAGGAGGAGGTGGCTACACATGCGCAAGCACGCCGGAGGTCTGTGGCAACCATCGTGATGATGATCAGAACTGGGAGGCCGACGAGACAAGCGTTTGCGGAGCCGACCCCTCCTCGCTCCTGATTGTTCGATGGAGCCCCGACACGACGTACCAATGTGCGGCGACAATAACGGTGAGCGCGCGGAAGACCGGGACCGGGCCTTTCACCGATTACTGCACCGTTAGCGACACGCGGGCAGTCAGTTGTCCCATTTCGGCAGCCAGCGGGGGCGAGTCGTGGGAGATCGACATCGCGATGACCGACCCTATGAACGGAAAGCGGCGCGGTTGCGAGCCCTTCGGTATTGGCGGCCAGCGCTTCGGCACGTTTCACGTCTCCTGGGACGCTTCGGACATGGTCGCCAACATTCAGATGGTCTCGGACACGCCAAATGTGTCGTGTGATATCCGGGTGGACATACCGGCTCCGGCGGGTCAGAAGGTCGAGCCGGTCGATGCCCTACCGGACATTCCGGCCGATCTCGCCGCGGACGCAGTCACGGGCACAGGTGGCATTGGAAATACAAGCGGAACCGGCGGCATAGTGGGAACCGGCGGTGCCGGCGGCGACATCGGAAGCGGTGGAATGGGTGGCGCAACCGGTGTGGGAGGAACCGGGGGCCAAGGACCCCTTGGTGGTTCCGTGAATACTGGCGGCACCCAGCAGGGTGGCGGCGGGGTAACAATTGGAGGTGGAGGGGGGTCTGCTTCCGGCGGCGCTGGAGGGACAGTTCTCGTCCCGGACGCTGGTCCGGACAGCGCGGGTGTCGATGCACCGTTGTCCCTACCCAATCTTCTCAGGAATCCAGGCTTCGAGTCTGGGACGCAATACTGGGATTGGTGGCGGCCGACATCCTGTATAAGCGGCTGCGCGGGTACCGCATCGGACTGCACGGCGCTCTGCTCAGCAGAGGTGGCCGCGGGTGTGGGCCGCGATGGAACCGTCGCGGCGAAGCTCCTGACGACCAAGACTTCGAACTGCACCAACTGCTTCCTTTACCAGCCCGCCGTTACGGTCACCAAAGGTAAGTCGTACCAGATCAGGTTCTGGGCCATGACCGCTGACGAGGTGGCCTTAGGCATCGGCCTACGCGAGCACTGCGGCTGTCCTGACCTTTGGGGTGCGACCCGCCCGTCCTGCCCGCCGACCTCGACCTGCACCGACGCCTGCTGCTACGAAGCCTACTGGTCTTACGAGAGCAGCGGCGGCGGAACCTGCAGCACGAGCTGTCTCTTTGCCTCCGGCGACAATGCTTTCATCGCCCTCATCACCGATGGGGCCTGGCACCAGTACACAGTTACTACATCCGCCATCGCAATCGCCGGCGCCGACCTGACCCGCAACGACGCGAAGCTCTCGATCGCCTTCTCCGACACGGTCGGTACCGTCTTTCTCGACGACCTGGAACTTAACGAACTGCCGTGAATCAGACCGCTTCTCAAGCGACTCTCGTTGGGCCGGTTATAGCCGCCGTCGTGGCCGTGCTCGCGGCGGCGGCCACCTGGATCCGTTCGATCCAGATCCAGCGGCAGCAGCAGCGCGCCAATATCGAATCCGCCCTCAACAAAGCCATCGAACTGGCGATCACCTACCCGCACCTCGGATTGGGTCTGGTGTCCATGGTGATCGCGAATCTGCGCTGAGACTCGGCAGCACCGGTGGGTCGCTCTCTTGATGGGGATCGCGATGGAGAAAGACCGCGATGGAGGAAGACAATGACAAGTCACGGACTACCGCAATGAATCGCAAGTGTAACAAGGGCCGCAGGCCACCCCGCCGACCGTCACGAGCGCAGCCCGTCCGGCGTCCGCCCAGGGCGCGCGTCGTCTTCGATTGGACGCACATCGCCGCTCCAGAGAACCACCGGGCATTTGAGCATCTGGCGAGCGAGATCTTCGACCGGGAGTTCGACTCAACCCTCTTCACCCCGAACGCGATTCGGTTCGGCAAGGACGGCGGCGCCGACGGCTCATATAACGGCACGATCTCGGGAATCAAAGGGCCCTGGAAGATCTCCGCGGCGACCCGGAAGGACCTCGCGAACCTCGAAGCCAAGATTCGTGAAGAGAATCGGCTTGCGAAGAAGAAGGGATTTCGTGGGCTGTTCTTCATTACGCCATTCGATGTCACTCCGACGGAAGTAAAGCGCCTGGAAGCAATTGCAGGGAAGGGCCTGAAGAAGGCGATCATGTGGGCACGGGGCAGGCTCGATTACCTCGTCAGGAAGTATCCCTGGCTCGCGACCTACCACTTCGGCCATCAAATCATTCCGGGGTTTGTTCCAGTCGATCACCCGGGCGAGCGGGACCTCGCAAGTCAAGCGGACGTTCCACTCGTCGGCCGTCAGAAGGAATGCTCGGAGGCCAGGGCGTTTCTAGGATCGCAGGACCCCATCCTGGTCCTCGTCGCGCCCGGCGGATGGGGCAAGAGCCGCATGCTACGGGAATTCGGTTCGATCACCCACAGCGTGAGGCCGCGACGTTCAGCGTGGCTGCGACGCGTCGGCCAAGGCACGATCGAGGACTCCATCGGGAGCGGCCTGCCGATTTCGACTCCCATGCTCGTCTGCTTGGACGACGCAGGTCAGGCGCTCGGAGAGGTCCGCGAACTAACCAGGTTCGCGACAGACGGTCGGCTCAACATCAACGTGAAGCTGGTCTTCGCGGCCCGCGAAGTTGATCGGGGTGTCGTGCTCGGAGCGCTGGGAAGCGCGCGTGCTCGGACCCGCGTGGTCAGCCTCGCCGAGATTGAATCGGGAGCGCGTCTCGCAATTCTGAGCCGTGACTGCCCGGGTCTCTCGAGGAAGGAGGCCGTACGCCTGGCTAACCTCTACGGCAAGAACCTCTTTCTGCTGCGCGAGGCCGCACGACTCGTACGGGAGGGGGAATCACCTCGGACGCTCGTGAATATCGAGCATCTCCGCGATCTCATCGCGGGGCGTTTCGTCAAAGAGGCGAAGAAGCTCCTTGAGCCCATAGCTCCAGGCCACTCGACGGAGCAGATTCTCCTCGACACCAGTGTCGACGTGCCGTTTTCGCGGAACCAGGAAGCCGACGCGGCGATAGCAACCTTGAAGGAGGCTGGTCTTCTGCGCCCGGTTGGGAACACACTCCGGTTCCGTGCCGACGTCGAGGGCGACCTTCTCCTCGCCTACTTGCTCGAACAGCCCTGGGCCCGTCAGCGCGTTCGGAGGCTCCTCGCCACGAACCCCGACCACCTCCCTGCGCGTGCGCGAAATCTTTCGGCTGCCGGCGAGACCCATGCCGCGGAGATTCTCCGCGACTTGTGCCAGGACTGGCTGGGAAGCATCGCCACCATGGACCGGAGAGCACAGTCCTTGGTGCTCGATGCGATGCCATACTGCGCAAGAAGCGCGCCCGCCGAGGTGACCGACCTCTGCCGCGCGGTCGCCCAGCTCCCCGACTTTACCACTGACGAGCTCGGCCCAATTGTGCTCGCACTTGCGCGATCTCACGGTCCCACGCGAGCCCTGTCCGCCGCGCGAGAAATGGGCTACGCGACCGTACCCGAAGGCATGTACTCCAACTACAAGATCGCGCAGCTCGGCGACAGTATCGTGGATCTCGAACACCTACGCCTACATCATGTGCGCGCCGTCTGCGACCTGATCGTTCGATGGATAGTAGCTGCCGCATCGGACGACGACGCCGCCACGTGCGCAGCGCTCATCCAGACGGCGACGACGCCTATGTTACGGATGGTGATCCGTGTCGAGGAATCCGACGCCGTTACGCTGACCCTCGGAGAGCGACCGCTCGGGGCGACCAGGGCAGTCCGCGAAATGCGGTTACGTGCACTCACGATCATCGAATCATTGTTGAAGCACCCACTGCGCGCCTTCCGAGTTGTCGGCGCGAAGCTCGTCCACGAGCACATCCGTGGCGAAGGGAACATGGTTAGCTCGGATGCGCTCGTGCCGTTCCTCGCAAAGGAGCTCGGCCGTCTCTCACCGACGTTCGCCAACCTGCTCACGTCGGAGACAGACTGTGAAGTGCGCTATCTACTGGAGCAGGAGTTGTTCCTGCTTTGGGCCATGGAGCGGCCCGGGGACGAGATCGCTGCCCGAATCCTGCGGCAGGCGCCGTTCTCCGCGGCAAATCGGGCATTCGCGCTGGTCGTCGAACCCTGGGAGTGGCGTTACGATCTCCGCGAGGTGCTCGATGCCGCTCCCACCACCGACCGTTGGCTCTGGTGGATCCACCAGAAATACTTCCCTCCTGCGTCTGAAGTCGACCGTCTGATCGACGCGCTCCAATCGTCCCACCGTACACCCGACCTCGTCTTAAAGCTCGTCGACGAGCTCCCAAGGAACGGGCAGGTGTTCAACCTGCTCGACCCCTGGTGTGAGCGCGCTCTTGATCTCCTCGACCGCGCCGCAGCGCTTGCTCCGTCCACACCTGCCGGCAAGGTCCTGGCCCAGACGGTCGCGCGCCATCGTCGGAAGGTGAACCCGAAGATCATCATCGAAGAGGCACGTGACGCGCTCAATGCCGCCGACCGGAATCGCCTTCTCGAACTCGTGGGCGAGGCTCGCCTGCTGCCGAGCGCTGTCGTGGCCGAATTCGCTCGCCTCCTTGTCGAGGCTGACGACGTGCTCCTTCGCGCGCAATCGCTCGTTCTCGTGCGATTCAGGGACGACCTTCCCACGGCTGAGGTTCGTGCCATCCTGCTCCGGGCACTCCGTGACGGCACTTGGACCTCATACTTCGACAGTATCTGGTCTGCGGTGCGCGACCTCGCCAAGCAGGCAGGAAACCCGGAATCTGTGGCCGCCGATGTCGATCTCGTCGACCTCATCAAGGCCCGTCTCGCCGAAGCAGCGCTCGGTGAGCCTTGGAACCGCCACGAGGGCTGGCACGTGGCGCGCCTCTTCGATCTGATTTTCGCCAAGGATGACATCCAGTCGCGCCTGGGCTACGTCGATGCCTTGCTGCCGTTTGCGGGAGGGGGCAGCAGGGATCTCGCCAAACAGTGCCTTGGGCCCATCATCAAGACCGAAACATCCCTTCGGGACCTCGCTTTCGCGGGGTGCGGCTGGGTGCGCGCGAAGAAGCTCGAAGATGTCGGCACCCTTGCTTCGCTCATCGACGATGCGACCGGACGTGAAGCGATGCCACAGCATGCGAAGAATGTGGCTATGGAACTTGTCGCCCAAACGACCATTGAGGAGAAGGAGCTTGGCCTCTCTATCCTTTCCTCGCTGCGCGCCGATGCTGACGCCTGCGCGACGATCGCAGACTACGCGGCCCGGCCAGGTCCCCTTCAGGAATCCGCGGCGCAGCTCCTAAACCGGTTCACGCTCCCTCGTCGATCGTACTCGCGTGGAATCGGCGAACCATCACCGGCGATCCTCTCCCTAAAGTCGACGCTTCAAGTCGCACAGACGATCGTGACAGAGCCGGGCGCGGTGGTGCTCCTCCGAGGGATGCAGTCGGTGATCGACCAGCTCCTCGCATACGAGGTGCGGCGGGACGAGGAGATACTCGATCCGCGTTGAAATCCCAGGATGCTCTCCGTACGGCGCTGGCGTTTTCCGTACCCTTGGCGTATCTGCTCGGCTTACCGAACCGGACGACGAAAAGCAAAACACCGCCTGCCTTTGCTTTGCGGGCGGTGTCTGCAATCGGGATCGGTGGTTTCAGTTCAGCATGGTTGACAGCAGGTTGCCGCAGGGGTGGCAGAACCTGAAGATCCGCGACCATGGCTGGCAAGGGATGAAATCCGATTTCCCGCGCCGGTTGCGCCACCCTCTCGGTGTTTGCTAGCAGTTTGCGAAATAGCCCCAACCGGATTTGAAACCGTGTACCGACATGATGGCACCGCGTCCATGGGCAAGGCCAAGGACGGCTCATCGGTTGTCTCTTCTGTGTTCCTCCTACGCCTTGCTCAACGAATCCGTCAACATTTTGGTCGCACAGTAGATCTTAAGGTCGTACTTAGATACGCCAGCGGCCTGAGCCGCGGCGGCAAACTCATTCTTGGTTGTCCTGATGGCGCCTTCGGGAGTCACGTCGTCCTTGTAGATTCCCTCCCAAGTCGTGTCTTCCGAAATCTTCGTGTACTTCCGGTTCTTCAACTCTGTATCGAGCTTGCTGTATTCCGTCGATGTAGCGCCGTGCAGGTCGTAGACGATGATGACGTGTGGCATGTTCTCCTCCAGCAACAAGGTACCACACTCTGCCCAAAAGCTGGGCCTGCGGCGTGATCTGTTCCGTCCTGGGAGGATCAAGGAGATGACAAGCGTCGACGTCCCTTCCAATGATGGGCCCGCGTTCGCGCAACGTCGGAATACCCGGCCTAGGAAGCGATGCGCACGCCTGCTTGGCGGAGCTTCGCCTTCAAGGGTTCCCGGCCACCACCATTGCTCCCTGTGAATGGGTGGTTGCCCATGGCCGGGTGGGCGATCGTTGTCACCTTAGACCGCGGCGCGCCAAAACCGCAAGACCGGCCTTGACGCGCTTCGCAGCCTTTGGTACGTTTGTATATAAGTATGAATATGCCAACCAAGCACCTCACAGCAGGCCAGCTCGCTTTTTTCAAGAAGCTCCTCGCGTTTCGTGGAAAGCGGGGCGTGCCGCCGACCGTGCGCGAGATGCAAGAGTTCGCCGGCTTTCGCTCTCCAAGGAGCGTCACCCAGTTTCTCGAGGCTCTGGAAAAGGCGGGGTATGTTCGGCGCGGGGAAGGCGCGAGAAATATTCGCATCCTTAAGACCCATGACAGCTCACCCCGGCAAGGCCATGCTCGCACCGTCCCCGTCCCATTGGTCGGTACCGTAGCGGCCGGCTTACCAATCCTTGCGACCGAAAATATCGAGGCGACTATCCCCGTCTCCGATCAGCTCGCCAAGGGTCATCATCGGTACTTCCTCCTGCGGGTATCTGGCGATTCGATGAACTTGGCTGGTATCCAAAATGGCGACCTCGTTCTTGTTCGTCAGCAGGCGACGGCCCAGCCTGGGCAGAACGTGGTTGCACTCATCGACGACGAGGCGACGGTCAAGCGCCTTCGTGTCACCCCGCACGCCGTCGTTCTAGAACCGGTTTCGACCAACAGCAAATACCAACCGATCATCGTCGATCGGGACTTCACTATTCAAGGCGTTGTCGTGGGGACGATACCAGCAGCGTAGGAGACACTATGGCGAAAGCAAATATCACTGTGGGACCCAATGGTCGTGGCGGCTGGGCTGTCAAGCACGAGGGGTCGTCTCGACCAATTTCGAACCATCGCAAGCAAGAAACCGCGATCGAGCACGGTAGACCGATCGCGAAGGGCGACAGGGTCGAATTCATCATTCGTGGTCGCGATGGACGGATTCGGGAAAAGGACAGCTACGGCCACGACCCCAGGAACATACCGGGGTGATGGCGGTCGCTGTCCGGTTGTGTTCGCTATGCGCCGTTTGGGGACTCATGTAATATTGCGTGTAGCAGCTGTGGTGGCATAGGGTAACTAGCAATCTAAAGCAAAACGATATGATTCTTTCGGACAACGAAACCGCGGTTGACCTTCTCAACAATGAGGCGATCGCGAAGACCGTAATCAAACTGCTTCAGGATCGCCCGGAGCGGCCGGTTACAATAGGAATACACGGGGACTGGGGTGCGGGTAAGTCAAGCATCCTGGAGATGGTGTGTGCGGGACTCGAGAAGAGTGATCGCGTGCTCTGTCTCAAATTCAATGGCTGGCGTTTCCAGGGTTTTGAGGACGCCAAGATTGCACTCATCGAGGGGATAGTGAACGGCCTCCTTGAGGCGCGGCCAGCGCTGACCAAGGCGAAAGCTGCTGTCAAAGAAGTGCTCAAGCGCATCGACTGGCTGAAGATGGCGAAGAAGGCAGGTGGATTGGCGTTTACCGCCTTCACTGGAATACCGACGCCTGACCAGATTCAAGCCATAGTCGGCGGCATCGAAGGAGTACTTGCCGATCCGGCCAAACTCGCCACCAAAGAGAATCTCCAGGGTGCCCTCGATGGAGCACGCGGTCTCCTGAAGCCAACGGGCGACACAAAGAGTGTTCCTGAGGAAGTGGAGGAGTTTAGAAAGGCTTTCGACAAGCTTCTCATGGACGCCGGCATTCATCAGTTGGTCGTCCTCATCGACGATCTCGATCGTTGCCTTCCAGACACCGCCATTGAGACGCTGGAAGCGGTCAGGCTCTTCGTCTTCACGCCGCGGACGGCGTTCGTGGTCGCCGCCGACGAGACAATGATTGAGTACGCTGTTCGCAAGCACTTCCCCGATCTCCCCGATAGTACCGGCCCTCGCGACTACGCAAGAAACTATCTCGAGAAGCTGGTTCAGGTTCCGTTGCGGATTCCCGCTCTAGGGGAGACCGAAACCCGGATATACGTGACGCTGCTCCTTGTGGGGGGTGAGCTAGGTGATAGCGATCCGGATTTTCAAAAGCTGATCGCGGTTGCGAGAGAGCGTCTTGAGCGACCTTGGGAAAACAAGGTGATTGATGCTTCCGTCCTGAAGGAAGCCCTTGGAAGCAAAGCTGCCAAGGGCGAGCATGCTCTCGTCCTGAGTGAACAGATCGGCCCCATTCTCGCTAGCGGTACGGAGGGAAATCCGCGTCAGATTAAGCGCTTCCTCAACGCGCTTCTTCTTCGACAGGGCACGGCTGAAGCCCGAGGTTTCGGCAACGAAGTCGAGCTACCTGTTCTCGCGAAGCTGATGCTTGCCGAGCGATTCATACCGTCACTGTTCGACCAGGTCGCGCTCATGGCGGCTGCGCATCCTGACGGCGCGTGTCCGGAGTTGGCCGCACTGGAGGCGCTGGCTCGCCAGGAGGACTCCGAGCAGCGCAATGCGGGTGGCGGCCGCGAGAAGGTGGCGAAGTCCGCAGAGCACGGTGATGACAACGCGAACGTCAAGCCTGATAACCCCGTGGTTTCCCAGTGGGCTGCGACCGAGAGGATTTGTGAATGGGCTCGTGTCAATCCTCCGCTCACGGGAATCGATCTCCGCCCATATCTGTTCGTGGCGAAGGACCGAAAGGACTATTTCGGCGGAACATCGACGTTGGGTCACTTGAAGAGCGTCGTCGATCGATTGCTGGGCCCAAAGCTATTGGTCCAAGGGATGCAATCTGAACTGGCGCGCCTGGCGCCGACGGAAGCGTCACAAGTATTCGATGCGGTTCGTGAGCGGATCATGGCTTCGGGCCGGTTCGCAACCGAGCCGCCAGGAGCGGCAGGCCTCGCGGTATTGGTGGTGGCTCGCCCCGAACTCCAAGGCAGGTTGGTCGACTTTTTGGGCCATCTTCCGGTGCAGAAGCTCGGTCCCTGGGTCGTGAAGGGATGGTCGACCTGTCTCACGGCTCCGGACCCGAAGGCGCTCTTTGATGGTCTTGTCGTCGCCTGGGGTCGTGACACTTCTAATCGCGCGCTCAGCGCGGCCGCCAGTGCAGCAGCGAGGGCTAGTAAGATACCTATATAATATGGGTACATCAGGTTCCTACGGTGGTCCCGGCGGCGGGACGCCTATCATCCCCACCTGGCTGGAGCCTGACTCCGGTAGTATTCCAGCAAGCTCAGATGCGCCCGGTCCGGCGTCGAATGAGGGGCCGCTCCCTTCCTTGTCGGCCGACGCGCCTCCTGCTCCGTCTGAACGGCCTATTCCGCAGCCCGGCCCCGCCGGCCGCTTCGCGGCCGCACGTAACAATTTTACCCGTTTTGCATCGTCTGGTGGGCGTGACCGCCGCAGCTTGGGGCGCGCAGTCTCCAGGTACGTGTCGACCTCTTCCGGCGGCGCGCGCGGCGCTGCTCGTCACATGGGCGCCTCTCGCGCTACGGGAGCAGGACTGGTTGGTTTTCTCGCCGACGTTCGGGCTCGCGGGACGCGCGAAGCGTTGCATTCGCTGAATCTCGACCGGCTCGCTGGGAAATCGCTTGAGGAGGTGTTTCTCGGCCTGGCCGACTGCGTATGCCCCAACGATGGGACCATCGATGCCGGTATCGCTCGGGCGGCGTTCATAGAGATGGTCGCAGAGCTTCCAGAAATGGGCATCGCGGACCTTGACTCCCTGACTGCCGACCAGATGAGAACTGTCTTTGAGATGTTCGCAACCAACGCGATCGAGGCTCGCCTGTGCAATGACATCGCCATGAATCTGGTCACCGCCCCACGCGATGTGCGTGCGGCGGCGGAAGTTCAGGGCCAGTTGCATGACTTAATCCAACGCGGCGTTGCAGATGCTCTGGCTGCGAATCACACCCAGCTTGACGGTCTCACAAGAGAACGTGCCCTAGTCTTCGTGGAAGGTGTGTACGAGGAGGCTTTCGCCTTTTTGAAAGCCATGGGCGACGAGGAAGGAGACGTCGTATGAGACGCCATGCCATCATCGGCCGATTCGGCCCCCTCGACGTTAGCCCGGTTCCGGTCTCTGCAAACGAGGTTTCCACGCGGCTTGACCTCGTCGGTCCGGACGGACGACTCGACTATGGTATCGGCCAGGCTCTGGCTGATGCGGCTGCACTCAGCATATTTCCGACCGAGATTGGTCTAGATCTTCTGGTCCTTGCTGCCCATGTTCAGGCCGCCGACACGAGGATATCCCGGACTACCGAATCGCAAGATACCTGGACGCGAGAGATACGGCTCGTCGTCCCCGTGAGCGACCCGGGCCGCTGGACCTCGACGGTGCCGCTACTGAAGCGCACGCTGGATTTCCTTACAGGAGACCTGTGGACCGTCGGGTTTCGGTCTCGCCCCGAGTCGTTCTCCCGAATCGTCCCACCACGACAGCATGGTCTCGCCACAACGCCATACGATTCACTGGCGCTCTTCTCTGGCGGCCTCGACAGTCTGATCGGAGCCATCGACGTTCTCGAGGCTGGGAAAAAGCTCCTCCTGGTCAGCCATGCGGCCGACGGGGCTACGAGCGGCGCACAGAGTGGCTGTTTCGACGGCCTGACGAGGAACTACGGACTCCCCAATGTGGGCAGGCTCCGCGTATGGATGAGCTTCTCCAAGGGGCTGGTCGCCGACGTGGGGTCGGAGGACACGACGCGCGGCCGGTCCTTCTTGTTCTTCGCACTCGGAATCTTCGCCGGAACGGGGTTGGGCCAGCGCTTCACGCTCCGGGTCCCCGAGAATGGGCTGATCGCCGTGAACGTCCCGCTTGATCCGCTGCGGTTGGGCTCATCAAGTACGCGCACCACACACCCCTTCTATATCGGACGCTGGAACGAGCTCATGGACCTTCTTGAAATACCAGCCCGGGTCGAGAACCCGTTCTGGAATATGACAAAGGGCGAAATGGCCGCGGCTTGTTCGAATCAGCAGCTGCTGAAGGCTCTTGTTCCACAATCGCTCTCTTGCGCAGCAGCCACCAAGGGTAGATGGCAAAAACGAGGAATAGAGCACTGCGGCTATTGCCTGCCATGTCTGGTCCGCCGCGCGGCTCTTGCAAGGGCTTGGGGAGCGGGCAACGACCCCACGGTATATGGGCTTCCGGACTTGGCGGCGCAGCCACTAGACACTCGTCGAGCCCAAGGCGAACAGGTCAGGTCGTTCCAGCTAGCAATCGCTCGGCTTAGAGGACATCCCGGTCTCGAGAAGATTCTGATTCACAAACCTGGGATACTCGCCGACGCGGAGGACCGCCTTGACGATCTGGCGGGCGTGTATCGTCGCGGACTAGAGGAAGTCGGCTCGCTTGTCGAGAGCGTGCAGACCAAACCACTGTAGCCGTCGCCTATGAACATGCGCCTCATTGATTTCCATTGCCACCTCGATCTATATCCTGATTATGCTACCGCGTTTGCAGATTGTCAGCGGCAGTCGATCTATACGCTTGCGGTAACTACGACGCCGAGAGCTTGGGCGCGAAACATGGAGTTGGCCTCGGCCACGGAGTTTGTTCGTCCCGCGCTCGGTCTTCATCCGCAAATTGTCGCCGAGCGCGCCGACGAACTGGCCCTGTGGGATAAATATCTCCCTTACGCTCAATACGTAGGCGAGGTCGGAATCGATGCCGGACCACACTTCTTTCGATCGCTCGAGCTTCAAAAGAAGGTGTTCGAACACATACTGCGGACATGTTCGGAACATGGCGGGAAATGCTTAAGCGTCCATAGCGTTCGGGCGACAAGACTAGTGCTCGACATGATCGAGCGGTGCTTGCGTCCAGATCGTGGCCGCATTGTGCTGCACTGGTTCACTGGGAGTCAGTCTGAGGCTAAACGAGCTGTGGATTTGGGCTGCTACTTCTCCGTCAATTTGGCGATGATGCAGACAGACCGGTCGCGTGGGGTCGTGTCACGCCTCCCGCTGGATAGGATTCTCACAGAAACGGATGGTCCCTTTATCAAGATGGATGGCAGACCCTCCCGTCCAGCCGATGTGGCGAGAGTGGTTGAGATACTAGCCCACTCTCGCGGACTTGAAGCTCAAACAATGGCGTCGACGATTCACACGAACCTACGTTCGCTGTTGTCCAGAAGTTCAGATGCTGAACGACTATTCGGCTAATCTACTCATCTTCGTCTCCCCACCCGAGGCGTTGCCCGCGGGTTGCCCACGAGGAGACGAAAGTAGCAGATCCTTGGTGAAGGTTGACGAAGGTTGAGAATCAAGAGTTTGGCGATGTTGAGCGACTCTCTGCTTGATTGAGCCGGTTCTGAGCGCGTCGCGCTCGCGTTCGATTCCCCGCTCCTCGCGAAGCGGCCAACCTCTACGCCCCCTCCCCAACTGGTGTTGACCGCCAGTTGCCCACGAGGGGATGAAAGCAGATGAAACGAGCTTGCGGCTGATGACGGCAGCAACTCGATGTTTCGGCTCAACCGAGCCGCAATCGGCACGGTCGAGCCATTCGTCGATCCTGCCCGCACAGAGTTCGACCCTCCCTACGCATCTACCTCACCCTGGGTTCGTATTCGCTCTTGAATGTCACGCCAAGACGCCGCCTTTCGGACGGTCCCTTGGACCCCCGACGGGCCGGGGTCATGTAGCCCATGCGCGTTCAACGGGCACGCCGGGGCTTCTCCCACCGTGGCAATGAGCGTATCGTTCGGCGTAGCCATCGACAGCTATGAAAGGCCTGTCAGCCATGTCCCCAAAGCAGACGCGAGTCGACTTCGACTGGCGAACGATAAGCAAGCCGCAAAATCATCGTGGCTTCGAGGATATGGCCCTTGATCTCTTCGCCGAGACCTACGACGACGAGTTGCTCACCAAGAATGCCCTCCGCGGCGGACGGGATGGCGGCGCCGACGGCATCTACACCGGACGGATAGCGGGAGTGAGCGGTCCTTGGAAGATCGCCTGCGCCGTCCGCCAGAACCTTTCCGCCGCCAAGACCAAGGTCATCGAAGAGATCAACAAGGCCAAGAAGGACGGATTCAACGGTCTACTGTTCGCGACGTCTTATGATGCCTCGCCGGCCGAAATACGCGCGCTCCAAGCCCTGGGGCGCGGCAGCCGCCCCAAAGTCGTGGTGTGGGCTCGCCGCAAGCTCGATGATCTCCTGAGGAAGAACCCGTGGCTCGCCGCCGTCTACATGGGCCAGCCGCTGGTTCCCGGCTTCGTTCCCGCCAACGCCCAAAGCGAGCTCGATGTAAGCGCGCAGCGGGATATCAGACTCGTCGGCAGGGACGACGCAGCGACACGACTGCTCGGCTTCCTCGACGCCAGCGAACGCGTACTCCTTCTGCTCGCCCCGGGTGGATCGGGGAAGAGCCGCCTGCTGCGCGAGCTCACTTCGATTCTGCGCCGCCGCAAACCGCGACGGTCAGCTTGGCTGCGACGGATCGGTCAAGGCGCCATCGCGGACGCCCTCACAAATGGGCTTCCGACCAAGCGCCCGCTTGTTCTCTGCCTCGACGACGCCGGCCGCGTCGAAAAAGACGCGCGGGATCTTGCGCGCCTGGCGATGGAGACGCGCGCGGTGGATGCCAAGGTTATTTTGGCCGCCCGGGATGCTGACAGAGACCTGCTTGAGCGCGTGCTCCGCGACGAGCACGCCACATTCTCCATCCTCGAACTCCGAGAGGTGGGCGGCGGGGCCGCAGCCAAGATCGCCAAGGCCGAGTGCCCTTCGCTCTCCCTCCGGGACGCCTCCCGCCTCGGGACGACGTTCGGGAAGAATCTCTTTCTCCTTCGGGCCGCAGCGCAACTAGTGAGGGACGGACGTTCGCCACGGACACTGGTGGACGAGGCTGCTGTGGCGAATGCCGTCGCCGATCGCTTCATCGAGGAAGCTGCGAAGCATCTCTCGGGCGTGACCAGCACGGCCGACGTACGCCGGCTGCTCTTCGAAATCGCGCTGAACGTCCCGCTTCCTGACCCGGGCGCGGACTGGATCGAAGGGCAGACGCTCCTTGCGGCCGGGCTCCTGCGCAACGTCGGCTCGACCATTCGCTTCCGCTCGGATGTTGAAGGCGACCTCGTCCTCCGCTTCGTCCTTCGCACGCCAGCTGGCAAGGCATGGGTCAAGCGCGAGCTGGCGAACGATCCTCAGAAGCTCTTCCCTCGTATCCGCAACCTGGCCTCTGCCGGAAACGGGACGGCTACCGAGATGATCAAGACCGTCTGCGCACGCTGGCTCGCCGACATCGGGACGCTCTCCGCCGGTCAACATGGCCAAATAGTCGAGGCGCTGCCGTACTGCGTGTACGCCGCTCCCGACGAAGTCGTAGCGATCTGCAGAGGACTGGCCGCGAGCCTGCAATTCTCGACCGACACGCTCGGGCCGATCGTACAGGCGCTTGGCCGCAATGAAGCCAGCGGCGTGGCCGCAATCCGTCTCGTGAGGGACCTGGCGACCGCGGGCACCAAAGACGGCAACTTCGACAACTACAAGGCGCGCAACCTTGCTGCGGACCTGGTGAACCCGGCATTCCACGGTCCGGCTCGTATCCGGGAAATCGGCGACGAGATGGAGAGGTGGCTGGGCGAGCCAAGCGTCGGCGCGCCCTCGGCGATAGTCGAAGCAGTTGTCGACAGCTTCCTGCGCCCTGTGGCGCGCTGGGACTTCTCCGATGGCATACGGCTTACCATGAACGAGCAAGCCCTGGAGCCCACCGCCAAGGTGCTCAAGATGCGGGGCTTGGGCGTGAAGCTCCTCCGAAAAATGCTCGGACACAAGGACCGCTCCGTCAGGGCGGCCGCGGCGAATGCGCTTCTCGAGCACGCGCACGGGAACGTCGGGATGACGTCAGGCGCGGCCTTGGACAAGACAGTCGGCGAAGAATCCGCGCTCTTGGCGTCAGACATCGCCAAGAGGCTCGAGATTGAGGCCGACTTCGAGGTCCTGACGACACTGGAAGAGGGCCTCATCTTCCGTTGGGCCGCGCAACGACCTGGGGAGGATCTGGCTCGCCAAATGCTGCTGGCGATGCCGCGCTCGGCCAAGCTCAAGGCGTTCCAGCTCTGCCGCAAGGACTACGAATGGAACTATGACCTGCCGGCGCTCATCGTCGCGGCGCCCGCAGAGGATCGCTGGTCGTGGTGGGTCGACAAGCGGCATCGCGTTGGACCGGAAGAGGCAGAGATCGGCAGCCTCGCCCAGGACCTCTTCAAGGAATGCGCCACTCCAGAGACGATCGCGGAGCTGGCCGAGGTGGTCGTCAACACTCCCGCCCCTTTCTCGATCCTCGATGCTGTCTGCGCCATGGATCGGGGAAGGTTCGAGAGGGCCGTGGGCATGAAGACCGACGGCAATATCGACCTGGTGCTGAAACGTGTCCTAAGGAGAAACGCCTTTCGGCGCAGCCCTGAAACAGTTGTCGAGGCTGTGAAGGCGCTGCTGTTTTCCGGCGCAACCTCGGCGAAGATCCGCGAAATGCTCGTCGATGCTGGCAGGATGCCTCCGCCGCAGCTGGCGCTGTTGGCCCAGACGCTCGTTTGTGAAGAAAGCCTTGACCGACGGCTGATTGGACTGGATCTCGTCCACCACCGGGACCTGTCGCCGGAGGACGTCGTGTCCGCGCTCGCCACCGCGCTCCGTGATGGCGACTGGTCGGGTCGTCTGCACATCGTCTGGTCACTGGCGCACCCTAAAGAAATGCGACCGCACGTTGCTCCAGAATCCCAGCTTGCGACGCTGGTGGAGCAACGTCTTGCCGAGGTGATACAAGGGACGACTGAGCCGCCTAGCTCACATGACGAATGGGATGTGCGCGAGCTAGCGGAGATACTCTTCGGCAACGACGACGCCCGTCGCCTTGATTTCATCGGCCGGGTGGTCGCGCCCAATTACTGGCTGATTTCGGCCGCCGGCTTGCTCTGCAAGCCGCTCGCACAGGATCCGGGGCGATTCGAGGCCCTAACCGAATCCATCATCCGTTGGGTAGCGGGCGGGAAGCTGACGTCTGTGCGGGAAGTGGACCATCTGGTTCAGTCAGCGATCGAGCGGGCTGACCTGCCGAACGGCGCCCTATCCATCGCCATGAAGCTCGTCCGCGACCAGCGGAAAGAGGCCCAGATGGTGGGACTCGCCATCCTTTCCGAGGAGCGCGACAGCCCACAGGCCTGCGCGCTGCTGGCAGAGTTGGCAGTCACCCAGGGACCGTGGCAGAGGGAGGCACGTTCGGCGATTTCCAACTTCTCGCACCCCCTCGGAGCTTACAGCAGGGCGATCGGCGAACCGGCGCCAGCGACAGTCACGGCACGGGATACCCTCACCAAAGCCGCCGCGCTGACGAAGGATTCGGAAGCGCGACTGCTGATCGCGGCCGTTGGTGAGGCAGTAATCAAGGATATTGAAGCCGAGCTACGGCGGGATGAAGAACTCGTCGACCCTCGCTAACCTGCTTGCGGTGGCATCTGGGTTCGGACAAGGTCTCGAATGGTCCACCACAACTCGCGAATCCGAACCGCGTCGCACGCGACGAGGGCATCGAAGGCCGGCGTGTAGTCCACGCCCACGATTACGCCCTCCCGTGTGCGAAAGCGAGTCACCAGTCCACGCAACAGTCGACGTTGCTCGGACACGGTTCGGCTCGTGAGGATGTGACCAAGCCCACCAAGGAAACTCACCAGGGCCTCGACATCATCATCGGTCACGATGAAGTCGGGGCTCTTTGCGTTTTCCAGTTCGCGCGCCAGGCGCTCCAATTCGGCCAAGCATTCAGCCGAGAGCACCTTGGCTCGGTCCCTGGAGATGGTTCCGTCGAGAATGGCGTTCTCAAGGCGATGGAGTTTCTGCTCCACGGCGGTGCGCTTGTTCTGAAGGCCCTTGACCTGCTTTCGTCGCACAGTTGAGTCGTCTTGGCGGAGGCTCTCGATGGTCACGCGGAGAAGCTTGAAGAAGCGAGTTCCGGTGACGGCGCTCGCTACCCACTGTCGGACGCGATCTTCGAGGGTTTCGGCCGGTACGAATCGTCGTACACACCCGCCTGCGCCGTTCCGCTCGCCTATGCAGCGGTAGTACGAGAAGGTGCGCCCGCTATGTTTGCGGTGAACCTCTCCACTTAGCTGGGTCTTGCAGGTTTCGCATTCGACGAGGTTCGCGAGCAGGAAACTGTGCTTCCGAGCACGATCGGCGCCACGGTTGTGCTCCTGGAGCACGCGTTCACAGGCGAGGAAGGTCTCGGCATCGATCAAGGCTTCGTGCACGCCGGGAACCGCACCTCCTTTCCACGGGATCTTGCCCAGGTATGCCGGGTTGCGGAGGAGACGGGTAACATAGTCGACTGCGAGCGGCCGTCCTGTCCGCGAGGTGATGCCTCGCTCGAAGAGGAACCGTGAGATGTCCTTCGCCGACAAGCCTCCGCGCGCATATCGCGCGAATACCTCCCTGACCACCGGTACTGTCCTCGGATCGACTTCAAGGCGCGCCTTCTTCGTGTCGGGATCGCGGACATTCTGGTATCCAAGAGGGGCTCGTCGGGGCCAACCACCCTCGGAGACCTTCTTGGCCGTGTTCTTCGCGACCGTGCGCCCGAGATTGCGGCTATAGAATTCGTTGATTCCAGCAAGGATGGTGTCCATGAGCCCGCCCTCCGGCGAGTCGTCGAGAACCGCTTGCTGAACCGACAGCAGCTGGATGTTGCGAAGTTGGAGCAGCGCCTTGCAGCGCATGTGGTCTGCGACATTGCGCGCGAAGCGGTCGGTGTTCAGAACGATCACATAGCCGATGCCATCGTCCTCCTCGCAACGAGCAAGGAGTTCCCGAAAGCGCGGGCGCGCGGCGGTGGTCGCACTTTCGCCCTCGTCGCGATAGACGCCAAGGACACCGATCCCGCGCTCGGTGGCGAGGCGGCGGCAGGCTTCCTCTTGGGAATCGAGCGAGTATCCCTGCTTGGCCTGTTCGTCCGTCGAGACGCGGACATAGATCAGGGCGCCTTTGGCCAGGGGGGCGAGGGTGATGGGCTCGACCGTGGATTGGGTCGTCCGGAGCATACGGTTGGGCCTTGGCGTGCCGCTTGATGCTCGCTTTGATGCGACAACATCTCGCTCGCGGCATGAACAAGACCAGTCATGAATTGATGAATCTGGAGGATGGTCTCACGCGACACCTGGGCGAGACCGAGGGCTTCGCGATAACGTCCCTCAAGCCGGTCAGTGAGTAGCGGGACGACTCGCGGCCAGAGATAAGCGTACCGGACGCCGGCGCGATCAGGCAAGGCCTCTGCGGATGGCGCGCCAGGATTGGCGGTGTTTGCTGGTGATCGTGCCTTCGGCATGATGTCATCGTCCCATGTCCGAGGCGCGTGGTAAGTGATAGAGGTTTGATGCGAAAGCGATAGTTATCCACAGCAAAAACAACAAGAGAGCCCTTCAAGGCTCTCTGTTTTGGTACCGGCCAGCAATCTGGTCTGTGGATAACCCACCTTTCCCGAACAAACCTCTATCACTTACCTAGCCGC
>Ga0181530_10003066_pt1 | contig 19044 bp, 9 predicted proteins | sample PEATcosm2014_Bin_42_FD_119769 | JGI IMG/M metagenome (GOLD analysis project Ga0181530, IMG submission 119769) | Peatland microbial communities from MTU Mesocosm Facility, Houghton, MI, USA - PEATcosm2014_Bin10_60_metaG | ecosystem: Environmental > Terrestrial > Soil > Wetlands > Peat | place... | reverse complement strand
ACGATTGACCCCTCAACCGGCATCGGATTCCTGTCGGAGCCAACTGCGCAAGTAATGACCCCACGACTGGTTGCGTGCTTCCTAGCGCTGCGATCCCAAAGTCTGCCTGGTCGCCTGTAGCGGCGAGCATGCTGAACCTCGGCCTCATCCCGCGGCCGAACGCGCCTAACAACTTCTTCGAGACTTCTTCTTACGCGCAGAAATTGCGCGACGACAAAGGTGGGATTCGCATCGATCAGAATACCCGTTTCGGCACTCTGTTTGGCTATTACTTCGCCGACGATTACTTGCTGAATTCGCCCTATCCCAATGGCGGAGCCAGCGTTCCGGCGTCCGGTTTTGCTTACAACGCCAACACTGCCGGCCGTGCCCAGATGGTGAATCTGGGCGATACGAAGAACTACGGCGCTTCTGCGGTCAATGAAATCCGCTTCAGTTACGTGCGCAATACGCTTGCCTTGGCAGAACCTCAGGGCGGAGTTGGATCGAAATTTAGCCTGGCGAATCTAGGTTTCGTCACTCCCTGGAACGCCGCCACCGGAGGAATCAGCGCGATCGCGCCCACACTGGAAGGCGTGCCTTATATCACGTTCAACAATTACGCTATTGGGGTTCCGCAGGTCAGCACGCGGCAATTCAACAATTCTCTGCAGTGGCTCGACAATTTCTCGAAGGTAATCGGCACTCACTCGCTGCGGCTCGGCGGGCAGTTCCACTACGACCAAATCAACGAAAGAAACCTGGCAGCGGAAAACGGCCAGTACTCATTCACAGGAGCCGAAACCGGCATCGATTTTGCCGACTTTTTGCTGGGCGCTCCCGATAGCTTGACCCAGGCCAGCCCGCAAATCCTGGATTCCCGCAGTAAATACTACGCGTTGTTTGCGCAGGACAGCTGGCGCGTCACCTCCAATCTGGTCCTCAATTATGGCCTGCGCTGGGAGGCCAGCATGCCCTGGTATGACACGCAAAACAAAATCGAGACGATTGAGCCGGCCAAGCAGTCGGTAAAGTTTCCGGGCGCGCCTTCAGGCTATGTAGTGGCCGGCGACCCCGGCGTTCCCCGGACGCTGGCGCCCACCGGATGGCACAACTTTTCGCCACGCCTGGGCTTGGCTTATTCCCCGAGTTCCTCCTCGGGCGTTCTTGGTAAACTTTTCGGCAGTCCGGGGAAAACCAGTATTCGTCTCGGCGCCGGTTTGTATTACACCTCGGTGGAAGATCTCTCGCAATTTCTCGAAGTCGGCGACCCGCCCTACGGACTTTACTACGGCAGCGCCGCCCCGCCGCTGCTTGAATCGCCTTACCTCACTCGATCCACCGGCGCCAGCGTAGGACAACGCTTTCCCTTCCCCTATCCTCCGACCAACATCTCCCCAAAGAACCCGGATACAACTTTCCCCTGGCCGCAGGTCGAGCCTCTCTCCTACGACTTCTCTTTCGACTCCAGGAATAAATTGCCTTATTCGGAGCATTACGAATTCTCGATCCAACGCCAAATAGGATCGAACACTGTGATTACCACCAGTTATGTGGGAAACGAGGGGCACCGGTTGGTTACATCGATCGAGGCCAACCCCGCTAATCAGGCCGAATGTCTGTTCTTGAACAATCCAAACAATCTCGCGGCGAACAGCGCGGGGCCGTGTGGTCCGTTCAGCGAGACTCCTCCCTTCGATTCCAGCACTGGAATCAGTACTCCGTGGGTCACTACCACCGGACAAGTTATTCCCGCGGTTCGGCCGCTGGGGCCGCTTTTTGATACCAATCCCTTTGTGTCCACTGTCGCCAACTCGCGCTACAACTCGCTGCAAGTCAGCGTCAGCCACAACACCGGCTCGCTCAGCTTTCTTGCGGGCTACACTTTTAGCAAGTGCATGGACAACGCATCCGGGTTGCAGGACTCGACTAATCCCTTCAATCCGCGCCTGAGCGAGTCACTCTGCAATTTCGATGTGATGCACAACTTCGTTTTCAGCTACAACTGGCTCCTGCCATTCGACAAGTTACTCGGCACGGGCGAGGCAAAGAAGATAGTCGGCGGATGGTCTTTGTCCGGAGTCACGAATTTTGCCACTGGCCTGCCGGTCTCTCTGTCCGAGAATGACGACAACTCGCTGATTGGGGCGAATGCCGTTCCGTTGGATGTGCCAAATTATTCCGGCGGCGGACCGATCCTGGCCGACACTAATCCGCGCCACCCGAACTCCTACTTCAACACGTCACTCTTCAGCTTCGAGACACTCGGGACGCTCGGGAACAGCCGGAAACGCTTCTTCCACGGACCTGGACTCAACAACTGGAATATGGCGCTGTCGAAGACCACAAAGATTACCGAATCGAAGGAAGTGCAGTTGCGCTTTGAAGCATTTAACCTTTTCAACCATGCCCAGTTCATGAATCCCAATGGGCTCATCAATGCGGGGTTCCCTGACTTCGTGAATGGGGTCAATCTGGGAGGCACGTTCGGCGTGGTGACGTCGGCGCGGGCCCCGCGCATCATGCAGCTAGGAGCGAAGTTTCTCTTTTAGCCCGCTGGCAGCGCCGTTTCCTCCGGACTGGAAGTCTGCCCGAGGGCAGCCTCCTTCGTTCACATTTCTTTTGACCACACCCATGTGGTCACGGAATCCTTCTCCAGGCCAATGTCCGCTCGCATCGTTCCCATTTGCACGGTTGCGGTCTGGGCGGGCCCGGAGTTAGTCACGACCAGCACCCGTGTCCCATCCGGATTTGCGAAGGCCGCGTGACTGATCCCCGCCAACGTGCTCTCGGAATCGAAACGGCGCGCGCCCCGGCGAATGGCCCGCGAGAAGTGCGCCAACCCCCAATACTGTCCGCTGCGGGTGATTTCCCTGGTCTGGGAGTTGATCGTCACCAGGCCTCCACAAGGAAATGGCCCAATGTTCGGCCGGCCGAGCTCGTCCAGAGCCAGATTCCAGCCGGTAATCGAACCGCACCAGTTGCGCAGAACCGCTGTAAAGGTCTTGCCCCACTCTGTCCAGTCCGTTAAATAGTCGGGGCTTCTGTAGTCCGGTCCTCCTTCGGTCCAATGCATCTCCGCATTGGGATGAGCCTCATGCGCCTTCGTCACCATCTCCGGAGTTCCCGCGTACCCATGCCAGGCAACCGCATTGCAGTATTTGCGCAGGCCTGCGTCATCGAGTTCCGCAACCGCGCGGCCCCACAAGTTGTAGTTGTGATCGAGAATCCAGATCTTCGTCGCCAGGCCCTGCTGTTCGAGCAACGGGCCGAGGTGGTCGCGCACGAACTGAATCTCGAACTCCTGCGGCCAAATGCAGGCCGGCATGCGCGCGTCCTGATCGGTGTCCACTTCGTTCTGCGGAGTTACGGCCTGAATCGGGACTCCTTCTTCGGCGTAGGCCTGAAGAAATTTCACGAAGTAGTGGGCATAGACCGGCAGGAAGCGAAGCCGCATCGAACCGCCCAGCATCGACCCTCCGGACTTCATCCAGCCTGGCGGGCTCCACGGCGACGAAAAAAGAAAAAGCTCCGGATTCGCCTTTCGCGCCTCGCGCAACATTGGCAAAACATACTGACGGTCCTGCTCAATCGAAAAGCGCTTTAATTCCGGATCGGCTTCTCCTTCGTCAAAGCTGTACACCTTGGTCGAGTAGTCGCTCGATCCGATGCAGGTGCGGCAAACGTTGAGTGCCATCTCGGCGGGATGAAACAACTCATGAAACAACCGCTCGCGCGCGGAGGGCGAAAGCTGGTTGAAGGTGTAGCAGGCGGCGTCGGTAAACGCAGCGCCGAACCCCAGAATCGTCTGGAACTCTTTCTCCGGATTGAGAACGATTCCTCGCTCGGAAGAGTTGGCTGGTGCGGGCTGCCAGCGAAGGCCATTCTGGCGGGCAAAGCGATTCTTCTCGCTTGTAAGCCAGGCAGCGATCTCGCCGCTCTGCGCTGGTGCGTCCATGCCAAAGATGGGCAGGGCGCGGGCCGTTGCCGTGGCTGCCAATCCCGCCGCCGACGACAGTAAGAACTCCCGCCTCGTTTTCTCCATCGCCATCATTCTCCTGGTTGGTTTGCCAATCACGTGCCAGCAAATAACCTTTTGCAAAGCTTGCTGGCCGACTACATATTATGTACCCCGCCTGCGAAATCAAGAAAGTTATCCTCACCGGAACATCGACGCGCCGGGCAGCAATCCGAGCGTCGGCCTGGCCAATGGCGTGGCATAATTGAGGCGCCTTAGGGCATCAGAAACTGATCTCCACATGAGGAGAACCATGAGCGATCCGGAAGGAACCATCGATCGGAGAAACTTCTTGACCAAGTCGGCAGCCCTGGTTGCCGGAGCGACAGCGTTCGCAACGACAGCCCTTTCGTACGACAGGATTCTTGGCGCCAACGATCGTATTTCGTTGTGCCACATCGGCAACGGGAGCCGGGGCGCGGACCTGGACTGGATCGTGTCTAAGCTGACGACCAGCCATAACGTGGAGATGACCGCTTTATGCGATCTGTGGCGGCTGAACCGCGAGAAAGCAGTCGCGGTGAATACAAAGTATTATGGCCGCGCGCCACGCGCCTACCAGTATTTGGAGGACGTGCTGGCTTTGCCAGACATCGATGCCGTGATTATTTCCACGCCCGAGCACTCGCACTCGCCCATCCTGAAAATGGCGGTGGAAGCCGGCAAGGACGCTTATGTTGAAAAGCCGATGGGCAATGTGCTGGCAGAGGCCAAGGCGGCGCGCGATACGGCCATGAAAGCGAAGCGGATTGTTCAAGTGGGCACGCAGCATCGCAGCGAACCTTATCCTAAAGCGGCCCACGACTTGGTCCAGACCGGCGTTCTTGGGGAAGTGAGCAAGGTGGAAATTGTCTGGAATTTCAACGGTCCCCGGTGGCGTGGGCGCGAGGAAACAAAGCTGGTTCGGGAACAGGACACGGACTGGCGGAAATGGCTGCTCACCAAGCCCTATCGCCCGTTCGATCCCCAGGTCTATTGCGAATTTCGTTTGTACAAGGAATTTTCCAGCGGCATTCCCGATCAATGGATGAGCCACGGGATCGACCTCGTGCATTGGTTCATGAACGACAACTTTCCCCGCTCGGCGGTGGCGCATGGCGGCATTTTTGCCTGGCGCGATGGCCGGGAGAATGCCGATACGTTTCAAGCCTTGCTCGAGTATCCCAAGGGCTTTCTGGTAAGTTACTCAAGCAGTTTCGGCAACGACTCCCCTGGGTTCACCCGCTATATGGGGAAAAAAGCAACCCTGTTCAACATCGGAGGCGAAGGCAGCCCGCGATACCAGTTGGTCGAAGAGAAAGGGAACCATGAGGATAATCCCGATATCGACCGGCAGAGAGCCGCGAAAAACATTCTTCTCCCAGGGGAAACCAAGCTTCCGCCCATGGGCATTGACGACCTCTCGCTGGAACACATGGCAAATTGGTTCGAATGCATGCGTTCCCGGCAGCAGCCTCATTGCACGGTGCAGGATGGATTTGCGCACTCGGTGGCCTGCATGATGGCAGCGGAGGCTTACTCTTCGGGCAAGAAACAGTATTGGGACGCCGCCACGGAGACGATCCTGGATCGGGACCCTGGGAGCCAGGCAGCTTCCGCGGAACTCGCGCAATCGAGCAGGGCGTGAAGTTAAGGATGGCTGACGGTCTCGATCGCCTCCAGCACGAAGAACGCGTCGTCACTACCGAAGTTGGGATTGAAGGGAGGGAATTAAATTGTCAACCTCGCGGCGTGGTTTCCTGAAGAAGAGTGCAATTGCGGGCGCCGGCGTCGCCTTGGAAGCGTTGTCAGGACTAGCGGCTCCTATCCATCTCAATGGACTTGAGGGTAACGATTCTCGCCCCGCAGCAATGCCGGGCGGGGAGCCGGAATCCACCGTTTCCACGGCGGGGGCGACGAATGAATTCACGCGTGGCCTTGGCGTTTATCCTGGCGACCCCCGGGAAGACTTCAGCCCGGTATTGGTAGTCGATAGATCGACTTATCGTAACCTCGCATTGCTCCGGCCCGCATACCACTCGAGTAGCTACGACTACAATCTGACCGCTCAGTTGATCACCGACGGCATTAAAGACACGCAACTGCCCGAATGGGTCGCAACCTCCACCAGTTCTCGGGGTGTGCTGCCGAAACACGAGCGCGAACTGGTGCTCGATCACTCGCGCACCAATTCCGTGGAAGTGGCCGGGCAGCGTGCCACCCTCCAGGTTCAGCTTAGGGGAGGCAAAGGCGTTCCCGAAGTCGATCGCATTGACGTGGTCGTCGTCCCCCCGCGCGGCACGACTCCGTCCGATTTGAGTTTCACCGCGTCGGTGTCTGACGATGGCAGCAACTGGGAAAAAGTTGGCACTGTATCGGCTCCTGCGCCGGTGTCGGTGGAAGGCTATCCGAAAGATTTTGCGCAGCCGGGCCGTTTGTTCATCCCGTCGATCCTTTTCACCCGGACTTGCCGCAACCGTTTTTATCAGGTTGAATGCGCCACTTCCAATGTCTCTGCCGGGCCCTTCTCCATGCAGTGGAGGGTTGGCGAGATTGAATTCTTCAGCCGCGATCAACGCGTGCAAATCGGCGGGCCTTATAGCTTCACCAGCGCATGGATGAGCGCCGGGCTCGGCGAAGAGTGGGTTTACGTCGATCTCGGCGCCCGCTGCGACTTCGATCGCGTCAAGCTCTACTGGATCGCGCGCGCGGCCGAGGGAGCGATCCAGGTTTCGGACGACGCGGAAAATTGGCGCGATCTGCATACCTTTGTTGAAGAAACTGGACTGGTTGACGATGTCAAGCTCGCGCGGCCTGCCCGCGGGCGATACGTGCGAGTGCTGATGAAGCGGCCAACCTCGCCCGACGGGTACATGCTCAGTGAAATTGAGGTATATGGCCGGGGCGGTCCTATCGCTCGCCCCAAGATCGCCTCCGCAGTTCGTGACAAAGTTCACGCCAATAGTCAGCTCGACCACCGGTTCGATCTTGCGGGAGCTGCGTGGCGCTTGCAGCGCCATTCGCTGGTGAAAAGCGATGGTCAGGAGCTGTCGAAGCCCGGCTTTCACGATGCCGCATGGGTTGTAGCGACGGTGCCTGGGACCGTGCTGGCCTCGTACGTTAATGTAGAGGCAATTCCCGATCCGAATTATGGCAAGAACCAGCTGTATGTTTCGGACTCATTCTTCTACTCCGACTTCTGGTATCGCACCGAATTCACCGCGCCTGAACTGGCTCCGGGAAAGCTGGCCTGGCTGAACTTCGACGGCGTCAATTGGAAAGCGGAGGTCTTCCTCAATGGAGTGGCGATCGGCCGTATCGAAGGCGCGTTCATGCGCGGCCGCTTCGACGTAACCAGCAAGCTGCATCCCGGTAAAAAGAATGCCCTGGCAATACGAATCGAGAAGAACGCCACTCCCGGAAGCTGTAAACAGAAGACCTACGCGGACGAAGGCCCGAACGGCGGCGCGCTGGGCGCCGACAACCCCACCTATCACGCGTCGGTCGGATGGGACTGGATCCCCACCATTCGCGGCAGAAATACCGGCATTGTGGGGAATGTTTATCTGACAACGAGTGGTGCGGCAACGCTGGAGAATCTCTTTGTCAATACTCCGTTGACGCTGCCGGATGCTTCGTCGGTCACTACGCGGGCAGACGTGAGCATCGAGGTTGACGTGCTCAACTATCAGACTGGGCCGGTCACAGGCAACCTTCGCGGCCGCTTCGGAGAGGTGGAATTCGAACAGCGCGTAACTTTGGATGGCGCGGCGGACACCCCGTCCAGAAAGCGCATCAAGCTCGATCCGACGACGCACCCGGCACTGCGCCTGCAAAATCCAAAGCTGTGGTGGCCGGTGGGTTACGGCGAACCGAATCTGTATGACGTGGAACTGACATTTGAATTGGAGGATGGGAAGGCATCCGATACCAAGACGCTGAAAGTTGGAGTCCGCCAGATGACCTACAGCGAAGATGGCGGTGTGCTGAAAATCTGGATCAACGGCCGGCGTTTTATCGCTCGCGGAGGCAATTGGGGTTTCAGCGAGTCGATGCTGCGCTTCCGTGCGCGCGAGTATGACGCTGCCCTGCGCTACCACCGCGAGATGAACTTCAACATGATCCGCAATTGGGTGGGGCAGGTCGGCGATAACGAATTCTATGAAGCTTGTGACCGCTATGGCGTCCTCGTATGGCAGGATTTCTGGCTTGCCAATCCGTGGGACGGTCCCAATCCCGGCGACAATAGCTTGTTTCTGAGCAACGTGAAAGACACGGTGCTCCGCATTCGCAACAGTCCCTCGGTCGGCCTCTATTGCGGGCGCAACGAAGGGTTCCCGCCGAAGGCGCTCGACGACGGCATACAGAGCCTATTGGCGGAGTTGCATCCGGGCATTCACTACATTCCAAGCTCAGCCGACGGGGTCGTCGGCGGAGGCGGACCCTACTGGGCCATGCCGCTCAGCTTCTATCCCGCCATGGCCGCGTATCCCAAATTGCATAGCGAGATCGGCATACCGAATATTCCGTCCATCGAGAGCGTGCGGATGATGATGCCTCAGAGCGCTCTCTGGCCCCAGGGACTCGAATGGGGGCTGCACGATTTTGTTGAGGGGGATTTCCGGTTCGGCCCCAACTTTGTGAGTACCGTCGAGCAGGGTTATGGCGGTACCGACCAGCTCGAAGAATGGGTTTCGCTCGCGCATTTCGTGGATTACGAAGGCTTCCGCGCCGAATTCGAAGCGCAAAGCACGAACCGCATGGGCTTGCTGCTGTGGATGAGCCACTCGTGCTGGCCCTCATTGTTGTGGCAGACCTATGACTACTATTTGGAGCCCACGGCCGCGTACTTCGCCTGCAAGAACGTGTGCGAGCCGCTGCATATTCAATGGAATCGCCTGACTGGCTTTGTCGAAGTGGTGAACTATAGCGCCGGCGACGTTCGCGGTCTAACTGCTTTGGCCGAAGTGCTGAACATCGACGGATCGGTGAAGTGGAAAAAATCCGCTTCGCTCGACAGCACAGAAGACAGCGTCGCAAACTGCATCCAGATGGAATACCCGGAGGGGTTGACGCCGGTGCATTTTGTGCGGCTGACTCTGTCGCGCGCAGGCAGTCCGGTCTCAACGAATCTTTACCTGCGTGGGACCGAGGAGGGTAACTATCGGGCGATTCGACAGCTGCCCAAAGCCCGTATAAAAACCTCCACCGATATCAAGCGCCAGGGCGGCCAATGGCAGTTGACCACGCAACTGCGCAATCTCTCCGCTTATCCGGCACTCATGACCAGATTGAAAGTGGTGCGGGAGAAGACCGGAGATCGGATTCTGCCGGTTATCTACAATGACAACTATTTCACGCTCATGCCCGGAGAACATCGCACCGTTCGGACGGAGCTGAACCATGCGGACACGCGGGGAGAGAGGCCACGCATGGTGGTCGGCGGCTTCAACGTAGAGCCCGTGCCTGCGTGAGCCGTCGAAGCCGGGTCGGCGTCTTTCCAGGGCGTGGGGAAGTCTTTGTAGGCGGCAAGCGTCCGGACGCGGGCAACATCGCTGGGCGTCCCCTTTTTCGTCCCGCCGCATCTGACCTCGGTGTTTGTCAACAAATTGTCAAATTAATGTCACTTTCTTCTCCGAAATGCGCCATTAAGCCGATAGCACGCTAGAGTTTAGGGATATTATTTATGGCAATTACAGCGTGGGGGTGGTTGTGGCCAAGAACGTATCTTCAACGACGACGACAATGGACGCGGCTCCGGCTGGTGCGGAGCGGATACTGGTGATCGAAGATGATCGCGCCGTACAAAAAGCCCTAAAGCGATTATTTGAAGCCGAAGGCTTCGCGGTGGATATTGCCGGAAACGGCGCGACGGGTCTGGAAATGTTTCGCGCGGCAGAGCCGTCCGTGCTGGTGCTGGACTTGAGTTTGCCGGGGACGCCGGGACAGGACGTGTGCCGGGAAATCAGTCAGGCAAGGCCCTCGCTGCCGATCATCATTCTCAGCGCGAAAACGGAAGTAATGGACAAAGTGCTGCTGCTGGAGTTGGGCGCGCATGACTATGTAACAAAACCATTCAGTCCGCGAGAACTTCTGGCGCGTGTGCGGACGGCGATGCGGCGCTCAACGCGAACGCCTTTGACTGAGACTTTTGAGTTTGGCGATGTGAAAGTTGATTTCACGAAGATGGAATTGCGGCGCGGCGGGAATCCGGTAACTCTGACTTCGCAAGAATTCAAGGTGCTGAGGTTCATGATCCAGAACGCGGAGCGCGTGTTATCGCGTGAGGAGTTACTGAATCTGGTTTGGGGATACCGGAATTATCCAAGTACGCGCACGGTAGATAATCACATCCTGCGGCTGCGGCAGAAGCTGGAGAAGGATCCCGCGAACCCTTTGCACTTCCGGACAATGCACAGTGCGGGTTACAAGTTTGTGCCGTAGCGGAACGAGGTCAGAGGTAAGAGGTCAGATTGCAGAGGTGAAGGTCACAATGGCTTTTACCTCTGCAATCTGACCTCTCACCTCTGACCTTCTATAACCTAATATCCTGTAACACCTTCGAGGCTTGACCATGGGCGGAATTCGGTTGCGGACCAAGTTCCTGCTGTCCATGGTGGTGGTGTCGGCGGCATTGACATTGACGACGCTGCTGGTGGTGCGGCATACCGTGCAGCAGGAGGTGCGCCTCGGAATCCAGCGCGACCTGGAGAACTCTGTTTCCGCATTCCACAACTTTCAGGAGCAGAGAGAAGTCACGCTCGAGCGCTCGGCGGCGCTCTTGGCCGATCTGCCGGATGTGCGGGCGCTGATGACCACGCACGACCCGGCCACCATCCAGGATGCGTCGCGTAATTTGTGGCAACTGGCGGGCAGCGATTTGCTGGTGCTGGCCGATTCGTCCGGGAAGGTGATGGCGCTACAAGCCACTCTGCCGGAGATCACGGTGCGCGAGGGGCAGGATTTTTTCTCGGCCGTCGTTCCGAACAACGCGTCGCGCAACGAAACCCGACACTGGTGTTATGTCCAAGGACACCTGTACGAAGGCTTCCTTCAGGATATTTATTTTGGTCCGGCGAGCGGCCACCGGGTTTTGGGATACCTGCTGCTGGGTTATGAGATTAACGACCGCGTTACCCGGGACCTAAGCCGTGTGGCCGCGAGCGAAGTGGCGTTTCGTTATGGAGATGTGATTGTCCGCAGCACTCTGAAGCCTGCTCAGGAATCCGCGTTGCTGGGCGTGGCGCCGAGAACGCCCGCGGGACGCCCGCCGCAGCCGGATCAGATCTGGCTCGGCGGCGAACGGTTCCTGGCGACGGCGGTGGATTTGCCAACGCCGGGCGGACCAGCACTGAATCTTTGGGTGTTGAAGTCGTTCGATCAGGCTACTGCATTCTTACGCAACCTGAACGAATTGCTGCTGGCGCTCGGGCTGACGGCGGTGCTGGCGGGGAGCCTACTGGTTTTTCTGATCTCGCACACCTTCACACGTCCGCTGGAGAACCTGGTTGCAGGCGTGCGCGCACTGGAGCAAGGCGACTATGCGTATCCGCTTCAGGCGCGAGGTGGAGACGAAGTCGCCGAGGTCACGGGAACGTTCGACCGGATGAGAAAGAATCTGCAAACCACTCAGCGAGACTTGCTGGATGCAGAACGGCTGGCGACGATCGGACGGATGGCGAGCTCAATCTCGCATGACTTGCGGCATTCGCTGGCAGCGGTCATTGCCAATGCCGAGTTTCTTTGCGAGAGCAATCTGACGCCGGGGCAGCGCGAAGATCTATACGCCGAGATACGGATTGCAGTCAACCAGATGACGGAGTTGATCGAGTCGCTGTTGGAATTCTCGCGCACACGGGAGTCCCTGCGTCCCACGTACGGCGACGTCCGGTCCGCGGTGGATCGAGCGGTTCAGGGCGTGAAGGCGCATCCGGAATTCCAGCGGATACGAATTCGGATTGCCGTGGAAGGATCGACCGAGGGATGGTTCGATTTCAAGAAGCTGGAACGCGCCTTGCTCAACTTGCTGCTGAACGCGTGCGAGGCGGTGCCGCCGGAATCCGGAAAAATCCACATCGAGTTGAAACGCAAGGGCGAGAATTTGGAAATTCGGATCGAGGATAACGGTCCGGGAATTGCGGAAGCGGTACGTGACCGGTTGTTCGAACCGTTTGTGAGCCACGGCAAGGAAAATGGCACCGGGATGGGATTGACAGTGGTGCAGAAGATTCTGCAGGACCACGGGGGCGACATCGCGGTCGGGCGGACGTCGGCTGCCGGAACGGCGTTCTGCCTAAGTATTCCGCTGAATCCCTGCAGGGAAAATGCCTCGGCGGTTGGTCATGCCAGGTAAATAGACGACTCCTGTTGGCAGGTACGCGAATCATATCCTAGAAGACAGACTTGACACGCAGAGGAGAGAGCGCACTCTTATTTTGGAGCGTTGCAGGAGGCGATATGAGCATATGCAAGATGCGCCGGTTGCTAACTTTGCGATGGGTGATGCTGGCGAGTCTGATCGCGTGGAGCGCATCCGGAGTCGCGCAGGAAGCGGCGAACCGGACAGAGACTCCATCTCCGGAGCCAATCAGCGACTCGGTGCGCGAGTTGCGCGAGGAGGTGCGCGAGTTGCAGGCGGCGGTGGCCGCGATGCGCTCTGACTGGCAGCAGGCGCGCGCGGAAACCGTGGAGCTGCGCCGGGAGTTGAACGAAATCCACGCCGGAACAAATTCGCAGAGTGCGGCATTGAAGAACTTGGCGCCCACGGCCAGCGTCGAGGCAACTGGAGGGAGCGGGCAGAAAGCCTTGCAGAACGACGCACCGCAAGGCGAGCAGCCGGATCAAAAACAAGATTGGAAGAAAAGCGAGCACGCGGCCAGTCTGGAAGAGGAATACCAACTGCTGAGCGGGAAAGTGGACGATCAGTATCAAACGAAGGTGGAAAGCGCGTCGAAGTACCGGGTGCGGCTGTCGGGAATTGTCTTAATGAATCTGGCGAGCAATCAGGGCGTGGTGGATAGCATTGATCTTCCTACGCTTGCGTATGCGCGGCCGCCAGGCGGCTCAGGAGGAAGTTTCGGGGCGACGCTGCGACAATCGGAAATCGGGTTCGAGGCATTCGGGCCGGCCGTGGCGGGCGCGAAGACGACGGCGGACCTGCAACTCGATCTGGCAGGCGGGTTCCCGTCAGTTCCGAACGGGATCGATTCCTCACTGGTGCGCTTGCGAACGGCCACGATGCGAATGGATTGGACGAACACCTCGGTGGTGGTTGGCCAGGATGCGATTTTCTTTTCGCCGAACTCACCAACATCGTTTGCTACGCTGGCGATTCCGGCGCTGACCTATGCCGGAAATTTGTGGAGTTGGGTGCCGCAGGTACGAGTCGAACATAGAGTGGCGCTGGGAGAAGAGTCGAGCCTCCTATTCCAGGGAGGGATTCTCGATCCTCTGAGCGGGGAAGCACCGAGCTCGAGTTATTACCGGCAGGCGGGTCCTGGCGAAGCATCGCGTCAACCGGCATACGGAACACGGATCGCGTGGACGCGGAATGTTTTCGGACAGCCGTTGCGCGTGGGAGTCGGAGGGTACTACTCGCGGCAGGATTATGGCTTCAATCGGAATGTTGATGGCTGGGCGGGAATGACGGACATCGAACTGCCGCTCAACCGAGAGCTTTCTTTGAGCGGAAAGTTTTATCGCGGCAGGGCCATTGGCGGACTGTACGGCGCCTTCGGGCAAAGCGTCTTGTTCAGTGGCGATCCGGCATCACCGAGCACGGAAGTGCAGGCGTTGAACTCGATCGGAGGCTGGGCGCAATTGAAATACCGGCCCGCGAATAAATTGGAATTCAATGCGGCGTTCGGGATGGATAATCCCTTTGCCAGCGACCTGAAATATTTCGAGTATCCGCAATCGTACGGGAACCCGGCACTGGCGAGAAATCAGGGCAGCTTTGCGAACATGATTTACCGCCCCCGATCGGACCTGTTGTTTTCCGCCGAGTACCGGCATCTGACGACTTATACGATTAACGAGGGCGGCAGCAACGCGGGCCAGGTTAATCTGATGATGGGTGTTCTTTTTTGAGCGGATGGATAAAAGCATCAAGGTAAGGAAGCGCAGTCAAGAGCAACCAAGACGGGCCGTCACCGATGAGCAACAGAAGAATTTGTATCTGGATAGCGATGATGTGTGCCGGCGCAACAGGATTGCACGCGCAGCTGGCGACGCAGCCAAGCACAACGACGGTCCGTGGGCGCGTCGAGGTTATCGGTGAAGGCGGTACCGGCAAAAAGCGCCATGGAACGATTCCCGGGACAGTGGTGTGGCTGACGCCAATAACGACGACCGCGGCGGGAGGCGAAGCCGCTACTCCGGCGCCGAGTTCCTCCGCCAGTCCGCCGGCAAGTCCGGCGCAAAACCCGCGACTGGTACAGAAAAACAAGACCTTCGAGCCGCACATCCTGGTGGTCCCGGCGGGGTCGATGGTGGAGTTTCCCAATCGCGATCCTTTCTTCCATAACGTTTTTTCACTTTTCGAAGGAAAGCGGTTTGATCTCGGTCTGTACGAGGCGGGTACCTCGCGAATGGTGCGATTCGACCGGCCCGGAATCAGCTATATTTTTTGCAACATTCACCCGGAGATGAACGCGGTGGTCATTACCATGGCGACGCCGCTCTATGCCATCTCAAACGCAGAGGGGCAAATCAGCCTGGTGGGCGTTCCCTATGGCCGCTACCGGCTGCACGTCTGGAGCGAGGGCATGGGTCCGGAAAATGAGCCGCCGCCTCCGCGGGAGATCACGATCGCCGGGGATGCTTCATCTTTGGGAGTGATTCGAGTTCCGGAGGCCAATGGACAGCGCATGGCGCATAAGAACAAGTATGGACGCGAGTACGACGAACCAACGCCCAACAGCTCCGTTTACGAGCAGCAACGCTAGGGTACTTGTGGACGAGGTCGCAAAAAGCCGCCCGCTATCGGGCAGAGTCGTACTCACACCTTCCGGGTCACACCTTCTGGCTGCGCGCCAGCGCCTTCTCGCCGTACATGGCGGAGTCTGCAGCCGCGATCAACTCTGGCCGGGTTTGACCCGGCTTCCATTGCGCCAGGCCGACGGACGCACTCACCTCGACTTTCACCCGGCTTGACCCGGCACCGAGATTGATCGTGTACTCTCCCAGCGCCCATTTCTGCAAGCGGTCAAGCTGCGCTTTTGCCGCGTCAAAATCGCAATCCAGAATCAGGATGAACTCATCTCCTCCCCAGCGGCCAACTAGATCCGTGGAACGGGAGTTGGATCGCAACTCTTGCGCGAACTGCTGTAACAGGTCGTCGCCTGCGAGGTGTCCGTAGCTGTCATTGACTTGCTTGAACCGTTCCAAATCGAGCATGGCCACCGAGAACACTTGCAGATGCGCGATGCGCCATTCGATGCGTTCCTCGACATTGCGGCGATTGGCCAAGCCCGTCAACCCATCGCGCAATGCGACCTGCTCTACTGCCTTGAGTTTCGTCTCGTAGGTTAAGACTTCCGCCTGGAGCTGCGCCACCGATCTTTTACTGTCCTCCGCCATTCGATCGACACAGGTTCTCAGCTCGCCCGCGCGCTCGACCAGCGACGCGCGCATCTGCGACAGGTCCTCCAGGTCGGCAATCGCCCCCAGTTGTTCCGTAAACTTGTTGAACTGCTTCGTATAGCGTTGGTCACGCTCGCCCATCGACTTGGCGGTGCTGCCCAGCACCATGAGCAACTCCTTGACCTCATTGGCTTTCGTTTTGAAGTGTTCCGAGGTACTTCCTCCCCATTGCAGCAGCCGCTCTTCGACCTGAGTTTCGATTTCCATGACTAGCGCGGTTTTGATGTTGCCGGAGAGACGCGAGCCCAGGCCCGCCAAATTCTGCTGCAACTCCGAGCCGGTGGCGGGGCAGGCCCGAGCCCCACTTTTTCCCATGACCAGCAGCGCCGAGCGATAGCAATCGAGAACGACCGCCGTCAGGTCGGACTTTAGAGTGGACTTTGGATCGGACTTCAGGTCATCCGAGACCAACGGACTTGGCTCCGGCTGATTGGGATCCATGTCCAGATACTTCTTTAGGGAAATCACAGTTCAACACTCCTTGTCCAATACCCTTTCGGGGCCGCCGCTTGCAGAAGTAAGGGGGCTGTTTGCCCACTAATAATTACGATGGCGGTTTGATCTGCCGGGGCCACCGGACTGCAACGCAACCCGACTTCAGTGGAAGGTGTGGCTGGTCCCATCTTTCTATCGGCATTTCCGGCCCAATCTTGAGGGGGGTTGGATGAAGGGAATCGTTCCGGCCGGTGCTGGTGTCTCTGCCGACGTCGCGAGCGCGGCGATGGCCGCTTCCAGTTCGAAATCGCACTGGAGTTCCAAGAGCCCTTGTGTGCCCGTGGAAAAAATCGGCCAAAGTTCTCACAAGGCGTGAATAACCGCCCTTGGGAAATAGCGGCGTATACGCTCAGCCGCAGCGCCGCGCGCTGTCCCGTGCGGCCGGAGCAACGGCGCGAGCGTGTCCGTCAAGCGAGCTAGAAATTGTTGAGGCGAACGCTCTCGAGCGCCCTTGGCTCTAGTTTTTAGGTTGGTCAGTTTGTGGTCACAGAAGCTGCGTTTTAAGCGGGTTCGCGAGCGCTGAGGATCCGCGCTAAGTGATTGAAACAATGGTGGCCAGGGACGGAGTTGAACCGCCGACGCCAGCCTTTTCAGGGCTGGCTTCAATAGCCCTAACCGTCTGAATAATCATAGGCTTACCTTTTAACACCCTTGATAGTTTTGTGCGCATAATGTTCGCACCCTGGAACTCGCCTTTCAGCGCGTTGGGGGTATCCCCCTTCCTAGGTAGGGTCTAGCGGAACTGATGGCATAGAGGTGCGAATCTCGGAAGAAGAATGGCGGGCGCTGTGGCGCCGACGTGCAAACCAACAAGAATCTCTGGGTTTTTCATGCTCCACACAAAGCCTCAGACGGACGCAGAGCCAGACGCGCCGGAGGTATCGCAAGAAGCCGATCGGCGCTTGTGTTACCGGCCGATACGCCTGACCATCCCCTGGCCAACGCCAAGGATGTCTCGTCGCTCTTAGCCGACTCCATCAGTCGGCTTCGTCGTGGGCAACTCGACCCGCGCTTCGCCAATGCCATGGGCTACTCAACCAGCGTGTTGTTGCGTTCGTTCGAACAGGGTTCCGTTGAAGATCGCCTGGCACGAATCGAAGCTACTCTTACGGCAAATCCGAACCACACCAATCAGTGAGCGTCATCGCGATGTTACGCCAACCATCGGGATTGTTTCCGGTTAGCCGGCGATACACCCAGAGAGGCAGCCCTTGACGCATTTCGATTCGCTGCGGCAACCGCCGTGCCTCTGGCCGGTGCAAGAAAAAAATGCCATACTGAAGATCCGGGAGGTTCGCCATGTTCTTTTCGGGTTCTAGGCACGGAAGCAGACCATCGGCCGCCCTTGGCGGCTTCATTGCACTCTTACTCGCACATGCGGCCTTGGCCCAGGATGCGCCTGCACAGACCCCGCAGCCTTCGCAACCCGCCAGCCCGCAGCTCCCAACCATCTCCGTCACCATCCGCGAGGTCCTGCTCGATGTTGTCGTCACCGATGGCGATGGTCGGCCGGTCACCGGCCTCACCGCCGGCGACTTCTCCATAAAGGAAGAAGGCGACCCGCAGCGCCTCACTCACCTCGAAGAACATCACCCCATGGGCCCCGACGATCTGGCCCGGCTCAAATCCGCTCCCGTGCTGCCGCCCAACACGTTCACCAACTTTTTGCCCGTCGCCAACACCAACGCCTCCACCGTGATCCTGCTCGATGCCCTCGATACGAGTGTGCAAACTCAGATGGAGTTGCGCGAGCAGCTGATCGACTACCTGAAGCACATGCAGCCCGGTACTCCCATTGCCATCTTCCAGATTGACACCGGGATGCACCTCATCCAGGGCTTCAGCTCCGATCCGCAGGTGCTGCTGGATGCGGCCAAGAGCAAGCGCGACATGCCCTCGCTACAGAAGCCCATCCACGGCACGCGCGATGAATACCGGCGCGCCCGCCTGGACATCCTCCGCACCGGATTCCAGATGATGGGCCGCTACCTGGCCGGGTTTCCCGGCCGCAAGAACCTCGTATGGTTCACCGGCGGCATCCCCGGAAGCTACCTCACCGATCCCCTCGGCTCGTCCTTCGGCAGGTCGTTCAGAGACGAATTCAGCATCCTGGGAGACAATCCCGACGGCCTGATGGACGCGCTCACCCTCAGCCGCGTGGCCGTCTATCCCATCGACGCGCGCGGGCTCCAGCCGTCGCCCCAATTCATGGCCAGCAACAACCGCCGCTCCTCGCCCGGCACCATGATGCGCTCCGGGGGCGCCCACGACTTTCAGCACATGGATCTGGACTATATCGCCGCTCAAACCGGTGGCCGCGCCTACTACAACACCAACGGCCTGAAGCAGAGGCTTGCCTACATCGTCGACAACGGCTCCAACTACTACACCCTGGCCTACGCCACCACCAACCAGACCTGGGACGGCAAGTTCCGCCACATCAAGGTCGCCGTCGACCGGCCCGGTCTCCAGTTGCAGTACCGCCAGGGCTACTACGCCGTCGACCGCGCCAAACAGGAGCAGCGCCTGCTCGCCGCCATGCAAAAGAAGAAAGCTCGCTCCGCTGACAACCCTTTCGGCGAGGAATCCGCGGTTCCAGACGCAAATGAAGAAGCGCCGCCCGCGGACGCCTCCGCTCCACCGCCAAGCGGCGCTGTGGTCCCGCATCCCAAAGGCGGCCTCGCCGCCGTCATGCAACTGGGCGCCATTCCCCCCACCGAGGTTGTCTTCACCGCCAGCCTGGCCATCGACGACGCGGTGCAGAAGCTCGACAAGAGCGCGCCCCCGCCGCCCGACAACTACCTCAGCCCCGACTTCAAGGGCAAACCTTTCCGCATCTTCACCCTCCTCATCAACGCCGACGCCCGCCAGTTCCGCCTCACGCGCTCGGCCGACGGCGTGCATCATGGCACGGTGGAATTTGCCACGGT
>Ga0181530_10003063_pt1 | contig 19057 bp, 21 predicted proteins | sample PEATcosm2014_Bin_42_FD_119769 | JGI IMG/M metagenome (GOLD analysis project Ga0181530, IMG submission 119769) | Peatland microbial communities from MTU Mesocosm Facility, Houghton, MI, USA - PEATcosm2014_Bin10_60_metaG | ecosystem: Environmental > Terrestrial > Soil > Wetlands > Peat | place... | reverse complement strand
CGCATCAGCACCGTGTTGACGAGCCCGGTGTCCCGCAGGATGAAGAGCCAGGCGTAAGTGCGAACCAGGAAACTGGTCCAGAACGGAAGCAGCACCAGCTGAAGATACAGGTTCCTGCGGCGGCCGGAACGCGAGATGAACAGAGCCAGCGGAAAGCCGAGGAGCGCGCACAGTGCGGTTGAGAGGCCAGCAATCCAGATCGAACGCCACAGTATCGAAAGATAGATCGGGTCGGCGAGGCGGATGAAGTTTTCCACGGTCCACGGCTGCTCGACGCCGCCGTACTCGCCGCGCGTCAGAAAACTGTAGCTCAATACTATGGCCATCGGAGCAGCGAAGAACAACGCCATCCACACGCGGGCGGGCAGGAGAAACCGGCTGCGCAGACTCATTCGAAATGCAGTTCGTCCGCCGGCTCCCAATGGATCCAGACGGCCTCGCCTTCCTCGAAATGGTTCTGCTCGCGAGACAGCTCGGCGACAGCCAGCCCGCCCTCGTCGAGAACCGAATTCACATGCACGCGGTTGCCGAAGAACAAAGAGCTTTCAATGGCGGCACGGCGGCACGGGACGCCATCAGGTTTGTCTCGGGATACGCGGGTGGATTCGGGCCTGACCCCGGTCTTGCCGAACCAATTGATCGCGCCGAGGAAGCCCGCCACAAAGGGCGTAGCCGGCCTGAGGTAGACTTCTTCGGGAGTGCCGAACTGCTCGATGTGTCCCTGGTTCATCACCGCGACCTTATCGGACATCGAAAGAGCCTCTTCCTGATCGTGCGTCACAAAAAGGAAGGTGATGCCGGTTTTGCGCTGCATGGCTTTCAATTCCGCGCGCATTTCCTTCCGGAGCTTGGGATCGAGCGCGGCCAGCGGCTCATCGAGGAGCAGAATCTGCGGCTCGAGCACGAGTGAGCGGGCGAGCGCAACGCGCTGCTTCTCTCCGCCGGACAGTTGTGCCGGCGTGCGGTCTTGTTTGCCGGTGAGCTGTACCAACTCGAGCGCGCGCATGGCCCGAGGCTCGCGATCGGCGAGCTTGCGCTCGCGCAGGCCGAATTCCACATTCCTCAGCGCGGTGAGATGCGGGAAGAGGGCGTAACTCTGGAATACGGTGCTAACGTCGCGTTCGAAGGGTTTCAGCGCATTGACGACCGACCCGTTGAGCAGGACGTCGCCGGCGCTCGGCTGTTCGAATCCGCCGATCATCCGCAAGGTTGTTGTCTTGCCGCAACCGGACGGGCCGAGCAGCGCGTAGAAGCCTCCGCGCGGCAGTTCGAGCGAGATGTTATCGACCGCCCTATGTCCGGGGAAATCTTTGGAGACATGGCGGAGTTCGAGAACGGGTTGCATTTCCGGTTAATAGGTATCTTAAGGCACTCGCGATATGCTGGCGTGGAATGAAGCTTACCTTTCAGGGTGCGGCGGGCGGCGTTACCGGGTCCATGCATCAACTCGAAGTGGATGGAAAACAGTATCTTCTGGATTGCGGTATGTTCCAGGGCCGGAGGAAGGAAGCCGAACGTCGAAATCGGGACTTCCCCTTCCCTGCCTCGTCGATCGACGCGGTGGTCCTTTCGCACGCGCACATCGATCACAGCGGCCGGTTGCCTCTTCTAGTCAAAAGCGGTTTTCATGGCCCTGTCTACACGACACCCGCGACCATCGACCTGTGCGACGCCATGCTGCGGGACACCGGCCATATCGCCGAGAGCGACGCGGAATTCGTGAACCGCAAGCTGCATACCTTGGCGGACCATCGGGACGACCCGCCGGTCGAGCCGCTGTATACGGTCGAAGACGCGGCCGAGGCCATGCAGTATTTTCGGCCGGTCCCGCTCCATAAGCCCACCAATATCGGCGAACATCTGGTGATGGAGTCGTACGAGGCCGGCCATATCCTCGGGTCGTCGTCCATTGTCCTGACCGACGGGAAAGTACGGCTCGCGTTTTCGGGCGATGTCGGCCGTCCGGGACTGCCGATCATCCGCGATCCCGAGCCCCTGCCGCCGGTCGATTACCTCATCATGGAAAGCACCTATGGCGGCCGGAAGCATCCACAGCCGACCGAGGCGCTGGGCCAGCTGGAAGACATTCTGAAGCGCACGGTGGCGCGCGGCGGGCGGCTCATCGTGCCGGCCTTCGCGGTCGGACGGACGCAGCAGTTGGTTCTCATGCTGCATCAACTGATGAACGAGAAACGCATTCCGCCGGTGCCGATGTTTGTCGACAGTCCACTGGCCGTCAATGTGACGGATGTGTTTCGGGCGCATCCGGAATGCTTCGATAAAGAGACTAACGAGTACCTGCGGAAGGGCGAAGATCCGTTCGGCTTCAATCGCCTGATTTACATTCGGGACGTGAACGAATCGAAGGAGCTGAACACCAGGAAAGGGCCGTTCATCGTGATTTCCGCGTCGGGAATGTGCGAGGCGGGGCGCATCCTGCACCACCTGCGCAACAACATCGGGGACAGCCGGAATACGGTCCTGCTAACCGGCTACCAGGCGGAGAACACGCTGGGGCGAAAGCTGCGGGACGGGTGGAAGTCGGTGCGGATTTTCGGCATACCGGAGCAGGTGGAAGCGGAGGTCGCCGTGCTGGATGCGCTGAGCGCGCACGCCGACGCCGAGGAACTGTTGGACTGGATGAAGCCGATGACTGCGAGCCTGAAAAAAGTGTTCCTGGTGCACGGCGAGCCGGAGCAATCCAGAGCCCTGGCGGAAGCGATTCACGCCCGGTACGGCCTCGATGCGATTCCGGCGTCGGCGGGCCGGAATTTCGAACTTTGAAGCTGAAACGCAAAACGGGGACCGCTTGTCTAACATTCAAGAACGGCGCCTCACCCCGGCCAGCGCGGTTCTCGCTATATACTTGATAGTTTAGGAGATTTTCCAATGAGCGCTCCGCAATACCCTTACCCCGCCCCGCCGCCGCCGAGCTCCAATTCGAGCCTGATGACAGCCCTCGCCGCGGGGGCAATCGTCGCTTCGCTGGCTTTCAACGGGTTTCTTCTCTACGAGATTCATGATTTGAAAACGGACACCGCCAAGGGCCGTGAAATCATGCAGAACGAGATTGAAACTCTCAAGGAAAACAGCACTGTGATGACGGCGACACAGCGCAAACACCTCGACGACCTGAAGGAAGAGCTCGACGCCAAATCGCGCCAGGCCAATGCGGCTGCCAGCCAAGCCAAGAAGGAGGCCCTGTCGTACGCCGATCAGCAAGCCGAGAAACTGGAAGCGGAGAATCGCAGGACCGCGGAGAACGTGAACAAGGTTAACTCCGATCTTTCGACGGTCAGGCAGGCCGCCGATGCCGCCAATGCGAAGATCGCCGACGTGGGCACCGACGTCAGCGGTGTCAAGACGGATCTGGCCAGCACCAAGACGGACCTGCAGCAGACGAAACTCGATCTGAAGTCGGTGCGGGGCGATTTGAGCTCGACCAGCAGTTTGGTCGCGACCAACGACAAGGAACTCAACGAACTGATCCGCCGCGGCGAGAGGAACATCGTCAAGTTCAACATCAGTAAGAAGACGAAGGGCTTTCAGAAGGTGGGCGACATCAGCCTGGCGCTGAAGAACGCCGACCCGAAGAAGAACAAGTTCACGCTCCAGGTAAACGCGGACGACAAGCTCACCGAAAAGAAGGACCGGAATATCAACGAGCCGCTTCAGTTCTACGTCTCGAACTCGCTGTACGAGCTGGTAGTGAATACGGTTGGCAAGGACACGGTCTCCGGCTATCTCTCGACGCCAAAGTACACGGCGCGGAATAACTAGGGCTTACGGCAGGAAAACCGAGCGGTTGATCCAGAGGATGTTGTCCCAGCTCAGGAGTTTCTCCGAGCCGTCGAACAGCCCTGCGTAACTGCCTCCCGAGGCTTTCAGCGAGAACTCCTTCACGCGATCGGGAGGATTGGTGGTCGAATTTTTCAGAATGTCCAGTACCTGCTCCTGCCTTGAAATCTGGAAAAAGGCGGGATTCTTCGCAGAGTACAACCGGGTATCGGCCGGCTTGGCCCGGTTCCCGGTACCGCGCTCGTATTTGATGTGCAGTTCGAGATGTTCACCCGACGCGGCGTGGAACACCCAATCCTGCGAATCCATTATCGGGCTCGAACCGGTACTTGAAGTGGAGCGCTGCATGGTGTGAGTGCTTGCAGGGAGGTAGACTCCGAACGGCCCGGGCGCGTCCGCCGGATCCTCGGTCAGCCCTCCGACAACGAGCTGAGCGTTGGCGCCAGCCGGATCTTTCACCGGGGCGACCAGGTACACCAGACGGTTGGATCCCTTTCCGGCCGGTTTTCCGTCGGGCCCGTTGATCGTTACACGGTCGATAAAAACGAGGCGTAAATTCGCATCCTTTGCCGCGCCCTGGGCAGCAATATTGAGCGTCCAGCCTTCCGGCAAGAGAGGCTTCAGAGCGGCCTCGGGCACCTTCAAGTCAAGCTGAAACCGGGTCTCGGCGCTCGACTCGACCAGGGTCTCGGCGTGTGCGCACACCCCCGCGAGGGCGCACACGGCGATCGGAACAAGTCTTCCTCTGATCACGATTCTCCTTTCGACAATCTACTGCGCGTCGGCGCTGGTCTCTTCGACGAATCTGTTCACATGCACCTGGTAGAGCGCGGGCCTGCCGTGCCTGTCGCTCACAAACAGTATGCTCTGGCTGTCCGGCGAAAACACGGGTTTGACCATCGCCGGGTCGGATGCCCGATGCTCGCACAGAGTCAGTTCGCGCCGGGCCACTCTCAGCAGAATCAGAACATAGGCCGTCGCCCGGCTCCGGCTGGCCCCGGTAAAGACCGAGGCATCGGCGTTCGGCGAGGCGGAGATGAACTGGCTCGTTTTCGCCAGCAGCTTGTCGGTTCCGTCATCGGGCGCGTGCTCGCGGAGGGTGATCAGTTCCTTCGCGTCTTCCGGAATATGAAGATAGACCAAGGTCCGGCCGGAAGGAATCCAGAGCGCGTCGCCAGTCTGGCCCGGCTGGGTCTTCAATTGGCGTTTACCGGAGCCGTCGCTGTTCACCAGCCAGAACTGCCCGCCCGGGCTGTCGCCCAGCGTCGCGTCCCCACGTGTCCTATAGAGGATCTGCGGGTGCCGCGGACGCGCCATCAACTCTTCGATTTCCTGATCGGTATCGAGAATCCGCCGGGATTGCTGGCGGAGCACGCTGACGATGCGCGACTTTCCGTTTTCGCGCTCGCTGAACAGAACCGTGCCGTCGGCGGCGATGGTGAGGCCCGCCCGCACGCAGGTCTCGGGAACCACGTGGATCTCACGGGGATGTACGTTCCCGAGCGGCGACTCGTACAGCGAACTCCCGTCAAAGAAGACAAAGCTGCGCTCGTCGGGAGAGAGGGACAGGCTGAATGGATCGAGAGCGGGCGCCTGCGTCAGCTGGCGCGATTCCCCCTGCTTCAGATCGAGGAGAAAAGCTTGGCGGGCACCAGGGGATTCGCCTGGTATTTCACGTGAGTAGCGTTCACTCCAATACAACAGCGACTCGCTGCGGCGGGTAAACTGCCGCAAATGGGCAGCGGTCATCCCACTGGCAAAGGCCGGATCGGTGAGGCGGACGACTTCGAGCTCAGTGGCGGGATCGGCGTAACGCTTCCACTCCGGCCCGGAAAGCCGGCCTGCGGCCAAGGCGAGGAATTGCCGTCGCGAGAAAGGGACCAATGTTTCTATTTTATCCGGACGGCGGGGTTGCCAACCCCTCGCAGGATGCCATCCTGCCCCACCTTAGAACGGGAACTCGCTGGTGGCCGCAGCCGCGTGGACCAGGGATGGCCGCGCCAGGAACCGGTAAGGATTCACTGGCGTGGACCCTATACGAACTTCATAGTGCAGATGGGCTCCAGTGGAGCGCCCGGTAGTGCCCACCGCGCCCAGAACTTCACCTTGCCGGATTTCTTCACCTTCGATGACATCCATTCGCGACAGGTGCGCGTACCATGTCTGGTAATTGTTGCCGTGATCGATAATCACACAGCGGCCGTAGCCGCCATTCCACCCGGCATGGAGGACAATCCCATCCGCGGCTGCGTGCACAGGCGTGCCCATCGGCGCGGAAATGTCGACGCCCGTGTGCATGGAGCCTTCTCCCGAGAACGGATCGCTGCGCACGCCATAGCCAGCCATCAGGCGGCCGTTGACGGGCCATCCGCCGGGGAGAACGTTCACGTCGGCACGGGAAAAAATATTGCGCTGGCGTCTGGCCAGGTTCGTGGTGCGCAAATAGCTGTATTCGGCGAGCGTTTCGCCCATGGTCGGAACCAGAGAGTCCCCGCCCGGCGCCTCACCGACCAAATCCAGGGAACCGGCGAGCTGCGTCCTGACGCCATAAGCCGTGGTGACTTCATCGGCAAGCAACTGCAGGCTGGCGAGCTGTTCGTCGGTTTGCCTGGCCTTCCGCTGGAGATTATCGTAGCGCTCCCGCAACACTTGAGCTTCCTGCTGCAGGGAGTTGTAGTTGGCCACCTTCCACACCATGCGGGCGTAGCTGCCCACGACACTCAGAAGCATCAGCACGGCAACGCCGAGCGCGCCCAATGCGGCGTAGATGAACCGGTGCGGAATGTGTATTCGCTGAAGGCGCCCATGAAGCGAATGCGCCAGCACGACGATAAAGTAATTTTGATTCAATCCGTTTCCTCTTGGCGCTCACTTCGGAGGGCGCGCGCCCCAAGCGACTTTGGACTGTAGATCTCGCCCGGCCTTCCGACTACAATGCCTGGCTCCGGAAAAACGAGACCGAACCTGGATGGACCACCCGACCTAAGTTGCGAAAGTGAGAGGTTAACATCCTTTAAGGTTGCAAGTCAACCCTTTTCGCTGCTAAGCTTCCGGCTTGCCCAAACGAATTCCGGGAACGCACTTCGCGCGTAATCTGATCGAGCGCAGGACGTTGATAACACAGCTGGTTAAGCGCGATTTCCAGCGGCGCTACATTGGTTCCGCCGCAGGCTGGCTGTGGGGGTTGATTCACCCGCTGGTCCTGCTTGGGAGCTATGTATTCGTATTCGATTTCTGCCTCCAGCAAAAACCCGGGCCGGGGGCGGTGACCACGAATTATCCCATGCTGCTGTTTGCGGGACTACTGCCCTGGCTGCTGTTCAGCGAAACAGTGCAGCGATCGTCGGGATGCCTGGTGGAACAAGCCAATCTGATTACGAAGACTGTGTTTCCCGCCGAGATAGTGCCGGTTTCAATCTTTCTTTCGTCCCTGATGAATCATGTTCTCGCAGTGTGCCTGGTGGTCGCGGGTGCGGCAGTCTTTCTCCATCACACGAGCCCGCTCCTTGCGCTGCTTCCTTTTCTGATGCTGCTGGTGGGATTGTTCGCCGTAGGCGTGGGCTGGATTGCCGCGGCTCTTCAGGTTTACCTGAGGGACACGGCCCAGGTTCTGACGGTGATGCTGACGCTGTGGTTCTGGGCCACGCCGATCTTCCTGACGGAAGACAAGTATCACGGCTGGGCGGTTTTGGTGCTCAGGGCCAATCCGCTGACTTATATTGTGCGGGCGTACCGGGAAGCGCTCCTCGGGCATTCGGTTTCGCTGCTGGATCTGGGGGCAATCACGGCGTGCGCGGTGGCGGCGTTCGTGTGCGGAGGATTGATCTTCCGGTATATGAAGCGAGGCTTCGCCGACGTACTGTAACCGAGCGCAGGCAGAAACGCGGCGGCCTAGCGCGTTTTTTCGGCGACGCGGACGCGAGCCCCTTCGAGCTTCTTCGTCACTTTGGCGAGCTCAACAGGATCCTGATCGCCCGGCGCAGCTGCCTTCCATTCCGAAACCGACGCTTCCCATTGCTGGATCGCCTCGCGGATTTTACCCTGCTTGAAGTAAACCTCCCCGAGGTGATCGTGAACCGTCGGATCCTTTCCCACCTTGTCCACGGCGAGCCGCAACTCGTCGGCGGCCTGATCCAGCTTGTTCAGTTTGTAATAGACCCAACCGAGACTGTCCTGATAAGCGCCGTTGTCCGGATCCAGATCGAGCGCCTTCGATATCAGTTGCTGCGCTTCGTCGAGGCGAACGCCGCGGTCGGCATACATGTAGCCCAAATAGTTGAGCGCGCCCGCGTTTTCGGGATCGCCCTCGAGGACATTGCGAAAGGCCTTTTCGGCGGCGTCGTAATTCTTCTCGCGCTCGTACATCGCACCGCGCGCGAACTCGATGATCTGCTTATCCTCGGGAGATTTCGACAGAGCGTCGGCGCTGTCGAGCGATCTCCGTTCGTCTTCGAAGCGCTTCGCTTTGTCCTGCACCTGGGCCAGAGTGAGGAGAGCGTCGCGGTCCTTCGAGAAGTTGGCCAGAGCTCTCAATTCATTCACCGCCGGATCGGTCTGTCCCAAATCGGCCAGCAACAGAGCGTGCTCCAGCACCAACCCGCGATCGCCTGGGAATTTCTTCAACGCCGCATCGGCCTCCTGGCGGGCCATCTTGTAGTCTTTGCCCGCCCTGTATGCTTCTATAACCTGATATTCCACGTTCGCGCCCAGCGTGGGATCGAGCTCGCCAATTTGCCGGAAAGCGACCACCGCTTCCTGCGGTTTGCCCACGTCCTCCTGCATTTTTCCGAGCACGCTCAGCATCCGCAAACGCTGTAGTTTTTCCTGGTCGGCGTACTGATCCTTCTTCGTATCGCTCAGAAGAGCCTGCATAGCCGCGATCGCCTGCTGGGTCTTGCCCTGCAGCCTTAACAACTCCTCTTCGGCGAAACGGACTTCAGTACTGTTCTGGACGGCGTGAGCCTTGGCCAATGCGGCGCCCGCGCCCGCGAAATCATGCTTCTTTTCCAGAATCTCGGCGATCTGAAGCTGTAAAGGCACGTTCTTCGGATCGTCGGCCGCAAGTTCCTGAAAAGCGGTCAACGCCTCATCCAGACGGCCTGCCGCAAACAGATCGACAGCCAATGCACGGCGCACACGGATGTTGTCGTTGGTCAGCGCCAGCGCCTGCTTCATGGTGTCGGCCGCGTTGGAAAAGTCCTTGATCTGTTCATAAAACTCAGCCAGCATCACGACGGTACGCGGATCCGGATTCTTCTCGACGGCCTGTTTGAGCATGGCGATCGCATTCGGGATATCGCCGCGATCCGCGTAAACCATGGCAAGCCCGTTCAGCGCATCTTCGTCGTTGGGGTCGAGCGCAATTACCTCGCGATAGGCTTTTTCGGCCGCCGCCTCGTCATGTGAGACGCGATAGAGCCGGGCCAGCATGGAGAGACTCTCGCTATCCTTCGGGTCCTGCTGCGTGATCTTCTGATACTGCTCGATGGCGTTCTTCAACATGGCCTGATCGACCCTGCCCTGATCGGGATCGCCAATCTGCCGGCTGTAGATGCGCGCGAGAATCTTGCGGGCATTGTTATTGGCCGGGTTCGCCTTCAGCAGATCGTTGGCTTGCTGCGTGGCTTTGTCAAGCTGGCCGGTCTGCACGTAGAATTCGGTCAGCTCCTCGGCGATATAGGATGCCGAAGGGTCGGCCTTAATGGCCTGCTTGTAGAAATCGATCGCCTTATTCACATACTCGCCGCGGTTGCCGTAGGCTCCCGCCAGTTCGGCATCGAGATGCGCCATGGCGAAGTCGTAATAGGCCGAGGCCTGATCCGGCGGCTGAGCAGCCGGGGCCGGGGCCTGCGCGAAGGCCGGTGTGGCGGCTGAGAGACAAGCCAAGCCAAACGACAAAAGCGCGGTAACGACGGTTCTCTTGCTGTAACGCGGCGCCGACGGAGCCTGTGAGGCCCTGGAGTGACCGATCATGTTTCCATCTTTCTTCGTGCCGCACGCGGGGGGCGTGAAACGACACAACCTATTCGTCATCATCATTGTATAACTTCAACCGCACAACGGACTCAAGCCTGTGCGGCCTGGTATAACGCTGAAAGGAAGACGTTCATTGAAAGGCGTCCGTTGCGAAAGAATCCCGACTTGAATCTGATCGCCCTCGCCGGCCCGACAGGGTGCGGGAAGAGTGAGCTGGCGCTGCGCGTCGCCGGGGAGTTCGACGGCGAGGTTGTCAACTGCGATTCCGTGCAGATTTACCGATTTTTCAATATCGGCGCCGCCAAGCTGCCGCTGGAAAGCCGCCGCGGGATCCCTCATCGTCTGATCGATATCGCGAACCCCGACGAAGTCTTTACTGCCGGGGATTTCGCGCGCATCGGCCGTCCGATTCTGCACGACATCGCCGAACGGGGCCGGCTGCCCGTTGTAACGGGCGGCACGGGATTCTATCTCCGCGCGCTGCTGGACGGCTTGGCCCCCGGCCCACGGCGGGACGAAGGACTGCGCGCCAGGCTGCAGGCACGCGAAACGAGAAAGCCCGGCTTGATTCATCGGCTGCTGCGCAGGGTCGACGCGCCCACTGCCGCCCGCATTCACCCGAACGACACGCCAAAAGCGATCCGCGCGCTCGAAATCTGCATCTCGGCGAGAAAGACGGCGACCGAGGTTTTCGCCGCGGGGCGCGACTCTCTCCGGGACTTTCGTGTACTCAAGATCGGCTTGTTTCCGAATCGCGAGCAACTCTACAAGCGGCTGGAATCGCGGGTGGAAGCCATGTTTTCGGCGGGACTCGTCGAGGAAACAGCATCGATCCTCGGGATGGGATACGCGCCGGCGTCGAAACCTTTCGAATCGATCGGGTATAAGCAGGCGCTGCAGATAATCCAGGGTGAGCTTTCGGCCAAAGACGCGCTGTTTTATGCAAAACGGGACACGCGCCGGTACGCCAAACGCCAGCTGACGTGGTTCCGGCAGGATCACGGGATCGAAATATTTTCCGGTTTTGGCGACGACCCGGCGGTTATAGAGAAGGTGTTGGAACGCGTTCGGAGGTTCTTGATGGAAGCGCCGCAGGTCCGCGCCTGACCAAACCCCACGAGGTAGTGCCTGAAAGGTGCGTTGAACGTCAGCGGAGCCGAGCCGTAATCGTTGCCTCGGGCGGTTGATGCTTCGTAGACTGAAAGAGAGCCCAAAAGTATGCAGGACTATTTAGAGCAGCGCGACGGCGGGTACTACCTCGCCGGGACCCGGATTGCGCTCGCCAGTATTGTCCTGGCATTCAAAGACGGGGAGTCGCCGGAAACGATTCTGCGGTTTTGCTGAACAGCGGATGAGCGAACGTGTTGGACGGGAGCGGGCTGGGCCTGATTCTCAATGGTAACCGAACAGATTGACATCCACCTGATACCCGCTCCTGGTGACGCGCCACTTAACAGTCCCGAGTACCAAGCAGAGCTTGATTCGTTCGATAGAACTCTTCGTTCCCATGGAATTTTCCCCAGCGTGTGCTGGAGGGGCTGGAGGCATCGGCGGGGCCTGGAGAGCCGGGCGAGTGGTTGGGTCAATTCGTTATCGTCGCAAAGGCCATAACGCCTATAGTGGTGCCAGCGATTGTCGCCGCGATTGGTGGCTACTTTCACATGAAACGCGGGCGGCGGGTGACGATCGAGGTCAAGACCGGGAAAAACAGGGGAACCAAAATTACAGCCCAGAATCCTGAGGACGCGGAAAAGGCTTTGCGGATGCTGTTCGAGGACAACCGAAAAGCACCGAAGCTGGCAGGAAAAGGGAAACGTGGAAATAAAGGAGTCAAGCGGTCATGAAGAACCTCGCGGCCATCGCTCATCCGCCAGGACCGCCCCCGGCTGCGTTATTCTTTGAGTTTCCGAGGTTCGCTACTGGGATAACGACTGCTGGGAGGAAATTTATGAAAACGTTTGTCGAGTTTGTCGGCATTGCTTCTGATGTGCTCATTGGTTTCACCTGGCCAGCAGGGGACAGCAACGACGAAGAAGGGAGTCGGGGTGCCTGCTAAGGATACTCCAGTGGCGTCCAAAAAGCCGGTCCCGCTAAAACCAGCCACCGTTTCCGGATACGTTTTCGCTCTCACCAAGGGCGGAGACCTGAAACCTGCACGACTGGCGAAAGTCTTCATGTTTTACTCTCGCGCTATCGGAGAATCCGCCGATCAGGTGGTCGAGAAACCCGCCGACTCAACCTTTGCTGCCGATGTATTCGCAAGAGAAGTGGTCAATGGCCTGGAAGAGGCTCGCGCCTGGCAAGCCGATAAGCCCTATCTGCAGGATTCAACCAAATGCAACAGCACTCCGGAGTATGGGTACAACGGCGCAGCCTTAAAAGCGTTTCAGTGGGGAAGCGATCACCAGAGCCAAATCCTTTTTAGCGAGACCGATGAAGAGGGAAAGTTTGAGATCACAGTCCCGCGATCTCCTCAGGATGTATATTCGTTCGAAGCCGGTGTTCCTCACGACCTCGTGCGTGCTCCCGGTGTATATCTCGTCGTCGCTTCAGGAATGGCTGGCTACAACAATGCTTTCTGGCAATCCGAGGTGAATCTTGAGCCGGGAGAGACGGTAAAGCTAAGGATGTCCGCACCAACGATGGCGTGCTTGAAGATGGATTCGCAATGATCCATCCACGAACGTCTACCGACTGAATCATGGCCGCCACAGGCGGTTTAGATGCTCTCGTACTCCGTCGGGTGTCATGCCAGCCCAGAACGCAACGGGGCGCTCTTCAGAGTGCGTCAGAATTCGCACTGGTTCCGATTCTGGCAAGAGTCTCGTTTGGATGTAAAACCGAATAAAATCACTACCTCCGTCAAGGCACACTTCACACCCCGGCCATATCTCGTTGGCAACTTCTCGGATTCGTTCTTCCTGAACTTCTCGGGGCAGTTTCAGCGATTCCTTCATTCGGCTCCTTTTCTCAGAATACCGTTACGGAGCACTTTCGGGGCATTGAGACCGTGTTACCAGAGGGTCTGTTAGCGCGACTCCGCGAAGCCAAGGAACACGCGGCGAAAAATCAGGGAGCTTGCGGATCAACACACTCGATGCCGTCGTAACGCGCGAAGTCGCTCGCATTGAACGTGAGAATCCGGCTGATGCCGTGTGATTTCATCGCTGCGACAAGCCATGCATCGTGCACCTTAACGCCCAGGACATTATGCGCGGCCACGAGTTGTCGCCATGTGCTGTAGGTGAGTGCGGAGTCCGGTGCGACGGTGAAGTATCGTTCGAGAAAGCGTGTATGGCGTTCCGTGCCGGGAACACTGATTCCCAATCCGTTGCGATCGGTCGGGCGTGTGCAGACGTTCCAGAATTCCCGCACGTTCTGAGGTGTAAGGCAAAGCTGGCAGTTCTGCCGGTGCAAGGTTTTCAGCGCCTTCCTCGCAACGGCGCAAAGCGGGTTCTGGTTCTGAATTGCGCGGAGCAGAATATTGGTATCGACGAGAATCCTCATCCTCTCCGGCGTCACCACCGGTCGGGATACCAGTTCTCGCGTTTGAACGCTTCCTCATGCAGAACCGGATGCTGAGGGAAGCTATCGAGCCATTCGTCGAGTTCCTTGTCCCATTGGTCCGATCCGTCAGGAAGCGTTGCAGGTAACTGAGCGGGCGCGGCCGGAGCGATCGCCTCCAGTTCCCGGCTCAGGAATTGAGCCAATGAAAGACCAGCGGCCTGGGCTTGCGCCGTCAGTTCGGCTTCGACTTCGGGTTTGAGGTCCAAGGTAATGGCCACAGCGTCCTCTGCTGCTCTAAGTTTAAATGTAATCCATCCGAACGGGAAGATCGGAGGCGGTGCGCGATGTCCGATGATGCCGACCGTGGATCACTGCTTACCCTCGCAGGATGGTACGCTGTCCCACGCTGTTACCCTGAAGGGTGGTGCGTTACTTTCTTTGGCTGCTTCTGGCCGCTTCATTCGCCCGGGCGGCGGATACCATCGCGGTGCTGCCGCTCTTTAACGTGGATGAACGCAACTCCCCGAACCTGGACTGGATTGGAGAGAGCGTCTCCGAAACCATCGACGAGGCCCTCAGTTCCAGCGGACTTTTGGTGCTGCCGAGGGAAGACCGCGAGGAGGTTTACCGGCGGCTGTCGCTGCGCACAGGCGTAGTCCTCACCAAGGCGTCCGTTCTGAAGATTGGCGAAACGCTGGATGCCGGCCAGATCGTCTTCGGGGAACTGCAGGTGGAGGGCGCCGATTCGGGCGCGACAACTTTGAAGTCGAACCTCCGGCTGGTGGTCCGGATGATCGATCTGAAGAAATTCCAGCAGGGGGCGGAGACTGTCGAAACCGGGTCGCTTGAAAACCTCAGCCAGATGGAAACGAAGCTCGCGTGGGTGCTGCTGCGGCAGCTCGCGCCCGATAGCGCGCCGTCGGAAGAGACATTTTTCCACGACCGCGCGCCGGTTCGGGTGGACGCGATGGAAAGTTATGTTCGCGGACTGATGGCGTCGAGCGAGGATCAGAAGCTGAAGCTGTTTACCCAGGCGGCGCACCTCGATGATCACTTTTCACAACCTGATTTTCAACTGGGGCGCACGCTGTTCGCGAAAAAAGACTACAAGACAGCCGGCCAGTGGCTTTCCAGGGTATCGAAAGGCGACTCGCACTTTCTGGAAGCGGCGTTCCTGCGCGGTATCTGCAAGTATCACGAAGGCGACTTCGATGGCGCCGCCGATCAGTTCAAAATGGTTTCCAACGAGATTCCGCTGAACGAGGTTTACAACAATCTCGGCGCCGCTTTATCGCGCAAGAACGATCCGGCCGCGGCGGACAATTTCAAGAAGGCTCTGGACGGCGATGTGGGCGATCCCGACTATTGGTTCAACCTCGGCTATGCGCTCTGGAAACAGGGAAGATTCGAGCTGGCCGCCGCGAATTTCCGGGCCGTGCTGGACCGGTCGCCGGGCGATCAGGAAGCCACAATTTTGCTGGGACGCTGCATCAAGATGGATGGCCCGCGCGCGGGAGATCCGCGGAGCGATGGGCGGGAACGGATCAAGACTGCTTTTGAAGATTCGGCTTACCGGCAATTGCAGGCGGAGTTGAAGAGCAAGCATTAGCAGGCGCAGTCCCAAGGACTGTTCCACATGGGATGCGGCCCGGGGCCATGCCAGTACCCGAGCCGCATTAATTACCGCTGCGCCAACCGTAACGCCGCGGTAATGACCCGATGCGCAAGGAGTGCACATCAGGTTCTTATGGCTGGAAAGTAGCACGCGTGCCTGGGGGAAAAGGTTCCGGCGAAGTGCGGAATGGCCCATAAGTGCAACGAGCAAAGGGGTTTCGGAATATTTTCAAGCGTTGTGAACGCAAAGATCGGGTATGCTCGAAGCATGCCTTGTCTGTTGGCGATAGTCGTCCTGGCGTTCCCACGAGTGATACTGGTTCTGATGTGGCTCTTTTCGAATACCCTCGACCGGGCCTATCATGGCCTGCTCATCCCGCTGCTCGGATTTATTTTCCTGCCCATCACGACGATCGTCTACGCCTGGATGGCGACTTCCGGATTACCGATGCAGGGCTTCAATCTGGTGATCCTCGTGATCGCCGTGCTTCTGGATGCCGGATCGCACGGCGGCGGGATGCGCTATTACCGGCGATAGCCGTTACTCGCGGCAAATCCCGCGCTTACTGCCGCGAATGAACCTCACCAGATGTAAAGTGTTTTCGTCGAGGATCTCAGTTTCGATTCTAGCTAGAGCTTCGTCGAGCTTGAGGCCCGATCGATAGAGCATCTGGTATGCCTTCTTGAGCTTCGTTAACTGCGCCAGCGTGAAGCCGGCCCGTTTCAATCCCACCAGATTCAGTCCTTTGGCCTCGACATTGAAACCGGAGTAAAGAAAGAACGGCGGGACGTCGAGGTTCACGCGGGTGTTGCCGCCAATCATGGCGAGGCGGCCGATCTTCGAATATTGATGAATCACGACTCCGCCCGAGATAAATGCCCGATCCTCCACATCGACGTGCCCGGCCACCAGGGCGCAGCTTGCGATCACAGTGTTATTGCCGATGGTGCAGTTATGCGCGATGTGGCCGGAGGTCATGATGTAGTTTCCGTCGCCGATGGTGGTGACGGATTCCGGCTGCGTGCCCCGCGAAATCGTGTAGTGCTCGCGTATCGTATTCCCTTCGCCGATCCGCAGATAGCTGCGCTCACCCTTGAAATTCTTGTCCAGCGGATCGGTGCCCAGAACGGTGCCGGCCGAGATTTCGTTGCGATCTCCGAGCGTGGTCCAGCGTTTGACGAAGACGTAAGGTTCCAGCATGCAGTCGGCCCCGATGGCGACATTCTGTTCGATGACGCAGAACTCGCCGACGCGGGTCCGCGGACCGATGGCGGCGTCCGGATGCACGCGGGCGGTCGCGGCGATAATCGCCGAGGGATCGACTGGCACGGATTTCATGATAGCCAGTTGGCTGCTATTGTTGAGAGTTGACGACCGGGCATCACGGGGCCAGGCAGTATCGTTATCTCGATATTCTGATCAACATTTTTGTAGTGGTGTTGATTGTGTCGAACCTGATCGCGCCCAAGTTTGTGGCGGTGGGCTGGTTCCGCTTCAGCGCCGCGCAACTGCTGTTTCCGCTGACCTATATCTTCGGCGACGTCTTCACCGAGGTTTACGGCTACAGTGCCTCACGCAAAGCGATCTGGACGGGATTTATGGCCAGCGCCATTATGACGGCGTTCGGGATTTTTGCGGTATGGCTCCCACCCGCGCCGGAGTTCAAAGATCAACAAGCATACGTAACCATCTTCGGCGTGGTTCCGCGCAATGTCGCGGCCAGTCTGCTGGCGTACTGGGCTGGCGAATTTGCCAACTCGCTCACGGTCGCGAAGATGAAACTGTGGACGGATGGAAAGTATCTGTGGACGCGCACAGTTGGGTCGACGATCGTGGGCCAGGCGGTCGACACCAGCATTGTGATCGTCATTATTTTCTGGGGACAGCCGGTTGGGGTCATGTTCCGGCTGATTGCTTCGGGGTATCTTTTCAAAGTGGTGTATGAGGTGCTGGCGACTCCGCTGACTTACATCGTGGTGAATTTTCTGAAGCGGACGGAGGGCGTGAATTACTTCGACCGAAGTACGAACTTCAATCCGTTCGCGGTGCGGGCAGCTGAAGAGGTGTGACAAAGGGAGGAAGCCGACGGGGGCGTCGGCTGCGGGACAGGGGGTCCCGCCCATGGGGTCCGCCCCACTATGCTGCCGCCGCGTCAGCTCGATGGGCCGCGCTTCACGAGCGATGTACTCTTCAATTTCACGCTTGAAATCAGCCATCGATCAGTCTCCGGAATTCGGCAACCGGCACGTTCTTCCAGTAACGCTCGAAGTTTTCGCGCCCCATGAACGAACGGCTCAGCATCCGGTCGATGTAAAGCGTGCCGTGGAGATGATCGATTTCATGCTGAAGAATGCGGGCATACCAGCCGTGCGCCCGGATGGTCACTGGCTCGGCACGCTCGTTCAGGCAATCGACTCGCACGGAAAGCGCGCGCGGAACGATGGCTGTGAATCCGGGCAAGCTCAGACATCCCTCGAAAAACTCGACCGTCTCATTTTCTTCAGGCGGAAGCCGCGGCTCAAGCTTGAGCCGCGGATTGACGATGACATGCGGCGCAAGGGCTGAGCGACGACGGGTGGTCACGTGCTCGGGCGGGAGCTTGTCGATAAACTCCTTCCGGTCTTCGATAACGGCCACTTGCAGAGGCATGCCGATCTGCGGCGCCGCCAGACCGACGCCCGGAGCGGCGCGCATGGTTTCGTACATGGAACCGATCAGCTCCTGAATCGGCGCGGAAACGATCTCGGCGGGAGTCAGTTCCCGGCTTGGGCGCCGAAGGACGAGTTCACCGGCTTCGCAGAGTTTAAGAATCACCTCAGCAATTCTTGCACGATGACGCCGGACTTTGCTCGATGTCACTCCGGTGCCTCGAGATAACCTGTTACTAATGTAGAACTTGCAATGGCATTACACGTGCTTAATGTTCCGCGGGGACGCGAGGCTTAGCTGTCCCGGAATGGAGAATTCAGAAATGCTCGGATGGATGATTGTTTTCGCTCTCATGACCGTACTGGCGACGGTCATGACAGTAGCGGCAGGTCCCTCGGCGGGATTCATTTCGACTAAGCTGGCCGCCCTCTTGTTTGGATTCCTCTTCCTCGCGTCCGTTTTGACGAGCCTTGTTCGCCGGCGCACTTGAAGGGCGGGCTGGCGGGCGCAATGAAAGCCAAGCCGGTCCGGATCGTTCTGGCCTTCTATTCCGCTGACGAAGGACCGACTGACCTGGTCTGGAAATCCCTGCAGCGGATAGCCCGGGTTTGCACGGTACGGCCCGATTCCAGGAATATTCCCGCGTTCTTCCGGCGTTACGCGCTTCTCCGCATGGAAGGCGAAGCGATGTTGATGGCGGAGACTCAGCCATCGAACGTCGAGACCGTCGTCAAGACATTGCAGCTGGCGGGATCGCCGGCGATTTTCGCGGTCAACCCGGATATCGTTTTCGCAGCCGATGGTGAATCGATCGTGGATTCGGCAAGCGAATCCACAAGCGCGGCGTTGACGAGAAAAATGATGCTCGCCAGGCTGCGGAAGTATAAATCCGCACTGGAATCCGCCCGGCAGGATCTGGCGCAGGCGACCCGTCTGGAACGCGCGCTCTCTCCGGCCGCCGCGTGGATTCTCGATAACACCTATCTGATCTATACGCAGATCAACGAAGTCGAGCGGCATTTGCCGCGGGATTATTCGGCGTGGGCAAACTCGCACAATGGCCACGGGGATATCAATGCCGTGGCGCACGGGCTGGTATCCGGAGCGGATTACGTCGTAACGGAAGCGAGCATCCGGGAATGTCTCAAAGAGTCTCAGACCGCTTCGCCGTTCACCATCGCGGAACTGTGGGCGTTTCCCTTGTTTCTGCGGTTGGCTCTGATCAAGGAGCTGACGGAGATCGCCACGCGCGTCAATCGCAGCCAGCAGTTGCGGGAATCCGCTTATCTCTGGGCAAATCGGCTGGCGAGCAGTGCGCGTGCAGGAGCGGGCGTCTTCCAAACCATGCTCGGGCATCTCGAAACCGAGCCGACTGCGCGGCAGGCGCACTTCATTACGGCGCTGGCGGAGCAGCTTCACGATGAAGAACTGGCGCTGGGCCCGGCACAACAATGGATCGAAGAACGCTTTGGCAAATCCCTCATGGAAGTGGTCAGAGCGCAGCACACCAGG
>Ga0181530_10003062_pt1 | contig 19058 bp, 16 predicted proteins | sample PEATcosm2014_Bin_42_FD_119769 | JGI IMG/M metagenome (GOLD analysis project Ga0181530, IMG submission 119769) | Peatland microbial communities from MTU Mesocosm Facility, Houghton, MI, USA - PEATcosm2014_Bin10_60_metaG | ecosystem: Environmental > Terrestrial > Soil > Wetlands > Peat | place... | reverse complement strand
GACCTTGCGATCGGCGGATTTTGAGTCCGCTGCGTCTGCCAGTAACTTACTTTATATCAGTAAGATAATCATATAACGCCAGAAACTGTGTAAGAAAATGTGTAAATTTCGACCCGCTTTTTACAAGACTCGGCTTCAGCCGGATCGATCCATCCTGGCTGATCTTTGCATTGAACTTGAGGGGGGCGGTAGATGGTGGCCGAGGTCGGAGTCGAACCGACATGAGGTTGCCCTCGGCAGATTTTGAGTCTGCTGTGGCTGCCAATTTCACCACTCGGCCATAATGAAGATTGTATCGCAGCGGGTCGCTGAGCATCGCCTTTATCCAATGCTCAATCCTTGCGTTAGCTCTACGCCCAGAGACTGAGGCTTGCTCTTTTCGCCTAACTCCTGCTGCGAGATGGCTGTCGCCTTGGTCACATCCCGGCTCAGTTCTTGCCCGAGTGTCTTCGCGTCGTTCGTATACATCTGCACATCGAACTGAGCGCGTGAGACGGAGACATACGCCATACGGCTATTGAGAAGTTGACTGTGTGCCTGCTCCGAGTCCACATGAACGAGCACCCGGTCGGCGGTCTGCCCTTGGCTGCTGTGACTCGTCACCGCATAACCGTAGTCGAGATGCGGATGCTGCTTGGCGTTGAACGTGACCTCGCGCTCTGAGTCCATGCGCAGCGTGAGATTGCCTCTGTCGTCGATCTTCTCGACCGTTCCCAGCTCCCGGTTTGCCAGCTTTTGCTCGTGATATGGAGCGGTCATCTGCACCCGGTCGCCCTCGGCGAACGTGCGCTCCGCCTCCCGATAGACGGTCACGCCCTGCAACCGGCGCGGGTCGTAGCTCAGTTCCTGGCCGCTTGTGCGCTCGACCGTCACCGTATTCTCTTTTTCATTGGTGCGGACCACCTTCGCATACTCGCCCGTCTCCAGCCCCAACGTCTTCGACCCTTTCGAGTAGCGGATTACATCGTCCGGCGCGTAGCTCCGCGCGTGCCGCCGGTCCGCGCCCGTCAGGTCTTGCCGTGCATTCAGCACGCGCACTGCGTGCTCCTCCTCTTTGACCTGGCCCGCGCCCTGCATCGCGCGATGGATTTGGCTGTTGATCTCGCGCCGCGATTCATTGTCGGGCGAGACGACCAGCGTGTTCTCTGGCTGCCGCACATACTCGCGGGCGATCTCCGCGATGCGCTCCTTGCGGTCGCCGATCTCATGCACCCGGCCTTGGCCGTTGAGATTCGAGATTGCCTCCCGCACGTCGCCGCGCGCAAGCTGCTCCACGACCTCCTTCAACGCAGGGTCTTTCTGCCGGATGATCTCGTCAAGCCGCGCCGTGCGCAGTCCCGCCTCCTGCAACTGTGCATAGGGCCTACCCGCCTCCACCGCCTCATGCTGCCGTACGTCGCCGACGAACAGAACACGATCATTTTCTTTTAGTCGCTCGATGAACGTGTGCATCTGCCGCGTGCTGGCCATGCTCGATTCATCGACCACATAGAGCCGCTTCTGCCCGTCGTCCGCGCGGTCGCCGCGCGTCAGATGCCGTTGCAATGTCTCGGTTCCCATGCCCGCTTCGGCGAGCTTCTGCGCCGCCCGCGATGTCGGCGCAAGCCCTTCGACCTCATAGCCCGTACTCACGGCGGCTTCACGGACGGCGGCTAAAGAAGTAGTTTTCCCGCCTCCGGCCACGCCCTCAAGGGCCATCATCCGGTCGCGGCTGGTCAGCACCTCTTCGACCGCGTTCCGCTGGCTTACGCTCAGATGCGGATGCCGCTCCATCGTCTGCTGCCGTGCCTGACCGTCGGCCAACACTTCGCGATTGCCCTGGCCCATCTTCATCCGCTCGATGATCTCGCGCTCGTAACCCTGCATCTCGCTGGTCGTGAACGCGCGGCACGCCAGGCCTGCCTTCCGCTCTACCTCGATCAGTTCCTGCGAAGCGACCCGCCGCTCGAACTCGGCCCGGACCTCTGGCAAGCGCGTCTCGCCCATGCCGTGCTTCAACGCATCCCGCAGCAACGCCCGCTCCTCGACGACCGCCGTGCGTTCCGTGCCGCGCTCGCGGGCATGGGTCACCGAACTCCGGGCCACACGCTGCGCCTGCTCCGGCTCAAGCTCGACACCCGGACGCCCTTGCGCTTCTTCGATCACATGCTGCGGCTGATGCCCATGCTTTCGAGCTAGTTCCTGATGCTGTGCCTGCACTTCTGCCGGATTCAAGTCCAGCTTCGCGCCGCGCGTCTTGTGCGCCGCGATCTGCGCCGCCTCCGCTCCCGTGCGGCCCTCCGCCTCCATCTGCTCGGTGATCTGCTGCCGCCGTGGACTCGACGCTTCAAGGTACTCGCGCGTGTAGCCTTTGATCTCCGGCTGTCCGTACTCGCCGCGCTCGACCTGATAACCAAGCTGTTGCAACCGCGCCGCCAGCTCCGAGCGGTATACCGCCGTTGCATACTGCTGCGTCTTGTAAAGTTCCTGCGGCTGCAACGCCCGCGTGTTCCCGTCGGCGGTCTCGGCGATATTGAAGATTACCGTGTGCGTGTGCAACTGCGGCGCGGAGTAGCCGTCCACCGGACGGCTGCTGTCGTGCTCGAACCTTGCCGCCACCCATGCGCCCGTCGTCTCTGCCGGTGTGTTGCCGCCGACCCGCGCCTGCGCATACTTCTCCATCTCGTCGAGCGCAACCTTCACGCTCTCCCGATGCGCCTCTTTCACCCGGTCGTCGCCGCCGACCAGCGCCGTCAGAGAGACTGACTTCGGCGCGCTGAACGTCGCATCCCAGCCCGCCCGGTGCTCCATCGAACGCACCGTGTCGCCGCGCTCGTTAACATACTCCCGCGCCGTCTGATGCCGGACCAACTGCTCGCCCGTCTCCGGATGCTGGCCCTCGGAGAGGCGCGCGAACTGCTCCTCGCGCACCTCCCCATGAAGCCCATATCGCTCCGCCAGCTTGCCCTGCCACTCGCCGCGCACCCGTTCGCCTTCGGTGTAGTAGTTCTCCTTGGCGTTTGAGAACTCCTCTTTGTGGTACGCCTGCGCCTGACCCGCGCTGATCGGCTTCGACATCGTGACCATCAGTGTTTTCCTACTGCTGGACGATGCCCCAAGCTCATCAGGTCCTCGAAGTGCAGCGGGACCTGGATATGCCCTTCATGCTGAAGATGAACCGGATAAAAGGCTATCAGGCAGCCGCGCGTCTGCTCCTCAGTGAGGTAGACAGCATACAAGGTTCGATAGCCATCCTTAGCGATCTCCTGTACCTCCTTCAACAGCCCCTCGAACATCCACTGCTGCATGTCCGACGCTCCGAGGGCTAGCCTCAAGCTTTGGATGAACATCTTCATTTTTACTAACAGTGCCGTCCCTGCTGCCAGTGGATACACTACGGAAAACCCCTCCGAACTCACGATGTCATCGAAGTCCGTTAGGGCTTTAGGCTCTTTCGATGGTACTCTCTTTGTCTTTATCACTCTCTGTCCTTTTCCTTAGCTGCTTTACTCGAAGAAGTGCGCCTGCCCCTGGCTTGGAGAAGGCGGCTTAAGTTCCATCGGCTGCTCCGATGGACCGGGCAGCACGACCGGCGGCGGCATGTCCGCAGGTCCATCCGCCCTCGGCTTCCGCGCGACGAACTTCTCATGCTGCAGGGGAAGCTCCAAGTAAGGAACGCGCAACTCGACGACGTAGTTGCCATGTTTCAGGTAGCCGTCCAACGGATCGAGCCCGAGGATCTGCGACGCCATGACCAGCGGCTCGCGCGAGATGTCCCGCTGCTGGCTCTCCGAGTTGCGCCCCTGCGGGGACTGGCCATGCGTGCGCGTCTCCCGGCAGCGCTCGATCTCGACCTCCCCGATGGCCTTCGAGATCCACTCCGCCGCATTCGGCTCGCTCGTCTTCAGGTAGATCTTCGTCGCAGGCTGCGAGAGCAGCGCCTCGGAGATGGTTCCGTACAGCGTTTCGATCTGCGCTTTGCCCTGGAACCCAAGGATCATCGGACAGTTCGATTTGCGGCTCTCTGTGATCGCCGTCGTGAGCTGCGGCAACCGCTGCAAGCTCCCCAGCTCGTCCAGTACGAACCACGTCTTCCGCTGGGCAGCCGATCCCTCGTCCATCATGCGCAGCACAAGCAGGTCCAGCCACAGGCTGATCAGCGGGCGAAGCCGCTCCCGCACTGTCGGCTTCGACGTGATAAAAATCCATCCCTTGCGCTCCTTCGCCCACGCCGTCGTGCTCCACCGCCGTGTCGTCTCCGGCTCCTTCGGCAACAGCTTGAACGCATCCGCCACCATGTTCAACGACCCCAGAACACCCGACCGCTGCGGCCCACCGTGTGGGTCGATCATCGCCGCCATCTCCGTCCCTTTCACCCTGCGGTCGATCTCCTCCGGGTTTGACAGCCACCCCATAAGCTGTGCCGGCGTCGGTTTCAGATTGAGCAAGTGCGCGAAGATTTTTCTCGGCGCTTCCACGAAGAAGCGGTTCTCCCGGCCCTGCTCCGGGAACAGGCTCGCCGCCAACGTAAGCGCCTCCGCCTCGTGCGGAACCTCGTCGCCCGGTGTCCAGAACGGGCACCGCTCATCCAACGGATTCAGGATCACGTCGCCCCGCTCCGGTTCGTAAAACTGCGGCAGGTACTCCATCGCCGGGTCATACACGATCGCCGTCTCGCCCCGCTCCTCGATCTGACACAACGCCCGCCGAACGATCGCGCTCTTGCCTTGGCCGGTATCGCCCATGACCAGCACGTGCATCGACTCCCGCTCGCGCGGGATGCGTACACAGCAGCTCATCCGGTTGCGGAACGTCCCGTCCGCCCAGCTCCGGTTTTCGTTGATGAACCCAAGGCCGTCCGCAGGCTCGCGCCTCAACCGCCGCCGCCGCCCCAGCTTCGCGTTGAACTCCACCGTCGTCAACAGCTCCGGCCCGCGCAACCGCCGCCCATGCTGGAACTCAAGCTCGCGCTTCCGGTCCATGGGCACCGCGAAGAACAGCAGCATGGGCAGGAAGCACAGCGACCCATACACCGGATACTTCACGTAATCCCACACCGGTTGATCTTGATAGACCTCGTGCCCCAGCGTCTCCCGCATCCACGCGTTCGGGAACTTCCTGTGCTCGATCTCCACTCGCACCGCTCCAGCTTGCGCGCCCTCCTCCGTCACCCGGTAACCAGTCTCTCCATCGGCCATCTTGCCGGACTCGATCTCGTTCCCGATGACAACGTGGTTTTCGCCTTTCTTATCGACACAAGTCAGAAGCTGGTAGTAACTCTCGTCCCACAGCCACCCCAACGTCGAAGCCTTCATGTAGTTTCCCAGGTACTCCCGCTCCGCGAACGACCACTGCTGCGTGTATCGGTAGACCATGCCGCCGGAGAAGATCAACAACCACACGAAGACCGCTGCACACGTCCACACCGGAGCACGGCTCGGCCAGCCCGTGTACTCTTTCCGTCCCCATTCACTCACCGTTCCATCTCCTCCGTTGTCCCTGCTCCCGATGGAACTGTCAGCCGGGACTCGCCCAGCCTCTCCAGCGCCCGCCGCATCTTGTCCTTGTCTGCCCGCTCGATCAACGCCTGCATCTGTTCCGGGGTCACCGGCTCGCCCTTGCCGATGGAGAACAGGAGATTGATCAGGATCGTGCGCAGGGCCAGCAGCTCCCCCAGCAACACCTGGTCCGCCGCCTCCGCTCCGGCCTCCGGCGACGATGCCAGCAGCACATCCCGCACCCACTCCGAGAGCGTCAACCCGCTCGCGCGGGCGCGCGTCTCCAGCGCCGCGAACTCCGGCTCGCTGACCTTTGTGCCGACTGATTTTGTGCGGAGCGGCGGCTTCAGAGAGCACCGCCTGAGCTGGGGAAGAGGGTGAGGGCGCAGCCTGCCTGTGCGTCGCTGGGAAGACAGCAGGGGGGCCGGAGGCGGGCTAAAGGGTTGAGACTCAGTGGGTTCCCCTACAGCAACTTGCGCTCGTATCCAGCATAACCCGTTTAATAAAGTTTTGCTATTAGTCGCTTGTTTTCAGAAGGTTCCCGCACAGTAACACAAGGTTACTGCGCAGCACCCATTCTGGGGTGGCGTGTCATAATTCATCCGGTGCGCAGCACCGCGCTCGTACAAGGCGATAATTTACAAGCCGGAACAAACATACCGGACGCATCCTAAACCCCACACCGTGCGAAGATCGGGAACAAAATATCATACCTGCTGGCGAGATTCAGATTGCATAATTGTTGAGTAGATAGGACATTGCCCATATGAGAAGAGAGTTCGAGCTGTGGTGGTTAGAACGGAATCGAAGAAAGTCAAACAAAAGCTATTCCGCGTATGTTGCCAAGGCAAAGGGTGAAGAGCAGCAGCTCCGAATCTGCGAGGCAATTAGTGATCGAGATGAAAGGCGCGATCAGATTCAGGGCCTGCGATCAATACTCATATCAGATCGGGCCGAGGGTCTTGGCATTCCAATACCGGCATTGAGTGACAGCGAATCTTGGGAGCCTGGTCGAATCCCGGGAACAACTCATCTAACACTGAAAGCGCAAGCGCAATTGCTCCAAGCCATACGCACCGAGCGCAAGGAACAGTGGGGCATGGCAGCATTTGTACTCCAGGACATTGTGACTCCTATGGGGGGCCTGCTCGTGGGTCTGCTTGGCATGATTATGGGACTACTTTCGCTCATCCATTCGTTCCATTCAAAGTAATCACGGCTTCAATCAGTCGATCTCTTGGTGGGAGGAAAACCGCGACAGTCCAAACAAACGATCCTATGCTTTACGGCCTCGGCAGCTTCTATTTGAGCCGATTCGCGCCGACGCTGGAGTGATCGTCTGTGTTTACCAGCTTCCCTTCACACACTGTCACGTCATCTGTTTCAAGCCATAAGCTTGAATCGACGGTATCGACAGGATCAATCTGCCAGATGCTGCCGTCTTCGAGCTTGACGATCTCGCCGTCGCTCAGGACCGAATCCACCCAATGCCCCGATTCGCATCCATTTACGCGCGTGTAGGATCTCTTCCGCGTCAGCAATGCCGAATTAGCCGGCCTCACGGTAGGCTCTGTCATATCAGCAGGGACACCGGACAGAAACGATCTGGAGTGTAGAGGCATAGCTCCACCCGCCTTGTGATTCGCAATCCATGAGGAGGCAAGCATTCTTGCTTCTTGTAGCTGGGGCGAGGACAGCTTTGCTAGCGCCTTGGTGAGGTACGTATTCAGAACTTCTGGGTGCGTTTGCCCACCCGTCTGGGCGATTAGACACCATGCGTACGCAATAGTCGGATCAGCATCGACGAGGAAACTACTTTGATACTGAACACATAGCATTTCTTGAGCTGAGGGTTCACCGTTCCTTGCCGCCTCCACAAACCAATTAAAGGCTTCTTTCCCGTTCTTTGGTGTGCCACGGCCCCGATAATAGATTCCTGCCAAATTGAACTGTGCAGCGGGATAGCCCTTCACAGCAGCCTTGTAGAACCATTCGAAGCCCGTGGTGTCGTCTTCTGTGACCCCATAGCCGTGCAGGTACGCGACGCCAAGTGCGTTGTCGCCCCGCCGGTCACCTTTATCAGCCAAGACTCGGAACCACTGGATTGCTTTGGCTGAGTCCTTTGCAGCCTCAGGTGAACCGCGTTCATAGAGCAGGCCTAACTGATATTCAGCTTCTGAGTCTCCCTTTTGCGCCTTAGCAAGCAGTTGTCCGAGACTCGGGTTCTTCGGCTGCTGCGAATGGCAGGAGCAAATGCACAAGGTTGAGAGCATTGCGAATGAAACTAGTGCGCGGTGTAGTCGGTTTGTTGAACACGCGGTAGTCATAGAGATATTCCCAATTTACGCCCCGCCCGGAAAACTCTGTATCGCTGCGCGAACGTTCGACGCCTCGAGATTCCCCGGGACTGTTCTCCGTGCAGCCGATCATCTCATTCCCGTCTATCAGTCGAAGCGATCTTCTGGATTACCTGCTTCTGGTACTCTGACGGCTTGCCCCTGCTCTCCCATCGCGACATCATCAGAACGGCTCCCGAACGAGTTCCGGTGCGTCGATGGAAGTCGAGTTTGCTCTTCGATGACGGCCCTGATGTCCAACCCACGAATCTTATCATCGACGATCCGCCGACCAGTCGCGAATGCGGAGTTGTAGGCAACGTCTTCGGTGGCAAACTTCGGTTTGAGCACAAAGCGACTTTCCAATGTATCGCTTCCGATTTCTTCGGCGACAAGAATCTCAGAGATCCATCCCGATCCATCCTTCAGTGGACGAGCGATCGACCGAATGGACATTCCTCTGTACTGCTCTCTCGTAGACATGGATAGTGTCTCCCTTTAGGTTCTGAAGCTCACTTGATCGGGTTGGTCCCTGGCGCGCTTCGATAGTAGCCCCGTACATAGGTTCCATCGCTCCTCGTATAGCCTTGTACGCTGACGGTCTTCGGAACCCCATTCGCATTCAGCTCTCCATAGTAAGAGCCGTTCTCAGCGACCGGAGCGGTCACCGGGGTACTCAGCACTGTCTGCCGATGATGAACCACGGCCAACTGAGTGTTCTCAGCAGGTGTCAGCAGGCTTTCATCGCAGCGTCCCCAACCAGATTCACAGGCGGACACGTTCTGCCGATGACGAACCATTGCCAACTGAGCCGTTTCAGCAGGTGTCAGCAGGCTTTCATCGCAGCGTCCCCAACCAGATTCACAGGCAGACACATTCTGCCGATGGCGAACCACTGCCAATTGAGCAGTCTCAGCAGGAGTCAGCAGGCTTTCATCGCAGCGTCCCCAACCAGATTCACAGGCAGACACATTCTGCCGATGGCGAACTACTGCCAATTGAGCAGTCTCAGCAGGAGTCAGCAGGCTTTCATCGCAGCGTCCCCAACCAGATTCACAGGCGGACACGTTCTGCCGATGGCGAACCACGGCCAACTGAGCCGTTTCAGCAGGTGTCAGCAGGCTTTCATTGCAGCGTCCCCAACCAGATTCACAGGCAGACACGTTCTGCCGGTGCTGGTAATCGGTGGCAGACTGATTGTTTTGCTGAGCGACGGCGGTGTGGCCGCAAGTCAAAGCAATGACTATGATGCCAAGGCAGGCCAAAAGCCGAGTCGGCGACTGGTGTGCTCTTTCCCGACGCCCTATATTGATGCCAATGGTTAATTCGCTTTTCATCTTTCCTCCTCGGCAGGGTCTGCCTGATTGCGACACTAAGCAGACCGGGCGGAAGAGTCCTAAAATAGATCTCAAAGAATTCATAAATAGTTGCTGGACAAAGACATGGGACAGGGCGGCAACATGGAATACAGGTTCGGGCCATATACGCTGGAACCGGCAGAGAGACGAATTTCTGGCGACGGTAACGCCCGTATCGAACTGACCGCCAAGGCTTTCGATCTCCTTGTGCTGCTCGTCAGCAGGAGCGGACAACTCGTGACCAAGGACGAAATCTTGGATGAAGTCTGGCAGGACGTAAGCATCACGGAATCGAACGTCACCACCACAATCTCGATGATCCGCAAAGCGCTTCGAGAAGATTCTGAGCACCGGTACGTCGAGACCATCCCCAAGAAGGGTTACCGATTCATAGCTCCGGTCAGTTTGGAAGTCGCCGGAGCGCGTCCTGGAGGGGAGCCTCCACAGGCCGCTACGCTGCCAGTTGCTCCCCCAAAGAACCTATCTGGGCGCCAGCCTTTCACCCTCGGGATCGTTGCGCTGTCTTTACTTGTCGTCGGCGTTGGCCTTTGGTTTTGGCATTCGTCTCGGACGTCCGTATACGAAACCCTGTTGCGGAATGCCATCCAACTTGAAGCCGCAGGCGACGACAACCTCGCGTTGGCGAACTTGAAAGAGGCTCTGAAGGTCAATCCCAGTTCCAATGAGGCTCTTCTGCGAGCCGCGTGGCTGGCTTATGAAGCCGACAATGATGACGAAGCCACCCCCTACTTAAGCCGAATGGGAAAATCGGAAAATCCCTCGAATGACACTGCGAAGGCCAAGGAGACGCAATTGATGGCGGAGGGTCTGACAATGCTTCTCGCGGGCAACGCAGACGGTGCTCTAAGCAAATTCGATATGGCATTAGGGTTTGATCCGAACGATACTGATGCACTGTTTCACATTGCGGAAGTCGCTACGGCTAACGGCAACCTCGAAAAGGCGGATCACGCGCTACAGAAGTGCCTCAGAGTGGACAGCCGAAATCCGTTTTGCGGTTTTCAACGAATCGAAACGCTTACCTATGAGGGGCACTACGATCTCGCAATCAAGGAATACGCCAGACTCATTCAAGTGGGGTCGAAGTACCCTTGGCTAGATGCAGCGGTCGGGGATGCGGAGCTTGCAAAGGGCGACGTGGCAAGTGCGCTAAAACACTTCAATGCCTTGGCAGAGTCCGGCCATGCTCTTGCAAGTGCTGTTCACATCAGTGCATCACACGATGGGATTGCCACTGTAGATGCCTACCAAGGAAAACGGATCGACGCGCAGAGTCAGCTCAAGAGCGCACGGGAAACTGCAAGTTCTGGCTATTCTAAAGCAGCTTACTTTCTGCTGATGGCGAAGATAAACATCCTGTATGGACACAAGGCTGAGGGGAAGGATGATCTGCTGAATGTCGCCCGGCTGTCCCATTCAGGCGAACTTGCGATCTCTCTTGCCAGAACCTTCGCTATGGCGGATGACTTTGTGGCTGCGCGGGCGATCCTCAAAGGACATAGCGAAGATGCAGCAGCCCTGGGCCAGTCGTATCCCGCCGCCGAGCAGTTCATCGACGGACTAGAAGCGATTGAAAGACATGAAATGGGGGTAGCAGTAACGCAACTAGCGAGTTCTAATCTTATAGATTCAAGCCCTGAAACGGCCTACTTCTTAGCGCAGGCTGAAATGGAGCAGGGAGATTGGCAGGGGGCAGTCGATTCGCTAAATGATGTTCTTGGGGAGCGGGGATCAGTAGTCATTGACGGCCCTGCTGCACTGATTCCTCTTACGGAGCATGACTTGAGCATTTGCTATCGCAGGCTGGGAAGAGATGCTGATGCCCAAAGCCATTTGGCATCTGCAATAAGTATGTGGGAGAAAGCCGACGCGGACATAAAGGCAAGAATTGGGGGTTCAAAGGAAGCTACAATAGCAATCCATCATTGATGACTTCACATAAGAGGAATGTTCGTATGCAAGCGCCTTATTTCATTGTTGTCGCTGGGATCCTTTCGATCTCCGGTGCCCCAAGATCGATCCCGCACAGTATATTACGCGGGCTACCTGGAGGACACGAACATTTTGCTGGACCGGCCCTTATAAGGCGCAGCCCGCTCACGGGCAGGACGGCTGGAGAAAAGTGAGTAGGCAGCGCCCCATTCGTTGTAATGGAATCCATTACGATGTAATATTCAATCATGGCTACTGCTACTGCAAGGAAATCGAAGATCTACACTATCAGCGTGCCGCCCGAACTGGCGCAAAAGGCCGAAGCGCTGGCTCAGAGGGACAGCCGCACTATGAGCGAGCTATTCCGCGAAGCCTTTCGCACCTATTCTGCACAGCAGGCGCGAAGGACGCTGGATGAAGTGGGCGAATATGCGGAAGGCCGCAACCCGAAGGGCTACACCGAGACTGATGTGCCCCGGCTCATTAAAGAAGTGCGTGCTGAAAAGCCGCGCCGTCGCCGGGTACGGTCTAACGGGTGATCGTCGTCATCGACACCAACGTCTGGATTTCCGCACTTCAGTTTGCGAAACGTCGCGGCACGCCGACGCTGGCGCTCGAAAAAGCGATGAGCGAAGACGTGATTGCCACCTGCGATGAGATTGACGCAGAGATTGTGCGTGTCCTGACGGAGAAGTTCTCTTGGGAACAAAACCGGGCTACATCGGCGCTGCAAGCGATTCTGGCGCGCGGCATCCGTGTGAAGATTCGAGGCACGGTAAAGGTATGCCGTGATCCAAACGACGATATGTTTCTGGAGTGCGCCGCCCTTGCGAATGCGGATTTGCTGGTTGCAGGGGACAAGGATTTATTGACTCTCGGCGCGTACAAGGGAACGCGCATTGTTACACCCTCGGAGTATTTGAGAGCCGGATAAAGGCATCCAGCCACTCCTCAGAGATGAGCATGGCGGTAGACCGCTGAACCGATATTCATCGCTACGGTGATGCCGCTCGCCTCCCTTTCTTGCTCGAACGTAGTGTCGAGAATCAGGTCCACGGCTCTCTGCGCATTGGCGGCGGCATGAACGATGAGCCGGTTACGGTACTGGCCCGGTGCCGGGCCAAAGCGGGCCGGTTCCGGCCCCAAAAACACGCCAGGATGGTTCCATCCTGGCCCCCTGAGGAAGCGGTTGTGGTTCGGGCGGAGGGAATTGAACCCACACGGCCTTGCGGTCTGCGGATTGTCCGTCATAATGCAAGTAGTGCTGATCTAGGCTTCCTCAGCCAAGCGGACGGTCTCCACTCTGGCAGGGCCTTTCTTAGAAACTGTCTTTTTCTTGGGACGTGGCCTCATGATATTGATAGCAGAGGCATCGAGCTGTGTCTTCAAATGCGCCGCATAATACTTCTCAATCATCTCCACGCTTGTCCGGCAGTTTTTGGCGATCTGATAAATGTCGGCACCTTCAAGCAGGCGCAGGCAAATGTAGGTATGGCGCAGGCTATACGCCGTTCGCGGCCTACCGTCGCGGTCAGTGCGAAGCTTCTCTTCCTCAAGAATTGCATTGAATAAATCGCGTGGCCATTTCGGAAACAGAAGATCGGTGAGTCCTGGCTCATGCCACTCGCCGTTAGCGATTGATGCGGTACGGCTGCCTCCTCTTCCCGGCCCTCCATCTGGACGCAGACGCGCCTTCAGCCGCTCGAACGGATGCACGGCACCCGCTGTACTCTTGCAATAGCCAACGCCTCGCTTTCCCCGCACTTCGATCACAAGGATGGTTTGGCCGCTACCCTCGTCCTCAATAACGGTGACATCGCGGAACTGTAGACGCCTCGCCTCGTCGGGGCGAAGTCCGGTATTGGCGGAGAACAGAACATAATCGTGAAGTTGTTCCGCCTCCCAACGAAAACGGGGCTGCTTGGGATGATGCGCACGTTTCCGCGTTGCCTCGTAAAGCTGCTTGTACTCTTCCGGTGAGAACCATGCTCGATGAGAAATCTTGGCCGACGCCCGATATGGCGCTGACAAGTCCGGTAGATGATCGATCCATCCGTGCCGCAGAGCCGTTTTGAAAATCTGGCGCAACGTGACGATTTCCTGGTGCGTGGTGTTATGCGCTGGCGGTTTGCCGCGCATAGCGTTGCTTTCTTCAAGGCGATGGATGCGATATTCATTGACCTTGCCAGCCGTGATCTCAGGAAGGACCATGCTGCCGAAGAACGGGACGAGATGACCGTTGGTACGCGCGTGCTGTCCGCGCGCATAGGTCGGGCTGCGCTGTCCCTGCGTCATGATGTCGAACTCGCGCAGGTATAACTTCGCAGCTTCGCGGAACAGTTTGCCGCTTTTCAACTCACCGTCGCGGAGCTTGCCGCGCAACTGCAAGTACCAGTCCTCTGCGAACTCCTTTGCCTTCGAGAGACTGTCTTCTTTGGTAGTTGTGCGCCGATTCTTTCCGGCTAGATAGCTTGCGCATTGCCAGCTAGAACTGTTCGGACGCCTGTAGACGTGAACTTTGCCACCGAGGATGGTGTGATGTTCGGACATGCAGAAGCACTTCCTGACTCCTCCCAAGATTGTGAAAGTGTGGAAGAGTTGTGTAAGGATAGCGCCGATCTTGAATGTCAGTCAACTATACGTATTTTATTACACTTGGGTGACGACTAGATTGCGTCTAAGAGGATTTTGAGTCCGCTGCGTCTGCCAGTTCCGCCATCCCGGCGCACTCCAATTGTAAAGGATGCCGGAAACGTCGTAGTTCGATTGCGGCTTCAGCGCTGAGGTTAGGCTCCTGCCAAGTTAATCCCGCACGCGCTTCTTGATCTCCACATTCAGCCGTTTGATCTTCTGGTTCAGCGTGCTCAGCGGAATCTTGAAGTACTCGGCCGCCTCGGTCTGGTTCCAGTGGCAGCGCTCCAGCCGGTCCGCAATGATGCGACGCTCGATCTCCTCCATCAGGTCGAAGAGGCTTGCGTCGGGCCGATGGTCCAGCAGGCTTGCCGAGTAGGTGTTGCCGGTCAGCGACGCTGGCAGCAGGTCGGAGGTGATCGTCCGCGTGGTCGTCAACACCACGCCGCGTTCGATCGCATTCTCCAGCTCCCTTACGTTGCCCGGCCACTCGTAGTCCATCAGGATGCGCATGGCCTCGGGCGCGAGCGTCGGCACCGGAACATCGTTCTCGTCCGCATAGTATTTGAGGAAGTGCGCTGCCAGCAGGGGAATGTCCTGCCTGCGCGCGCGCAACGGCGGCAGCTCCAGGCAGATCACATTCAGCCGGTAGTAGAGGTCTTCGCGGAAGCGGCCCTCGCGCACCGCCGCCTGCAGGTCGACATTGGTGGCCGCGATGATGCGCACGTCCACCTGTATCTCCTCGGTCCCGCCCAGATGCATGAAGCGACGGTCCTGCAGCACGCGCAGGATCTTGGCCTGCATGTCCATGCCCATGGTGCCGATCTCGTCCAGAAAGAGCGTACCTCCGTTGGCGACCTCGAAGAGTCCCTTCTTGGCCGCCACCGCCGATGTGAACGCGCCACGCACGTGGCCGAAGAGCGTCGATTCCAGCAGCTCCGACGGCACCGAGCCCGTGTTCACCGGCACAAACGGCTTGCTGCGGCGCGGCGAGTTGGCGTGCAGCGCCTTGGCGATCAGCTCCTTGCCCGTGCCGCTCTCGCCCTGCACCAGCACGGTCGATCGGCTGGGCGCCACCTGCGCCACCAGGTCGAACAGGCGCAGCATCGGCTCGCTCTTGCCCACGATGTTCTCGAAGTTGTAGCGCTGCTTCAGCGCGCGCTTCAACTGCACCAGCTCTTCTTCCGCGCGATGCCGCCCAATGGCGGCCCGTATGTCTGCCAGCAGCTTCTCGTTGTCCCATGGCTTCTGCACGAAGTTCTCCGCGCCCGCGCGGATGGCGTCCACCACGTTCGACACCTTGCCGTACGCCGTAATCATGATCACCGGCAGCGTCGGCTGCATCTCCAGAATGCGCGGCAGCAGATCAATCCCGCTCTCGCCTGGCAGCGCCAGGTCCAGCAGCAGCAGGTCGAACTCGCTGGTCGCCAGTTGTTCCAGGCCAGCCGGCCCGTCCGCCGCCAGCGTCACCTCGAAGCCCTCCAGGCTGAGCAGAGCGTCCAGCGATTCGCGGATCGCCACCTCGTCGTCCAGAATCAGGATGCGCGCCGGGCCAACCACGCGCGCGTCCGAGCCCACCAGGCGTGGCTCAGTCGTCTCCTCGTTCATGGCAACAGCCGCTTCGGAGTTCACGGAAACAATCGCTTCAGTCATGGGCACTCTTCCCTCTGCATATACAGCCGGCTCCAATCCCGGCTCCTGCCCCAACTCCGCTCATCGATCGAAACATCGCTCTACACATGGACCGCACTCCTTGGCTCGCCAGTGTCCGCATCCTTGCTCTCCGCAACCGCCGCATCCGGGCTCTTCGCTGCCGCCGAACCGGCAACCATCCTGCTTGCGCTCTCCCCTGCCGCCGCCGGAAACTCCAGCCGGAAGGTCGTTCCCACGCCCACCGTGCTCTCCACCTGCATCTTGCCGCCGTGCTCCTGCATAATGCCGTAGCTCACTGCCAGGCCCAGCCCGGTGCCCTTGTGCTGCCCCGTGCGCGGCTCGGCCTTGGTGGTGAAGAACGGGTCGAAGATGCGATGCAGATGCTCCGGCTCGATGCCTCCGCCGAAGTCCTGCACCACCACCATTACGCGTCCCGCCGTCTGCTGGGTGACAATCCGAATCCGCCCATCCCCCGAGCCATGCATGGCGTCGCGCGCGTTCAGCAGCAGGTTCAGCACCACCTGCTGCAGCTTGCCCTCGTTGCCCTGGATGCGCGGCAGCTCCCGCTCCAGCTCTGTCTCCACGCGAATCTGTGCCGTCTTGAACTGGTGCTCCACCAGCGTCAGCGTGTCCAGCAGCAGCCGGTTCAGATCGATTGCGCTGAACTCGCTGCCGCCGATCCGCGAAAAATTCAGCAGCCCGTTCACAATCTCCGACGCGCGGAAGGTCTGCTGCGTAATCTTCTCCAGCACCGGCGCAAGCCGCTTGTCCTTCTCCATCATTGGAAGCATCTGCTTGGCCAGCATCTGGGTGTAGCTGCTGATGACTGCCAGCGGCGTGTTCACCTCGTGCGCCACGCCCGCCGCCAGCAGCCCAATCGACGACAGCTTCTCCGCCTGCGTCAGTTGCGCCTCCAGCTCCATGCGGTCGGTAATGTCGTCCACCAGCACAATTCGTCCCACCACGGCGAAGTCGCGCGTCAGCAGCGGCGCAATCGCAATGTTGGCCACCCGCGTCTCGCCCGCCGGCAGCAGCAGCCGCACTTTGTAGAACGTATGCGTCCCCTGCTCGTCGCGCACACTGTCGAAGCGGGCCATGAACTCCGGCGGGAAGATCGCCCCCAGCGGCTGGCCCAGCGCCTCGCCCCGCGACCGCGCGTACATCGCCTCCATCTGCGTGTTCCAGCTCTCGATCCGGTCGTTGAGGTCCACCGCGAAGACGCCGATGTGGATCGACTCCACAATATTCTCGTGGAACTCCTTCAGCCGCTCAAACTCGCCGATCTTCTGCTCCAGCCGCCGGTAGAGCTGCGCATTCTGGATCGCAATCCCGATGTACCCGGCCAGCGATCCCAGCACCTCCATGTCCTCGCTCGACAGAAAATCTCCCGTATCGGTGCGCCCCAGCCCCAGGATCGCCACCGTGCGCCTGCCGCCGCCCTCGCGGTTGGCCACCCGGCAGGGAAGGTAGTAGTTCAGGTCCAGCAGACCCGCGCTCTTCTTCTGCTCATCCGGCAGGCGCAGCACCTGCTGCGGGTTCTCCAGAAAGATGTGGTCGTCCGATCCCTTGCGGTCGAAGTCCAGAAAGCGCACATCCAGCGTGCGCAGCTCCTCTGCCTGCAGATTGGCCAGCCCATGCGAGGCAGCCAGCTCAAAGTGCCCGCCTGGATCCGCCTTGCCGTCCACTCCGGCCCCGCCGGAATCCACGCCGTCCTCCTTCGCCAGAAACACCGCTACGCGCGTCACCAGCAGCGTCTCCGGCAGCCGCTCCACAATCGAGTCCACCAGCGCGCCCAGGTCGGTCTGCGAGTTCAGGCTGCGGCCAAAGTCGATCAGCGTCTCGCGATAGTCGAAGCTCTTCTGGTCGAAGACGCGGTCCACCCACGCCTGGATCATCCGCCGCAACGGATCGAACGACAGGCCCACCACCAGGATCGCCGCAATCGGCCCCAGGTAGCCGAACGAGGGGAAGCGCGCATGGACCACCTCCGACGTGATGCCCACCGCCAGAAAGTAGAACCCCACAATCGCCGCCGTGGCCAGCGTATAGGTCACGCCGCGCTTGAAGATCAGGTCCACGTCCATCAGCCGGTAGCGCACAATCGCCCAACTGAAGGTCAGCGGCAACAGCGCCAGGAACAGCAGTACAACCTTGGCCAGCAGCGCCGGAACGGTCACGCCGCAGAGGAAGAGAATCGCGTACAGCGTAAACGGCCCCACCGCCAGCAGCGTTCCCCGCGTCAGCCACTTCAGTTGCTGCCGCTCCAGCGGCGATCCGGCCCGCAGATAGCGCCGGTAGAAGACCACCGCCGCAGCCACATAGTAGAACGCCATGTAGACCACGCCGATCTGGTCCAGCCGGTGGCTCAACACCCCGGTCGCGGACCAGCGCTCGATCGCCCACACCTGCAGGCCCGCCAGATACGCCCCCGGAAGATACAGCAGCGCGGGCAGCAGACGCCGCGCAAACCCGTTGCGCACCTTCGCCGGCACAATCTCATCGGCCCCAACCGCCTCCGAGAAGCTCACCGCGAGGTGCAGAAACAACGCCGGCTGCACCATATTCGCGATCAGGTTGCCCCAGTAGATCACCTGGTCGAACAATCCCGGCTCGCCCGTCGACCGGAACGCGTACAGCACGAACGACACCAGGCAAAAGACGTAAAAGTGCGTCGACTTCGGCGCAGTCCAGCGCCGCAACAGCACATACAAACCAATAAAGAGATACACCAGCGCAATCAGCCGCGATCCCTGCGCCGTGCTCCGGTCCGCCGGTTCCAGATACACCTGCACCGGGAACCTGGCCGCACTCTCCAGCTTTTGCGCTCCCGGCCCCTGCGTCCCCGGCAGTGGGCGATAGATCGAGTAGCTGGCCGCGTGCTCCCATATCCCATTGCTGTACATCGCCCGAACCTGCGAGGCCACGCGCGGCGTCGGCTCGCCGTTGATCGCCTCCAGAATGTCCCCGGTGCGAATTCCCGCCCTGCCGCCCGGCGAATCCGCCGGGACCCGGTCTGCCCGCAACCCGCCCTGCACCTCAATCCATGTGACCCCGTCCGTGGGGAACTCGACGCCCAGCTCCTGCGACAGGTTGAAGCCCGCCAGAACGCACACCCCCAGCGTCGCAACAGCAAGGGCGACGGCGAGAATTCGCGTCTGGAAGGCGTCTCTCATCATGAACACAGCTAACTACGTACAGCAAACTACGAGCGTTCCCTGCAATCGTTCAACAACGCAGACCGCTTCCCCCCCCGCTCGCACACTTAACCAAATCACATTAAGCACATCGGTCGCCAAACGGGAGATCACAGATTCCAAGAGATGTTGCCCTTGGGCCTGGCAATTCCTACCAATAATCATAAACGCTTCCAATAATTGGGGAAATGCCGCTCCAGATGATTGCCCTTAGTCCCGCAGCCGTTTATGCTCGGAGTGAGAAGAAGCGAACCATGAATCCCGCACCCACGCTTCCCGCCGGCTTCCGCGAGTTCCTCGGCAACACCCCCGCCGTCGAATCGCTGCGCGCGGCCATCGCCGCTGGCCGCCTGCCCCACTCGCTCATCCTCTCCGGCCCCACCGGCGCAGGAAAGTACACCCTCGCCCTCATGCTCGCCATGGCGGTCGAGTGCCAGCGCCAACCCCGCGAACTCT
>Ga0181530_10003061_pt1 | contig 19059 bp, 17 predicted proteins | sample PEATcosm2014_Bin_42_FD_119769 | JGI IMG/M metagenome (GOLD analysis project Ga0181530, IMG submission 119769) | Peatland microbial communities from MTU Mesocosm Facility, Houghton, MI, USA - PEATcosm2014_Bin10_60_metaG | ecosystem: Environmental > Terrestrial > Soil > Wetlands > Peat | place... | reverse complement strand
GAACACGGCAGTTAAGCCTCTCAGCCCCGATGGTACTGCACGCGCAAGTGTGTGGGAGAGTAGGAAGTCGCCCGGTTTAAATCCAAAAGCCTCCGCTAACTACGGAGGCTTTTTCTTTTGGGGCGCGGCGCACGGCTCGCGCCTGCCTCACTCCACCGCCTCCGCGCGCCGCCTTCGTCCTTCGTCTCTCCCTACTCCCCGTCCAGCACGCACACCTCATCGAGATTGCGGTACTTCTCGGCGTAGTCCAGGCCGTATCCCACCACGAACCGGTCCGGAATCTGGAAGCCGGAATAGTGGACGTGAACCGGGCGCAGCCGCCGCTCCGGCTTGTCGAGCAGCGCCGCGATCCGTATCGAGTGCGGCTTGCGCTGATCGAGTACGTGCATCAGGTAATTCAGCGTCACCCCGCTGTCCACGATGTCTTCCACGATGATCACGTTGCTGCCCTCGATCGAGATGTCGAGGTCCTTGGTCAACCGCACCTCGCCGGAACTGGTCTTGCCCTTGCCATAAGTCGAGATTCCCATGAAGTCCACCGACACGTCGCGCGTCATGGCTCGCGCCAGGTCCGTCAGGAAAAAGCACGCTCCTTTCAGGATGCAGATGAAATAGAGGTCGCCCTGCGGATAGTCGGCGGAAATCTGCGCGCCCAACTCGCGAATACGGGCCTGGATCTTCTCGGCGGAGATCAGTACTGGCAGCTTGGGATCGGTCATAGTCTCGGAGCCGGACGGGCCGTTGCTTACGGCCTGCCGGTCCTTACATTATCCCGGAATCCCGCCGCGGCCGCTTGAGCGCAGACTTGCAACCGCTCCTTAGCCGGGTCATGAGTTCTCCGATTTGGGGCGCCCGGCTAATTCCACGGGGGCCGGCCAACTGTGGCCCTGTTGAACCAGCAGACCTTGCGTCGAGTCCGGCCCCCATGTGCCGCTGGCGTAGTTCGGAAAATCGTTGGGCGGGCTCGAGTTCCACACCTCGAGCACCGGCATCAATAGCCGCCACGCCGCCTCCACCTGGTCATCGCGCATGAACAATGTGGCATCGTTGCCGATCACGTCCGCCAGCAGCGTCACATAGGCCTCCGGCGATGGTGTGTCGAAGCTTTCGCGATAGCTGAACTGCATGTCTACAGGCTGCAGAACCATCTTCGGTCCAGGGTGTTTTGCCTGAAAGCGCAGCACGATGCCTTCGTCGGGCTGTATCAAGATGATCAGGCGCGACGGTTTCCAGTCGAGGGTCGCCTCGCTTGGAAACGCCTGGTGCGGAACCGCGCGGAACTGGATGGCGATCTCCGACGCCTGACGCAGGAGGCGTTTGCCGGTACGAAGATAGAATGGCACGTCCTGCCAGCGCCAGTTGTCGACGAACAGCCGCAACGCCGCAAACGTCTCCGTCCGCGATTCGGGCGAGACGCCGTCTTCTGCGCGATACGCGCATACTTTCTTACCGCCGACCCAGCCGTTGTCATACTGCCCGCGAACCGTGGAGCGATGCACCTCGTCATGCGGAATGGGCCGTGCCGCGTGCAGCACGTCCACTTTCTTATTGCGAATCTCGTCGGCATCGAAGGAGACCATCGGTTCCATGGCTACCAGGCAGAGCAGTTGCAACAGATGATTCTGCACCATGTCGCGCAGTGCGCCGGCTTGATCGTAATAACCGCCGCGATGTTCCACGCCCACCTCTTCGGCGACCGTGATGGTCACGTAGTCCACATAACGCCGGTTCCAGATCGGCTCGAAGAGCGGATTGGCAAAACGGAACGCCAGGATGTTCTGCACCGTCTCTTTGCCCAGGTAATGGTCGATGCGGAAGATTTGAGATTCTTGAAAGTCGTTGGCGAGTGTGCGGTTCAGCGTCTGTGCCGAGTCCAGGTCGTACCCGATCGGTTTCTCGATGACGATTCGCGACCGTTCCCGGTCGGCCGCAAGGCCGGCATAGTTCAGGAACGCAGGGATTTCACCGAACAGCGAGGGCGGCGTGGCCATGTAGAAAATGCGCTGGGCTTTGGCGCCCCATTCCTTTTCCAGGCTTGCGCACAGGTGGCCGAGTTCCGCATACGTTGCATTGGCTTTGAAATCGCCCTGCAGATAGCGGATGTGCGGCGAGAACTCCTTCCACTCCTTGACTGCGGACTTCCCGCTGCGGGCGAACTTCCTGACTCCCTCATGCAGACGCTTGCGCAGGGCGTCTTCGCCGAGCGCGACGCGGTCCACCGCAATAATCGCGAAATGGGCCGGAATGCTCTGGCTCTGGGAAAGGTCAAACAGGGCCGGCATCAACTTCCGCCAGGTCAGGTCGCCCGCTCCGCCGAAGATGACGAATATGTTCGGTTCGAGTCGATCATTGGTCTTCATCGCGCTAAACCTCTCGTCCAGTCCGTGTGGAATGTGCCTTTGACGTCGATGCGCTCGTAGCTGTGCGCTCCGAAATAGTCGCGCTGGGCCTGAATCAGGTTCGCCGGCAGCCAGGCACTGCGGTAGCCGTCAAGATAGCCCAAGGCGGTCATGAAGCAGGGTGCGGGTAAACCCAGTTCGATTGCCGCGCAGACCAGGCGGCGCAAATCCTCCTGGGTGGCTATCACCTTTTTCGATAGCTCCGGGGCCAGGAGCAGATTCGGCAGGCCGGGCTGGTTCCGATATGCCATTCGAATGTCCTCCAGCAATGCCGTGCGGATGATGCAGCCGCCCCGCCAGATTCGCGCCACGGCCTCGAGATCCAGGGCGTACGCATACTTGTCCGACGCTGCCGCCAGAACAGCCATGCCTTGCGCGTAAGCGATGATCATCGCGGCATAGAGCGCGTGGCCCAGTCGATCGAGGAAGGCCCTGCGGTCTCCGGCAAATGGCGGGATCGGACGCTTGAAGATCTCGCCGGCCGTATCGCGCTGCTTCTCCAACACGGACATATCCCGCATCGCGACCGCTAGGTCGATCGTGGGGACCGGCACTTGCAGTTCCATCGCGCTTTGCGAGGTCCACATGCCGGTGCCATTCTGTTTGCCCACATCCAGGATTTCGTCGATCAACCGCTGGCCGGTCGTTTCGTCGACCTTGCCGAAGATGCGACTGGTGATCTCGATCAGGTAGCCGTTGAGTTCTCCCTGATTCCACGTGGTGTACACGTCGCGCAGTTCGTCGTCACTCAAACCGAGGCCGCGTTTCATCAGGTCGTAGGTCTCGGCCAGGAGTTGCATCACCGCGTACTCGATGCCGTTGTGAACCATTTTGACGAAATGCCCGGCCGATCCTGGGCCCAGGTAGGTGACGCACGGTTCTCCATTGACTTTGGCAGCTACGGCCTCGAGCACCGGGCGAACCTGCTCGTATGCTTCCTTCGGTCCCCCGGGCATAATGCTCGGGCCGAGGCGCGCGCCTTCCTCGCCGCCGGACACCCCCACTCCCAGGAATTGAATGCCTTTCCCGGTGAGGTTACGGGCACGCAGACTTGTATCTTTGAAGTAGGAGTTGCCGGCGTCGATAATGAGATCGCCCTTTTCGAGGTGTGGTAACAGATCGGCGATCACGGAATCCACGGGCGGCCCGGCGGGCACCAGCAGCATTACTGCGCGGGGCTGGTGGAGCAGACCAGCGAGCTCTTGAATACCTTCCGCGCCGCGGACATCACGATCCGTCGATTCCCGTCGCAGGGCCTCGACTGTGGCCCGATCCTTGTCATAACCTGCCACCGTAAAGCCGTGGCCGGCCATGTTCAGCACGAGATTACGCCCCATCACGCCCAGGCCGACCATGCCGATGGCGTACTGTTGTTGCGGTTGATTATTACTCATAATCGTTCCTTCTGCGCCATTCGCGAACAGATGATGGTGGCGCGCATATTCTTTGACTCTATTCTCTATGCGATGCTGAGGCGTTTGAAGACCGGGACCTTGGCGAAGTCCAAAATGAAAGCAAATGCCGCCGCTGCTACGAGTGCTCCTCCCACCACGAATATGGGCAGAGGAGTCATGGCGATGCCGCCAGTCGCCAGTGTTGACGCGATCAGCAGATCGACCACAGACGACCCGATGAGCCACCGGCTTGGACGAGCGGACCCCATGCGCCGGCGTTCCCGATTGGTATAGGTGGTTGCTTGATTGCCGAACACGATGGCCACGAAGGCCAGCGTTCTTAGCGTGTCGATGCCAAAGCCCAGCCGGAATTCGCCGATGGCCAGGACGGCAGTGCAAAAGACCAGTTCGCAGGTTCCCATGAAGACACCTGCAATCGTCAATTGGCCAATTCGCCAGGCATTGGGCATCGGGGACGGCCGTACGTTGTCCGTGGCCAGGGACATGCCCAGGAGGTCGCCGGCGAGCATGATAATAACCATCAACATTGGAGTCAGGATTGCGTGCCCGGTCATCACCAGGCCCACCGCCAGGAAGAGCACCTGCACGGTCTTTTTGCAAACCGAGTTGAGCGCATAAGTCAGGATGCGCTGGAACGTCACCCGGCCTTCTTTTACCGAAGCGACAATACCGCCGAGTCCCGGCTTGGTCAGCACGATGCCGGCCGCCGACTTGGCGACGTCGGTCGCAGTTGACACCGCGATGCCCATCTGCGCCTGGCGGAGCGCCGGAGCGTCGTTGGCGCCGTCGCCGCACATACCAACAGTGTGGCCGCTCTTCTGGAACGCCTTGACCAGGTCGTATTTCCCCTCGGGAAGGACGCCGGCGAAGACGGCGAAATCCTCGGCGTGCACTCCGTCGGGGATCGGTCCAGGTGGACAGACGGCTCCATTGAGACCTACCGCCCGAGCCACGATCGCTGCCGTCGCCGGAGCATCGCCCGTCACCATTACGGTTCGGACGCCCAACGTGTGCAACTCCGCAATGAGCGCCGCCGAATCTGTTCGAGGCGGATCGCTGAGAGCGATGATCCCGGCGAGTTTCACGGCCTCCGGCGGACCCACCGCGACAGCCAGCACGCGGAAGCCCTGGGCCTCGAGTTCGCCGGCCGTCTTCGATGCATCGGGAGCCGATTGCGTCAGGCCGGCCACTGCGCTAAAGGCCCCCTTGACCGCGCGTACCGAGGCGCCGCCCGGACCGGCGGCAGTCGCCTCCGACATCTTCGTCCCAGGATCGAAGGGCACGAACTTGATCAGATGGGGCAGATCGGAGGCCGTTTGCTTTGCGGCGGCGGCCCGGATAGCCGCATCGACCGGATCTTGCCCGCCGTCCGAACTTGCCAGGGCAGCCAGTCCCAACACGTGCGGTTCGTCGAAGCCGGACATGGCATGGACGGCGGTGACCGTCAGCTCGTTTTGCGTCAGCGTCCCGGTCTTATCTGCGCACAGCACGTCGATACTGGCGGCTTCATCTACGGCGGAGAGGCGCGTTGGAAGGACGCCCAACTTTGCCAGAGCCCGCGCGCCAAGCGCCGCTGCGAGGGTGAAGGTGGCCGGCAGCGCCACCGGGATCGACGCCAGAACCGCAGTGAGCACCAACGGAACGATCTCATCAAGCGGCATCTTAAGAGCGTGGGCATACCCCACCAACACCACGATGAGGACGCCGTTGAAGATGGCGAGATTGCGTACCACGCGCAGAACGGCCTTCTGCTGAGAACTTTCGGCGTGCGCGGTGCGAACCAGCTCGGCGGTGCGTCCAAACTTCGTGCGCGCTCCGGTCGCCGTAACCTCCGCCACCGCTTCACCGCGCCGCACCAGCGCTCCCGCATAGGTTTCGAACCCGGCGCCAGCTTCGATCGGAACGGACTCGCCGGTGAGCATGGACTGGTCGAGCAGCACCGATCCCTCAGTCAGACGCACGTCGGCGGCAACCACGGCGCCGAGCGATAGCTTCACAATATCGCCGGGTACGAGTCCGGCGGCGGGCACGGTCGCCCAAACATTATCGCGGCGGACCGACGCGTTCAGCGCCAGCCGCGACTTCAGGGCGGCAAGAGTCGCCTGGGCGCGCCCTTCCTGGAGGAACCCGAGAGCCGCGTTGAAGGCCAGCAGAACCGCGATGATCGCAGCCTCGACATACCTGCCAAGGGCGATCTCGATCACGATGGCAGCCTCCAGCATCCATGGAACCGGCGCCCAGAGCTTGGTCAGCGCCCTGCGCAGTGGATGTAGAGCCGTGTCGGGCACTGCGTTCGGACCGAACTTTTCGAGCCGCTGGCGGGCTGCCTCGCTCGTCAGGCCTGTCGGGAGCGGCACGTTCTTAGCGGCGGCCATAATTCGAATCTTACTTCCTTAGCGGTTGCCGGGAAGTCCTTTACTTCATTTTCCCGATTTCTTCTTCCACTTCTTTGGCCCCCTCGGCATAGAACTTTTCTTCGTCGGGGGCAAGCTCCCGGAGCAATCTGAGAAACTCTCCAGCGTGTACACGTTCTTCGTCCGCTATATCCTTCAGCACTCCCACGGCGAGCTGGTTGTCGGTTGACTCGGCAAGCTGCATGTACATCTGAACCGCTTCGTACTCCCCGGCCACCATGAAACGAATTGCTCTGATGAGCTCTTCGTGCGCAAGCTTCCTGCCGTTCGCTAAACCTGAAAAGGGCGATCCGAACTGTGGCATGTTTATTCTCCTAAGATGGTTTGTCTACTCCGTTCAGGCTGCCGTCAGCCAAGGTTCTCCGCCGCGAACTCCCAATTAATCAGTTTATCCAGCACTGCGTTGATATAGTCCGCGCGGCGGTTCTGGTAGTCCAGGTAGTAGGCGTGTTCCCATACGTCGATGGTCAATAACGGCTTCATGCCAGTGGTCAGCGGCACATCCGCATTGCCGGTCTTGACCACCTTGAGCTGGTCGCCGTCCAGCACGAGCCACGCCCAGCCGCTTCCGAACTGGGTGGATGCCGCGGCCGCCAACTCCTTCTTGCAGGCATCCAAATTGCCGAAGGAAGCCTCGATTTTTCGCAGCAACACGGCGGGCGGTTCACCACCGCCGTTGGGTTGCAGACTGCGCCAGTAGAACGTGTGGTTCCAATCTTGCGCCGCATTGTTGAAGATCGCGGACTTATCGGCTTTGCCGGCTGTCGCGGTGACGATAGTCGTCAACGGCAGGTCCGCAAACTCCGTCCCCGCTATCAGCTTATTCAGGTTATCGACATATCCCTTGTGATGCCTGCTGTAGTGGAAGCCAATCGTGTGTCCCGAGATTACGGGGCTCAGCGCGTTATCCGCGTAGGGCAGCGGCGGTAGGACATGCGGAGATGCACTTTCAATCTTGTCGTTGGTCGTCATTGTTCCTCCTATGTGGTCAAGCAAAAATCAAGTCTTAAGGAGTGCCAGCAGGTCGGCGTTGAGCTGGTCTTTGTGCGTGTACGGGAGACCGTGGGGCGCGGCCGCGTAAATCTTGAGGGTCGCGTTCGCGACCAGCTTCGATGAGCGGAGAGCCGCGGCGCCGATCGGCACAATCTGGTCGTCGTCGCCATGAAGGATCAGCGTCGGCACGTCGAACTTCTTGAGGTCTTCGGTGAAATCCGTTTCGGAGAACGCCTTGATGCAGTCGAAGGTATTCTTGTGACCGGCCTGCATCCCCTGAAGCCAGAACGAGTCGATCATGCCCTGCGAGACCTTGGCGCCGGGCCTGTTGGCCCCGAAGAACGGGCCGCTGGCGAGATCCCTGTAGAACTGCGAGCGGTCGGCGAGGCAGCCGTGGCGGATGCCGTCGAACACGTCAATCGGCAAGCCACCGGGATTGGCCGCGGTTTTCAGCATCAGCGGCGGGACGGCGGATATCAGTGCGGCCTTGGCCACCCGTTTCGTGCCGTGGCGGCCGATATAGCGTGCAACCTCGCCGCCGCCCGCGGAGAAGCCGATCAGAACGGCGCCCTTCAGGTTGAGCGTTTCGATAAGCTCCGAGAGGTCGTCGGCATAGGTGTCCATCTCGTTGCCATTCCAGGGCTGGCTCGACCGGCCATGGCCGCGACGGTCATGGGCAATCGAGCGATAGCCGTTGGAGGCCAGGAACATCATCTGAGCCTCCCAGCTATCGGCACTGAGGGGCCAGCCGTGGCTGAACACCACAGGCTGTCCTGTGCCCCAGTCCTTGTAATATATCTGCGTTCCGTCTTTCGTCGTAATCGTGCTCATTGTTATCCTCCTCTTTTATCGGCGGCGCGTTACACCTTGGCTTCCGGCGGGTCGGCGACTCCTTTCGCCGGCACGAAATCCGGCAGGTCAAGGCGCGCCACGCCGATCCGGCTGTCGGCCATCCCGTAATAGACGTCGAAGCGGTCCGGTAAGCCAAGATCGTCGCGCCGGTCGATGCCAGTGGGGAACACGACGTTGGCGACGGCCCCGCGGAGCTCTTGCGGCAGCAGCGGCGTCAACACCGGCTCGACCGAACGATAGCGAATCAAGCGCGGATGCTCCTTGGAGAGCATCATCACCCCGGCCGAGTAGCACAGTTCGTGTTCTCCGTTTCGCGGCTCGCCCACTTCGCTGACACCGTGATAGACGATCAGCCAGCAGCCGTGGCGGGTTAGGATGGGCGGAGTGCCGCCGCCGATTTTGAGCCGCTCCCAGGGCGACACGGGAGTCGCGAGCCTGTGATGACAGGCGAACCGGCCGAGGTGATATGGTTCACGGCCACCGAGCACCATGGGGCAGTAGGAAATCCAGATGCTTTCGCGGTCGAGATCCACCTCGCGTGTCGCAGGATGACACGCGGTTTCTTCCGGACGAGTGCCGGGAAAAAGGGGCCGGTGCAGCATCGCCAGTTCCGGTTGCCCGAATGGATTCGGAATGGCAACAGGAAAGACGCTGGCATCTTTGTCATCCACATCGCCGATTTCGGTGCCGTGATAGCGGCCAAAAGTCGCCAGCCCCAGACGTTGCCAGTGGAAGAGGTCTTCCGATATTGCCAGTGCAATCCGTGGGCCGTGGGGAGAGAATGCGGTGTAAGTCATCAGGTAGCGTTGGAGCGGTTCCACAAACGTGACGCGAGGATCCTCGCAGCCACCACCGCCATCGGGCCGCCGCTCATAATCGGCCTCCGGCTCCAGCGCGATACCGAGCCGCTCGACCCCTGCCGGATCGCCGGCTTCATTGAACCGCACCCGCGCAATGCCGATGCGCGAGTAATTCCCCTTCGCAACCAGCCGCGGGAAAAGGTAGAGCTGACCATCGGGGCCGCGCGCAGCGGCCGGATTCAGGACGCCTTCGACCTCCTGGGGATTGCCCGGTTCCGGCTCCAGCATGAATCCCAAACGCTGCAACCTAAATCCAGCCATCAGATTTCCCTCACAGATCCAACACCTCCTGGCCGCGATCCGATAAACAATAGACGATTGCTTCGATAACCCGCTTAGTCTCGTGGGGACCTTGCACCGGAATAGAGACAACACCCGCTTGTTCCGCCGGAAAGTCGTTCCCGCCCGCGAACAGGGCATCGCCAATGAAAATCATTTCCTTCAATGAAATGCCAAGAACGTCTCTTAGTTTTCTGATTCCGTAGGCTTTGTCTATACCCGGTTTGGTGACATCAATGGATGTCGCGCCGCCCATGCGGACGGAAAACTCGGGGATCAACGCGTCGAGAATCGCTTTAATCTCCTTCCGCTTGGCATAATCGGAATCCCATTTCTTCTTTTCTTCTAAGGGCGCCTGCTGACCTAGTGCTGAGAATGTGATCTGGCTTCCCCGGTCTTCAATGACTTCGCCCCAGACCTTTTTGGCTTGGAAGCCCGCTTGTCTGACCGCCGTCTCTAGAGAACTGACGATCTTCTCTTTTTCATCCGCGGTGAAATCTTCTGAATAGAGTTTTGTCCAGCTCCCTCGGTAGCGGAAGAACTTTGTTCCACATGTAGGAAGCAGGGATAGATTCACCAGGCTTTCGTTATCGGGCAGATAGGAGAGCACCTGTTTTTGAAACTGCGGCCAATCTCCTCCGGAAATCACGGCTACTTTGACGATGCCGAGAAGGTCACGCAGCAGTCGCGATATTTCGGCATCCAGAGGTGACTTACTTTCGGCCAGAGTGCCGTCCAGATCAAACACGATCAACTTCTTCATTCCGGTATCTCGATTTGCAACACGCTCACCGTGCTGCACGGCCGAAAAGTGCAGGTTCCAAGCGCCGCCGGCAGCAGAAACACGTCGCCTTTTCCGATGGCATAAATGGCGCCGCCATGCTCGACCTGCCCCACGCCTTCGATGCACACCAGCACGCCCGGCACACCCGGCGTGCCAACCACAAACGGCGTGTCTCCGTGGAGGCGCCACAACCAGAAGTGTTCACAGTGAAAAAGCCGCTCGCGTTTCACAGGCGTCGTCGCCTCCACCACGGGCGCCACCAGGCCGCCGGCACACTCCCCAAAATCAACACAGGCAAGCGCCTGATCGACCTGGAGTGCCCGCGGCTGGCCTGTCTTCGCGTCGACATGATCCCAGTCATACAAACGGAACGTCACGTCGCTATTCTGCTGAACCTCGAACACCACGATGTCGCCGCCCAGAGCGTGAACCGTCCCAGCCGGCAGGAAGACAGCGTCCCCAGGCTTCGGAGTGAAGCATGCGAGGCGGTCCGCTACCCCTCCGTTCGTGAGCGCCTGCCGCAGACCGGCTTCAGTGGTCCCTGGCTTCAGGCCCGCATAGATGCGACTCTCTGGCCCGGCCTCCAGCACGACCCACGCTTCGGTCTTCCCGGTCTCACCCGCTGGCAGCAGGTCCGTGTGCGTATCCGCGGGATGAACCTGGACGGAGAGCATCTCACGTGCGTCAAGGAACTTCAGGAGCAGTGGGAATCGACGGAATCGCCCGGCCAGCTTTCCCATCACCTGTTCTGGGAACTGCGCCAGCATTTGAGTGATGGTCAGCCCTTTAAGCGGCCCATCGGCAACACGGCTCGGCTGGTCAACGCGGTCGCTGAGCACCCACGCTTCGCCGATAGGGCCGTCGCCCGGCAGCCGTGCGGTGAGCAGGCCGGACAAACGCCGGCCGCCCCAGAGCCGATACTGATAGATCGGATCGAATCGCAGTGGATACAAAAGTATTTGACTCATTGGGCTCCGTTACAACCCAGACACGCCAATCATGATGCGAGTCGCGGGACCCCTGCCGATGCCGTTTCCATCGCAGCATTGTATTCGCCACGGCGCGCAGCCTTGTTGCAGCTTGCCCGATGATACAGAGCTCGCTGTGCCGCAAACACGTGGGCCTCTTGGCCTCGCCAAATCTCCAAAGCTGGTTGCTGGATGGCGCGGGCAAACGAAAACGCCAGCGCCCAAGGCAGTCGGGACTTATATCTGACGTTCATGGCGTTCAAACGGGCCGAAGCCAGTTCAGCCGATTGGCCACCCGACAAGAACGCAATCCCCGGTACGGCAGCCGGGACGGATCGCAAGAGACACCTCAGCGTGGCGTCGGCAACTTCGTCCACCGTCTCCTGCTTAGAGCAGGTCAATCCCGGAACCACCATGTTGGGCTTCAGGATCGTACCCTCCAGTGTCACCCCCTGTATGTAAAGCTGGTTGAAAACCGTTCGCAGGACCTCCTCGGTTACTTCGCCGCAACGCTCGAGGGTATGTTCGCCATCCATGAGCACTTCCGGCTCGACGATGGGAACCAGTCCGGCTTCCTGGCACAACGCGGCATAGCGTGCCAACGCCTGCGCGTTGGCCTCGATGGAAGCCCGGCTGGGTATGCCATCGCCTACGGCAATCACCGCGCGCCACTTGGCAAATCGCGCGCCCATTCGAGAATATTCAGCCAGGCGGTCGCGCAATCCGTCCAGACCTTCGGTGATCTTCTCTCCGGGATGACCCGCCAGGTCCTTTGCACCGAGGTCAACCTTAATGCCGGGAATGATTCCCGCATCGGTGACGGCCTTGACAAAGGGAGTGCCGTCCTGCTTCTGCTGACGGATCGTCTCGTCATAGAGGATCGCACCACTAATGGACTCCCCGAGACCGGGCGTGGTCACAATCATCTCCCGATAAGCGCGCCGCACCTGCTCGGTCTGGGGAATCCCCAACTTAGCGAACCGTTTGTTACAGGTTGGATAACTTTCATCCATCGCCAGCAGGCCTTTATCGCCGGCGACTAACGCTTTTGCAGTGTCTATAAGCTCTTGCGTATTCATTTGGAGTTGCCCCATTTCCAGTTACGAATCTCCGGCAGGTCCTGGCCGTTCTTGTCGATGTATTGCTTGTGCTCGATCAGCTTATCCTTGAGCTGCTGCTTCAGATAGATGCCCTCGTCGCCGGTCTGCGGCAAACGGTCGATGGTGTCCATCACGAGGTGAAAGCGGTCCAACTCGTTGAGGACCGTCATGTCGAAGGGTGTTGTGATGGTGCCCTCCTCCTTGTAGCCGCGGACGTGGATGTTGTCGTGGTTCGTGCGCCGGTAGGTCAGCCGGTGGATCAACCACGGGTAGGCATGGAAGGCGAAGATCACCGGTTTGTCTTTGGTGAAGAGCTCGTCAAAATCGATGTCGCTCAACCCATGCGGATGCTCGGCTGGCGGCTCCAGCTTCATCAGGTCGACGACGTTGACCACCCGAATCTTCAGGGCGGGCAGATGCTCTCGCAAGATGGAGACGGCGGCGAGAGTCTCCAGCGTGGGCACGTCGCCACAGCAGGCCATGACCACGTCCGCCGCAACGCCCTGGTCGTTGCTGGCCCACTGCCAGATGCCGATGCCTTCGGTGCAATGCTTGACGGCGGCGTCCATCGTCAGCCATTGTGGCGCCGGGTGCTTGCCCGCGATGACGACGTTGACGTAATGGCGGCTGCGCAGGCAATGGTCCATGACCGACAACAGGCAGTTAGCATCGGGTGGAAGGTAAACGCGCACGATTTCAGCCTTCTTATTGACGACATGGTCGATGAAGCCGGGATCCTGGTGAGTGAAGCCGTTGTGATCCTGCCGCCAGACATGCGAGGCCAGCAGATAGTTTAATGAGGCGATCTTCCGCCGCCACGGCAGCCCCGATGTGACCTTCAGCCACTTGGCATGCTGATTGAACATCGAATCGACGATATGGATGAACGCCTCGTAGCAGTTGAAGAGTCCGTGGCGTCCGGTGAGAAGGTAGCCTTCGAGCCAGCCCTCGCATTGGTGCTCGCTCAGCATTTCCATGACGCGCCCAGCGGGGGCGAGAAACTCGTCGTTCGCCACGGTCGCGGCGTCCCATTGGCGCTCAGTCACTTCGAAAAGGGCTTCCAGACCATTGGAGAGCGTCTCGTCAGGGCCAAAGACCCGGAAATTCCGCTGCTCACTGTTTAGCTTCGCCACGTCGCGCAGGAAGCGCCCGAGCACATGCGCGTCGCCGATGCCGCTCACCCCCGGCGAAGGCACAGCCTCCGCGTAGTCGCGGAAATCCGGCATCCGCAGGTCACGCAGCAGAATTCCGCCGTTGGCGTGAGGATTGGCGCCCATGCGCCGCTCACCTTTGGGCGCCAGTTCGGCCAGTTCCGGTTTCAAACGCCCTTGTTCGTCGAAGAGTTCCTCCGGCCGGTAGCTCCTCAACCAGTCTTCCAACAGCTTGAGGTGTTCGGGGTGGGTAGCAGGGTCGGAGAGCGGAACCTGGTGCGCGCGGAATGTGCCCTCGACCTGCAGCCCGTCGACGACCTTGGGCCCGGTCCAGCCCTTCGGTGAATTGAGAACGATCATCGGCCAGCGGGGACGGGCGATGTTTCCATTGACGCGCGCGTCCTGCTGGATCCGTTTGATCTGCTCGATCGCCGTGTCGAGCGTCGCGGCCATCGATTCATGCATCAAGGCGGGCTCGTGACCCTCGACGAAATAAGGCGTCCACCCGTAGCCGCGGAGCAACTGTTCCAATTCCTCGCGAGTGATGCGAGCCAGGACGGTCGGGTTGGAGATCTTGTAGCCGTTGAGGTGCAGGATCGGCAGCACCGCACCATCGGTGGCCGGATCCAGAAACTTATTGGAATGCCACGCCGTGGCCAGCGGTCCGGTCTCCGCCTCGCCATCGCCGACAACGCAGGCGACCACCAGATCGGGATTGTCGAAGACCGCTCCGAAAGAGTGGCTGAGCGAGTAACCTAGTTCGCCACCTTCATGGATCGAACCCGGACACTCCGGCGATGCGTGGCTGGGAATACCTCCAGGGAACGAGAACTGAAGAAAGAGCTTCTGAAGTCCGGCTTCGTCCTGACTGATGTTCGGATAGATCTCGCTGTACGTACCCTCGAGGTACGTGTTGCCCACGACGGCCGGGCCGCCGTGTCCGGGGCCGGAGACGTAGATCATATCGAGGTCATATTTCTTGATGACCCGGTTCAAGTGCGCGTAAATGAAGTTCTGCCCGGGGGTTGTCCCCCAGTGTCCGAGCAGCATGTGCTTCACATCCGCCAGAGTCAACGGCTCCTTCAGCAGCGGGTTGTCGTAAAGATAAATCTGGCCGACCGACAGATAGTTGGCGGCGCGCCAGTAAGCATCCATCTTCTGGAGCAGTTCCGGCGTGAGTGTGTTGTTTTCCATGGTCAACTATTTCCGCTTCCCGCGCCGGTTTCGAGCATGTTGAACACCGATCGCGCAATCATTGGGTCTTCGTCCGTTCGAATCTGGAACGCCGCGAACTTGATGCCCGATGAGCCGCCATTGATCGTGAGGATGCATGGGTCAGTGGGTTTCATGCAGGGCTCCGTCGTGCGCCAATCCGAACGACGCCAGTTTTGCGCAGGTGGACTCGTAATCCGTGTGAAGTATGCTTCGAATCCGCAAACCTTCCGCGATCTGGACGAACATCGGCGTGTTTTCGATATAGACTGCCTGCCGGGCCGGTGTTTGGGTGATGTCCAGCGCAAGCCGAAAGATGTCCGCGTCGGGCTTGCGGAGGTGGACGAAGCAGGACGAGATAAAAGAATCCACGAACTCGTCCAGCTTGAACTTGCGAATCCGGTAAGCATTCACTTGGCGCGCCTCGTTGCTGACCACGGCGATCTTCAGCCTGTACCGGGCCTTGAGCTGGACGATCAGTTCGATCATCTTGGGGTAAGGTTTCGATTGCGCGCACATAACGCGCCGAAACTGAGCCCGGGTGAACGGTCGTTTTTGGTAGAAGACCACCCTGCCTAGATATTCTTCGAAAGTAAGCTTCCCCTCCTCGTGGGTCTCGAAGGTAAGGGCATGCCGCTCTTCCATCTCGGCCCACTCCAGGTTGAAGTGTTTGGCTACCCGTCTGCGCGCAATATGATCCCACCCGTTGTTGAGCAGGACACCGCCGATATCCAGGAACAACGTCGTAATTGGCATGCCTAGGTCCCGGGTGCCGGTGCAGCGACATCGATCGATTTCGGCGTCCCCACTGTAGGCGAATCAAGCGGTTTGCAGCCCATGGCGAGACTATCTGCCGCTGACTAAGGCGAGTTGCTCGTGTCCCGCGGCGTGTAGTGCAACCTCCATGGGGTGTGTCGTATGCAGGATGTCCCTGGCCTTGTCCACCTCGTCCTTTGTGCCATGGGCCAAAAGGAGAAACTTGTCAGACTTGAGCGCCGCCTCGTACCTGACGACACTGTCCTTGGGTATGCCAATGCTGTAAAGTCCCGCGCCGAGCGCACTCAATCCGCCCACCACCGCGGCGCCTTCCAGTGCGCCGATGATCCAGGCGACCAGCGGGCCGGCTACCAATATCGGCCCGATGCCCGGAATGACGAAGAAAGCGGCTCCGAATAAGATCCCCCAGAGACCGCCCCAGAAGGCGCCCAGCTTGCCCCAGTACTTCATGCGGTCGCCGGTGTTATAGTATCCGACGACGTGCTCGTCGGTATGATAATCCTTGCCGACGATGGACATCTTCGTCATGTCAAACCCAGACCTCTGCAGTTCTTTGACGGCTTCCTCTGCCTGCGTGTGGGTTTCGTAAATGGCTACAACCGAGTTCGTCTCAGACATAACTTACCTTCCTTTCTTTCAGATCGCTTTCGTTGCATTTCCGTGTGAGATCGGCGGCACTGGTGTCAGCCCAGAAGAAATCCGGATGCCGAGTTCCGCCGTAACCGTTCCCGTGTACTCCAGCGCCACAGATTATCGTCGCCTGCAAATGGCCAAACCCTTCAGCGATGCGCCGTTGCTGCATTTGGAAGCGGCCCGTGGAGCTGGATGCAGTTGGAAGCGCAACGGCGAATCTCCAGGCCATTCTCATGCATTTCATTCACCATTCGAAGACGGTAGAGCGAGGAAATCCAGAACGCCATGCCAAGAAAGCGGCAAAGGGCGGTTCGGGACGACACCAGGATTGACATGACGGGGAAGGCCGCCGGGTGTAAACGGCTTTTGTGGGAATGCGGTATCTTTTTGGACGCTCTTTGAGGACCTGCCTGGCAGCGGCATTCGCAGATTACGGATCGGCAGATTTCGCATTTCAAGTGCAGCCTTTGCATCTCGGCGCCGGTGGGGGCGCAGCTCGGCCGAGGTGGCCGAGGTACATCCAGAGGGATGTCTCCGATCCGGAAGATTGGTCCGCCTCGTGCATGGGAAAAGCGGGTTGGCTAGCTAGGCGACTTTGAAGGCATCGCAGCGCTGGCTTATGCGCTATGGCAAGGCAGAGGCTGCCCGGAGGGATCTTCGGAAGAAGACTGGTTCTATGCCGCGCAGGAATTGCGGGCCCGCCCAGGGGGCCTTCAGAAGTGAACACACCTCGAAAGGATCGGAATCGATGAAGCGCTCATATCTATCGTCTTTCCCAATGCGGACCGTTATCTGTGCCGCCCTGCTGCTTGCACCGGGGGGCGCATTGCTGGCTGCCCAACAGCCTCCGCAACTCCCGCCTCCGGGTCAGGCATTGTCGCCCAATCAACTCGACGATTTGGTAGCGCCGATCGCACTCTACCCGGATCCGCTGGTCAGCCAGATCCTGGTGGCATCCACCTATCCGCTCGAACTCGTCCAGGCCTCGCAATGGCTTCAACGAAACCCGGGCTTCACGGGCGCTGCCCTGACCCAGGCGGCGCAACAGCAAAACTGGGACCCGAGCATACAGGCCTTAGTGGTCTTTCCGGACCTCGTCAAACGGTTGAACCAGGACATCACGTGGACGACAAATCTTGGCAACGCGTTTCTGAGTCAGCAAGGCGATGTAATGGACGCCGTCCAGCGAATGCGGTTGAAGGCGCAGCAGGCAGGGAAACTGTCCTCGACGAGCCAGCAAACCGTGAGCGCCACGAACGACTCCGGGCAACCCGAAATCGCGATCCAGCCCGCCGATCCGCAAATGATGTACCTGCCATACTACGATCCCGCTTTCATCTGGGGGCCTCCTCTGTACTATCCATACGCAAGTTGGTATTACCCCGGCGCTTACTTCGGCTTTGGAGCCGGCATCCCGATGGGCCTGTATTTTGGCGGCGGATGGGGTGGATGGGGCGGATGGGGTTGGGGGTTCGGCTGGGGCGGCCACAGCATCTTTGTCAATAACAGCTTCATTCATCGGTACAATTTCAACTCGAGAGGCAGCGCCAGCCTGAGTGGAAGAAGCGCATGGGCCCACGATGCCTCGCATCGCGGCGGCGTGCCGTATTCAAACGCTGCCCTGGCCAACCGTTATCGCGGCAACGTCCGCCAGAATTTGCAAACTCGCGGATCGGCCGGACAGACGCAAGCCCGAGGCGCCGCCCAGTCCGGAGGCGAGCGGATGGGCAATCGGCAGATTTCGTCGAGTAAACCCGCCAAGAACCGCAGCGCTTTCGGCGGCGTTCGGGAGGGCAAAGCGGCGCGGACGCAAAGCGACCATGGGTATTCGCGTCTCGGAGCAGCCCGGAGCGGTGGCGGCGGCTCCTCGCGCGGGGGTGGTGGCGGCGGCATGCGTGGTGGCGGTGGTGGTGGACATCGATAGGAGCGAATCATGCGGAAAACCAATTTGATTGACTCGAAAGATAGCCCACGGCGGTTCACGCGGCTTGTGGCCGTCGGTCTGGTGGTTGGGGCAACGCTACTGCAAGCTGCGCCAAAGGACGTCCAGCGGACATTTGCGACCCCGCAGGAGGCCATTCAGGCGACGATTGATGCAGCGGAGCACAATGACACGGCGGCCCTCCTCCAGCTTTTCGGACCTGAGGGCAAGGACATTGTCGAATCCGGCGATCCGGCGGAAGACAAGGAACTCCGGACCGAGTTTGCGCGGTCCGCGCACGAAAAGCTCCAGATTGAGGCAGACCCCTTCAGACCTGCCAGAGTGGAATTTACGGTAGGGGAACAGGAGTGGCCGTTTCCGGTTCCAGTCGTTCTCAGGGATGGAAAATGGCAACTCGATTCGGCCAGCGGGCGTCTCGAGATTCTCGCACGCAGGATTGGCAGGAACGAATTGAATGCAATGGAGGTTTGCCGGGGCTACGCAGAAGCGCAAATGGAATACGCCGCAGCGGAGCACGACGGAGACCGCGTCCTGAAATATGCGCAGAAAATCGCAGCCACACCTGGCAAGCAGGATGGACTGTACTTGGGTGGTGTTTCCGATAGTCTCGTTTCGCAACCTTTCGCCGCGGCCGCCGACGCGAATCCGGCCACAGTGAGTAAGAAGGCGGAGCCCTACCACGGATACTACTACCGGGTGCTGAAATCTCAGGGGCCGGACGCTGCCGGAGGCGCTTTCGACTATGTAGTGAACGGTAAGATGATTGGCGGCTTCGCTCTAATCGCTTGGCCCGCAGAATATGGCGTGTCCGGAGTCGGGACTTTTATCATCAATCACGATGGAGTGGTTTACGAAAAAGATCTGGGGGCCGGAACGGCCGTGCAAGCCCGACAGATGACGCATTTTAACCCCGACAAATCCTGGCAACAGGTGGTCCTGGAGTAGAAACGCGCGTGATCGAGCGGCGACGGAGGCGCTCCCGGAAATCCGGATGGTTTCACCATCTGCAAGCCATACCTATATGTCACTGGAAATCACCATGGGAGAACGCGAGGGAATCGGCATTCTGGAGCTGCATGGACATCTCACGTTCGGTCAGGAGGATCTGGAATTTCGAAGTGAGGTGGACCGGCTATACATCCGCGCATAACTAAAGAGACATTCGTGGCATAATGGTATCGGAGGTCTCTATGGTGCCACGCTTGTTGCGGCTGCATCCAAGCACGTGTCAGCGGCTGGCGCGCCTGGGCAAGGAAGCGGAAAGAGACGGGGCCTATCGT
>Ga0181530_10003059_pt1 | contig 19062 bp, 22 predicted proteins | sample PEATcosm2014_Bin_42_FD_119769 | JGI IMG/M metagenome (GOLD analysis project Ga0181530, IMG submission 119769) | Peatland microbial communities from MTU Mesocosm Facility, Houghton, MI, USA - PEATcosm2014_Bin10_60_metaG | ecosystem: Environmental > Terrestrial > Soil > Wetlands > Peat | place... | reverse complement strand
TTTGTGTACGTCGAGTCCCACATAGGTGACGCTCTCCATCGGTCGCCTCCGAGGGCAGGACACGGGGCGACCGCCCTTTCCCCTTCGCCTCATCGGGCGGGACGTATGATGTCCTCACGAGCGAAGCGAGTGGGAGGGACCCGCGCAAAGGCCTCGGCTCGTTATGGGAAAGCCGCTCGCGAGACCTTTGGCGTGACCACCAGGATCCTCACACCTGTCACGGCCAGAACGATCCCGACCGCCAGGATCGCGAAGAACGCTCCCACGTTCAACGCAGACGCGTCGGGAAGGCATCCCGGGTCCGCGACGCACGCGTTGAAGACCGCGAGGGCTTCCACGCCCGCCGCTATGAAGATCAGACCGACCGCGAGAGTGACCTCTCCCGCGCCACGGAACGCGAAAGCTGTTCGAACGTTCACCGCCATGATCCCTCACGCGGGGGCGGTTGCCGCATCCGAAATGAGCAACGCGCTCGCCGCGGCCCGTTCGAACCCCCGGGACCGCTCCGGGCTCACGCGCGGGCCCACCTCGTGCGTCAACACCGCCGTCGCGACCTGGTAGGCCGTCCAGCGCGTGAGCAGCGCGTTGTGCGAAGCCTGTGCCTCCGCCCGCGCGCCGATCGTGCTCGCATACACTCGGGGCAGCCCCGCCGCGGCGAGCGAGGGGGTCACGTCCTCCGCGAGGACCTCCTCGCCCATCGCGTCCGCGTAGATCTGCAGCGCGTCCCGGAAGCGCCCCAGGATCGTGTGAATGGCCTTCTGGAGCATCGCCATCAGGTCCGTCTCCGAGGAGAGGTGGACCTCACGGAGCTCCACGAGGGAGTGCATTCCCGCGTAGAGCTGGTTCGCGCAGGCGATCCGCACCCCTGTTCCCTCGGCCCGGACCGCCCAACTCCCGTCCAGGCTGTTCATCACCCGGATGCCGGGATAGACGGACTCCCCCGGGGCGAGCTCGTACCGGGTCCCGACCACGAGTCGGATTTCCATCCGACGTCCTCCTGCGAAGAGGCGGATCTGTTCGCGGGGGAAGGCGGGGGCGTTCGCGTCCAGGACGGGACGTTCCAGGGCCTCCCCGACGGCGTGGACGGCTTCCGCGACCTCGCGGTGCTGCACGAGCTGGTAGCGGTCGCTCACGATCGACACCACCTGGGAGGTGTCCTTCCGACGGACGCCACGGTAGGCCTCGAGGGGCTCCCCTTGAGGTCCATGAACGGGGACCAGGTCGTAGAGGGGAACCTGGTCGGGAGTGACCACGGTCTCGAACGGTCGGCGCAGGTTCTGGCTTTCGGTCGGGTTCGAGGCGATCATCGTTGTCCTCGGTCACGAGGGACAACGAGGGAGCCTCGCCGGACGACAAGGTCCCTGGAGATGCGAACGCGCTGCTCCCCCGGTCAGCAATCTGCGGCACCCGCCTCAGGGTTCAGGGCGTGCTCCGCGTCCTCTAGAGAAACAACGGGAACTCCGGCCCGGAGCTGCCCCTCCGTGACCCCAATACACGCGTAGAACTACGCCGCCGTGCGCCCGTCGCGCGCGAGCGTCTCGGCACGCGCACGAGGGGGGGGACCCGCGGGAATTCAAGGTCGTCTGCGACGACACTTGCTGAGGAAGGTTGCGATTCTACCGGTTGGATCTGCGCCAGCATGCTATTCTCCCTGCGAAGTTATTCCCGTGAGATGACCCGGGCTCTCCCTCTACAACTTCGGTTTAAACGGCATATCTTCCTTAGTATGCCAACAGAACTGACACGCCGCCAGCGCAAGGTCGTTGATTCACTGTATAAAGAACTGAATCGAAGACGCTTGTTTGCTAGAACGGTTGGAGTGACGGACTTCGGAGGAAAGTCCCCTCTCACGCAGGTGAAACGTAGCATGGAGAAATGTCACGGTGCTTTGATCCTCGGACTGGTTCAGGGCAGGAGTCGTATCGGATCGAATAAGACTGAGACCAAGAAAGGAATCCCGCTCCCTGATTCTCCATCCCCCACCCCTTGGAATCAATTGGAGGCGGGCATTGCCTACGCCATGGGCCTCCCTATGATGATCGTGAAGGAGCCTGGGATAAGTGGCGGCGTCTTCGATATTGGGGCAGCCGGTGACCAGTTCGTTCATGCGTTGGAAGTAACGAATTCACGCACGTGGAGGTCTGATGAACTGAAGTCCAGCCTCGATGAGTGGAGAGATGAAGTGGTCCAACACGCCCGGGCTACTAGGCCCAAGTCGAAGTCTACCCACGCCAGAAAAGCTGACGGGCGTGGTCGTAAGAGCGCGAACTCGAGAAGGATGTAAGTCCATTCTACAGCGAGCGGGGATCAACACCCTTCCACCACCCCGTCTACGCCCTGATAAGTACCGGACAGGTGGGATGCGACTCCCCTTCGAAACTCCACCTCCGTGATCCCGAACCACGCATAGAACCGAGCCGCCTTTGCCCAGTGTCGCCTGAGTTCATCCTCCGCGCCGGGCGTGGCCGAGGTCGCCGCCCGTGCCGCCTTGACGCGCCCGCGCAGGTCGCGCAGCCTCCGCTCCGCGGCCCGCTCGTCCGCCTCCCGGGAGTCGTCCGGGAGGCCGCTCGTGATCTCCAGGAGGCTGAACTGACGCGTGGGGGTCGCGATTAGTTCATCCTCCGCGTCCTCGTCTTCGTCCGGGCCGCCGAACGCGACCCGCGACTCGAACCGCGTCCGCGAGTAGTCGCCGAAGCGGGGGCTCGGGAACCGGCGGACTGGACGAACAGCCGGCGGGCTCGCGTCAATTCCGCGGATAGCGGGCAGGTTGGGGAACGGGTTCGCGGCCTCATGGCTCTCGGGCGCGCTGGCGGCGCTGATTGCGGTCATCGGCGCGAAGCGAGCGCGCAGGTCGCCCGAGGGCCGATTCGAGGCCCGAGGGCGACCGGGCCCCCATCATGGTCGCCGAGCGAAGCGAGGGGACGGCGGCCGAAGGCCGCCGCGACCTTGATGTGGGGAGCGCGCGACCGATGGAGGACCGCAATCAGCGCGCGAGTCGAGGACGACAACGAGGAGCGAGAATCTGGGTCCTCGACAACTCAACCACCAACCGCTCCACTCAGATTGAGACGTCTTGCCAGCAACTTCCTCACTATCTGCGCCTGCTCGGTGACTTTTCCGTACGATTCACGTAGTGACTCCGCGACAAGGCGTCCGGTGGCCGCCTCCAGGCTTCCCGTGATGGATTCGAACAACTTCTGCAAGGCGGACGGGTCGGCCTTCCTGAGCGATTGGGTCATCTGCTTTGCCCAGTAGAACGGGGATGGACCCACCGTTTCCAATTCGCTCCACGCTCTATCCGGATTCCCAGGATTTGTTAACACGTACGGGGCCACTCCAACGACAATCCACTGGACCTGAAGTGTCGCGCCCGAATCGATACCGATCCCTCTCGCGGTAATCGCGGTTCCATCAGCAGATAGGTACTTTGAGAGAGAGGAACGAACCGATTCTGCGAAGCTCGGCCACCCCTTCTCTCCCATGAATTCGAAGTAATGCGAGTATGCCTGACCATAGGCCTCTAGGCGGGCTGACATTTCGCGGAGCGGGAGCCGATATTTCGCTGGAATTCTTAGCCAGTGGTAAGAGTCGAGTTTCGACCATTCAGGATCCGCCAAACTCCCCCAAGGGCATTCCCTCGGAAGGCCCATGACATAACTGAACGCTGGAGCGAGGTACTCCTCGTTCAAGCGTCGACGGCTATCGAGCCTTTGTTGAATCAACAGAGTTGCGAGACCCACCACTCCAGCAACGGTAGCGCCAACGAGGGTGGCTAGAAAATCGTCGATCACGCGGATTACTCTGGCGAGCCGTTCGCGCGAGTTAGTTTCCTCGCGACCAAGTTAACCAGGGCTACGGAAGTCGAATAGACATAGTAAGCGTCCTCCTTCTTCGCAACGAGGGCCGGGTTAAGTTGAGCGGATCCACGGGCGGTCTTCTTGAGGAACTTAGATGCGAAGTCGAACGCGCTCTTCATCGACTTCAACATGTCGTCAGCGGCTTCGTCGCTCAAGCCATCCTCAAGGAGAATTGGCTTCAGCTCGTCGGGTGATCGAAGGAGCTCCAGCACTGCACGGCTGTGTTCGACGCACTCGGACCAATGTCCCGCATTGATGTCCCCCTGCATCTGCACGATCGCCTCGGAAGCAGCGGAGATTCGCCTTTGAGTTGGAGACTGTCCTTGGCCCCCGCTCGTCACTTCTGGAAGCTCGACGACGAGGTACCGACCAACTCCGAAAGCAGGTGCGAACTCCGAGCTCCACTGACTGGCGTATATGGTGACTGTTGCCGTCGCAACTTCCGACCGAATTTCCCCGAGGCCGGGTCCCCACATCGTGGGCTCCGCGAGAACAGCATCGCCTGACGGCCTCTGCCCCGCTTGGTCGCCCGAGGCGAGGCGGAACGAAGGGGCCAGATACTGAACGGCCATCTGAAGGATGAGCTGGATATCCTTCTTCGGATTCTGTTCTCTCTCTTCGATAATCGCTTCGATGGCCTTCGGGGAAAGCCGGCAATCCAAGATGAACGGTCGGTCTTGCAAGGGTTCGTTCTGCATGCTCCGAGGGAGGATTCCCTGTTTCGACATATTCTCCGGCGTGGCCAGCTCGACGAGGTCCCCCAGAATCCTGCCGTGGCTCGTTCTGACTTGCCCGGTTAATCGAACAGGGACCTGGTATCGATACTGGTAACGGATCGTATGCGTAAACCGAAACGTGGGGTCCGCGGAATCCGGCGCGGGTATGACCTGTGTGTCGACCATCGCTTTTCCACCCCTGTTCGTGAATTAACCCGCTGAGTTCGGACTAGCCTGATAAAGTCGTTGGTGCTATGAGAGTCCACGGATTGAGGTTTGGCCTCGGAGTGGAGTGCGCCGGCAATGCCGGCCTTCGATTGCTGCCGATCGGAGCGTGTTCATGGACCCAGCGACGAACCCGTTTACGCCCTCAGCCGGAGCAAGACCTCCCGAACTGGTTGGGCGGGACCCCATCCTGGCTAAGGCCGACCTCTTGCTGACTCGGACGACGGCCGGGCGCTCCCAGCCAAGTCTGGTCTTGACCGGGCTTCGGGGTGTCGGCAAGACAGTCTTGCTTCGAGCGATCGAGGCGCAGGCCGTCGAGCGTGGAGCACTTGCGATCCGAGTCGAGACAACTGAAGAGGGCAACCTCCCGGAGCTCCTCGCGCTCAACATCCGCCCAGTTCTGCTCGAGCTTGACAGGGTCGCGGCGTTGAAAGAAGCGGCCCGGAAGGCGCTCGGGGTCCTGCGCTCCTTCGTCCGCATCCGCTTCCAGGTAGCCGGTCTGGAGGCGGGGATCAACGCGGACCCCATCCCTGGTCTCGGGGACAGTGGGAACCTTGACCTAGACTTGACGGCCCTATTCTCGGCGGTTGGTGCCGCTGCGAAAGAGCGAGGTGTTGCTGTTGCTCTCTTCGTGGACGAGCTTCAGTACGCGCGGAAGAGCGAACTGCAAGCACTCGTTGTGGCTATGCACCGGATGCAGCAGGATGCTGAGCCGCTGGCGCTTGTTTCCGCGGGCCTGCCGTCACTTCGCGGCGCGCTTGGGAAGGCCAAGTCGTACACGGAGAGATTGTTTGAATACCCAGATGTCGGGTCCCTCGACGAGGCTGACGCCGGTCGAGCCGTCAGGGATCCCCTCACGAAGGAGGGGGTGGGCATCGAACCCGCGGCGCTCCACGAGATATTCGATCTCACCAAGGGATACCCGTATTTCCTGCAAACCTGGGGTTCCTTCGCATGGAACCTCTCCCCAAAGTCGCCTATCACACTCGAGGACGTCCGGAGGTCAACCGAACGCGCGAAGACTCACCTCGATGCCAACTTCTTCGGCGTACGGTACGACCGGGTGACGCCGGGCGAAAGAAAGTACTTGCGCGCGATGGCCAGCCTGGGACCTGGACCGTTCAAGACCCGGTCGGTGGCAACCGTTCTCCGGACGACACAAGCATCTCTGGGACCCGTCCGAGAGAAACTGATAGCAAAGGGGATGGCCTATGATCCCGAGCATGGAAAGATTGCGTTCACAGTTCCGATGTTTGATGAGTTCATGAAGCGAAAGATGCCATCTTCCGACCCCGCCACCTGGTGAAAATCGGCTGCGGTGTTTTGGTCGACCTGGCCCGCGTAGCGCGGTAACTTCCGTGATCTACCGCCACGTGATGGGCCGCGGCGGCGGGGCCAACCGCATCTTAGAGGGGCCGGAACGGGAATGACGGCTCGAACCGACCCGAATGAATTCAGCCTTTGAAGGCCCGTTCACGCTGGGTCTTGAGGTCGCAGTCTCGGCAAAGTAACCGCGTGTTCGGGTCCGTGTAGCCCTGCATGGCGTCGAGTCGGTCAAGGACAGAGCCCAGTCCTCCTGGAGGCAACGGCCCACCGCAGATTGCGCACTTCCCTTCTTGAGCAATGAGCTTCCTGCGTTTGAGGGACTTCCGCCTCGTGGGACTGCTACGCTCGTCGTATGTCAACTCCTTGGCGATTTTCCTGCGATACGCGAAGAGGAGCTCGGCGTCGTCCCCGCTCGACTCTTGAAGCGACTTCCTGACCTGTTCAAGCAGAGAGCGTGCCCGCTCAAGTTCGGCGTCCGTCAATTTCCTAGTAGGCACGTTGCCCGACAATCGACTGGAGGGTTTGAGTCTTCGCGCCGAGCGCTTCGAGCGAGGAGCGGGGCCTGATGATGCTCGCCAGGGGGACCGACGCCGCGAGAGGTGTGCGGGCTCTATGACCGACCGCGATGAGCGCGCGGGGCCGGGCTGAACCCGGACGTGTCGAGTTGGCGAAGTTAGAATAACCCCCGCCTTGATTCTAAGTCCGCAGGCTCGGATTCCCGTGGCAGAACCCTCCCCTCGAATCGTCTTCGATACCTCCGCTCTGCTCGATCTCTTCGGGAAGTGGAGTGACGACCACAAGGAGCGCCGTGGAGACCTCGTCAGGGAGGTCCACATTCTGGCTCCTCTGAGACCCTATCTTTTCAGTACCCAGGCCATTCTGCACGAAGTACACGACCACATGATCATCGGAAATGACCTCGAGAGATACCTGGCCTTTGAGACGGTTAGCAACGCGGAACTTACCGCGTGCCCGGGTTTTGTCAAGAACCGAGAAGCCGACTACAGTCTGACGGCTCTAACAAGACGTTTCGAGCTTGAAGGCTTCCACACCTTCTTGATTACCAAGGACCGGACGTGTGCTCAGGACCTCGAGAGGGCAGGATTGAAGGCGTGCATCGTTCCACCGACAGGTTTCGCGGAGGCGATCACCGTGCTCACTCCCGAAGGTAGTCCATCGGTGGCCCTCGCTCACCGGATCCAAGACAACACGTTCATGAACCTCTCCCGAGGGATGCGACTGGCCAAGCAGACCCAAGGTGAAAGGGAGTACTTGGACTGGCAGGAGTTCCTCGATTCCAGGACCGCGATGAAGCACGAGCTGATCGAAGCATTGAGAGCGACGGGAGTGACACTCTAGAAAGAATCCACCCCCACGCCCGCGACTCGTCGGCCGACCGCGGTGGGGGCGTAATCTTAGTTGGACTGCTTCCTAGTAAACGACGTCGTCGCGGGCGAATCGCCTATCGTTCCAAGAAATCCCGTGCCTCGTTTAGTTTCTTCATCATGTCAAGACTGGCTTTTGGCCTGGCGCGCCAGTGGTCGGGGTGATAGATCTTGGCAAGGTCACGATATCGCTCGCGGATTTGTTGCTGGGTGGCATTCATGGGGAGTCCCATGAACCCAAGGTGCCTCCTCCGTTCGTCCGCAATCGGAGTCGATTTCGAAGCCTGCTCTCTTTCCGTGTGGGGAGGCTTCTGATTCGTGTCCCCTGAGGGAGGAACTGATTGTCCTGGGGGACGAGGCGAATCCCTCGGGGGAGGCGTCGATTGCCTGGGGGGAGGAGGAGGGGAAGGCCACGGGGGCGACGAATCAGGACCCAGCCGAGCCCCACAGCGTGCACAAAACATGGCACCCGTGGCGAGAGGCATTCCGCAACGAGCGCATCGATTCGGATAGGGAGGGGGATTGCGGGATGCGCTGGGATACGTCGGGTAAATAGGGGAGGGTGGGGCCGCGGGCCGGTTCACCGACGTGCGTCCAGGTAGAGCAAGGAGACCGCCGATCAGGAGCAGGAAGAACCCGATTACAAACCCGGCGTAACCCGTCCAGCTGAAGAAAGCTAGCACGATGAGGAACTTTCCCCACAAACGGTGGCTGCTCGGCACAACCAAGATTGCGTAGCCGAAGAACATGGCCAGCAATCCCCAAATCACACCACTAACGCCTAGCGCGACCGGATCCCAGCTCCAGGGGGGACCCGGGATTGCAGCGTACCCGGGAATCAATAGGGCCGCACCTGAAACGAGCACCAAGAAGCCCCCTGCGAGCGATAAAGCACAGAGAGCTTCCCGTGAGACAGACGGCATCGAAGCCGCGGGCACCGACGGCTCACGGGAGTGGGAAGTATGAAAGGACTGTGTCGGTGCTTACCCCGGGCGACCCTTCCTGATGGCGAACGAGGTGCGCGCGCGGGTGATGACCGTCCGCGAGGAGCGCGCGCCACCCCTGCGAACTCGTCGCGTGACTGGTTGTATAGGACGACAGCTTACGCTCTACGGGACGGCATGTCCGCGGAACGGACCCGAGCCGAACGCTACTCGGCCTCGAGCTACACCGCGAAGCCCCGACGTCGGCGCCGTCGGCCGCGAGCAGGAGGCTCTGGAATCCCCCTCCTCGACCAGAAGCTCAGAGCAAAACGCGCTGCCAAGCGTGCCCGTCGACTCAGAAAAGGAAAGGGCCGCCGACTTCCAGGACGACCGCCTGCCAGGTTCCCCGCGAAACCAGACAATTCCCCGTGAGGCGGACCGCGAGCATTGAGCCAGAAGGGCGTACCTAACCCGCACACGGGGACAGATAGAGCCGCGCTAGACGAACTGTAGGAAAGTCGTCCCAGTCGATCCGCGTTGCCTCGCGATCCTGTAGGCGCTCCAGGTGATCGACTAGCGCACGTGTCAGGTCCGCCTCGGCTTGCCCGGGGGAGGTCGCATGCACCAGGATCTCGGGGAAGCCCTCCACGATCCCGAGGAAGGAGCCCTCCCCTACGTCCAGGATGCGCAGCCGGAACTCGAACATGCGACCCCCGGGGAACGGGTTAAGCGGGTCGCGATCGGGCGACGACCCCCCCGAAGGACCCTCCCGCGTCCATGTCCCGGAGCTTCGAGTGGAGCGCCCGGAGCGCGAGCACCTTCTGTTCGAGATCCTCGAGAATGATCCGGTTCACTCGAACACGGAGCTGCTCGCCGGTTTCTCCGTCCTTCGAGTAGTCCGCAAATCCGCTACGCGCGGATTCGAACTGGCCCGCGTTGAAGACGAGCTGGCCGGAGGCCCAGGGACGGCCTGCCTCGACGCTCGGGGAGGTGTCCGGCTCGGAGTGGGCAGGGTCGGTTGTGAAGTCTAGTTCGACCGGGGGCTTCGACTCCGCCGGCTTGACCAGGAGCGCGCTCGCCGGGACGAACCCGGGAACTGACGCGAGGTCGACGCGGTCGCGGGGTCGCCCGCGGTAGCTCCCGTAGTCCGGTGAGTGTTCGCGCAAGTAGGCGGGGTACGGGCGCTGCGCGCCGAAGTCGACCACGTAGCGGACTTCTGGATCCCGTGGGATTCCGAGGCCGCATCCGCAGGCGCACTTGCGGGGGAAGCGGTTTCCCGTGACGGTCCGGAGACGCGAGGGTGCGTGTTCGGTCGGCGTGGGGCGTTCGGCGGTTGGGTACTGGATGCTGGGCTGCATTCGCTCGTTCCTCGCGAAGAGGGGAACGAGCGATGCGCAGGACCTGAACGATGCACAAACTGGCTTGGCGGGCTACCTTCGAGGGAAGTGATTTGTCCTACGGGCACTATGGGGCCACAGTGATAGGCACGGACGGTAAGTCAACGGCGGATCCCGCATCGTCGAGACGCGGGTGGCTGTCCAACCTTACGGCCGAGCAGGTCCTGCTTGTCGGTTTCGCCGGCAGCGTGGTCGCGGGCATAATCATACTGTTCATCGACCACGATTTGTTCACGGGGCTCACGACCGAGGCCGTGCTTGGTGGTGGGGTCATAGTCCTGGTCGGCGCCGGGTTTCTGATATGGAGCCAAGTCCTCGACCCGTTGACCGCGATGGAAAACCCATGCTCGGGATATCCCTCGCTAAGTGAGGCACTCAGCCAGGCGCGCGCTGACTTCGTGGGGGAAATCGTAACCGCGGTTGAGATGGCGGACGAGGAAGCCCAAAGCGCGGGCCGGTCCGCTTTTGGACCACTTAGCGAAGAGACTTTCCAAGATGTCCACACGCTTGTGATAGCTACCGCGATTTCGAACTCCCTCATTGGGAAGTTACCGGCGGCGCGGCGGGTTCTTCGACGTTACTCGTTCTCGATTATCGTAGGCATTCCCGTGCTCGTGGTAGTCGCATCACTTACATCCGGGCTGAACCAGGATTTTCAGACCGCAATCGGTGCCCTCGTGTTCACAGTTCTGTTTGGAGCGCTGTTGATGCTGCTGCCGATGGGCGATGACGCGCAGGGATTGGGCCAATGGGATGCGAGGGTTAAGGAGCTCCGGGGCCTTCCGTACCCAGACTTGAAGCGCAAGATTAGCAAGTGGGCCGCCGAGGAGGTGGAGGGTGACTGATCAGCTTGGTAGGAAGAGCTTGCCACTCCTGGCGATCGATGTGGCCACAAGGGGCGACGCCCTCCCCCTCTCTGGGCGGACCAAGCTCACGAAATTAGTCTACCTCGCTCAAGAAGAGGCTCATGATGCCGTCGCACGGATGATCTCCCCGGATCCCTTCTACGACTTCGAGCCGTATCACTATGGACCGTTCAGCCGTGGGTTGCTTGGTGACCTGGAGATTCTCGAGGGCGAAGGTCTCCTTAGTGTTAAATTCCAAAAATTGGACAGCCAAGGGAGAATCACCCAGTATCTCTACTCCTTAACAGTGGCTGGGAGGGCCGCTCTGTCTAAACTGGAAGCTGAGACGCGAGAGGCGGCACCCGTTCGCGGACTCCTCGCTAAGTATGCATCGATGGACCGGAGCAGCTTGGTGGATTACATCTATTCGCGATATCCAAACAGTGTGAAGGTCTGAACTCAACGCCGCCGCCCTTCGTCGAGTGATTGGGTAGAGGATGGAAAGGCAATCGGGGAGAGTGACGGATCCCTGATTAGAGATCGCCATCCTTGCGGCTGCTCTTGGGGCCGCTGATGAAGACGAAGTCGTTTGTTGGGTTAGACGTGCACCGAAAGTTGGTCGTTGCGACTGCGGTAAACCCCCTTGGGAAGCGCCTTCGGCAATCCAGTTTGGGTCCGAATCCGAAGGAACTGACGAAATTCCTCCGCCGGCTACCCAAGCCGACGAAGGTCGTGCTCGAGGCCTGTCATGTCTGGGAGCGATTCTACGAGGCCGCCGTCTCGACGGGAGCAGAGGTAATTCTCTCTCACCCACGAACGACCCGGATGGTCGCGGAAGCGAGCATCAAGACCGACAAGGTCGACTCGGCGGCCCTGGCAAACCTACTCCGACTCGATTCCATTCCTCAAACGTACGTCCCTCCCCCGGAGATCCGCGCACTTCGGAAGTTGTACTTCGAACGCGACTTCTACACACGAACCAGGTCTTCCATAATGCGACACGCCTACGCGCGCCTCGCTGAAAATGGAGTTGACTACAAGAAATCCCTGCTCCAACACAAACCCTAACGCGAGAAGTTCCGCCGACATCGCATACAGGAGTTCAACCGCGCACTCGACTCCCTGAATGACGTTGAGCGAACCCTCAAGGGGCTAAATGCAGAGATTCACACGGCCTTCCTCGATTCCGAGGAGGCCCAGCTCCTTGCGACGATACCGGGAATCGGAGAGGTGATGGCTGTTGGAATCGCCGGATATCTCTGTCCAATCAATCGATTCCCCAACGTGGACAAGCTCACTTCGTACGTTGGACTTTGTCCCACAACGCACCAGTCAGCCGACACGCTTTACCACGGCAAGCTCAAACCCGACGTGAACCGACGGCTTCGGGCCCTACTCGTCGCTGCATCTTGGACTAACCGTGTACACGCCCCCAAAGGGGACGTCGCAAAGCTTGCGCGTCGGGTAGCTCGTCGCAAGGGGAAGATGCATGGGACAGTAGCGGGCGCGCACAAGCTCGTTAGAATCATCTACGCAATCCTGAAACAGAGGAGACCGTATCAGCCCCATGCCCCAGAGGGTCCGGTCTCAGAGCAAGGTTTGCGGGCTCCGCGTCGGCGGTTCGCCGCGTCAAATCGAGTGAGACGGACCGCTCTGGGGTTCTCCTCTGCGAACCTTTCTGGTTGCCGCCGCGCAGGGACATCAACTCGAATGCCACAGAATAGAGCGGGGAAGGTCCCCGGAGCAATTCTAATGCGGGGAAAGTTCCTCCCGGGCAATACCCCGGAGTGACCCGCCTCAGAGCGAGTCTTGCGGGTTCCGCGAAAGCGGGTCGCTGCATTGCAACGACTGAGGGAGTCACTCTGGGGCCCTTTGTCAGCGAACTTCCTGTTGTCCGGCAGTGGGCGAGGCCCGGCGGTAGATGCCTGGTTCGACTCGTTCGATGAGACCTTCTCGTACCAGCACCTGGAGTTGCTGTCGTATCTTTGGACGAATGTTGCGGTTTCCAGGATGTGAACCGCGAAGTCGATCTTCGAATCGATAGACGTCGTCGAGAGCGAACGTCACATCGGGAAGCGTCTCAACGCAAGCGAGTACGTCGGCGAGCCACCCCCGTCTAATCGGAGCCATTCTCCCAAGGAAATCGAACGACCTCCACGCAGCTTGGACTTGTTCAGGTGGCGATGGCACTCCGGCTCGAATAATCTGAAGTCTTCCAGTAGGCGGAACCTGGCTCAGGTCAAAGTAGCACCCGAGCCAGCCATGTCGTCGAGCTGATCCAGACAGGGGGGACTGACGGGCCACTATTGCTGACTCACTGAGCAGACTTCGATGGACCACAGTGAGATTCCTGACAGCGTAGGCGGGTCGATTGTATTCGAGCAACAGGAGGTTCGGAGTTCTCGACTCTTGGATTGTCGCAAGCATCGTGTGATACTCGCCATTGAGGACGCGGGAGTGAAACGGGCTGGACCGACTCTTGAGTTCGTAAGGCTCTAAACAGCTCCCGCAGTTGAAGTCTCGCGATCTCGTATTCTCCGGTGTTGGTTCAAGGTCCGTGGCCCGACAGGCAGGACAGTAGAGCTGGCGCTCGACCCAGTCCTGAGTGAGCACTCGAGCTACCTGCGATTGACTTTGGTACCCTTCGGCTAAGGCCTGATCAAATGAAAGATCCACGTGAGGCGAACACTACCGCCTGATCTAAGGCTTCCTTCGCGGTCCTAGCGACGGCGCCCGGGTCGATCAGCTCCCATGGTGCGCTGCATAATTGCTAGGGCGCTTGCAATCGCCGCGTACAACGAAATCATCAGATCATCAGCCTCATTCTCTGACACCCCCAGTGCCAGGAGAACTGCTTTGTCGAGGGCTTTCCTTTCCGAGCTAGGGGAAGCGTACTGGTCGAGAAGTTTTGGCCAGTGGAAGTCCTTGAGCGAGTCATAGATGCCGGCGAGCCGCTTTCGTGCCGCTGGATCGAGTTTGCTTGAGTCGAGGAAGGGCGCCTTAGCAACCTGTTTGCTGTGAAACTTTACCCACGACCCGCGAGTGACGGTCAGCCGGGAAAGCATCGAATAAAAGAACGGGGCTGAGTTCAACCACATAACTGTGGCCTTCTCATCAGATTCGGTCGCTGCAGTGACTGACCACATGAACGAGCACATGAAGAAGGGAGCAGCTGACCGTATCGCAATGAGCTTGGAGCCGGGCGCTCCCAGATCGATACGCCCCGGAAAGCACACGGTGGCGCGGCCAGATTCAACCACGCTTGCCCACTCCTTTCTGAACTCTCGGAGCGCACGAACACTCTCTTTGGTCCCTAAGATGGATTGGAAAAGTCGCTCCAACCCCGGGTACTCTTCGGCGATGATGAGATCCTCTCGGTCGGTAAAGTCCAACTGATCAATGTGGGCGAATCGGCGAAGCGCGGGAAGGACAGATCCCTTTGGCACGGTGAAGGAGTCACCCGTCAATCGGTCTTTCAGGAGAACGGATGTGGGCGTGACGGTGTCCAGAATTAACCGGTCTGATTTTTGCAAATGCTGACCTCCGCCGCGAAGGACCATGACTGCATCACCTCCGAAGCGGCCGATTGAATGGCCAGGGTTATCCCCACTCCGGCCATGGACTACCTCCGCTACCTTCATTCGTAGCTTGCCGGATTGGACTAAATCTCCGAGCGGCGCCAGTAAGGAACTGTGGGCCACGAATGCGTCGAACGGGGTCCCGACCTCACGATACGCCAGGTCGAACTCCGCAACGAGCTTTGTCAGCGTCTTCCCTTGCGGGAGCAACTCACGTTGATCGAACGTGCGAACCGAATAGAGCGAAGTCTCAGAAGGACGCCGTGATGACCTGCAGGCTTTGGCAGCGTTCGAGATCCGCTTCACATCGTCCGCAGACCAAAACTCCGGTGTCGTTTTCGTCAGCACCAAAACCGTCCGCTCATCTCTAGTGGCTTTTCCTTTCCGCGCCACAAAGAGAATCTCCGTGAACATGGTGGTCTCCGAGAACGCAGAGCGCCCTTGACTACAAACAATGAATTCGATCGCATACTCTGAGACGAGGAATTGTGTCAGGCCCGCAAAGTCTCCGCCGACCAGGGTTGGGAACGGCATGACGACGGCCATTCGGCCGCCATCAACAAGAAAACGGTCAGCCAGGCAGAGGAAATACGCGTGGTAACCGATGTTTCCCGTGATGACGTTTTTGTATCGAGGAACGGACCGGAATCGTTCCTTCAGACTCTCCTTGTAGTCCGCCGCCATCCTCCGGGAACTGGTGAATGGCGGGTTCATGATCACCAAGTCCACCGGGTCGAGGTTAAACCCCTCTGATGGCGCATTACCGACCGCAACGGCTCCAGATTTCACGACTTCGTGCGGCTTGATTTCGTGCCTTCCAGATTCGAAGTCATCGATCTTTCGTTGCCGAAATGCATCCCTCAGAACGGTTCCAAATGGCTTCACCGGTAGACCGAGCGTTGCCATCGTGGAGTCCAGGGTCCCGATTCTCAATCCTTCCGTGTAGTCCAAAGGCTGCTGTAGTAGGAGTTGTACCGCGGCAAGGTGTGCCGAGAAAGCCATCGCATCGAGGCCGGTTATCTGCTGCTCAACAAATCTCCGATGGCGGCCCTGGTCGTCAGACTTCGGGGGCGTCAGATCCTTCTTTCGACGGTAGGCCGAGACAAGCAAGGTGCCGCTGCCACATGCAGGGTCCAACACCGTGATCTCGGGCTCCGAGATTGCAAGCGATGCGAGCAAGTCAGCTGCGGCCGAATTTGTGTAATAGGCTGCGACAATCTTCCGGAACTTGAGCGGGATTACCTCGTGGAAGACCTTCCCAGCGAGGTCGTGGGTGGAAACCGAACGCGCCAGCTCGGTGATCACGCGAGTCACCCGCAAACAACCGTCTCGGTTTCTTTCGCCCTCGAACAGCGAGGCTACGTCGATCTCGAAAATGGGGCGGTAATCCTTTGCAAGCACGAGAGAGAAGTAGTTCTCACGAATCGTTGCGGGTGAACTCATGTCTTCTTGCCGGATGTCGGGATAGGCCCCTGTCTCACGCTTCAGGATCGCGTAGAAGAGCAACTGATTAATGAAAAGAAATGCGGCGGCTCTACTCAAGACTGACCGCAGGTCTGGGCCTTCCTCTTTGACGGAGGATAACAGGACGGAATCGAAGAAGTCTGACCCGCCGAATACCTCCTTCAATCGCCTCTCGGATGCTTGTCTTGCGGAAACGTGGAGAATATCTACCCCACCCTGGAGCAACCGAACAACGGATGCGTCCGGTGGTTCTACAGGGTGTTTGATCGACTCGATCCGTTTTTCAATTACATCTCTGATGATGTCGGCGGCATCCGCGAGTGTCGGCGCTGTCCACACCCAACGCTCATGGACCGCGTTCGCTAGAACATGGATAATGAATTTTTCCTTTCGAGTGGCCGGATAGACTACTCCGAATACTTCCCCCAAATTGGTCGTCGCGCCAACCAACTGCTGGTATTCCTGAGCAGAAGAGAATGCTTCGAACTCGTTGGACTTGCCAAGCTTCCCACTGATGAGGTGGGTTCCGCCATTCGCGAGGGCAACATCGGGCTTCCGCGGCCGACCGCGTAGTATCGGAAAGTGCAGTTCAAAGTCAGCGGAGGGGAAGCCCCGGGAGTGTAGCTCCTCCTTAAGCCTAGAATTCCAAGTGTTTTCACCAATCTTGCCGCCGGGGACCGACGAGTCTTCTGTCAAAGGGCTCACAGAAATTCCCCTCGTCCCATCGTTACCGCCTCATGGCAATTCGCCTTGGATCGTAACATGCAGACTGTTCCGATTCACTTCGTACAATATAAGCCAAGGAGCCAGTTGCCAGACTTGGTTTTGGTGCCCAAAAAGGACTGAAGGTCGGTATCCTGCATCCAAGGCATGCTACTGTCGTAGAATAACTCCTCTAGAAATCAGGGGGTTGTGAAGCGGTCGGATCACATCCGGTTCACCGTGAAAAGCTTCCAGTCATTGTAGGCCATGCCATGTCCACTAGAGGGTGATCTCATAAGATACGACCGGGATCCATTTCGAAAAGCACGCAGAACCCGATTCAACATCGGACGAAAGAACTCTATCTTCCCTCAAATCGAAGTTTATCGGTATAGCCCGAATCTCATTCCGTTTGGTCGGATGGGCCTCTCGGAGGCCATTCCACCATCGACCTCCTTCAACCGGTGGCCGGAAACTTCCCGTGAGGTAGCTAGAGGGTATGCCCGACGGCTCCCAAACCCTGAAGGCCCGCCGGGTTCTGGACGTATCGATGTCAGACCCTGTCGCCTCCGTGACCGATTCAAGGTTTCGTAGGTCGTTAGAGCAGATTCGTGAGTGGGAGGGGGATGTCGTCCTAGCCAGTAAGCTCCAGCAGGCAATCCCGGGGTTCAAGGCCTTCAAGGGAATTTACAAGCCTGCAGGCTCGTCGCACGCTCTTTGGGTTCGGCAAACTTGGCGGGGAGTCTACCCGGACAAAGACCCAGAATTCCACCCAGACGGGTCGTGGACCTACCGTTACTCGCCCGAGAGCCAGGAAGGCAAGGTCGACGCGGACCTGGCGACCTACAAGGGCCTGATTCAGTGCATGAAGGACGGAGTACCGGTAGGTGTCTTTCGTCAGACAATGGACGTCTCTGGCAGAACAGCTTATCGAGTCTTGGGGTTGGGATTGGTCGAGGGAGTGGTCGAGAATCACTTCATCATTCGAGGAGAACCAATTGACGAGACAGCCAAGCCCCTCCCTGACGGAGTAGTTTCTCCCTTCAGACCTTTCGAGTTCTCACCGGCCCGGCTCGAGGAGGTCACCCGTCAGCTCAGGGAACGGCGTTTCACCTCAGTCATCCGGGAACTCTACCACGAAAAGTGCAGTCTCTGCGAAGTAGGATACAGAATGCGCGGGAGATCTCTCGCCCTCGAAGCGGCTCATGTAATCCCAGTAGAGCAGAAGGGGATCGTTAGCGACATCCGGAACGGGCTCCTGCTTTGTAGTAACCACCACGCTTTGTTCGATGGCTATGTTTGGACATTCGACATGGACTTCAGAGTCCTGGTGACCGAGGACCGAGATTTCAGGGAGTCAGCCATGGCCAACCACCTGCTAGGCTGGGAAAAGAAGCGTTTGCCCAACCTGCCATCGTCCCGAGTGAATTATCCGGCACGTGAGGCAATCGAGTGGCGACTGTCCGAGTTCCAGGAACGGCAATAGCAGGCTTACATCTCAAAGCACGCAGTGTCTTGCAGGATCGACGCCGGGGAAGTGCCTCAGGAGAGGGAAACGCTCCGCTCTCCCTGGCGCTCGACCCGATTTGAACCAATCCACGAGCTCCTCCCTGCGCGCTTAGAAGACTCGCATCGCGCGAAAGAAAAAGGCGCCCCGGGTTGCCCCGGGGCGGAAGAGGTTGGCCTAGACTGGCGGAGGGTCGAAAGCAGGTTGTCGGTGCCGCGTTTCCAGTCGGCAGGGCCTGGAGAAGGGATAATGTGCGAAATCGGGCAAGCCTCTCGGAGCGCGTAGTCTAGTCTGGACTAGACTACACGCTCGTTGGTCGGACCCCGAGGATTGGTAGTGATTAGCGGGTTCCCCTAGTCCGACCGAACTCTGCCTTCTCTGCAGCCTTCTCGAGGTCGCTCCAAGCCCGCCGGACCTTACGGAGGTGCTCAACTTGGGCGACCGTCGCGCCCGAAGTCTTGAGATTCCCCTCGAAATCCAGCCCCCGTTGCTGGGCGTGGGTGCGAACGTGGTCGTAACCGCAATATGGGTGGTTACCGACCTCGGATCGGAGTAACTCGTCCATACCCTCGACGTAAACCACCTCGGAGCCCTTGAGCATCATCTCGTGACCACCCTTGCATGGCATGTCCGCGACGAGCGTGGTCGTACGAAACATCGGGAGCATGGGTGTTTGATGGTCTCCGGGCTAAAAAGGCCGGGGGTCTTGTGACCCCCTGGAAAAGGTTCTCGCTACTCGGTGGAGGGCCGAGCAAGCGAGCGGGTTCGAGGGCAGGTCGCAATCAGGATGCAACGCGGAGCGGTCGGAAAACGGGTGGAGGGCCGGTGGAGGACCGGCCCCCCGAAATGGTTAGCTTACATGGGGTGGGAGAGAGGTCGAGCGGAGGCGGTCGGCGTACTCGCGGTTGAGTCTTTCGAGGTCGGCGTGACCAAGCGGGCAGTGGTCGATCTGGCCCGAGGCGGCAAAAGTGCTGACGGATAGCCCCGAGCGGATTCGAACCGCTGTCGCCGGCTCCAAAGGCCAGCATGCTTGGCCACTACACCACGGGGCTGTTCGGACATCCGGGGTCCTCTACAAAAGAATGCGCCGCGCATTCCTGCTCCGCCCCCGGACGGTTTTACGGAGGCTCCCCATAG
>Ga0181530_10003056_pt1 | contig 19084 bp, 14 predicted proteins | sample PEATcosm2014_Bin_42_FD_119769 | JGI IMG/M metagenome (GOLD analysis project Ga0181530, IMG submission 119769) | Peatland microbial communities from MTU Mesocosm Facility, Houghton, MI, USA - PEATcosm2014_Bin10_60_metaG | ecosystem: Environmental > Terrestrial > Soil > Wetlands > Peat | place... | reverse complement strand
GCATAGAAGGTGCGGTACCTGGGATACACCGTGGTGAAGGTTCCCAGGCCCCATCCCATCACCGGACGCGCCTTGATCATGGGGATGCTGTCGCGGGCGATCTGAATGCGGGTGTGATAGCTGGCGTCGTCGGTCTTGAAGGAGACAAAGCGCTCGACCAGGTTCTTCCCGCCCAGCCACAACAGAAACATCAGGATCAGCAGGCAGGCCGCGGCGAAGATGGCCGCGGAGCGCCGACTGGCGTTCTTCCACCACAGCACCCCGGCCAGGAAGACCACCTCGAAGCCAAACGCCGTCATCCCGCCGCGCGACAAGGAGAGAAAGATGGTGACCGCCATAAACACGCCGGCAAAGGCCAGCAGCACGCGCTTGGGCGGGGTCAGCTCCTCCATCATGCTCAGCACCAGCGGGAAGGGTGCCAGCATCTCCATCAGGCCGGCATAATGGTTGTGGTTGACGTAGGGGCCGAAGATGAAGCTGGCGCCGCGCACCGGCACGAGCCAATAAATCTCGCCCTTCGAGGTGAGGTCCTGGATCAGGGCGAAGAGGGCAATCAGGAACCCGGCCACCGTGAGGAAACCGGCCAGCCGCTTGACGTCTTCTTGCGCGCGCAGCATCTGCACCGCCACCAGCAGGATCATGCCGTAAGCGAGGTAGGTGAGGCTGGCAGTGCACGTCATGTAGGCGTAAGCGGTCCGGTGCAACAGAAGTTGAGCCCCGGCGATGGCGGCGAAAAGCGCTACCGGCACATACAGCGGGCTGAGCACGAACTCCGCGCCGGTAACCAGTTGCTGCGCCGCCCACAGCACCAGCAGCCCGGCGGCCATGGCCTGCAATCCGAACAGCGACCACGGTTCCACCGCGCCGAACGTGACCACGCCGTAAATCAGCACGCCGGCCAGCCCGTACAGCACGAAGTAGCGCAGGACGCCAGGGATCGCGACCGCCGTGGCGCTGCGCGTGCGCACCGCCGCTATCAACTCCGCCGACATGATCTGTGCCTGTCCGCTCACGGCAAACTCCGGTTCATGATTTTGGGGACCAGGGTCACATCGTCCACCCAGATTTTTCCGCGAATAAGCCGCTGGCCGGGCACCCGCACGACGCGCACCAGCAGCAGGTCGTCCTGCGGCCCGGTGGTGAATTCGCCCTGCAACTCCTGCCACCCGTGAGCACCGGTCACTCCGTCGGTGAGCAGGTACGGCTGGCTCCGGCTCACTCCGTGGATGGCGAAACGCGGCGGGCTGATGGTCTGAAGGTCCTCCGCCATCATGAACCCGCTGAACTGATAGCGGGTATTAGCTCGTACCGGCACCAACTGGAGCACACCCGAATCCCCGGGCGCGCCCTCGAAGGTGATGGCCAGCGAGCGATTCCCGCTGTGCGCGCGCCGGTCATCGATGACCACCGACGCTCCCTGCTGCGGCGAATATCTCCAATCCAGACCGCCGTTGAGCAGGTCAAGCTCGAAACCACCGTTGACGATCCGGTCGTCCGAAGGAACGTAGGGGCGGAACTCAGGATTGGCCACCGCCAACTGCGCCCACGCCTCTTGGGCTTGCCCTAACTCTCCCCGGCTGATCAGGTAGTCAAGGTAGGGGAAGGCGAGCGGCGCGGCGAACGGCCGCTTCAGCGCAATCAGGTGCGACCACACTTTGTCGGCCGCTTGCGGCGGCCGTTTGTTCCACAAAAAACGAATAAAAGTGAAGTAGTCGTCGGGACGCGCCGGCAGCACCTTTTCCGCGATCAGGTCAGGGTCGCGGGTGGCCCGCCAGCACACGTTCAGCACCGCCAGCAGGGTTTCCCCATCATTTTCCACCAGGTCGTGGAAACGGCGCAGGGCCAGCTCCGTCTCTCCCTGCACCAGTTCGTAGTTGGCGGTTTGCCAGACCACCTCTGGGGTGGTTGGATCGGCTTCCATGGCGCGCGCCAGGGCCTGCCGCGTTCCCGCAGGATTGTCCGTGGCCAGATCGGCGCTGGCCAGATCCAGCCAATAGCGCGCGTCGTAGGGATTGAGTGCGATCGCCGCCTTGAGGTCGGCGATGGCGTCGGGGAAATCCTGCATCAGCAGGGAATAGCGGCCGAGGCGGTAACGGAATTCGGCGTCGGAAGGTTCCAGCCGGGCGGCAGTTTTCAGGTTGTCCGGGGTGAAGTTTTCCGCCCACTGGAAGGCGCGGTAGGCGCGTGACGTCGCGCGCAGGTAAAGCCCGGCCGCCGCCAGCGCCACCAGCAGAAGCGCGATTCGGGCCGCCAGCGACGCAGCACGGGCAGCTGGTTTGGCCGCCGCTTCGCTCCGCGGCCCCGCCAGGGTTCCACCGGGATCAGGTGTCATGCGATCCAGAACAGCGTCCCGTTACTGCTGCGGCAGTTGCTCGTCCACCTTGTCGCTCTTGTAGTAATAGCCGTACTTCTTGCCGTAGTAGCCGTAATAGTAGTAGTAGTCGGAGGCGTTCAGGTCCATGGCGTTGACCACCACGCCGATGATCTTGGAGTTGACGTAGGCGAGCAGTTGCCGCGCCCGGCGGAGCGCCTGCTTGGTGGTCTGTCCGGAGCGGATCACCAGGATCACGGAATCGGCCTGCACCGACAGCAGCACCGCGTCCGTCACCGACAGCGCCGGCGGCGTATCGATCACGATATGGTCGAACTGTTTGCGCCACTCCATCAGGATGTTGTTCATCAGCGCCGAACCCAGCAGCTCCGCCGGATGCGGCGGCGATCCACCCGAGGGCAGCACGTGCAGGTTGGGGAGTTGCGCCCAGGGCGTGATGGGACACTCGGAGATGTTGCCGGTGAGGTACTCGGAGAGGCCCGGCCTTTGGGGCACCCCGAAGGCTTTGTGAATGCTCGGACGGCGCAAGTCGGCATCGACCAGCAGCACGCGCGCGCCACGCTGCGCCAGCACGATGGCGGTGTTCACGCTGGTCGTGGTCTTGCCTTCCTGAGCCAGCGGGCTAGTCACCAGCAATACCTTGGGAGGCGCACCCCAGGAGGAGAGCAGGATGGAGGTGCGCAGGGTGCGATAGGCCTCCGCGGATTGCGACTGCGGGCGCAAGTAGGAGATGGTCTCCACCGACTCCTGATGCGGCATAATCTGCGATCCCGCCCGCAGCGGCTTCAGCGCCAGCCCACGGCTGGAAGTCATGCGCACGCTGGAGGGAATCATGCCCAGGGTGGGCAGGCCGGCCACCAGTTCCACCTGGTCCGGACTGCGCACGCTGTTGTCCAGCATCTCCAGCAGAAAGGCCAGGCCGATGCCGCCCGCCAGCGAGAGGAAGAAACCGGTGGTGATGTTGCGCGGGATGTTGGGCTGCGACGGCGCCATGGGCACGCGCGCCTGGTCGATGATCTGCACGTTGCTGGAGCGCAGCCCGGCGGCGACTCCGGCTTCCTTGAGCTTCTGCAGCAGTCCGTCGTACAGTTGCCGGTTGGATTCGTAGTCGCGCCGCAGCAGGTTGTACTGGATGGCGCTCTCGTTGAGCTGGTTGGCTTCCTGCTTCTGGTTCTCGAAGGCGTCGCGCAACAGTTTCTCGCGTTCGAACGCGGCCATGTAGGTGGCTTTGTAGCGTTCGGCGCCGTTCGCCAGCTCTTTCTGGAGCGCCTCCCGCAGCGCCTTCAACTGGCTGTCCAGTTCCTTGACTTTGGGATAGTTGGCGCCGAACTGCGTGGACATGGCTGCCAGTTGTGACTCCAAGGCGCTGGCCTGGCTCTTCAGGGAATCGATGGGCGACTCATTGACCGAAGTTCCGCGCGGCAACAACTCCGGTTTCCCCTCCAGGCTCATGCGGTACAGCGACTCCTTCTCGATGCGCTCCATTTCGGCCGTGGTCAGTTCTTTGTTCAACTGGTCGAGCTTGGTGGTGATGATGTTCTGCTTCTCGTCCACCCCGACGATGCCGTGTTCCTTCTGATAATCCACCAGCCGCTGCTGCGAGGTCTCCACCTTCAATTGCAGGTCGGTGAGTTTTCCGGAAAGCCACTGCGAAGTAGTATCCGTGGCCTCGAATTTGGCCTGGTAGTTCTGCTCGATGTAAGCGTTCGCCAGCTCGTTCACGATCTGCGCCGAAAGATTGGGGTTGGTGGAAAGGAAATGGAGTTCGACGATCTGGGTGCGCGGGATTACCTTCACGGTCAATCCCCCGTGGAACCCGCCCAGCAGGCCGTTCTCCTGGGCGGGAGTCAGCCCGGACGAGCCCAGCGGGATGGCCCGGCTGGCGGCCTTCACCGGCACCCCGGTGAATCTCGGGTCCTGGTCCAGGCGCAGGCTCTTGATCACCCGCAGCGCGATGCCGTCGCTCTCCAGGATTTTGGCCTGGGTGTCGAGGTTGACGATGTAGTCTTCCTCGTCATAGCCGCCGACCGTTCCCTTGAGGCCGAGCGCGTCGGTCTGATGGTTGATCGCGATCCGCCCCACAGCGTCGTAGAGCCTGGTGGCGCGGAAGGAATGGATGGCCACCAGCACCGTGATCACCACCACGCAGGAAACGATGGTCCACTTGCGCTTCAGCAGTAAGCGCCAGTATTCCAGCAGCGAGGGTTCCAGCGTCGCCAGTTCTGCTTCAGGGTTGGCCGTTCCCGGCCGGAGTAAAGATTGGGAGGCTTCGGTGCGCACCAGATTGCTAGGATCCATTCACCGCTCCATCGAGTCTTCGGGGCCAAAGAGAGATCATGGGAGAAATTTTTCTGGATTCTAGCATGGGGTGCAGCGTGGATTGTTCAACAGATTTGGCGGGGGAATCGAACTCGCAATCATGCGCGCGCCGCCGCCAGCAGCGCCGATTGCAGCCGTGCCGCGCGGCGTCGCGGGCGAAACTGCGCTTCCGCAGCGCGAAAGTTTTCCACAATTGCGGTCCCATCCGAAGCCAACGGCGCGCCCGGGAAACATTTTGACAATCGAATCCACCGATCCTATATTCAGTCCATATTCGAAAAGTTTTTCTGGTATCGGTGAACGCGCTGCAAAAGCACAGTCTCAATTCCTCTCCCACTCCCGTGAACATGCTTTGGAATCCCGCTGGAGGCGGCGCGGCCGGCCGCCTGCGGCATAAAGGTATTGCCTGATGGCGACGCTTTCGGGAGAAGCCTGGCGCGTGGACCCGGAGGTGGCGGCTGCGGCGCCGGGTCCGGTGCTGCCCCATGTCTCCATCCGGCCGGCGCGCGGCTGGACCGCCCTGAACCTCGGCGAACTGTGGCAATACCGCGAGCTCCTGCTCTTCCTCATCTGGCGCGACATCAAGGTGCGCTACAAGCAGACCGCGCTGGGCGCTGCCTGGGCGATTCTCCAGCCCGTCTTCAGCATGGTGGTGTTCAGCCTGTTCTTCGGACGGCTGGCCAAGGTGCCTTCCGATGGCATCCCGTATCCTGTCTTCGCCTACTGCGCGCTGCTGCCCTGGCAACTATTTGCCTACGCTCTGACCGAATCCAGCAACAGCGTGGTGGCCAACGAGCGCCTGATCACCAAGGTCTACTTCCCGCGCCTGGTGATTCCTATCGCCGGGGTGCTGGCCGGGCTGGTGGATTTCTCCATCGCCTTCAGCGTGCTCATCTTTCTTATGCTTCGCTACGGGATCGTCCCTACCTGGACCATCGCCACCCTGCCCCTGTTTGTGCTGTTGGCCATCCTGACCGCGCTCGCCGCCGGCCTGTGGCTTTCCGCGCTGAATGTGCAGTACCGCGACGTGCGCTACACGGTCGGGTTTCTCACGCAGATCTGGCTGTTTCTCTCGCCCGTGGCCTATCCCAGTTCGCTGGTGCCGGAACGCTGGCGCCCGCTGTACGGTCTGAACCCGATGGCGGGCGTGGTCGAGGGCTTCCGCTGGGCGCTGGTGGGCAAGACCGCGCCCCCGGGAGCGATGCTGGCGGTCTCGGTGATGGTGGTTCTGCTTTTGCTGGTGGGCGGACTGTTCTACTTCCGCCGCATGGAAAACAGCTTCGCGGACGTGATCTGACATGAGCGATCTCGCCATTCGTTGCGAAGGTATCGCCAAGCAGTACCGCATCGGCCAGCGGGAACGCCACCGCGACCTGCGCGATACCGTGACCGACGCCGTTACCGCGCCGTTCCGCCGCGTGCGCGCTGCACTTCACGGCGGCAACGGCCGTCGGTCCAGCGGTCCGGCCGCCATCTGGGCTCTCGAGAACGTTTCCTTCGAGGTGCGGCAGGGCGAGGTCCTCGGCATCATCGGGCGCAACGGGGCAGGGAAGAGCACGCTGCTCAAAATCCTCTCCCGCATCACTTGGCCGACGCGCGGCTCGGCTGACATCTATGGCCGCGTCGGCTCACTGCTCGAGGTCGGCACCGGCTTCCATCCTGAACTCACCGGCCGCGAGAACGTCTATCTGAATGGCGCCATTCTGGGCATGAAGAAGGCCGAGATCGCGCACAAGTTCGACGAGATCGTCGCCTTCTCGGAGCTGGAGAAATTCATCGACACTCCCGTCAAGCGCTACTCCAGCGGCATGTATATGCGCCTGGCGTTCGCGGTGGCCGCGCATATTCAAACCGAAATCCTCATGGTGGACGAGGTCCTGGCGGTCGGCGACCTGCAATTCCAGAAAAAATGCCTGGGGAAGATGGACGAAGTGGCCAAGCACGGCCGCACGGTGTTGTTCGTCAGCCATAACATGCTGGTGCTGCAGAAGCTGTGCACGGCGGGCATCGTGCTGGATGCCGGGACTGTGGTTTCGCAGGGCCGCATTGGCAGTTGCGTGCGCTGCTACTCCCAGCTCCTGGAATCGCGGCCGGACTTCACCGCCGCCACGGCTCTCGACGGCTCCCTGGCGATCAAGACGGTGCGAATTCTTGACGAACAGGGCCAGCCGACCGTTACCTGGCCGTACGGGCAGCGATTGATCGTGGAAGTAGACACCTCCGTCAGTGTTCCGTGCCAGCGGCTGGCGCTCGACGTCACGTTCTACACCAGCGACGGCCAGCGGTTGTTTGGTTTACAGAGCGACTCCCTGAGCGGGAGGACGGCTTACGACGCGGGGCTCCATACCGTCAGGTTCGAGATCGAGAATCCCGGACTGACGGTGCCGGAGATGTATTTCGATGTCGGCCTGCGCACCACGGGGGTGGGATACGAGGCGATGCTTCCCTGTGCCGGCTATCTGATCCTGAAAGGGTATGTTCCGCCACACGCGCACAATCTCAACCTGATCACACCGTCGGCGTCGGCCATATGGAGCTAAACGGGGCCAAGGAGACTGAGGGATTGCGGTCGGTTATCAATAAAACCACGTCCATCGCACGCCTGGCCCTGGAGAGGGCGCTCGACTGCAGAATCCTGCGCCTGCCCTCCGGAGACTGGTACGTGGCGCACAATCGCCGTCCCGCACTGCTTGCGGTGATGGCGAATAACAACCTGCGATGGCCGCCGGAATTGCTCTATGTGTTCAACGGCTGCGGTACGGGGACACTCTCGCTGTCCGTGGACGTCGACGGTGGTTTGAATCTGGTCAAAATCAGCCGGCCAGTGGCCATGCCGTGTGAGTGGCGGCTGCGATTGGATTCCGAGGTGACGCTGAACGGGGAGCGGGTCGGGCCATTAACCTCCGGCGTAGCGCAGGAAAATGGCTGGCTTATCTCAGATATAAAGTTCGTTCCGAGCGCCGGGCCGGCGCTGCGGCGGAGGCTGCGTCATCGCGTGCTTAACGGTGAGTCTCAATGCGATGCTGCTTACTTCAATGGGCAGAATTACCGGGACTATGAACACGAAGCTGCCAGTTACGGCCTCGACCTGTTGGACCGCATTGCCCGCTACGGAAAAATCCAGTCGATTCTCGACATTGGTTGTTCTACAGGAATCTTGCTCAGCCATGCCTACGCCCGGGGGCTGCGAGCAGCGGGTGTGGATTCCTCGGAGTGGGCGATCTCTCAAGCCAGCCAGCGCCTGCCCGGAGGTGTGTGCAAAGTCCTGGACATCGACAGCGCGACGACTGCCGATTTCTCCGATACTTACGATGCCGTGGTGATGAACAATGTGTTGGAACACGTCAAGGACCCTGCGCGTCTGCTTCACCTGGCGGCCTCCCTGCTTACACCGGGAGGATTTCTGTACTGCGCTACTCTGAATGCCGACTCCTGGTTCCACAAGGCGCTGGGCGCCGGCTGGGTGGGGTATTCCGACTATTCGCATCGTAGCCCATGGCTCACGGCGCAATGGCTGCGGGACCGCATGCGGGAAACCGGTCTGGAACTGCTCGAATTCAGCATTCCGAATGCTTTATGGACGGAGAACCTTTGCGATGAAGCCCTGCAGGAGCTGCGCGTGGTCCTCACGTGCTCCGCGGCCGGCCAGTTGCTGCAAGACGGATGGGGTGACACCGTCGAGGTGCTCGCCAGGCGAAGCTAGTGGATTGACTATTCGGCTTGACGGTGTAGGGATGAAAAAGAGAGTTCTGGTCACCAGCATTTTGTCTTGGCCGCTCGGCGGGGTGGAGACCCACCTGTGGAACCTGTCCAAGCTGCTGGTCGAGCACGGCGCCGAGGTGACGGTCGCCGCCCGTTTTGCCCATCCGGAGATTCCCTTGCTGCGCGACAGCCAAGAGCTTCCCGTGCACGTGGTCTCCACCCCGTTTATCCAGGTTTCCAAGCTGGCGTGGCGCCGCTTGTCCACGGGATGGGCAAGACTGGTATGGCCTCTGCAATTGCAAGAACGCTTCGATGTGATGTTCACAATTGACGTTACTGGGTTCGTTGATTTTCTGGCGCAATTCGTAAAACCGGGTGGCTATATCCTGGCCAATCGTTTCGGATTGCCGGATTCGCCGCGCGGTTTGCATCCGCTGGCCAAGCGCCGCCTGCACGGCTTCATTGCCGAATCTTCCTATCAGGCTGAAAGGTTCCGCCAGGTTTTTGGCCTGAGCGTTCCAGTAGCTGCCATTCCCTACCTGACGAATGCGCAGGATGATGCGCCGCGGCGCCGGGCGCGCGCCATCGACGAGCTGCAGGTTGTTTACCTGGGCCGAGTCGACGAACACAAAGGCACGTACCGCTTGTTGGACATCTGGCGGCGCCTGGATATTCACCCGGCCCGGCTGGACATCCACGGCGGTGGTGAGTGCGAACAGGCGAAGAGCCGGGTGCGAGCCATGGGCCTAGCGGAACAGATTGGAGTACATGGGCCCTTCACCGGCGCTCAACTGCCGAGAATACTCAAAGCGGCTGACCTGCTCGTCCTCCCCTCCTATGCCGAAGGGTTGCCATTGGTCTTGATGGAAGCCATGGCGTATGGCGTGCCGTTTGTCGCCACCGATGTTGGGGCGGTCCATACCCTGGCAGAAGACAATCCGGATGTGCTGGTAGTGCCGCTCGACAACGAGGCCCTGATCAAAGGTGTCCGGGACATGGCGCACGCGATTCGCTGCGGCAAGATCGATGGCCAGCGTTTGCAGTCCTATCACCAGCAGCGCTACAGCTACGAATCGGTTTCCCGGCGGTGGCTGGCAGCGCTGTTGGAACCCGAGAGTTTCTGGAGCCGGGCCGCGGAGGGTGAGCCGGTCGCGGTAGCAGGGCGGCTCTGATGCCGGCACAAGGAGCGGATTGATGCCTTTGGTGAGCGTGGTATTAAGCACCTATAACGATGCGGCGTTCCTACGGGAGTCGGTACAGCGCCTGCTCGGCCAAACTTTCCGCGACCTGGAATTGATCATCGTTGACGACGGTTCCACGGACAACACGGCCGCGGTGCTGGCAGGTTTCCAGGATTCGCGGCTCAGAGTGCTGCGCAACCAGCACAATCTCGGGCTGGCAGCTTCCTTGAACCGGGGAATTGCCCTGGCCAGCGGAAAGTACATCGCTCGCCAGGATGCGGATACCATTTCCGCTGCCAACCGCCTGCAGTTGCAGGTGGACTATCTTGCCCGCCATCCGGACGCGGTCGTTGTCGGAACCAATGTTGTGGCCACCGAGGAGACCGGCAGGGTCAGAGGTCTGTGGACGCTGCCACCCGAGGACATCGATATCAAGTGGACCCTGCTCTTCAGGACTCCTCTCATCCATCCCACGGTGATGATGCGCGCCGACGCCCTCGCTCGATCCGGGCTCTATTCGGAAGACGCGGAATTCTGCTATGTGGAGGACTTCGAACTCTGGCAGCGGCTCTGCCCGCTGGGGACCTGCGCCAACCTGCGCGATCCCCTGATGAATTTCACGTGTCGTGAGGGATCGGTTTGCGTCCGGCATGCCGACCCACAGCAACGCCAGATTGAAATGGTGTCGCGGCGCGCCATGGCCGCCATCATGGGTTCAGATCACTGGAGACCAGACTTCTGGCCGGTCGTGCAGAAGTTCCTGTATTCCCCAGCTTCCGGTCCGGGAAACCTGGGCGCCGGCGAGGCTGCGCTGGCGATCTCTGCGCTGGAGCGCTTGTATTTCGGTTTCTCGCGTGCTTATAACTTTCCAGAACGAGAGCTGAGGCGGCACAACAAGCAAGTCCACACTCTGTGGGGAAGGCACTGCTTAGGTCTGGGGCTGAGACGCAGCGGGGCCAACAATTTCCGGCGGCGCGCCTCATTGATGGCGGCCGGGGCCGGCCTGCTATCGAAAGCTGCTTACCTCAGCATGGGGTGAAATCAACGCGTGGGACAGCTATGAGCGACGAGACTCTCCTCACGATGGACGAAAGACAAGCACGGCGTGGCGCTCTCCGCGAAAGCGTGCGCCGGAATCCCTACACGCGGGTGCTGATGCGCGGTGCGCACGACCTCTGGTCGCGAGTCAGCAATCCAGAGTATCGCCACGAAGAGAGCGAGCTCGCCAGGCTGCGCGCGATGCCGCCTCATGTTCCCACGGTGACGGACCTTCCAGGTTTCCCAGTTGAACTGGTCGACGCGCCATCGTTTTTAGCCATGTACCTCGACATATTTCGGCTGGAGCGTTACCAGTTCAAGTCCCAGAGTACTCGCCCCTTCATCCTGGATGGAGGCGCTAACATCGGGCTGATCACTCTATATTTCAAGAAACTCTATCCCGAGTCTAAGATCATCGCTTTCGAGCCCGACCCGAGGATTTTCGGGGTTCTTGAACGCAACGTTCACGGCAATGGATTCCGGGATGTCGATCTGGTCCCGCGTGCGCTCTGGGTCTCCCGCCAGAAGATGCGGTTCACCTCCGAGGGATCGTGGTGGGGGCGGATGTCGCGCTCCGGAGATACGTCGAACGAGCAGGTGGAGACCGTACGTTTGCGGGACTACCTGGATCGCCCCGTGGATCTGCTCAAGCTGGATATCGAAGGCGCCGAGACCGAAGTGCTCAACGACTGCGCCGGCGCCCTGGGAATGGTGCGCAACCTGTTCGTCGAGTATCACTCCTTCGCCGGTGAACCGCAGAAGGTCGGCGGGTTGTTGCAGCTTTTGAGCGGCGCTGGGTTCCGGCTTTACCTTGCGGCGCCAGACCCATCGCGACAGCCGCTGATCCAGCGCAACGTCGAGTGCAACCTCGATGGCGCGCTCAACATTTTTGGCGTGCGCGAGCCCTGAGAATGCGCTCCAGCATCCATCCCGCAGACTACCTTCCACCAAGAGAGGCCGGGGGCCCAATGCCGCTAGTTTCCGTGGTCATGAGCGTCTACAACGACGGCAAATATGTCAAGGATGCGATCGAGAGCATCCTGGCGCAAACCTTCACGGACTTTGAGTTCGTCATCGTGGACGACGGGTGCACGGACAATACTCGCGACATCATCGCCGGCTACCACGATGCTCGCATTCGACTGATCGTTAACGAGCACAACCTCGGGCTGGCGCCGTCGCTCAACAAAGCCATCCGACTGTCGGGCGCCCAGTACATCGCGCGTCAGGATGCCGATGACATCTCCCTTCCCGACCGCCTTTCCCGGGAGGTTGATTACCTGGAAAGTCATCCCGATGTCGCCCTGGTCGGTTCCGCAGCGATTGTGATTGCGCACGACGGGGAGCGGAGAGGCGTTTGGCCCGCTATTGCCGAGGACCTTGATCTCAAATGGTCGCTGCTGTTTCTTAACCCATTCATTCACAGCAGCATTATGGTGCGCCGATCGGTGGTCGAGGAGGCGGGCTATTACACAGCGCGGCCGGAGATAGCCCAAGCCTTCGTGGAAGATTATGAGCTGTGGTCCCGTGTGAACAGAATTTCGCGGTCAGCGAACTTTGCCCAACCGCTGCTGAAGTTTCGCCAGAATCCCACCTCGGCTTCCGTGAGAACTCGCCCTGAACACCTTCGCCAGAGAGATCACATAGCCCAGGAAAACCTGTGCTGGGTGTGGGGAATGCGGGAGCTGGAGGACGGGACGTGGATGCGGCTGCGGCGTTTTCTGCTGCACCCACCGGGCGAAGACCTTGACCTCGACTGTGGGGAAGTCCGCCCTACCGTGTCTTTGCTGGAATCGCTCCATGCCGCCTTTTGCGTTAAGTACGAAGTTCCCCGGAAGCTCGCCGGCCTGCACCGCCGCCGTACCTACTGGCAATGGGCACGGCACGCGTGGGCATTGGCTCTGCGCCAAAACGGAAGGCGTAGTTTGCGTTGCCGGCTGGCGCTCCTGGCTGCCGGGATGAGGCTGCTAGGCAGCGCCGGGCGCTTGAGTGCGTCATGACGTCGGCTCTCGCGAGGAGAGCGGGATCGAAGCGCATTCTTGTCACCGCCCAACTCTACGGCGCCGGTGGCGTTGAAACCCATCTGCTCAACCTCTGCCGCCTGCTGGTGGAGCGGGGCGCGGAGGTCACCGTGGCCGCCCGCATCGCCAATCCGGAAACACCACTGATCTGCCAGCGGCGCGAGATTCCCATCCGCCTGCTGGCCACTCCCTTCGCGCGCGACCTGCGCCGCTTTCGCTTCTCCACCGCGTGGGCCGCCGCGGTATGGCCGCTCCAGATGCGGACCGGCTCTTTCGATCTGCTGTACACGGTGGAGTTGAGCCGCTTCGCGCGCTTTCTGCGCCGGTTCGTGCGGCGCGACGGCTACATGATCGGCAACCGCATCGGCGAGCCCTTAGGCGACTCCCAGCGGCTCGACCCAAGCTGCGCGCCCATGCTCAATGGCTTCATCGTCGAATCCGAAATGCAAGCCGCGCCCGTACGGCGCTTGGGGAACGGATTGCGCGTGGCTGCGATCCCGCTGATGGCGTTCGTTCATGACGCGCCGCCGCGCCAGCCGCGCGCCATCGACGGTTTCCGCGTGGCGTTCCTCGGCCGCTACTTTCGTACCAAGGGCGTCTACCGATTGCTGGAGATCTGGTCAGGATTCGCCGGCCGGCCCATCCGGCTCGACTTCTACGGACACGGTGTGGAACGCCAGGGTCTGGAGCAAGAGATCCGCCGCCGCGGCCTGGAGGGCAGCGTGCGCGTCAACGGCGGCTGGTCCACCAGCGAGGAGCTGGCTTCCATCATGGCCGCGACCGATCTGGTGGTGCTTCCCTCGGAAACCGAAGGCCTGCCGCTGGTGTTGCTCGAGGCCATGGCTTACGGCGTGCCCTTCGTGGCTGGCAACGTGGGCGCGATCTCGTCGCTGGCGGAGAACAATCCCGACGTGCGTGTGGTCCCGCTCGACAACGCGGCCTTCGCGCAGGCGGTCAGGGAAATGGAATGTGAGATCCGCGCCGGGAAGATCGTGGGCCGGCGCCTGCAGGACTATCACCGCGCCCGCTACGGCCACGAGCGCCTGGCCGGTCTATGGTCGCAGGCGCTGCTGGAACCGGAACAGTTCTGGAGTGCGCGATCGTGATGACCGGATTTTCCTCCGCTATCTTGCCGCAGTAGCCGTCTCGGCGCGCGGCTTATAACGATGGTAGATAGCCTGGGCTCTCCTGGTTGCCTTCCAACCAAACACGCGGCGGAACAGCTCTCCCTTCCAGGTGCCATAAGGTGGAACGTAATCCGTGCCGCCCAACTCGTGAGCTTTTTCCAGGGCCCGGCGGGTGATCTCCGGAAAGTAGGGATACGCTTCCACCGCGCCCTGCACGAAGCGGTTGGCCAGCGCTCGCTTGGTGCGCGGATCGTTGGTGCGGGCCAGCAGGTGCTGCATCTTGCGCTCCAGCGAGTACAGAGCGCCCGCCTGCAGGGTTGCGTTCCGGGTCGAACTCCAGCTCCCGCCCGTGGGACGCTTGCGGTAATAGAAGCGGCCGGCGGCGCGGCGGATGCCGGCGCTGGCCAGCACCACGCGGGCGAAGTATTCGCCATCATCGTCGGGCGAGGGCGTTTCGTCCCAGCCTCCGGCGTCCTCGGCGACCGCGCGCGGCGTCAGCCAAGCTCCGTGCGGCACCATCCCGAACGGTCCTTCCGGACCCAGCAAGTCGGTCAACCACGCAACCGGCGCGTCGGTGTCCACCGCGGGCCAGCCGTTCTCGGCCAGGCCGCGCTCGGGATCGGCGCCATCCTGAAAGTATGTCCACGGGCAGATACCCAGCATGCGCGGAGGGCTTTCGCGCAAAACCTTGATCTGCTCGGTGATTTTCTCCGGACTCAGCAGGTCGTCGGCGTCGATGAACTGGATGTAATCGCCCTGCGAGAGGCGATAGGCATGGTTGCGTGCCGCCGCCGGCCCGCGGTTCTCCTGCTGAACTACTTTGACTCCGGAGGACTCGAATCGGCGCGCCAAGGCGGCGGTCCCGTCCTTCGAGCCGTCGTCTACAACAACGATCTCTTTGTTCGGCCAGGTCTGGCCCACGGCTGACTTCAGCGTGTCCGCGATCCAGCGTTCGGCGTTGTAAGCGGGAATGAGAATGGAAACCAGCGGCTGCATCGGGATGGATTCGTCCCCCGGCGACTATTTCTTGGCAATTACTTCGGCTGGTGCATGTATGGTAAAAGATAATGCAACTGAGTACCAGCCGCGATGTTGATCCCGATGTTGATCCCAAGGTTGCGCGACGACGAACATTCGGATGAGCGGTGGGCGCGGATACACTCCTGATGCAATCGGGCAGGCTGGCGCGATGACGTCTTTGCGCGTCTGCCTGGTCGGTGCTGCCCATCCTTGCTACAACCCCAGGCTGGTGCGCGAAGCCGACGCGCTGGCCCAGGCCGGCCACCAGGTTCGCGTGGCCGCTCCTTTATTCGATCCCGCCCTGGTGGAAAAGGACCGCGCCTTGATGGCGCACCGGCGGTGGCGGCTGGAGCGCGTGGATTTTCTTCCGCAACACGGCAGGTTGCGGTCTCTTTGGATCCGAGGCCGCCGCAAGCTGGCTCAGGAGATCGCTCGCGGTTTCGCCACGCCGGCTCTGGCGGAACACAGTTACACTCCGGCGCTGGCGGAGATGCGCGAGCTCGCCACACGCGAGCCTGCCGACTGGTTCATTGCCCACACCCAGGCCGCTCTGCCCGCGGCTGCGGCGGCTGCCGCACACTGGAACGCGCGCCTGGGCTTCGATTGCGAAGATCTGCTGGCGCACGCTCCCGGCGAACCCGGCGCCCTCCTGCGGGTGATTGAGGCCGAGTATCTGCCGCGCTGTGCCTATGTTTCCGCGGCCTCGCCGCTCATGGCCGAACAACTGGCGCGCGACCACCGCATCCCGCCGCCGGTGGTCCTCTACAACGTTTTTCCGCTGGAGTTGGCCGAGGGCATGCTTGCGCCCGGTGAGCGCCGGGATGCCGCGGTGCTGCGCCTGCACTGGTTCGGCCAGACCATCGGTCCGGGACGCGGATTGGAAGACGCGGTCGCGGCGCTGGCCCATCTGCCCGGCGAGGTCGAGCTGCACCTGCGCGGCAATCCTTCCGCGGGTTACCGCGAGAGATTGGAGGAGCTGGCTGGCGGCGGGCGTCAGCGGCTGTTTTTCCTGCCGCCGCTCGAGCACGATGAGGTGATTCGCGCCATGGAGCCCTTCGACGCCGGCCTGGCCCTGGAGCGCCCGGACCACGGCAACTACTCGCTCACCGTGACCAACAAGCTCTTCAGCTATTTGCTGGCCGGTCTGGCTGTCGCCGCTACCAATACTCCCGGGCAGCGCGAGGTGATGGCGCAAATCCCGGCGGCGGGATTTTTCTATCCGCCGGGTGATGCTCGGGCGCTGGCCGCGGGCCTGCTGAACTGGGCGCGCGACCGACAATCGCTGCGCGCCGCACAGCAAGCCTCCTGGAACGCCGCCCGCGCGCGCTTCTGCTGGGACCGCGAACGCGAAAAGTTTCTTGCCCTCTTCGCGTCGCCGGCGCCTCGTGAGCTAATCTTGGCTGGAGGGAGCGCGGCTTTATGAAGCGAGTCGCCCTCATCGGTGCCGACTTCGCTCCCAGCAGCCTGCCGCCGGCGCTGCGTCTGCGCTTCTTCGTTTCGCACCTGCGCGAGTTCGGCTGGGAGCCGACGGTGATCACCACCGACGCGCGCCATTACGACTGCCCGCTCGACCCCGAGATCGAGCGCTTGCTGCCGGCGGGCGTGCGCGTCATTCGCACTCCGGCGTTTTCTCGCAGACTCACGCGCCTCGTCGGACTGGGCGACCTGGGGGCGCGCAGCATGAGCCATCACTGGCGGGTTCTGCGCGATCTCTGCCGTCGCGGGGAAGTGGACATCGTCTTCATTCCCGTGCCCGCCTTTATGCCCATGGTGCTGGGAAGGCTGGCCCACGACCGGTTTGGCATTCCTTACGTGATTGATTACATCGATCCCTGGACCAGCGAGTATTACTGGTCGGTGCCGCGCGCGCAGCGTCCGCCCAAGTGGCGGGCGGCATACGCCATGGCGCGCGTGCTGGAACGATATGCGCTCCGCCGCGTGGCCCACGTAGTCGGCGTGTCCCGCGGCACCACCGACCTCGTACGCCAGCGCTACCCGTGGCTGGGCGAAGCCGATACCACCGAGATCCCTTACGGCGGCGAGACCGGAGACTGGGAATACATTCGCTGCCACCCCCGGCCCAACCAGGTGTTCGATCCAGCTGACGGCGGCCTGCACTTTGCTAGCGTCGGCGCCTACACCGAGGCCATGCGCCCGGTGCTCAGCGCCTTTTTTGCGGGGGTGCGCAAGGCACGGGCGGAAGCCCCGGAGCTGGCGCGTCTGCGGCTGCACTTCGTGGGCACCAGCTATTCCACCGGGCGGCCGTGCGTCGCGCCCATCGCACGCGAGGAAGGCGTCGAGGATCTGGTGGACGAGCGCCCGCACCGCGTCCCTTACCTGGACGCGCTGCAGCTTCTCTCGGACGCTCACGCGCTGCTGGTGATCGGCTCCGCCGAGCCCCACTACACGGCTTCCAAGATCTTCCCTTACATTCTGGCGCGCAAGCCCCTGCTGACCATCTTCCACCGCGACAGCAGCGTGATCGGCATCGTGGAGAGCGCTCAGGCGGGCAGCGTGATCAGCTTCAGCGCCGAACATCCGCTACAGGAAAAAACCGGCGAGGTGGCGCAGCGCTTGCGCGAGTTGGCGGCGCTCGGCCCGGGATATGAGCCGCGCACTCGCTGGCCGGCCTTCGAGGCCTACACCACGCGCGCCATGACCGCCCGTCTGGCCGAGGTCTTCGACAAGGTGTTGGCGCGCCATTCTGCCGCCGAAAGTGAGGGAACCTCACTTGCATACTCCATGGAAGCTCGGCGGTGAATCATCTGTGGTAATAATGGGCTTAGGTTTGGGGAATTTATACGTGCTACTCTGTGGGCACAGACAATCTGCAGTTGTAACCGGCGCTCGCGACCCAGCCTGCGAGTGGCGCTCCAGCCATGAATGGGTGAACTTGATAACCGTGGTTCCTTTTCTGGCCACCGGCGGCGCCGGGTTTCAGACGAAATTCACGCCTTGGATCTGATGTCGGAGAACCGTTTCAGATTGTCGCGTCTGAGGTCGGCTGCAGCTCCGGGTACACTGCGCCGCCTGGCGGAACTCGCCAGCCGCGGTGTGGTGCTGCGCCGGCGGCTGCCCGCGGCCTTCGGAAGCAAACGCCTGTATGTGTCGCCGGAGTGCGGCCTGCGCTATTGGCGGTTCGACCTGGGGAAGATCGACCCAGTACTTCTGGATCTGGCGGAACACCTGGTGCGCCCGGGAGACGTGGTTTGGGACGTGGGCGCCAATGTGGGGCTGTTCACATTTGCTGCCGCTCATCGCGCCGCGCGGGTGCTGGCCTTCGAGCCTGATCCCTGGCTGGCGGACCTGCTGGAGAGAACCGCCGCATTTTTCACCAACGTCTCCGTCATCCGCGCTGCCGTCGCCGATTACTGTGGCCAGGGCGAACTGCACATCGCGAGGCGGGCGCGGGGGTCCAATTTCCTGCTGGGCCAGGGCAGCAGCCAGAGCGGGGGGACGCGGCGGCTGGCCGAGGTCAAAGTAGTCACGCTGGATTCTCTCCGCCAAGCTCCTCCCAACGTGCTCAAGATCGACGTCGAGACCGGCGAGTTGGCGGTGCTGCGCGGCGCGGCGCGGTTGCTCGCCCAATCCCTGCCCGTCGTCATTTGCGAAGTGGCGAAAGAGAATGTGTCCGCGGTCACGGCGTGCCTCCGGGGGTACACCCTGTTCGACGCCGAGCGCGGCAAACCGGTGAACACTGCGGTGTGGAACACGGTGGCGGTTCCTGCGGCTGCCCTCTGCTCGACACCGCTCGATCTGGCAACGGTGGAAAGTTGATGGTTCACAACAACCCCGAAAGGGAACAGTAAGGAGCAAAGACGATCCATGGTAGCGATTCGAGCACTGATCACGGGTGGCGCCGGATTCATCGGCTGCCATCTCGCCGAAGAACTCCTCGGCGAGGGGCAGGAAGTCTATATCCTCGACAATCTCTCGACCGGCAGCATCGACAACGTCGAACACCTCAAAGGCCGCAAAGGCTTTCACTACGTGATCGACTCGCTCGAGAATGAGCATCTGCTGGCGGAGATGATCGACCGCTGCGACGTGGTGTACCACCTGGCCGCCGCGGTGGGCGTCAAGCTCATCGTGGAAAGCCCGGTCAACACCATCGAGACCAACGTGCACGGCACCGAACTGGTGCTCAAGCACGCCAACAAGAAGCGCAAGAAGGTGATCATCGCCTCCACCTCGGAGGTTTATGGCAAGAGCACGCGCGTACCCTTCCGCGAAGACCACGACCTGGTGCTCGGCCCCACCTCCAAGGGACGCTGGAGCTACGCCTGCTCCAAGGCGATCGACGAATTCCTGGCCATCGCCTATTGGCACGAGAAGCAGCTGCCG
>Ga0181530_10003052_pt1 | contig 19091 bp, 37 predicted proteins | sample PEATcosm2014_Bin_42_FD_119769 | JGI IMG/M metagenome (GOLD analysis project Ga0181530, IMG submission 119769) | Peatland microbial communities from MTU Mesocosm Facility, Houghton, MI, USA - PEATcosm2014_Bin10_60_metaG | ecosystem: Environmental > Terrestrial > Soil > Wetlands > Peat | place... | reverse complement strand
CCTGTAGCAATAGTAGTCGCCTTGTCCCCGCCTTTTCTCTTTTCCAGATCGCCGGACCCCAGTTGATTAAACTCAGGGTGCAGACGACCATCAGTAGTAGACCTACGAGCAAGCATCCTTTCGCCATAAGTTGAAATGATCTTGGTACACTCAGTGTACTCTCCTAAGAGATCAGCGAACTCCGTCTCTAAGGCAAGAAGTGTCTCCCTCTTAGTATCCTTTACTTCAAAGCCCATCTTGTGAAGAGCTCCCAACTTCTTGGTAGCTGAGTTGATATCAAACTCTTCCATTGTATCAGGCAGGAGGAAGTTACGCTTCTTTCCTGCCTTGTCGAGGGCATCATCATAAATCTGCATGGCTTTATCCCTGATGCTCTTCGCCTTGGCGCGCCAGTAATCTAGCGTGGACTCAATGCGCTGATCATCAAGATCAAAGCCCGTCAGCTCTGCGTCGGCCGTGCCAGCCATAGCACAGAACTCTATTTGAATCCTTTCCCACATCCCAGGATGCTTCTTGATTTCCTTCAGCTGCTCTTGCTTGATTGGAAATAGGAGGAAGACGTCACGGGCGGCGTAGTAAAGGTGTCGGTATTGTAATACGCCAGACATGTTAATAAACTCGCGACGGACAGCTTTGGAGATGAGATAGTGTGGAGGGTATTTCTCCGATAGTTCTTCAAGACCGACCTGAACTCCATATAAACCCGCCGTGAGTATTTGCTCTGCCAGCATCGTATCGTACAAGCTGGGGATGTATACCTTGGTTTTATCATCGTAGTGATAGTTGATGAAGTGGACTCCATACTTAGCCAGGCAGAACTTGAAGTCGTACACTCCGTTCTGGGTTAAGAAGAGCCTGTCTTCATCCTCCAGGATTCCCTTAAACTCCGGTACCAGCTTTGGTTCAATAAGGTAAACCATCTTAGGAGTACCCAGCTGGAATAGAAGCATGCGGGACGATGGCGAAAGCGGGTCCAGTCCATCGCGTTTATTATCGCCCCCAGTTTCAGAGTCGATACCAAGTTCTTGTTGTTTGGTAAGCCACGTAAGCGGTGCAGATAGGTCATTCTTAGAATGTACCTTGGTGATGTCCGAATCCGGAACCGCTCCTTCTCCAATGGATCCATTTATCCACTCCGGTGTGCCAATAACATGGAAGGGAACATCAATGTGCTCCTCAAGTTGCTTGGACGTTATCGTCTGGAACGCTGGCTTCTTGCTTGCCACAGATCGCCTCGTGTGCTGCTGTGATTTCGGGCAACTTGTTGCCCAAGAAACTGAAGAGCTCACCCAACTGAGGACCGACAGTCCACGTCTGATAGAGCGGATGCTCATAGATATCCAAGGATGAAGACAGACTGAATGATGGCACGATCAGGAAGCCCAAGAGCTGACCACGAGTAATCAAACGGGTACAGCACTCATAGACTTCGAAGTTCAAATGGAAACGCCAGTTAAACTTCTCTCCAATCTTGATGCCGATCAGATAGACAGTATGTAGTGGAACATGTGGCGCCACTCCGAAAGGGAGTATCTGTTTGTAGCCACCGCCCCACATAGTAACCTGCTTCTTACTCTCTATCTGCTTCAGAAGTACACTACCGTACCCGCTATTGCTAGTAATGTTGATATTCAGAATAGTGCAGGCTCTCCATGCATCCTTGGACCAGGAGGCATGTTGCCAAACAGCCTGTCCGATGTGATACCCTGCGAATGGTTCTTTATCTGGCATTGCTCCTCATAATAAGGACAGACAGCCCTGAATCCCTGTTGAGTATATTCGTCCACCTTCTTTACGATGTCGTCGAATGAATCTTCATCCCATGATCCTATCACAGGATAGACTCCATCGCAAGACTGATAAATGATTGTTCCGTCCGGCTGGACGGCAATCCGAGTGGGAGCTATATACCGTGGTCTCATGCACTTAACAGTGCACTTCACTTGTTCTCCAGCAAGTCTTCCCATAGGGAGGATTTGGGTGTCTGGGGTTTTAAGCCGCACCATGGTAGGATAAGTGTTCGATAGATATTCAAGCATTGCAGGATCTTGAAAGGCGCGATGCTGATCAGTACCAGAGACGAACACCTGGACCTTGTACTTAAAGGCCCAGAGCATGAACGCCGTAGTAGCGACAAGGTCTTTGCTCCACGTTCCATTGGTAATGCAGAACCTGGGGACTCGAGTATTGGTACGCTCAAGGATAATAGAGTTCTCTTTCAGAAACAGAGATGGCTCTCCTCCATAGATTCCAATGCCATTGATCATGTGCCAACGGACAGTCTTCATCCAACTGTGATGCTTATCCAAGTCCATCCGATCGTAGATCTGAGGACCTGAAGAGTACATACAAAAGGAGCACGACAAGTCGCACTGCTTACTGTACATGAAGCTCAGGTCAAACATCTGACCTTCTTGGTACTCAGGAGGCCTGTCCTGCCTCAGGATCTTCACCATTGTCGTCCCTCTTATACTGGCGATTGTAAACCTTAAGGCCAAGGTAAGTCAGGATTTCACTTGGCGCCGAGGCGATGGGAATAAGGCGAAGCATTTGATGGGCAGAAGTATGGACTTGAAGTGTGGCAGTACGATCTTCCATACTACCATAATAGTCCTTGGCCTGCCATTTGGTTTCCTTCCAGACCTTTTCAGGATCCGGAATGACATAATAGCACCAAGGTCTCTTCTGACCCTTGTGGTACACAGCAAAGATCTTAGCCTTGCCATCAAACTGTTCGTTCAAGACGCCAGTCATGATAGGTTCTTTCATCTTGACAGCATCATTCGCAATCAAAGTAAAGACTTGGGCAGGTATCATGTCGCATTCATTGGCGACCATGGTCGACTCTGTGTCGCTCTTAAGGGTGTAAGTCCAGTCTTTGCAACCCTTTTCAGGCTTGCGGCAGCCAGCAACAGTATACTTACGCCAGTCACGAGCGCCACTCTCTGCCCAAACGACGTCGTTAAGCTTGAAAGGACTTAGCCGTTCTGGCTCTTCCTTAGGCTTCTCTTTCTTTTTCTTGGTCACCTTCTTCTTTTTCTTGATGACCTTGATTGGAACAGGCTTAGGCTTGATCTCGTCTTCGAACTTCTTAGGAGGTGGCGTAGACACAGTCACTTTCTTGGCGCCCACCTCATTGACGAAGTCCTTCATCTGCCCAATCATTATCAGAGGAAGAGAATATCCTCCAGAAGGTACTGGCGGCCCAGGAATAACAGTTGGGTCTTGCTTCTTCTTAGGCATTAGTCCAATGGCGTCAACTCTGACGTCTTATAGGATCTTGTGTGAGACAAATGCCAGTGGTCATCACTGTAACCATGCCACTGGCCCACTCTGAAGTGACCTGTCACTTCTTTCTTGGGCTTGAACCCATACCTGTAATAGAACTGTGCGATCGGCATCTCCACACGATGTGGGACGTTGTCCTCGTAGCCTCCATAATAATAGGAAGGCTTCTTGTACAAGTTCGCCGTCTCAAGCAAGTCCATCAACGTCTTGTTGTACATCAATGGGAACTCAAACCATACTTCTTCCACAGCCACCTGTTTGCCAGACGGAGTCCGGCACATAACGAAGTTGCGAGGGAGAGGAGGCTTACTATTTACCGAGAGAGGCGCCGGCTTTGCACCAAACAAGAACCTGGACGTGAAAGCATCCAGATTGTCTGGCATGTGTCCATCCTTGATCATCTGCGCGCGATGGCGCCGCTCAACTTCAATCAGACCATGCTCCCTAACTGCTTGAAACTTCATCAGTTGTATGTAGGTATCACGGATCTGAGTACACACTGTATCGCGTGTCTGTTCTAGGAGCAGCATACCCTTACGGGTTCGAAGCTCCTTGTCTGTCATACCTTGAACCTCTAGTAGATCCTCTTCGTCCGCCTTCAAGACGACGTCCGTTACAACAGTGTGAGAATCCTTGCTCAACTGACTCCACTTCTCATGAATAGAGTTCTCGCCCAACGGCTCCTGCAAATGAGAGAGCTCCCAAGCCTTCTCATTCAATAGGTGCAGTGTAGGATAAGTATCCTGCTGCACCTCCTCTATTGGCTTCATAGCTGCAAGCCAGTTATTGATCCGCTCGTTCTTCATCTGCGGTCTCCAAAGAATAGATACTCAGATGTCATGTCGACAATCGTTTTCGATATCGTCTCGAGGTCAGGCGTAGCTGGTACCTTAAACTGTTCAGGTGGAATACCATCGATCTTTGCCACCATTTCATCGGCGTAGCCTACCACCTGCTCATAAGTCCAAGTACCAGCCCGTATAGAAAGGAGGTCCTGTGCGTCGGGACGGCGAACCATAAGATCGCCTGTGGTAAGTATCTCATAACCACAACGAAGCAGGCGGACCAAATGCATAGCATGCTTAGTGTCATACCCAAACCGTATTTCCGTATCATGCCGGTCAGGGTTTCTTTCAGCCATCCAAGTGACATATTGATCCCTCTTCTTCTTGGCTTCATCGTACAAATGCTTCTGGAACTCCCACGTCTGGTCAATGTTGCCATTGAACATACGAGGTTGACCAAGCTTAAAGAACTTTTGATCGTTCCTATCTGGGCAAATGATATTGGATGTCTTGAAGATCTCGAGTGCTTCGGCCTCGGGCATCAAAGGAGGATCCGGTAACCCAGACCACATCTCCTTCACACGTTCCAACATGTTGTCGCCAAAGCGCCAAGCAACCCACTGTTCCGTAACCTTCCCTTGACGTACCAGAGGCTCCAACTTAGCCATGTCATCCATCTCTTGCTGTAACCACTTGGTATGCGTACGGATCCGATGGAGCTGAGCCTTGGCATACCCAACGAACGTCTTCTGGCACCGCTGACTCAAGAACCGATGACGTATCTCCCTGAGCGCCGTTGCTTCAGGTAAGCATAAGAGAACATCTCGCGGATCGACGAAGAGCAACTCGAGCACGTTCGGGTTATTAGCAACTGCCAGCGTTGCATACTTCCTAAGCGAGTAATAACTGAGGTCGTCTTCTGCTTGCTCCGACAACAGGTCGAAGGCTTGCAACCCAAAGTAGTATTCAATGGGGGGAATGAAAATACCAGCAAAGTCTTCATCAGACGTAGGGAGATTAGTCCCGTAGGCATGGCTTCCACACCTCACTTTGTAGATCAGGTTCTGATCTGCTATTTCTCTTGCGTTCATGTGAACAGCTCCTGGATCTTAGGTACCAATCGCTGTACCATCTCATTGGATTCACTCACTACATTGTTCAGCTCAATCTGCTTCATACAGTAGACAGATTTATGAGCAGGCTTACCAGAGATCTCTGATACCTTACCTGTCTTAACCTTCAACCGCATGAACAGCTGAGCCTTAGGTACGCTTTTCGAGGACTTTGTCGGCGATGCCATATTTGACTGCCTCGTCAGCCTCCATAATGTAGTCACGATCGCAATCGATATGGATCTTCTCCAGAGGCTGGCCGGTATCCTGAGACAGATACTTCTCGATCTGATCTCTCATGCGGCGGAGCTCCTTGGCTTGAAGTTCCACGTCGCTTTGCTGTCCGCCACCACCACCAGACCACGGTTGGTGGATCAGAACGCGCGTGCTAGGGAGAACATAACGATGTCCCTTCTCGCCGGCAGTCAACAGAGTAGCAGCCATGGAAGCACACTGTCCAAACCCAATGGTATGAACAGGGGGCCGAATCAGCCGCATCGTATCTCTAATCGCCAACCCTGCGGTGATATCACCACCCGGGCTATTGATATAGAGCATGATCGGCTTCGTCTTGTCTTCCTTCTCGAGGAACAGGAACTGAGCCACCACGATCGCCGCGGTGTAGTCCATGATCGGGGTACCAATCATGACAATCCTTTCCTTGTTCAACAACGAGAAGATGTCATACACCTTGATACGGTTACCATCACGTTCCTCAACCATTGGAATCGTGAAGTTCCGAGGGGTCTCCATACTTGGTCTCCTTGTCTTCTTTCGCTTGCCTTGCTTCACCAGGCGATAAAATCTGGACGAAGCCTACCTTACCACGCTTCCTGGGCTGTACGATCCAGGCAACCTTCTCCATCTCTTTCAGGGCTGTAGTCTCCTTAGCCTTGTATTCATTGCACTTACAGACAGGCCATGTAATGTAAAGACCATTGATAGGTGCATTGCAATACACAACCTTATGTGCTTGGCTATATCCCTCTGTCACCTGAGAGTTAATGCATCCATCACAGAGGGAATCTCCATCACCTGTGGTTCCATTATGAACTTTAAATCGGATGGCCAAGTTGCTTCTCCGCTTCGTCGGCGTATAGATTCAACACTGCGGCGATCTCCTGGGCATTGTCCAGGTACATTGCCACCCTCTTGCCCGACTGGAAGTAGAGATAGCACAAGAGCTCGAGCAGATCATCCTTAACCTTCTTGTCGGCGGCGCCGCAAGTAAGCAAGAGATTAGCAAACTTCCTGTAGTCGGCAGATCCTAACCACTGTGTATGCTGACGCTTACCACGCGGACCTTCGAATCTGATCTCGCAGTTCTTGTAGTCTATCTTCTGACCATACGAATAGCCAGTGTAAATACGACAGGTGCCAGGCACTCCATCCTTACGATTGATTTTGATAGATTTCTGCGGCAAGAGACACCACCTTGTCTACATCTAAGTACTGACGCTTGAAACGATCGAGGCACTTAATGACTTTGTATTTCTTATCGAGGTTATCCGGCTCTCGAAGTAGCGCCGCTGGGTGCGGCAAGCAGTAAACAGCTTTACCGGGCAGCACAGTAGTGGCATACCAATGGCCCATGTGACTGGTATCCTTTGGATCTCCCCCAAGTAAGCACTGAGCGGCTGACCAGCCCATAGTGACAAGCACCTCGAGATTCGGCATTGCCCTGAGGATACGGAGAGCTCTATTAGGGAAACATACCGCGAGTTCGTCCAGCTCAGGTTCACGTTGGCTTACCTCCCCGTCTTTCTTCTCGACATCCGGCGGCTTACACTGGACGACGTTGATGACAAGGCAGTCGGAGTTGGTGTCAAGGTTGATGTACTTGAACCACTTGTCGAATAACTTGCCGGACTTGCCAGTAAGGGGCTTACCTGTCTCCATCTCCGTGGGACCAGGCATGATAGAGACCGCAGCGATTCGAGACGTCGGATTCCCACGCCAGACAAGCCCACGATTCTGTTTGGCTTTCTGGCAATGTCCCAACCGGCAATCATAACAAGGAACCGATAAGTCTTTAATGACTGCCAGAACGTTTTCCTTCTCAAAGAGATCCTCTCCGAAGTCTAGCATCAGACCTCCCGATCTAGATGACCACTACTAGCTAGTTGTCTAGCTACTGTCTCTGCGATCTCCACTTCAAATATGTTCCTGATTTCAGGTCCGTCTTCTCTCTCAATAGGTGTCAGATGGAACAGCTCTTTCGGAGAGACAACGTACAGCTCCGTGCCTGCTGGCAGCGCCAGCTCGACACGAATCTCGCCGTTCACTTCACGAAGTCCTGTGACTCTATAGTAGCCGGTATTATAGCGAACAACGGCTCCAAACTTCACCTCATTCAGAAACATTTTGCTTGGCCTCCAGCTTCTTGGCCTTCTTCAAGTCCTGCTTAACTTCGTCTTCATCGAAGAGCTTAGGGAACTCATGCCGATGATTGATCCAGATCCAATGAAGGTCCCAACTGTCGGTCTTCCTCTTCAGGAGAGTGCCATACATATAGCGAACCATGGCAGCAACCTTCTGCCAGGTCGCAATAGTCTCCTTGTTTACCTTGTCGTCCCACGACAAAGGCTTACCGTGCTCATCCAAGTAAGGTCTCTTCGTTGGCTTGGTAATAGCCTTGAAGATCTCAATCAGCTGGTCCTGCGGCATAGGTACATTGGACTTCAAGTACCAGTCGCAGAGGCGCCACATCACCATGGCTTTACTTGGCATGGACAACTCCACTCAGCTTCGGGTTGTTGAGCTCCCTTATCTGCTTCTGCAAGGTAAGATACTCAGTATAGTTCTTGATATGAGCTGGGCCGGAAGTGTTTCGCACTACCTCGGCCAGCTGATCCAACGTCATGGGAAAGGTTCTCCTGGTAAGAAACCAACTGAGAAGCCTCTCCTCAACAACAATGGAGTGTGGTCGTGACACAACCCATCAGGCCTCCTTCTTGAACTTACGTAGATCAACCTTCTCGTTGTTGATCTCAACATACCGCACCGCAGCCTCAGGATAGATACGATTCACAGGCTTAGCTTTGCGTGTACCACGCTCAGCCGGGTCCCAAGGTCCGCTCTTTGGCTTATAGTCTTTCGTTACATGAATACCTTTGACTTCAAGCCAACTATTATGGAGAGTCAAGACGGCCCTGAGATAGACATGCTCTCTGGCATAATCACTACTGTCTCTCAAGACTATCTTGACTTTAGCAGCAGCTCGATTATACATTAGAAGTGCACCGTGCTCTTTCCTATTGGGCCTTGCTGATAGGACTGCCAGATTGATTCTCTCATGTTCGCGCGCAGCATCCAACCTAGATACATGGCGAAGGAGCCGAGCACGAGCAACCAGAAATCCTTACTTCGAAGCTTCCACAGAATGAACTGTAGGATATGCTTCATCCTTATCCTCCTCTGCCTTAATGAAACGCCAGATGTCTTTGAGGAACGGATCGATAATGCTAGGATCAAAGATACCTGCACAGCAGATAATGAATGCACAAATAAGCCCAGCTACAAATCTGATGGGCATACCTGCATAAACGAAGAAGGTTCTCATTTCTTCTCCTTCAGCTCAATCAAGGTATGAAGAATAGCAAGGAGGATCTTGCATGTGAGCAGGCTGGCCAGGAAACTTGGCCCTCCTTCTACATACCCCCAGTACTCCTTCTTCAGTTCTGAGTACTCTAATAGGTTACTCATTTCTTCTTGTTGCCCCACTCGATCTCAGCGGGTGAGAGCACGTACTTGAAGTTCGATTCTCCTTCCTGTACGTGGATATGATCCGAGTCCGATCCATAGCGGAAGACAACGTCTTCGCTCTTCATAACAGAGAGGACATTGGATATGTCCGATAGCCCGAGACCCACTGTGACTGGTCCTTCGGACTTTTCGGTCTTGGCCACGCTCTCTTGGAATGCGCTACCATACCCCCGGGTAGCAAGGACCACTGTCGATCCGTTGAACGTGAGAGAAAGTGTCCCCTTCTCTGCGTAGGCCGAGAGTCGAGCCAGCACGTTGATGAGCTGGGCTCTATTGATGGTGGCTGTTCGATGTTCACCAGGCACGGTGAAAATCTTCGCCACCGCCTTTGGGTAGGGTTTCGCGAGCTGCCGAATACCCAGGATAGCATCCGAAAAGCGAAAAAGGATCTCGTTCGTTGCACCGGTGTTAGAGGTAGCATTGGTTACGGTCACCTCTTCTTCTTTCTTTCGGGAGAGAATGGCCTTGAGGGCCACAAGAGCATCCCTGTGTATGCCCCCGCTGAAGACCCCTGTAACCAACGGATCATGTACTTCACACTGGCCGGCAATGATTCGATTGGTAGCCGTTCCCACGAGAGCGCCGTTGCTAGCCTCCAACAATACCGACGAAAGCCATGGTCCCTCCGTGATCGCATTCGACCCCGAGGCAGTACAAAAGGCTGTTCGATTGATGAGGTCAACCAACGTTGCCGCGGATACAGTAAAACAAGGCTTGGCATTGAATGGAATAGACGAAAGTACTTCGCTTGCCTTTTGACCATCCGCATGAACTGCGATTTCACTTTTGAGTGTGCCATACTTCACCTGTAGCTTGGCGCCGGAGGCACTCAAGCCTATCTCGATCTCCTCTTCGGCAGGTAGGTTACCGATCGTCTGGCCGAGCAGCCGAGGAACAATCAAAGCATATCCGCTCTTGATTACATCAGCAGGTATCTTCAATAGCGTACGTGCCATACCAAGATTGCTGGTATAGACATACATCCTGGACTCGTCCTTCTCTGTTGCCGCCATGGCAATCAGATACATCCATGATCCCACGCTAGATGCTTTGGAATCAAGGGTATAAGAGGCTTGGCTAATAGCTTCGCGCAGCTCTTTGATCTTGACCTTGAGTTGCATGTCACGCTCCTTCTTGGGATTGTTCCACAGAAACGATCTCGATCTCGCTGTTACCTTCGACCAGCGAAGTCAGATCTTCGATCAGTTCGTCGGCTCCTGTATACGCACCCTCAGGAACTACGATCTGAACCGTGTAGTGTTCCTTCTTTTCCACTGATAGGCCCACTTTGCATCTCCTTTGCCATTGTTTGATTGATGTTACACTCACCCAATGTCTGAGCCCAAGCTCGTAGCTCTGCTCCAGCCCAGACATCATTATGATTCATCAGATAGCGTCCGATCGTTTGGATCAGAGCAAAAACATTGTCCCCTCTAATGAAGAACCCCGGCCAGTCTTCATTGAACTGAACGGGGCCTGTCTCAACTCTATCATTAAGGGGAAGCTCTACTTTAAGCTTCCTTATCTCAGTCACTCTTGCTCCTTGTCGTCCATCGGATCACGGTTCTTCTCGTCATCATGTCACAGACTTGGTATCCGTTCGGACCGCGGCCGCATTTCAGAAAACGATAAAGGGCCCGCAACCATTCAGTATTGGGCCCTCTTTCAATCCACTTACGTGGCCAGAACATCAGGCACTCATTGCTTCTTTGGCGCCTGGCTTATCAACGACAGGCTTTACCCGTGCCTTCTGGCAGGCAACGCACAACTGCTTCTTGTACTTGCGCTGTCCATTGGCAATAAGTTCACTGATGCTGATCACACGATCACCATGCTGATAGGGTTCTATCTTAGCGTGGCAGTCTTCACATTCTTTCTTTGGAATAGCCCAATCAGGGAGTTCCGGAGGGTCGGTGATCCTGCGAGAGGTATCGTCGTATGGAACCCATTGATTCTTTGGTAGATCATAAAGGTATCTTCCCAGGCCAAAGCGAGTTGCAGCTCGCTTGAAAGCTTGGGCTTCGGCGGAAGTGATAGCATTTTCATCCAGCGCGTCGGACTCACCAGTCCCCGAGTTCTGGCCGATACCTTCAATGGTAATGGTAGCCACAACCAGGACCTTGCCCTTATAAGGGAACTGCTTCCACTTCTCAGTTTGTTTTTCGTCGAAGATTGGGTCAATCGTCGTGACCTCATAGTGGCAGCTCCATCCTGCTGGTGTCAACACTTCATTGAATCGATCTGAGTATGCGCGCGGGTCGGCATAAGCAGCAGCGATTGCCTTGTCCTTGCTCTTGCTGATCGCCTGGGGCTTCCAGTAGATCAGATCGGGATCGAATGGTTCCTCTAACTTCTCGAGGATAGCCTTGACCCTAAGTTCAGCAAACTTCTCTTTCACTAAATCAAACTCCATGACATTCTCCTTGTGTTCGTCTGCGCTTATTTAGTTCTCTCGCAGACATTATATAGTCTAGCACAAAGTTCGGCTAAGCCAAAGGCTTCTATGGCTGGAATGTGCGCCGTAAGTTCAATGATTGCCTCACTTACACGCACTGGTCTCTCCGGCTCGCGCAGCAACATAGACTTCAAGTAGTTGACTACTACCAGCCGAATAACCGTTGCCTCTTCGTTCGTGGCTTGTGAAAGAGCTGTTCGAACGGTGTTCCAGTCTCTTTTGGCAACAGCTTTAGCAATCTCAAAAGCCTGCGGTGCATCTTGCGTTCCGAAGATAGCTCCAAGGGGATCCATTCCCCCTGCGAAACGTTCAGTCGCCATAAGTATGGCCCGCGGGGCTGTAACATTCTCTCTAAATAAGCTTTGAACAAACTCTTCAGTCTTTGCATCTTTCTTTCCTAGGTGAGTTAACGCCCGCTGAACGAGGGTCCTTGTACCATCGAGCGTGAGGCCTGCGAGTGCGAACGATACACATCGGCCGCGGAGTGTCGGTATAATCTTAGAAGGTTCGGTTGTGGAAAAGATCCATACAGTACTCGGCGGAGCATCCTCCACGTGTTTAAGGAGAGCATTTTGTGCCTGCTTTGTTAGTTGATGCGCTTCATCATAAACAATGACCTTAAAGTCACCCATAAGTGGTCGGTGGGCAGCTTCTTCTCCAGCTGCTCTTGCAGCATCCACCCCCGTGTCGTCTGCGGCATTCTTCTCGACAAGCTCTCCATTAAGCTCGGCGTTAATGCACCGTGCCAACGTAGTCTTGCCACACCCTGTGGGTCCCGATAAGAGTATTGCAGTCGGCACACGGCCTGAGCGTAGCTGGGTCCTAATCTGGTTGACAATCGAGGGACTCCCAATGAACTCATCAAAGGTGCTGGGCCGTAAGTCCACGGCAAGATTACGGGTGGTGGTCCCAATCTGATCGGCATTCATGTTTTCTCCTAAAACCACCAAGTAACTACTGCTGTGATAGCTGCGGCGAGTATGAAATAAGCAGCGTGCCGCCAATCCTTAACGAAACAATAACCTATACCAGCGCCGAAGCAAAGAACTATCTGGGCTAAGCCCAGGATAAGACCCCAGTTCCACTGCATCATTGTCCCAAGGATCTTAAGAGGCATGTGTTCTCTTCTGGCTCGTCGACTTCCGATTCCCATGGCTCGACTTCGTTTTTGGTTCGGACCATGCCTTCGGCCGATGATGACTGCAGAAGTCGTTGCTGCTCGTCGGGTCGAATGAACAGCCGCAGTATTGCTTGCATTTTGGACACACTCCGTGGTCGAGAGGACTCATGTCTGCGTTACAGTGTGGACAGGACATCCGACAGTGTTGACAACTCATCTAGTTCTCCTACAGTAGTTTTGTATAAGCGCCGGCATTCATAAGCCGAGCAATCTCTTGCTTGTGAGCACGGCTATTCCTTACTCCATTGCAGTTCACCTTGATACCTAACTTAGCATGAACCATCTCATGAAGCAAAGTGATAAGCGCTGTCTTCTCAAGTAGCACTCTCTTCATTAGCTTGTTGACCATGATACACACAGGCTTATCGACTTCAAACCAAGTCCAGCCCATGGTATCGAAAGGCAGCCTGCCAAACCTGACCAACAAACCCTTTGGTAGTTGGTCGCGGAAGAACCTTTTGTTGTAATACTTATAGGCCTGCTGCAACTCCTTGTTGGTCACACCAAACTCCGCCCCAGGACCTGGGACGAATACATGTCAGCCATGTGAACTATCACAGCCAGGGGATTCCTTGCCATGACTGTGGCTCCTGTACTTGTCGGGCCGCCGAAGGTAAAGTTACGATCGGCATAGCCGCCCTCAGCAAACAGAACAGCAGACCATACCTGCTCGCTGGGTACAATACCCCACCGACCCAGTTCCAATAGAGTCTTAGACTCTTCATCTACGATATCAAACTGACCATTCTGGTAGGTAAATACCTGTGCTTCCAGATACTTACTGGGATTCTTCTCCCGGTCTTCGTCAGTTATCTCTCTATAGGTCCATATCTTGGCGAAGTCATGGAGGTAACATGCCTGAATGATCTCATCACGGTCGACTTTGTCCTTCAGGTCCCCGGGATACAAATCATAGAGGTCTAATGCATAGCCTATCATTTCTTTCACGTGGTCTGCCATGCCACCTCTCCACCAATGGTGGTGCTTGGCGCCGGCACAGACATGATCAAAGTCCAGGTGATCATCATGGAACGGTAGATACTGTTCAGGATAAGGATCACTCATGCTTGCCAGCCATTCGCGAATAGTGTTCTTTGAATAGCGCTGGCGGCGCAGACGAGGAGTCTCTATTGCTTGGGGAATGGTAACAACAGGCACCGCTGATTCATAAACCTTCAGCTTGCCTACCCCAGGCTGAGGAGACTGCGATGGCATATCACTGGTAGGTATTGGTTTCGGAACTGTGTATTCCATTTAGGGCTCCTGATAGTTGAATCTAAAACCTAAAGATGAACAATACATGTTCGGTCCTGTTGCTGTGCTGCCATATGTATCGATTGCGAGCACGTGCTCGGCATCCTTCCCGCAAACCGGGCACCTCTCCGAAAGGCGCGCCTCAGGGACAGGTGGCGCATTGTTCTGCACAGGAGGTTTGTGTTGATTCCCAAGACATACTGAACATACAAGCTCTTTGTAGTAAATGTCATGTGGGTCCTTAATCTCCTCCCAGTTCGTCAAGGCGTCGCAATGCTTACACCACTTGCTTAGCTGGTGTTTGGGCACCACAATCTTCTCGAACTGATTACCGCATTCACATCTGAACACGAACATTGGCATCAGCCATACCTCCAATATCTAATCTCAGGATGAATCCTTCGCATATGTCTACAGAAACCGTGGATGATCTCTCTGGCCCACCATTTGTGCCTAGGAAATCTCCTCCGCCTCCGTACCAGTCTCGAGGTGGCCGTCGTACACTCTGCAGACTTCTTTTCCCTTACCGTCTTCTGCGTCCCGCTTGGCCTCATCAACATCTTCGGCCTCGACAATCCTCGTGACCCGATAGGTTTCATACACTGTCACATTGAACTTCTTGGTGCTCATGCTTGCTCCATTCTTCCTTGAGCCAGGTATCAGGATAGGAGGCCCAAGAATACTTTGGCTTCGGTGCCAGGTAATGTCCCAAATACGCAGCAAACTTCGGACACCAAGACACACCAAGCACATCGCCTAGTTCAACGAACTGTTGCCTAGTAGCATTATATCCTGTTTTGCGTTGTTTGTTTAGGACTTTCTGAGTCTTGACGCCTATGAAGACGTCCTTACCTATGGAGGGATTGAAGATATAGAGGGCTGTCCTGACATTGCCGCCTCTATTCATAATGAAATACATCAGATGGATGTAACTCTTGGCTACGAACCAGAAGTTGTTAGCCTCACCTTCGGTCAGGACAATGAGCTCGCCCTCTTTAACTATCTCTTTGACTGGCTTCACTTGCTCTTCTTTCTGGGGCTGGCTGCGTGATTCAGTCCCATTAGATTCCCACTCGTGCCAGCACTCCAGTGGATTTCGTTGTAACCCCAGACCCAGGAGCATCCTGGGTATTCAATCTTCTCACATACCCCGCCATGTCCAGGGCAAACCTGTGGCTTGTCACATTCAGACACAGGCAATAGTAGTTCGAAGTCGTGACCTTCTTGCTTCTCGTCCTCGGGCTTAGAAACAGGACAGTGATACACATAAATGGGCATTTCAATACCTCGTTTGGAAATATGACCGCGGGGCTTTAGGACTTTTTGGGTCGCGCGTCGGCTGGCTTGTCAGCGAGCCAAGCATCACTGGCTGTGCCGTATCCGTTAAAGATATAATCAAACAGGCCGTTGGCGTCGTCCGGATTGATTCTGAACTTGCGGCACAAACGATTGAAGAGTTTGTTTCGCTTCGCATCCAGTTTGATTATCTTATTGCGCACGACTCGAATGGCCTTCACTGCTTCAGTCTGGTTCATTTCTTCTCCCGATGGAATAGGGCAGTGCCCCAGTTCATTATATCATCACCAGCCAAACAGAATGCTACCGCAAGGCTTGAGACCTTGGGCACCGCACCTTCGGAAAGATCACTTTGTGATCTAATCTGCCGAGCCCGTATGAGGGATCCTCTCTCAAGCGATTCCCCAAGACAGACCAGGAACCACCCAATGCCCTTAACGTTTTCATCGTCGCGAGGAAGTCTACTCTCCTCCAAGGCAGAAAGTAACTTTGCACCAAGCCCATACACACGGCTTTCATGTGTTGACTGTATTGGTGACGGGGACAGGAGCGTTGGTTGTAGTAACTGGGGCTTCGGGTTTAACTTCCTCGACGCCGGCTTTTGTGACACGGAATGTTCTCCCTGAAACTTTACCCTGTATAACACCAGGTTCCTTCAAGCGCTCCACCGCGCGCCCAGCAAGAGCAAGCAACTCATCTTTAATCTTACCGGTGAATATATCATACTCATCGATGATGACATCGCCATGCTTCTTTGAACGGAGAGGAAGCATCCACCGTGGTGTCTTCTCCTCATCCGGAATCCTGTAGAGTATCTGTGTGATTGCGCAATCATCCGCACCAAAACAGATACTTGCCATAGCAGCCACGCCAGTATTCTTCAACTTCTCTACTGTGTTGAACTGAATGATGACGTGGGACATGCCCTTAAGCATCTGGGTCATAGCCCCTCTCTTCTGTGTGATTCACAAAACCAATAGTGTTAATGAACATATCAAGGCCTGGCTTTGGTTTGCCAGCACCATCATAGTATACACCAAGTTTGCCTAAGACGCCAAAGGCTTGGATCTTGTCTCCCTTTTTGAGGGTAGATCGTACAAAGTTCTGGAGCCTCGGGTTCCAAACAGTAGCCGTGATCCAATCGGCATGACGGGAGGCGCCACGCCGGCAAGCCACAGAGAGTACTGTAACCTCCACGTTGCCAATCGTTTGAACATAGGGATCCTTTCCCAGAAAACCCGTCACCTCTAACTTAATGGACACGTCGGATCTCCTTAAGCCATTCATGATAAACAACTTCTGGCTTTGCCATCTTTGCATTCTGGCAGAACACACAGCAAGGAACACAGTTCTCGCTGGTGTAATCCTTACCTGAATCTCTTCGATCGATACCGAAATAGATTAAGGAGAATCTTTCTGGTCTCTTACCACCAGGGTGCTTCAGCTTATTCCCAAAATGAAATCGCGAGCAGCCACAGTGAAAACAACGATCAGCAAAGATCATTGATTCGTATTCGCTTCTTGTTATCTCTACCTTGAGGCCTCGCACTTCAGCATTATACTCAAGCATGCTCCACGTTCTCGTGATAGCCCCGCGAATATACTGAGCGTCACGACGCGGACCGTAATCGTGAGGGAGATATCTCTTATCAGGCTGTCCGTCTTTCCTAACTCTCATCGGTATCTCCCGAGTAAGATCCAGGACCAAAACCCTGGGCCAACTTTCCAGGCCCGTCTAGCCCACTTCCAGCGATACCACATGGTTACCAAAAGATCTTGACCACGTAGTCGCCAGGTTCCAGGACACCATTGTTGCACATATCCTGCATCAAAAGGTGCGTCCTATACTGCATAGGCTTCTTAGTGGTCTTCATCTTCTCAAGATCCGCTTTGTCCCACTCATTGATCTCTTCGTCCTTGACCAGGTTGAAAGTCAGGGAACATTCATTCCCCTTCTCTTCCTCCGCGGGTATGGAATACTCTTCGAATCCATACGTCTTCTCGATTAGTTTCTCGAGCTCGCCGTACTCCATCTCAATAACTGTCTTCTTCTGCATGGGTTCCTTTCAGTACCAAAGCTTACTGGTTCTTACACGGGTGAACGACCACCCACTCCGTGGGTACTTCCTCGAATACCTTATATAGTCCTTTCGTGACGCCCCAAGTGAGACGTCCCAGACCGCAGCCCATTTCTGGGAGAGCGTACGGACCACCCTGCATCTTGGAAAGCTTAAGCAGTATGTCAGCCACATCTTCTATCCTACTATCATCTTTCCAGTGTCGCTTAGTCGGCGCCAGGACGAGATCGGCAAAACGCTCGTCCATCCAGGGGATACCTTTATCCGGCATGGAATGTAGCGCATGCTGGTAAGCTGTTTGAATACCCGGGTACTTCTGCTTAGCCGCCAGAGCAAGCCCGGCACCCATAATCCCAAGCTGGTTTGTCGGTATGACGATGCGGTGGGTCGGGACATACGTCCAGATATCTCCTGTCGTTTCAATGAGACTCATGAAAGGGCTCCTGGATCTGATTGCTCGAGTGGAGCTATGATTAGTGGCAGGTTGCCGCGGAGCTTCGCGAGGATCGAGGCGTTGAGATACACCGCACGCTGTTGTACTTGGTTTCGGACGCCCGTCTCGAAAACTGATCCACCGGAACCCCGTCCGTAGTCCTGCCGGCTCTGATAAAACACCGTCTGCAGAAAGTTATTCTCCTCGGGTGTGAAAGAAACAGGAGTGCCGGCAACCACCTGAACCTTGGTTTTGATCGACGACACCAATATACGCTCGCGATCTGAGAACGTTCCGCCCCCAGCACCATGTCCTTTGTAATCATGCCACCTCGACATCGTCTGCTGCAAATACTGCAGCTCCCAGCCATCGAAAATCAAAGGGTTGTTCATGATCCACACTCCACCTTGTAGAAACTAGGTGTTATCTGATCCACATGGTCTATCCTAAGATCCCCAATACCGTGACCGTACACACCATACTTCTGAATGTCATTGTAGATCTTACAATAGCCCTTGTAGATACACCTAAACAAATCTATCCGCCGGAACCCCGTAGGTCTGCAAAACGTCATACGAACGGGGTCCTCCAGCGGATAGCTAAATCTCAGCACGATGAGGGGACGAAGGACAATCCATTGACGTCTACCATAGAGTGCCATACTGCCATCTATGATTGCAGGATAATCTGTTACTCCTGCTGTGTAGCAATACGCTTTACTGTTGCTACCCACACGCCAACGAACTCTAAACTCTATCTCCCATGGCTTTGCCATTACAACCTCACGAAAGGATTGTAACCTTGCGGGTATGTACTTGCCGGCATGTTAGGCATTATACCGCCTACCTTCCTGATTACATTGATGACCAGCTGCCGCGCGCTGTCATCAAAGTGAATCCAATACGTCCAATCAATATCACCTTGTGGTTTGCCATGGACTTGGATGTACTGTACGTACAGCCTCTGCATCAGCTGAGCTTCAGCTTCGGTGAATGCAATGGGAGCGTGCCCTGGATCAGTCAGCTGCTTGCGTACCTTGCCGACTATATCCAATGCTTTGAGACGCTCACTCTGTGTAATGGGTGTGGCACTACCAGCGTCCGTGTTGTTTGCCACGGCCTGGTTCTGCGAGAACTGGAACATGGTGTTCTGAACGAACTGTGCTTCGGCAGGGATGAATACAACTGAATCATATGCTGACATTAGTCCCTCCCACAACGGCTATACCAAAAGATACGCCGGTTCGCCATGCGTTCAATGTAATGATCAGGAACAGCGCGCACCCAACAGAAAGCCCATACGCTGCTAAGAAGCCTTCTACAGCTGAGTATCCTACAACCCATAGGATTCATTATCCACCTGCACTAGCATAAGTCTGGCTGTACGGCGGGTAGATAATCTCACCCAGCTTGTGCAGGATGTTATTGAAGATGTCTGCTCCTCTG
>Ga0181530_10003049_pt1 | contig 19099 bp, 20 predicted proteins | sample PEATcosm2014_Bin_42_FD_119769 | JGI IMG/M metagenome (GOLD analysis project Ga0181530, IMG submission 119769) | Peatland microbial communities from MTU Mesocosm Facility, Houghton, MI, USA - PEATcosm2014_Bin10_60_metaG | ecosystem: Environmental > Terrestrial > Soil > Wetlands > Peat | place... | reverse complement strand
GGCGCCCAGAACAGCACCTTCAACTCACGCGCAAAGTAAGCCAAATCAGGCTGAGCAGGAAGTTGCAGGCCCGTTGGTTGTGCCATCGTGTTCTCCTCGAGAGCAACCATCGCGTCCTGCAAATCCCACGCCAGGTGGTGAATTTCCGCGCGATAGCGGTGCTTTCTGCTAACCGCATAAAGACAGTAGCGCTCAGTGAGGAAGTGCTCAATCGACCCTGGTCGCGCCTGAAACGTCCGCCGGCTGGCGGGGGCGTACGAGCATCTCAACTCGGCAGGTTTCGGGCCATGCTGCCGCTTCGAGACGTAGTCGATCCTCGCCCCGCCTTTGCCCTTCACCTTCATCGACGCCTGCCAGTACGGCAGCCGATAGAAGACGCGCGCGCCCCACACTGCCGAAAGATTGCTGGCATCGAGGCTGAAGAAGTAGACGCCAGGCTTGCCGTCGTAGCTGACATAGGTCCGTACGTTGATTTCGGAAAAATGCGAGAGCCACGGCAGCGAGGGCACTCCCGGCGGACGCAGATGATTGATCCAGAACGGCGTCACCGAAACCCAGGCGCGCTGCTTGTAGGTATCCAGAGTCAGGAATTCCGGCACCAGCGCCCGCACCACTTCCGGTGCGAGCGAATAGTGCATAAACAGAAGATCGTTCCAGCGCTGGGTCATAATCCACGGTGCCATTGGAGCAGGCCACGGCCGATGCGCCGTGGCAAACAAAATGGAGTCGGCGCCGACCCACTGGGTGCGGGTGTCGGAGGAGAGATCGGTATCCGATGGACGCTTGCGCAAGGTATTTATAGGGTGGTCAGCAAGAATTTCTACGATTCCCACAGGCTGGGCAGTTGCCCACCTGTGCCGTACCGCATATGATTCACGGCAATGTCACTCGGTTACACACCAGACGCGGATAACAGGGAAGTTTCCTCCAATCAGGAGGCCAGCACCGACGTGTACGCCGTGCACGGCGCTGATCCCGAGGTACAGGCATATGGCATGGCGAAGTATTCGCGTTCGGCGCTGTCCATGCGCGAATCGCTGGCCGAGATCAACGACCTAAAAGCCGAAAAGTTCCTGAACACCTTCTACTTTCAGTACGGCCATCGCAGCATTGCGGATCTCGCCCACATCGCTTTCGCTATCGAGCGGCTGTCGATCCTGGCGGCGACGGTCGCCGTCGATGAGCCGCGCTGGGACGGCCAGGAGCGTTCCACCCGCTATCAAGACTTCCAGAAGAGCGGATACTACGTTCCCGATTTTGGGGACGACGCGCCTGCTTGCGCTCTCTATCGCGGGACAGTCGATCACCTATTTGCCGAATATCGCTACGTCTCTGAGGAGATGTTTCGCTACCTGCGGGAGCGCACGCCCAAGCCTCCGGAGATGAAGCAGGAAGCTTACGAGCGCACGCTGCGGGCGCGCGCTTTCGACATCTCGCGCTACCTGCTCCCGCTGGCTACGAACACCTCGTTGGGCCAGATTGTCAGCGCGCGCACGCTGGAAAATCAGGTCTCGCGATTGTTGTCGCACACACACGGCGAGGTGCGCCGTCTGGGTGAACTGCTGCGGCGGGCCGCTCAGGAGCCGGCTTACGACGTCAGCCATAACAAGGCCAGGGAGTTGCTGGAGGAAATCCAGCGCGAGTCTCCGGCGATGGCAGAGCACGCTAGCGAGTTCGTGCTGCGGCCGGTGCGGGTTGCGCCAACCCTGATGAAGTATGCCGAGGCGAACGCCTATGAGATCGAAACTCGGCGCGAGCTGAAGGCCGCGGCGAGGGAATTGTTAGCAGGCGTTGCGATTGAGCCTGTCCCGACAGTCGATTTGCTCGACGGCGATCCGCTGGAGATCGAGCTCGCAGCCACGTTGTTGTATCAGCACGCACATCATCCCTATCGACAGATTCGCGATCTGGTTGCGGAAATGACGGATTTAGAGCGCCGGGAAATCATCGACATGGGCCTGCGTCATCGTGGCCGCCACGATGAGGTGGCACGCGCCTTCTGTGCGGGGCAACAGTTCCGCTTCGACATTTTGATGGACATCGGCGGCTTCCGTGACATGCATCGCCATCGCCGCTGCGTGCAGATTGTGCAGGAGTACAGCGCCACCCACGGATACGATGTCCCGCCGGAGATCGATTCCGCGGGCCTCACGCTTCGCTACGATGCCGCGATGGAGAGCGCGCGCGATACCGCGGCACAGCTTGCCGCTCGCGAGGCCGACGAAGCGCAATCCGAAGCCCAATCGCAATACGTCATCCCGCTGGCCTTCCGCAAGCGCACGCTGTTCAAGATGGACCTGGCCGAGGCGATCTACATCAGTGAGCTGCGGACGGGCGCGGCCGGGCATTTCTCCTATCGCAACGTTGCTTATGCGATGTATGAAGCCGTGGCGCAGCGGTACCCGGCTCTAGCCAAGTACTTCCGCGTGACCGATGTACGCGAGCCGGTTGATCTGCTGAAGCGATAGTCAGACCATGGGGGCGAATATGACAACAAGATTTTGGACAGGAAGCTTCGGCGCGGTGACTATCTGCCTGCTCGTCATTCTTGTCTGCTCCGTAGCTGCTCAGGACTCGTCGAAGACTACAATGTCGAATAACAAGGACGTGTTGATGACCGGACATGCAACCGGAACATTTGAAGTGAAGGTGGTTCCACAGGGGGCAGACGATCAATCCAAGCTGGCCGCTGTCAGTCGAATGTCCATCGATAAGCAGTTCCACGGAGGTCTCGAAGGAACCAGCAGGGTCGAGGGGCTGACCGCCGGCACCGACGTGAAGGGCTCGGCCGTGTACGTCGCAATCGAGCAGTTCACCGGAACGCTGGCTGGGCATAAGGGTGGTTTCCTGCTGCATCACACCGGCCTCATGACGCGGGGGGCGCCACACTTAACTGTCTCGGTGGTGCCTGACTCGGGGACGGGCCAACTCGTCGGTCTAATGGGCGAGATGAACGTCACGATTACCGATGGGAAACACTCCTACGACTTCGCGTACGCACTGCCCGAGATCCATTAAAGCTGTTCCAACCGTGTAGATGCCCGTTGTCGAACCCATAAAATTAACTCAAGAGTCAATATCTCAAGAGTTACCATGAGCTGGCGCGCCTACGGAAAACCGCGTGGAATGCCTGTTGCCGTAATCGCCATCACAAGTGGATGTGAGACACGAACGTACTAGTACTTTCGTTCGGCTTAGCTTCGCTATTTGTTCGCCTTTTCGGTGTAACTCAATGTATAATTGTGAACGTCAGGTATCCATGCGCTCTTTACTGCGAATCGCCCATTCCACGGCGCCTGCCTCACTGACCCATTGCATTTATCTTCAATCTGTCCTCCCGCGCCAATGCCGTGCTGGGACGGAACAGTCAAGGAGTGGCACTCATGGCAGACGAGAAAACTGAAAAAGGCCGGGCCATTGACCTGGCGATGTCGCAAATCGAAAAGCAGTTCGGCAAGGGTTCCATCATGAAGTTGGGGAGCAAAGGAGCGGTCGTCCCCATCTCCGTGATCTCCACCGGGGCTATTTCCTTTGACGCGGCGCTGGGCGTCGGCGGCTTCCCGCGCGGCCGGGTGGTCGAGATCTTTGGGCCCGAATCTTCCGGCAAGACAACCATTGCGCTGCAGGTGATCGCCGAAGCGCAGCGGCAGGGCGGAATGGCGGCCTTCGTCGATGCCGAGCACGCGTTGGATCCGATCTATGCCAACAAGCTGGGCGTAGACGTGGACAACCTGCTGGTGTCGCAGCCCGACTATGGCGAGCAGGCGCTGGAAATCGCCGAGGCTCTGGTGCGCTCCGGCGCAATCGATGTGCTGGTGGTGGACTCGGTGGCCGCACTGGTACCCAAGGCTGAGCTCGATGGCGAGATGGGAGACAGCCATGTTGGCCTGCAAGCGCGCCTGATGTCGCAGGCCTTGCGCAAACTCACCGGCATCGTGGCTAAATCGCATACTTGTCTGGTGTTCATTAACCAGATACGCGAGAAAATTGGCGTCATGTTCGGCAATCCGGAAACCACGAGCGGTGGCCGCGCGCTGAAGTTCTACTCGTCCGTCCGCATCGATATTCGGCGCATTGGCGCCATTAAGGACGGCGATCAGGCGGTCGGCTCGCGCACGCGCGTGAAGATCGTGAAGAACAAGGTCGCCGCACCGTTCCGTGAGGCAGAATTTGACATGATGTACGGCGAAGGCATCTCGCGCGAGGGTGACCTGATCGATCTGGCGGTGAATGAGAACCTGCTGGAGAAGTCAGGATCGTGGTTCAGCTACAAGGGTGAGCGGGTCGGCCAGGGGCGCGAAAACGCCAAGCAGTTCCTCAAGGAGAACAAGGACATCGCAGCGAAACTGGAAGCGGAGGTGCGCAAAGCGTTGGGGCTGATTTCGACGGTCGACAAGGCGCAAGCCGCAGCCGCCAATGCCGAAGCCGCGCCGTCTCCACAGCCTAAGCCGCCCGCCGGACGGAAATAACTGAACCCTCCGGAGGTTGGAGGAACCCGCTTGCCAACGCCGGGGCCTTGGATCGTGCAGGGAGGGACCGCTCGGCCAAAATCTGCTCCGCCGTAATCTTGATTGCCTGCCGACGCTGGCCAGAATAAAATCATGCAACGTAAATCCTTGCGTCCGAGGGCCCTTGAAGGACATCGTCGCTATCTATCCCGGATCGTTCGACCCCGTGACCAACGGCCACCTGGACTTGATTCACCGGGGAAGCAAGCTCTTCGATAAACTGATCGTTGCCATCGCGCGCAACCTCGACAAGGGGGAGACACTCTTCTCCATGGAGGAGCGCAAGGAGATGCTGGTGGCCATGATCTCGCAACTCGACAATGTTAGCGTCGAAGTTTTCGATGGCCTGCTGGTGCGCTACTGCATCGAAAGGAACGCGAACGCTGTGTTGCGCGGCATCCGCGCCATCAGCGATTACGAATTTGAACTGCAAATGGCGTTGATGAATCGCAAGATGGAACCGCGCGTGGAGACCGTCTTCATGATGCCCGCGGAACAGTATTCTTATCTCAGCTCACGGATCGTACGCGAGATTGCCAAGCTCGGCGGCCCGTTGAATGGCCTGGTGCCGGAAATGGTGGAGCGGCGGGTGCGCCAGAGAATCACGCACGGACATATTTCAGCCGCAGGTAAACATCTCTTATGAAGAGCCGGACCATGACTGCTGCTGGAACTCAGCTTGCTTCGTTTCTCACCAACCGGATTCAACGCATCGAGGTTTCCGCGACTCTGGCTGTGGCCGGAGAAGCCGAGAAGCTTCGCGCGGCCGGCGCAGACCTGGTCGATCTGGGCGCGGGAGAGCCGCATTTCGCCACGCCTGAGCACATCAAGGAAGCGGGCATTGCCGCGATCCGCAACGACTTCACGAAGTACACGGCGGTGGGCGGCACGGCCGAATTGCGCGACGCCATCACCAAGCGGCACGCCACCGACTTCGGCTCCGACTACAAGCGCGAGGATTGCATCGCCTCCGTCGGCGGCAAACATGCGCTGTTCAATGCCATCCAGGTGCTGGTTGACCACGGCGACGAAGTCATTCTCCCGGTGCCGTATTGGGTTTCCTTCAAGGACATCGTGCGCTATGCCGGCGGCGAACCGGTTTACATCGCCACCGACGAACGGCACGACTTCGCCCTGACCGCTGACATGGTCGAGCGCGCGCTCACCCCTCGCACCAAGGTCATCATCTTGAATTCGCCAAGCAATCCTTCGGGCGCGGTCATGAAGCCTGAGGACATGACCGCGGTGCTGAAACTGGCGCATGATCGTGGCATCTATGTCGTCTCCGACGAGTGTTATGTCTACCTGAATCACACCGGCCGGCGATTTTCCGCGGGCTGCGTGCATGAGGTTAAGGAGCGCCTCATCATCATCGGCTCTTTATCGAAGACCTACTCCATGACCGGCTGGCGGCTGGGCTATGCGCTGGGCCCTGCGCCCATCGTGAGCGCAATGCTGAAACTGCAAAGCCAGAGCACATCCAACCCGACGTCGATTGTGCAGAAAGCGGCGGTGGCTGCGCTGAACGGCTCGCAGGATTGCGTGCGGCAGATGCTGGATGGCTATATCGTCCTTCGCGACCAGGTTGTCGCCGGCTTGCGCTCGATTCCCGGGATCACCTGCGCCGCGCCCAATGGCGCGTTCTACGCTTATCCGAATGTGAGTCATTATTTCGAGCGCGGGGGATTGAACTCCGCCTCCGATGTGGCGCGAAGACTGCTGCACGATGCGCACGTCGTGGTCGTTCCCGGAGAAGGCTTCGGCACGCAAGATCACGTCCGCATCTCTTATGCAACCTCACCCGCGAACCTGCAACGCGGATTGGAGCGAATGCGCGACTTTTTCGCCAGCGTGTAGACAATGTCGCAACTGTATCCACTTCTGCTAATCCCTATCTTCGACGAGCGGCCTTGGGGCGTTCGCGACTTGCGTCCCGTTTACACGAAGGTTGTCAAAGAACCGATCGGCGAAAGCTGGCTGACCTGGGAAGACAATCGCGTGGCCAACGGGCCGCTGGCGGGACAAAGCCTGGGCGAACTAGCGAAGAAGTTTGGGCGCGATCTGGTAGGGCAGGCCGCCTGTCATGACAATCGCTTTCCCTTGCTGGTGAAATTTCTGTTTACCAAGAGCAGGCTGTCGGTGCAGGTTCATCCTGACGATGAACAAGCGCGCAAGAATGGCCAGCCATGCGGCAAAACCGAATGTTGGTACGTGCTGCGGGCGAATCCTGGAGCGCAAGTGGCGCTGGGGTTGAAACCAGGAGTGACGTTGGCGGAATTCGAGCAGGCTATTCAGGACACGCGCGCGGAGAAGCTTCTGAACTGGGTGGATGTCTACGCCAGCGACATGCTTTACGTAGCCGCCGGAACCGTACACACCATCGGCGGCGGCATGGTGCTGGTGGAGACGCAGCAAACATCGGACATCGTCTATCGCTTGTATGATTATGGCCGCCCGCGCGAGCTTCATATCGCCGAGGGATTGGCCGCGACCAAGCTGCACAGCAATGCCGGCAAAGTGATACGGTGCCCGAGCGACGAAACCAACGTTTTGGTGCGCTCACCGTTTTTCCAGGTTGAGAAGATGCGGTTGCGCGATGCCGTGCACTCGGAGGTGTCACGCCATTCGCCGCATATTGTGGTCGCGCTAGAGGGCTCCGGGATCGTAGAATCGCAAGGGATGGAGCCTGTCAGCTTCGCCGCCGGCGATGCCGTGGTGGTTCCGGCCAGTGTTCGCGAATATATTGTGCGGCCGCAGTGGGAGCTGGAAGTGATGCGAATGTCGCTGCCCACAGGGGCGGTCGCGGAGCCGCAGACCGAGCTGCCACAATCCATTAGCGCGCGGTGATATTTTTCATGTGTCATCCTGAGCGTAGCGTCCGCTGTGGTTTTTCAGACTCGCTGCCTTTGCGAGTCGGGCGGGCGCGAAGTCGAAGGATCTGCGGTTCTGTACCCGGCAGTGTACGCTGCCCAGGGGAACCGCAGATCCCTCGACTCCGCTTCGCTCCGCTCGGGATGACAAAATGAAAGTGTGTAGGCGGCGCAGCTAAAGCTGCGCCTCTTCAAAACCATTGGCCAACTCAAAGAGCTTCAGCTTCTATCCAGTCATTCTCGCCGGCGGACGCGGCACGCGCTTCTGGCCTTTGAGCCGCAAGCGCATGGCCAAGCAACTGCTTCCGCTGAACAGCAAGAAAAGCATGATCCAGGAGACGGTCCAGCGCCTGCTGCCGCTGGCCAAGGCAAAGCGCGTCTGGGTCATCACCAATGACGATCTGCGCTCGCCGATTGTGCGTCAGCTCAAGAAGCTGGACAGGAAGCAGATCATTTCCGAACCTGTGGGGCGGAACACCGCGCCCGCAATCGGACTGGCGGCGTTTCTGTTGGAGAAGCGCGATCCCAACGCGGTGATCGGCATGTTCCCGTCCGATCACGTGATCGCCGACGAGAAGCGTTTTCGTGACGATATCCGGCGAGCGGCCGAGGTCGCAGCGAAGGGAGCGAATATCGTCGTTATCGGCATCACGCCGACTCGCGCCGAAACCGGTTATGGCTACATCGAAGCTGGAAGCGAGTCGCAGAAAGGCGTGTTGCGAGTTCGACGCTTCACCGAAAAGCCGACGGTCGAGGTCGCTGAGGAGTTCGTGAAGGCGGGAAACTATTTTTGGAACAGCGGCATGTTCGTTTGGGGAGCACGCACCCTGGCCGATGCCCTGCGCGAACACCTGCCAAAAACAGCTCCGCTGCTGGAAAAGATTGCGGCAGCGTATGGCACGCGCAAGTTCGAAAAGACGTTCGCCAAGCTCTATCCCAAGTGCGAAAACATCAGCGTGGACTATGCGCTTTTGGAGCCGCGATCGGCGAAGGGCGAAGCCAAGTCGGGCATCTATTGCATTCCGGCCAGCTTTGGATGGAACGATCTGGGCTCGTGGACAGCGCTCTATGAGCACCGCACTGGCGGCAACGACGACAGCGCCAACGTCATCGCAGCGAATGCGAGTTTCACGTTGAATGCGGAAGGAAACTTCATTCACTGCAAGGACGACAAGTTCGTTGCGGTGGTTGGTGTGAAGGGACTCATTGTCGTGGAGACGGACGACGCGCTACTGATCACCACCCGCGAGCACTCGCAGGACGTGGGTAAAGTGGTGAAGTATCTCGACGAGAAAAAATTAAAACGGCTGGTCTAGAAGGGACGCACCTTTAGGTGCGCCGTTGCGCCTTCCATTATTCTGTCATCCTGAGCGGAGCGTTTCCGAGAGCCGCTGGTTTGCGGATCTCGGAAGCGCGGAGTCGAAGGATCTGCGGTTCGCCGCACCATGCTCGATATCGGGGGTGAACCGCGGATCCTTCGTCGGCCTGAAGGCCTCCTCAGGATGCCAACATAAAAGGGCCGGCACCACGACTAGAAGTCGTGGCCTGATACACAGCTGGAAAGCAACTATCGATGGCAATGCAAGTCAAGTTTGGTACCGATGGATGGCGCGGCATCATTGCCGACGACTTCACCTTCGACAATGTCCGCCGCGTCGGCAACGCGATGGCGCATTACGTCCACAAGCATGAGGATGCCAGCAAAGGGTTGGTTATCGGCTATGACACTCGCTTCGCTTCGCCGCGAGCGGCGGAGATCATCTCCGAAGTCCTGGCGGCGACGGGCATCGCGGTACTGCTTTCCGACGACTACACGCCCACTCCGGCGCTCTCCTACGCGGTGAAGAACCTGGGCGCGGCCGGCGGCGTAATGATCACCTCCAGCCACAATCCCTTCAACTGGAATGGGGTGAAGTACAAGGCCGGCTACGGCGGTTCCGGCACACCAGCGATCATGAAGGCGATTGAGGGCGAACTGGATTCGCCGCCCGCCGCGGCGGGCAAGGGCGGCAGCGTGACCCTGACGGATTTCAAGACGCCATACATCGCAGCCATCAAGAACTTCGTCGATCTGAGGCTGATTCAGAAGGCCGGTTTCAAGTTCGCGATCGACGTGATGTACGGCGCCGGACGCGGTGTGCTGAAGGGCATTTTTGCCGAGAGCGGCATCGATCACGTCGAGATTCGCGGTGAACTCAACCCGCTCTTTCCCGGTATCAATCCCGAGCCGATTGAGCCGCACATCGCGGTGCTGCAGGAGACAGTCGTGCAGGAGCGTTGCCAGGCTGGAATGGCGATCGACGGCGACGCCGACCGAATTGGCGCGGTTGCGGAAGACGGCAGCTTCGTCGATTCGCACAAGTGTTTTTGCGTGATCCTGGAGTGGCTATTGAAGCGCAAGCAATGGCCGGGGGAGATCGTGCGGGCGTTCAACACCACGCGCATGCTGGACCGCATTGCCGCGAAATACGGGCGCAAGCTGCAGGAGTGCGGCATCGGCTTCAAGTACATCTGCGATCTGATGCTGGAACGCGACATCCTGATCGGAGGCGAGGAGTCGGGGGGCATCGGCATTCGCCGCCATCTGCCGGAGCGCGATGGCATTTTGAATTCGCTGTTGCTGGCCAACATCATGGCCGAGGAAAACAAACCGCTCGGACAGCTCGTCCGCGATCTTCAGCAGGATTATGGCGAGCATCATTATGGCCGCATCGACCTTCACCTGAGCAATGACGTCAAGGATGGAGCTATGCGGCGCGTCCAAGCCGGACCTGGCCGGATCGGTAGATTCGGCGTGCAGAAGGTGGAGACCCTGGACGGCGTGAAGTTCTTTCTCGACGCACCAACCTACGGCAATGGGGCCGAGGCATGGGTACTGGTCCGCGCTTCCGGCACGGAGCCGCTGCTGCGCATTTATTGCGAGGCGGCATCTCCGGAGCTGGTGTCGCAGATTTTGAAGGAAGCCGAGGCCTTTGTTTGTACCGAAAGCGCGACCTCTGTCTGATATCAGACACTGCCCTCCAATTGCTTTCTGCCCACTAAATGGGGGCAGTTGTTGTATAATAGGTTTGCGTGTGTTCGAACGGCGCGTTTAGCAGCCATCCCTTTTAGTCTCGAGCGATTCCTGCCTGTAACCTTCCGATTCACCAACGCAACATCAACATTAAGGAAAATCAAGAAACAAATGGAACAAGGAACAGTAAAGTGGTTTAACGATGCCAAGGGCTTTGGCTTCATTTCACGTCAGAACGGCGAAGATGTTTTCGTCCATTTCTCGGCCATCCAGTCGAACGGGTTCCGTTCGCTGCAGGAAGGTCAAGCCGTGAGCTTCGACGTGAAGCGTGGAGCAAAGGGTTGGCAGGCTGAGAACGTACAGGTTCTGTAAAACCAGCGGTACGAAGCGAGGGTGGCGGGTGCTGCCCTCTGCTATTTGCGATGAGAAGGCGACGGAGTCTTTGGTCGTACATACCCCAATTCGGGCCGCGTAGGGCTGCCAAAGGATCGGCCGGCGAGCGACCTACTCTGAAAGCGAGGAACCAATGAAGAATATCTACGTGGGGAACCTAAGCTTCGATGCGACTGAAGACCAGGTGCGCGCGATGTTTGAAGCGTATGGCCCAGTCGATAGGGTCAGCATTGTGACTGATCGCGACACCGGGCAGTCGCGCGGCTTCGCGTTTGTCGAAATGTCGGACGACGATTCGGCCGGTAAGGCTATGGAAGCCCTCAACGGCACCAACCTCAGCGGGCGCAACCTCACCGTGAATGAAGCCCGGCCTAAGACGGACCGGCCGCGGCGCGAGGGCGGCGGGGGTGGGCGCGGGGGTGGCCGTGGCCGCTCGGGCGGCGGCGGTGGTGGCGGCGGTTGGGGTCGCTACTAGTGTAGGCTGCAGCACACATCGGGAGAGGGACATTCATGCCGAGGTGGAACACTGCCTCGGCATTTGTGTTTGCGCTGGGCAATTCCACAAGAAGAAACAAGTCTGATAGGCTGGAGCGGCATTTTCGCGAGCGGCTGCATATGCGCAACGATTCCAGCACTGCCATCGAATTTGCCGACGTTGGTTTTCGCCTGCCGGAAGGGAAGAGCCTCCTGTCCAGCCTGGACCTCGCTGTGCATAGTGGCGAGACCTTTATGCTGCTGGGCCGCAGCGGATCAGGGAAGACAACCTCGCTGAAGCTGATCAATCGCCTGCTCACCGCAACCTCGGGCCAGGTCCGGGTTGAGGGCACGGCCGTCAACCGGTGGAACCCAGTCCAGTTGCGGCGTCGCATTGGCTATGCCGTGCAGGACGTCGGACTTTTTCCGCATTACACCGTATTCGAAAACGTAGCGTTGGTCCCGAAGCTTGAAAAATGGAACCGGGAGAAGATTGCGTCCCGCGTGGAAGAAGTGTTGGCGCTGGTAGGACTGCCGATTGGCGAGTTCGCCGACCGATATCCCGACGAGCTTTCCGGAGGGCAGCGGCAACGCGTGGGACTGGCGCGCGCGCTGGCAGCCGAGCCGCCGATCCTGCTGATGGACGAGCCCTTCGGCGCACTCGATCCTATTACCCGCGCCGAGCTCCAGATCGAATTCCGGAAGCTACAGCAGAAGCTGGGCAAGACGATCGTCTTCGTGACTCACGATGTGAGCGAGGCCCTGCTGCTGGGCAGCCGGATTGGGCTGATGGAAGAGGGCAGGCTACGCGGGGTGTATAGCCCGAAAGAATTTCTGGAGACGCGCGACACTTCTGTGAAGGCATATGTCGACGTGTTTCGCGCAGGCCAGCAGATATTTCAAAGTTAAAACAGCCAGAGCGGCGCTTGACTGGGAGCATTTGGCAGCGAAGAAGTTAACCGCGCGGAACTCTCTTGAACTTCATCCTCACCCACAAACGCGAGGTTGCCACGCTCACCGCCGAACACCTGTGGCTGGTCGGCGTCTCGATGTTGCTGGCGATCGCAATCGGCGTGCCGCTGGGAGTTCTTCTCACCCGCAGGCCGAAGTGGAAGGCACTGGTACTGGGCAGCACGAACGTCATTCAAACCATTCCCAGCCTGGCGCTATTCGGGTTGTTGCTGCCGCTGCCATGGCTTGGCGCGCGGGCCGATCGCCTGGCGATCGTCGCCTTGGCGCTTTACGCGCTGTTGCCCATCGTGCGCAACACCTACGTCGGCATTGCCAGCATCAGTCCGCCGGTGCGGGAGGCGGCGGTTGCCATGGGGCTCACCTCAGGCCAGCTTCTGTGGCATGTCGAATTACCGCTAGCGCTGCCCGTCATGCTGGCGGGAATTCGGGTTGCCGCAGTGATCACGATTGGCATCGCCACCATCGCCGCCGCCATCGGCGCGGGAGGTCTCGGCGAGTTTATCTTTCGCGGCATCGCCATGGTTGATAACGGAGTGATTCTGGCGGGCGCGATTCCCGCAGCATTGATCGCATTGGCCGCCGACCTGCTTCTCAGTGGCGTCGAGAAGCTGCTGGTGCGGCACCGAAGCTGACGATGAACCGCCGAACGTTCCTCTCCGCATTGGCGCTGACCGCTTGCAACGGCTGTGTGTCCCGCGAGGCCGAGCTGACCGTCGGTTCTAAGAACTTCACCGAACAGCTCATCCTGGGCGAACTGCTGACGCAATACCTCCGCAGCGTTTGCGATGTGCCGGTGGACGGCCGCTTCTATCTTGCCGGAACTTACATCTGCCAACAGGCGCTGCTGGCGGGGCGCATCGACACCTACGTGGAGTACACGGGCACGGCGCTGGCCGCGATCCTGAAGGAACAGTTCGGCGGCGACGCGGCCAGCGTCTATCAGCACGTGAAGCAGGAGTACACGCGCCGCTTCAACCTCGATGTCATGCCGCCGCTGGGATTCAACAACAGCTTTGCGATGGTGATGCGAGGCGACGATGCGCGGCGCCTCGGGGTGAAGACGCTTTCGCAACTTACGCCCGTGGCTCCGCATATGAGGCTGGGAGTGGGTTACGAATTCCTGGAGCGGCAGGACGGCTACCAAGGCCTAGTCAAAACATACGCCCTGCAGTTTGCGGAAGCTCCGCGCGTGATGGACCTGGGACTGCTCTATCGCGCGCTCGAGAATCGATCCGTGGACATTGTTGCCGGCAACAATACGGATGGGCTGATCGCCAAGCTCGGCCTGGTCGTGCTTGAGGACGACAAGCATTACTTTCCTCCTTATGACGCCGTGCCGATTGTGCGGCCCAGTCTTTTCCAGGGGTGTTCGAAGGCACAAGATGCGTTCGCACGCCTCGCAGGCCGCATCACCGCCGATGACATGCGGGCGATGAATTACGCGGTCGACGGACAGAAGGAAGACGCCGGGACAGTGGCAAGGGAGTTTATCTTGAAGCACCATCTTGTAGACTCGCAGCCGGAAACCAGGTAAAGCGCAACCGACATCGCGAATTGCAGCCGCATTCCCACAGCGAGTAGTCTAAAAGTCAGGAATGGCAGCCAACGGCACCACCGGACGCCGGTATCCCAAATTCGTTTTCGGCGATACTATGAGCGTCGCGTTCCAGACATTTCGTATCGGCAAGATGCGGTTCATCCTGACTTCGCTGGGTATGGTGATCGGGACGGCGTCGCTCATCCTGGTGGTCACCATCGGGCTCACCGGCAAGCAATACCTGCTGCAGCAAATTCAAAATATCGGCTCCAACATGATGGTTGCGGAATACGCCGGGGGCGGCATCTATGGCCGCGACGCTTCCAGCGACTTCCTCACCCTCGATGACTTGAATGCGGTGCGCCAGCAGGTTCCCGGCATCAGCAATGCCTCGCCCATGATCCAGTTTCACGATCGCATCGCTGTGCCCGGCGGCAAGGAGCGCGAGGTCATCGTGCTCGGCGTCTCCCGCCAGTATCTCAACGTGCGCAATTTGCAAATCCTTTCGGGCCGGTTCTTCGATGAGGGCGACACCTCGGCGCGTAATAAAGTCGCGGTCATAACCCAGAAGCTGGCCGACGCACTTGGCTCGCTGGACTCGGCGGTAGGCCAGGAGATCAAGCTCAACGGACTTCCCTTCACCGTGATTGGGACCTTTCGTGAGCGTATGGATACCTTCGGCCAGTCCGAAATCTCCGACGACACGGTCCTAATTCCTTACACCGTGGCACGCTACTTCACCAACAGCGACGAGGTGAAGCAGCTTTTCTTTTCGGTGTCCGACTCCGCAGAGGTGCCTCGCGCCACCCAGGAAATTCATGACGTCTTGCAATCGCGGCACCGTCCGGAGTCGGTTTACCGGGTCGACAATTTGACCCAGTTGCTGCAAGTGGCCGCCAAGACCGCGGACACGCTGAGCGAGGTGCTGCTGCTGATCTCGGTGCTCACCCTGATTGTGAGCGGCGTCGGCATCATGAACATCATGCTGGCCACGGTGAACGCCCGCATCCGCGAGATCGGCGTACGCAAGACCGTAGGCGCCACCAATGCCGAGATACGCGCGCAATTCATGGTGGAAGCGATCCTGATCTCGCTGGCCGGGGGCATCGTGGGGATTGTTCTCGGCTTGGCGTTGCCACTGTCGGTTCGCTTCATCACTAACTACCGCGTCCCCATCTCGGGATGGTCGGTGGTGATTGCGGTGCTGGTCTCCAGCCTGGTAGGCGTTTTGTTCGGAACGGCACCGGCCGCGCGCGCCGCGCACTTCGACCCTATCGAAAGCCTGCGTTACCAGTAGAGAAAGCAGCCGCGCTGCCGGAGTTGGTCGTGTCGCTGTTACCTACTCTGCCCTGAAATACAACAGGGCCAACGAGCTCCCCCTTTTAAGCCCGCCAGCCCTACGTCAGCTACCAGAGGCTGGTAACTGAACTCGTTGACCCGCAGCGCCGCCTATGGTGTTGCTGCGAGTCCATCCCCAATCGTCTTGGAAGTTGGCTTGTTGTCTCGCATTCCTCGACTGCCCATGGCCAACTTCCTAGCTTCATTCACACTAGAACCTTGCCATTGGGATGGCTACTGGCCTGTAGCCGCAATTCGGGACAGGCCGCCAAGGCTGTTCTGCCCTGTCCACAAGTGCAGTTACCGGCTTAATGCGATGCGGCTGTGTTTCGATGGCACTCATCTGCCGCGGCTGGCGTATGATTTTCGCGCCCCATAAGCATCCGGTGGCTGGGGGAGTTCCCACGATCTGTCATCCTGAGCGACGGCGGCCTGGTTCTGGCCACCGGAGTCGAAGAACCCTTACCCAGGGATAATGATCGCAGCGCGAAATCCCAGTCCCGCTCTGCAGGACGACATAAGATAGCTCAGCGCTTCAGCGCTGGGTAATATGGCTATAGGGACCCCGAGTCCCTTCAGGGACGGCACGCTCTTGCATTGTTAGCCCAACGAAGGGCGAATCTGAGGCACCAGGCACCTGAATCAATTCACCCCGGGCCACCCGCCCGTCGAGCCAGAGAGGACTGGACCCTGCCTATAATCTCTCGCCTTGAGGCACTCCGGTGAGTTAGTATCGAGAGTTCAAAATGCCGAATCCTAAAGGACGCGAGGACGAAGCCTTGGCAGCTGACACGAGGACTGATCCGATTTCAGCTGCTCCCGTTGTCCCATTGGACCTTGCTTCCTTCAACCTGGAACAGGCGACACTCGAAATCCGATATCCTATTGCCCTACAGCTTTGGGACAAGTGTGGCTCTGTATGGGAACTTATTCGAGAGAAGTGGGCGGGGATCGACATTGTCCCGTCCCATGCGGAGCCATCGAGGACAATCTTTCGCGCCGGGAAAAACACGCTTACCATTGAAATGGAAGCCGCCAGAATTACTACGCCCTACCCGGATCGATCGCTTGATGAATTCGGGAAAAGCGCAAGGGATTTCGTCACGGCTGTCGTGCAGGGGTTGAAAATTCCGCATTTCAAGAGGGTTGGCTTTCGACCAGTGTACTTTTGGGAATGTGCGACTCGGGAACGAGCGGTCTCAACGTTTTTTTCGCTCGGGCTGGTGAAGCTTCCGGAAGGCAAACGATTTGAGGTGAGTGAGCATCCCAGGAATGCTCAATATATCCTTCGGTGGGAATCAGATGCAAAGGGCGTACTTCTTCAGGTTAGAGACGAGACCCGCAAGTTGGATTTCGACCCGCCTCCCGAGCTCGCGGATAGCGTTGACCCTGTTCACACGGAGCGGCACGGCATCACGCTTGACGTCGACTACTACACCGTTGCTCCTGTCGAACCTGCTCAGTTGGATTTGGCGGAGTGGATTCGACATTCTACTCACGTGATTGGCCGCGATACAAAGTACGTTTTTGGGGAGTAGCTTTAAATGGCAAGTCCGCAGACTAATATCACCAGCATAGAAGAGTTTCGTTACTCGCGAAGGTTTCAATCAAGGACAAGCGCCCGCGAAAATACTACTGCAATAGAATCTGACGGTGCCAGGAAACCAGTCGAATCCGTCACGGTCCCTGTAGACGCGGAATTAGAGATGCCGACGGCTGGACGGGAAGACAAACTTTCCACTCGCCGATTAACACAATCGGAACTGTACCCGGTCCGGCACGCCTTTAGCGCGGAGCACATTGCAGCCTTGCGACTGCTGACCCTCAGCATTGGACGATCTGGGCGTGCGCTCCGACACCTCGAAGAAGGTGATTTGGTGTCAGCGGATGTTGAGATCCAGAAACTTCAGACGCTGCTGCCGGAATTGTTCTGTTGCAGGGCTTTGGGAGATGGCTTCGGCACAATCGTCAATGCGCTTATGTCCGCCTTTGAGTCTCTATCGGGAAACACGCCAAATAGTAATCAGATTAACGCGGTGCGAAGAATACTTGAGATGCTGAAGGATAGGCCATTCTTGACCGCCGATGAAGCGGACGCACAACTACCATTGCTGGAGGAATCTGGACTGAGTCCTTATCCCCCCGAGCTGATGACATTCCTCTCCAGTGAGTAAAGCATTCGTTGAGACGACTGTTCTGGCCGACGCCCTCCTAAAGCCGGGCCCACGGGCTAAGTCCGCAACATCTGCGATCCGTCGTTTCGATGAGTCGCTGTTGCCCGTGTACGCCATCAAAGAATTCAAAGCTGGACCTCTTCATCATTACGTTTGGCTCCACGGCAAACTTGTTACCACGGGGTCATGGGCGAAGACTATGACTCAACTGCGCAAAATGGCAGCGTCGACGTTCAAGCATCGCTGGGTCAGCACAGCGGTTGAAGCGTTAGAGGCGGCTGCCACGAAGAACAGCTCAGAGCGATTGGAGCAATTAGCGCAGAAATACGGTGTGCTTGCGAGCCACGATGCGGTGATATGCGACCGCTACCGACTAACGCTACGCTCAATTATCATGCGAGCATGGAGAAACCGAAGGGGCTTGACATCCCGAATAGTCGACGAGCTCGAATGCTACCCGGAAGACGACGTCGTGGAGGAGCGTGGGCTCATAGAACTCGGGGAAACCGATTGTTCTCCTACGGGTGAATGCGCGCTGGCGGCGGAATTGAAGCGGCAGCCCAGAGTGCTAGAAGCTATGCACAAAGCGGTGCAGGGTCAACCAGGCAAACCTGAAAATCTCAAGCGATCTCAAGTCTTGCACGATTTGATCAGGGTTCCGAATCGGGAATTGCTGCCGAAGCAGTGCAGGTATCTGGGTGACGCGATTTTCGCTTTCTTCTGTCCGGCTGATGCAACAATCCTGACCACAAATGAGCGGGATCTACGGCCTTTGGCTGAAGTACTGGGCAAGAGTGTGGAAACTCCGTAAAGATACTGAAAGGTTATGGGGATCCTTCGACTCGCTCGAATTGCGGCGCTCTCAGGATGACAAACCCGTAAAACGCGATGGGGGGAGGAAACGGCCCCATGTTATTCACATGGAGCCTTTATTTCTGTCGGCGACGACCTACTCTCCCACACACTTTCGCGTGCAGCCGGGGGACCGATCCTGTTACGCAGGAATGCGCTCGCGCCTCAACCTGGGAAGCGCCTTGATGGACTTGCCGGACTTCGTCTGCGCCAGGCGCAGCTCGTAAAGGCTTTGCAGGTTAAGCCAGAACTCCGCACTGGTTCCGAAGAAGTGCGCCAGGCGCAGTGCCGTGTCTCCGGTGATGGCGCGCTGCCCGTTCAAAATGCCGGTCACCCGGTTGGTCGGCACGTCCAGATTACGCGCCAGTTCAGCCGCACTCATGCACAGTTCTTTTAGTTCTTCCGCCAAATGCTCACCGGGATGGATCGCACTGATTGCCATACGTTTCTCCTAGTGATAGTCCGCAATCTCCACTTCAGATGGGCCCGGCTCGCCGTTGGGCCATTCAAGGCAGATCCGCCATTGGTCATTGATGCGAATACTGTACTGACCCTTGCGGTCACCCGCCAATGCTTCAAAACGATTGCCGGGCAGGACAGCCAAGTCCCGAAGTACGGTGGCCGCTTCTAATCGATCGAGCTTCATTCGCGCCGAGCGTTCGATTCCGGAAAACCCCTTCACTCGCTTGCCGGCGGCGAAGTCCCGCGTGCGCTTGTCGCGATAGCTGACGATCACTGATAAGGATATCGTGCTTTACGCGTTACGTAAAGCGTAATCCAAGCGCGGCGCCAAAAGGAAAAGGCCGCTCGTTGTTCACGAACGGCCTTTATTTATGTCGGCGACGACCTACTCTCCCACACACTTTCGCGTGCAGTACAATCGGCCCTGCGGGGCTTAACTTCCGTGTTCGGGATGGGAACGGGTGTTTCCCCCGCGGTAAGATCACCGGCTTCGCAGGCGCGTGCGG
>Ga0181530_10003048_pt1 | contig 19099 bp, 21 predicted proteins | sample PEATcosm2014_Bin_42_FD_119769 | JGI IMG/M metagenome (GOLD analysis project Ga0181530, IMG submission 119769) | Peatland microbial communities from MTU Mesocosm Facility, Houghton, MI, USA - PEATcosm2014_Bin10_60_metaG | ecosystem: Environmental > Terrestrial > Soil > Wetlands > Peat | place... | reverse complement strand
GACCGGAGGCAGGCAGCAACTTCATTCTCTCCTCCTCGGAACCATTCAACGAGGAGATGGAGCTAGAGTACGACAAGTTCGTCAACTGGTTAGACCATTTCGGACTTCCAATGTTCCACATCCATTGCTCAGGCCATATTATGCCGACCGAAATCAAACAGGCCATAACCAGGATTACCCCCAAGACACTATTCCCTATCCACACAGAGTATCCTGACTTGTACTCGAAATTCGTTTCTGACGTAACAAAAGTGCAGCTACCGCAGAGGAACAGACGCTACGAGAGAGGGTCGAAGGCTGAATGGCGGTAAACATATTCAGAGCTTAGGCGCGTGGGGCGACGCGTTACTGACCGTTCTGTGAACGGTCCCCAGATCTTTTCAGCAACTCCAACAGACGCCATCTCATTGTCTCGCGGAGTCAAGCATAGATTTGGGTGATCTTGATTCCCTTGGACTCAAACACTTCCTGAGCTACTTTCATCATGCCTATCTTACGAGTCAGAGCTATTCCGATTGGCGTAAACGCCGGCACGCCGTGAATAGTGGTGAGCCAACGTTTGGCGCGCCATTTCCGTCTATCCTCATCGCTTAAAGGCGCGAAGTAATTGTATAGCCTAAACAATTCTGCGGCATCATAAGTCGGCTTGGTGCCCTGCACTGTCAGCCCTAGCAAGGCATTCCTCAGCGTAACCGACGGGGGTGCATGCAATCTATGTAGCTCCAGCAACCAAGCATGTTTTGTAGCAATGATCAACCGGTCAGGAACGAGGTCGGTGGCAAGCAAGGCCTCGGTGGCAAGATCGCCCAGCGAATCACTACTTGCAGCCTTTACGCCATCGTGCACGACCGTGATACGTAGGAGAGGAGCCCCATGAAGTACGATGGCGGTCGTTTTAGCGGCCTTTGCCAAAGCAGTTATGAAGTCTCGAAGGGAGTCTCTCTGTACACCTACCGGCCAAAGAGATAACGAGTCTGACTGCTTGGATTCATCTTCAGCCAGCTGCCAGCCGCTCTTTTCGTACGGCTTGATGATTTCTGCCTTGCGGAGTTGTTGAATCTGTCGACGGATTGTTTCTGCCGGAACTCCCGTGAGCAGTCCCGCTTCTCTTATTGAGGGGTGATAGTCCTTTACTGCAATCAGGATTTTCCGGACAGCAGAACCAATGATCGCGTCCTGCGCAGGGTCGTAAATGTTTATCGTGCCGAGACTTTGCGTAGCCTCATAGAACTTGCCCTCATGCCGAACCCAAGAGACCATTTCGAACGACTCCAAATAACGCGAAGCAGTTTTCGCGCTGAAGGAAAGCGCGCGTCCAACGTCTCCGGAACTGACCCGCTTCCCCGCCGCCAGCAAAGTGCAAATGTCAGCCGGCACTGATTCTAGTTGCGTCAATTGCGAGATATGCAAAAAAAAACCCTCCTTGCCAACGCAGGTTATCAGTACACAGGCACGAAGAAAAATGGGTATGGGTAAACGGGTCTTCTACGCTAAAACCGGACCACATAATGGGTATACCGGTCTGCCAGGCTACCTGCCGACACGTAACGGAGTGCGCCTCGGCTGAAAAAACAGATTGATGGGCGGCAGGCCTCAGTGCCTGCCGCCCGACCCAGTTCCCAAGACTCGGAACTGCTAGCCGGTCTTGGGCGAGTCATTGCATCGAAAAAGGGGTTGGCGGTGGCTAGCAGAGCCGCCAACCGTTCTATGAGTCTCTTGGTTGCCATTCGACGTGGCACGTGGAAGAACATGTGGTACATCGCTTCTCTAGAGGAGGCACGTGCGCTGAAACAGCGAAAGGGGTTAGCTGTACGCTTTGTATGCTTTGTCTTTTGCAAACCAAGAACATTACGATGCGCGTGTGTCTTGGAGACATGCACGTCATGGGGATGGTAGACATAGTCAATGCACCTCTGAAGCCGTGTAGCAGTGTCTTGTCGCGAAGGGTACTGTGTGGACGGGTATTAGCTCGAGAGCTGTCTAAGGAGTCGGAGCAGCTCTGCTTTCTTCCAGCCTTTTCTCAAGGTTGCGAAGAGTTCTTGACCAGCTAACGCAAAATGAACCACCGTGTATCGATGGCACGCTAATTTCAGGAGCCGTTCATGCGTTTCGTCTTGCGCGCAATGGAGGAGTTTCGCAACGTCATCTCGATTGCACCAGCGCCCCTCCAAGAGTTGAAGGACAAGAGGGCATTTGATGTGGCTCACGATTCGAATCGAAGAATTCACCTCCTTCTGAAAACTTGGTCGCAAACAGTTTCATGGGTTCAAGCGTCTACGTGTAGCGTTGTTTGAGGGCTTCGAGTCCGCCCAGACTTCGGGCAAACTCGTTCAACGTAGCGAGGACGACAGCGTCTTGCGAGGGTGGAACATCGTCTCGCACCAACTGTTTACAAGTCCAGTCATCACAGAAATGTTGCAGCTCGTGCGAAACCAGATAGAGCAAATAATCCTCGCGCTGAAAGAGATTGGCATTGTAAGTAGCGTAGGAGTCGTTCAGGAAAATGACGACGTCATGCTCGACAGCTCTTGCGGCTAGAGCAGCGTCGAAGTTGGTTAGTTCCATAGCCGCTGCCAGTCGTCGCCTCCGCGCCCGACTCTTCAAGTGAACCCAACCGTCGCCGACGGGCTGATCCCAAGCGAATGACCAGCAATCGCAGCTTGGCCAGCTGCCAGCAGTTTGCCCGGAATGCCTGGCGACGTCGAAGAGATCAATCCATCCCACGTCCGAAACATGTTCGACAAGCACTGTCCATCCATCCAGGACTGTAGCGTTGAGTTTTTTTGATGCGAACGCCAAGAAATCGTGCGCGAAAGCCTCTTCCTTTCCTATTTGCAGCTGTATTAATTCTAATGTCAAGAAACTCACCTCCTACTTGTTGTATCCCTGCCAGAGCCCCCGGAACGGTCCAAGTCTTTCTCCACCGCAATGCCGCCTGGCATAGTGTTACGGCGGAATCTCGCCATCAAAACGGACTGATTGCGAGAACAAGCGGTGAAAAAGCCGGGAAAACCGATGATGCAGCGTGAGGAAAACACGATTCAGGAATTTTGTGTGGTGATTGTTGGATATTGGATTGACAAAGTATCCAATAAGGGTCTCATGTTGCCATCGAGGGCAATTGTCACCGTCGTCACCGTCGTTTTCCCCTCACTCGTTTGCCTGTAAGGCTCGTAGCAAGGTGCTTTCACTATCAAAATGAGTTGATATAAAGCCGAGGTAAAACCCGAGTAGAAATATTATCGGAGGAATATTCAATCACTGCCGCGTCGAAAATACGGAACTCAAAGAGTGAAATCGTTCGGATCCTCCGACACTCGCTCGTCGCCCGCGAACACGGACCTGGTGCGGGCGGGCGCGTGCGCGCGTGAAATATGAATTGCATACTTGGGCGCTAGAGGGATTAGCGAGAGAGCATAGCGATAAAGCGCAAAAAGAGTTCGCAGCTCATTCGGTAAATCAAATTTAGTAGACCTAGAGATCACGCACTAGAGCGACGAGATCAAAGGAAGAAAAACGAACAGTGGTACCCAAGAGGCAGAGTCGAAAGCGTATGCAGGGCTATGTCAGATTAGGAAAACGGCGCGCGGAATACGCTTATTCCACGACACGGCATATTCCTTATAGGGGAATGTCAGCATAGTGGTAATCCGAGGTTGAATTGTTTGAAAGCTACACGACCATTTGTTTTCATTTCTATGGTAGCAGGCGTTGCGCTTGTGTTGGGAGCTGTCGCAGGCGCCTCGTCGGTAGTCTATCCGGAATTTGCAAGCTATTACTGGGTAGCCGCGAGTGGTCTTACGATTCTAATCGCGGGTTGTCTCGCCTGGGCTGTCAATTTCAGTGAGTTGGCGCCCCCTAGTCATTGACTTTGACTTCGGAATCGCTCACTCTATGCGCGGGCCTCATCTGGGAGGTTGAGGGCCGCTGCGCTGTTTTTCCCTCTCATATTTGCGTATGGCCGTCTCAAGCAGCTCCATATCTTTCCGGATCGTCGGAAGATAGCGATTCGCCCGCCAGAAGAGCTGGTGGATCGTCCGCATCCGTCTACCAGACTTAACAAAGACCTCCAGCTTCTTTCTCTCGAGGTCACTAAGGATGTGAGTGTTCAACTTCCTTTCTGCCGGCTATTCCGTGGCGCGGAACATTTATAAATTTGTTCCATGGGAAGGTATATTCCGTGATAAGGAATATGTGCAGTACACGCGAATTACGTCTACGCATCTCCTGGAACCCATGGCTAACATCCGGCAAAGAGGTGTACATAATCAATGAGCTGAGAGAAATGCTCAGAAACAAAGCCCAACTGGTTGAGCACAGGCGATTAGGCGAAAAACTCCTCAAAATAATTGGAGGAGGCAAAACCGCGTACCTGCGGAAACCAACTGAACAACACCCTGATTGGGACTTTGATGTGGGCCCGATCCGACGGACTTGGAAAGACGAGTTCTCTTTAAAGGGCGAACCACTACCCTCGAATGCAGTCTTCTTTGCGAGCTGGCATAAGCCCCCGATACCCTACCGCGAGGCAGTCGCGGTGGTCAACATTCGTAAATTCGAGGCGTTGCCTGAACATATCCAACATCTCCTCAACATTGCGTGGATGGGACTAAAACAGGATCGGCGCGTGCGCTCGACCGCACTCCCAAATGGGTTCTCACTTTTTCTTCTATCCGCTACGGACGATACGCCTGCGCTGGCACGAATGGAGGCCGCGGCTTCCGGCGCGTTTCGGTCGACGGAAATTGGCTACGTGAGCACTGACAACTATGAGATTCACCAGCTGAAGAAAATCTTGGACCTGAAGGACGCGATACGGTGTCCCAAATGAGACACCTAGATAGACGACCACATGGCGCCGTTGTCGTAAGAACCACGGAGATACAGAGACTGGACGAGGAAATTCGACGCCAAGGTGGGCTACTCGTTCAGGACGATGAGGACTTTCATGTTTGGTTCCTGGAAAAATATTTCATAGTGCTGATCAATTCAGAATTCCAAATACCAACGACTTGGTGAGTCGTCTGCAGAGCCAGTTGGCCATTTTTCGCTCGATTACTTGATCTTTCGACTGACCTCTGCCACTTGGCGGAGCAGTAGGCTCATGGTCGAGTCGATTAGATTCAACTTCCCATCCACGAGTACTCTCCATTTCGCAAAGCGGTCTTCGTGAGCCCGCAACAATTGGGACATAGCTGCCAAGTTCTCAATTGCGGAGACAGGGGTGCACAGAGCCCGTGCCAGAAGCGACGCGTTAGCCGGATAGCCCCCTGTTTCAACCCGAATTCGATCGTACTTGGCATATATTCTCAGATAACAATGCAAGAGACTGCTGTAGGTCTTAATGGACTTCACATCTTGAACCTCTAACAACTTTTTGAATCGAGGGTCTTGAGTATCGAAGTTCTCCTCTGTTGGTCCACGCAACTTCAACTCTTTTGCTGAAACGTATCTGTCAGAGATCGCATGGACTTCAATCGCTATGTGATTGAGGAGATCGATGAGATCGCCACTGTCCAGACCACTCCTTTGAGCTTTCACGTAGATGTTCAGTGTTCCGGACCTGAACAATCGCAACGTGAACGAGCCCCCTGGAAAACCGACTTTCTTCTTCTGGAGGCACCAGGTTTTCTTAAAACGATAAGGCTTCCAAGGCGAGTCGGTCGGATTGCTCAACTGCGCTTCCCGAATTCTGTCGAACGCCTTCGAACCAGCACGCCCCAAAGCCGTTGTCAACTGCAAACCATTAACATGCGGCAGACCACGCACAACATCACCCACGGTGGAGAGAATGTGACGCTCTGTTTCCTGGATCTGGGGGATTAGCGGTTTTTCAGTGAGCTCAAACATTCCTGGGCAGATGCGTTTTACGAGTCCCTTGCGTACCATGCGTTGCACGATTTTTCGTGCGTAAGCTGGTTTGAATCTGAATTCTGACCTGAGCTGTTCGTAGTCGATGACGAAGGGCGGGTGACTGCATAGCCAGTCCACGATGCGGCACTCTGTAGGGCTAGGGGTAGAGGTTGTGACAGTGCGACCGTTTTGTGACATCTGAATGGCCTAGCTGATGGTTTCGCGTAGAGAGCATAAGCCACGGCAGACACCGCGCACGGATTGTGTGCGCGTGTTTGAAGTAGCACAAATTGGGACGGTCTTTTCAGTCGGCGAATCAGATTGCAGGAATTTTTTTTCTAATCTATACTGTACTTGTAGCGGTATTCCATAATTTCAAGTCGTGGGCCGTCAATCATGTTCTTTGTAGCGAGTCCCGGTAAGGGCGTGTATGTAGGCACCTTCTCCTCATAGATGAGGCGAGATTCTATAGCCGCTTTCACTTCATCCTTACTGAATCCGCCTTGCTTGAATTTTTCGAGCAGTATCGGATTATCGCTCAACATCCTGCGTTGAGGTTCAACGTTGAAGATGCCGTTTGTATCTGCGAAGTGCATCAGTTCAGCCAGTCGTCTTCCAAGTGGAGTCAAGCGGACGGGGATTCCCGCCCTGAACGTCCTTGTTGTTCGCATACCGGAGCTCGTTTGCTTCAGATTACCTCGGGTAGCGGGTTTTGGTTCAACAGCACCGTATTTGGCGAATCTATCGACAACCTTCCAGACCGTAGACTCACCCATATCCAGTGCCTTAGCGATCTGTGTTCCCGTCCAGTAACTATAGCTAGATGTGCCAGGTCGCGGGTTTTTCATGAGATGTTCCAGAATCGTCAGCCTGACTCTGCCAACCAACCGAAACCGCTCAGTTATTTCTCACTTGCATCCTCAGATAAATTCACGCGCTCGCTTACCGTGCGCGGTGCTTACGGCGCCTATCCCGACCGCAGACTAGGTCACTGCCGATGACAAATGTTAAACTCGATGACGAATGTTACAAATACAAACACAACGCAAATCGCTGCCCCAATAACAATCGCAGCGTTTGCCACCATATTCCTCTCTTTTGGAAACGATAAGATAAGCAGAGGAGTTGGAATTTTCGACCTCCCCGCATGGTTCACCTGTCCAGCCAAGGGATTCTGCCAAAAATACTGCTCAGCGTTTAAAGCGCAAGTCGGCAAGTGGAAGGGTGTAGCACCCGCCAGGTGGCAGAATTTTCATGCAAGCCTGAGAGACGATTTCGTCGACAATATGGTCGCGAGGATACAAACAAGCGGCGTCTGTTGGATTCGCTTCCAGGTGAGCGGCGACCTTTATAATCAAGCATACGTTCAGAAACTTGCCGAGATAGCTCGTCGTCTGCCGAATGTCAACTTCTACCTGTATACCAAGTCGCTCGACTTAGACCTCGCACCATTAACCTCCCTGCCCAACTTCACAGTAATTCGCTCCTTCGGAGGAAGCCACGATCGACTCATAGAAACCAGCAGAGACAACTACGCTAGAGTCATCCAAGAGCCGAATGAGCAGCGGAAAGGAGAATTCCTCTGCCCAGAGGGATTGGGAACGCTTGGCGGCAGAGTAGGCGAGAAACTCTGTGGAGGTAATTGCAGCTACTGCCTCAGCGACAAGAAAACCGAGAAAACGGAACCCCACCAAATCAAAGTCGTCTTCCTCTTGAGGAAGGGAGGATGGAACGGCAACAAGCTCCCCCCGCCACCACCAACACTGCCCTCACTCCCACAAAGACCGTCCACCAGATCTCACGTAGGAGGACAGTGACTTGGTATTCACTGCCTTCCTCAACGAACACACGGAAATCCTAAGAACACTACTGGAAGTCTACTACCCCAGCGGCGCAAAAGTCATCGATCTCACATACGGCAAAGGCAACTTATGGAACTCAATAGCCAACAACCCAACGTTACGCAAGAAATACCAAGTAACCGCCTGTGACGCAGCCCCGACCAGCCGAAAAATACGAAATAGAAACCTGTTAACCGATGACTATTCGAACCTCGGCAGGCACAATGTCGCACTCTTCGACCCCCCCTACTTGATCGGACGAGTTTCATTCGACTACGACAAGGTAGGACGAAACTCGTGGTCAGCTGACCGAGCAAAGTACACAACAAACCAGAGCCTCAACCTCTTTAACCAACGAGCCAAATGCCTCGCAGAAAAAGCTCCTACCTTCCTCAAACCCGGTGGACTGCTCTTCGTGAAGATCATGGATCCACGTCGAGACGGTACGCTCATCCCACACCACATCAATATTACAAACATACTGTCTAACAAATTCGAACTCATCGACCTCGCAATCTACGTTCGCATGGGTGCCACCACATGGAAGATTCGGGGACACCTGCAGAACCTCCACGGCTACTGGCTCATTTTCAAACTCAAAGAAACCGAGAGAGGTATAGCAAATGCAACACATTAGCGGTCGGCAAGAGCCCCCAACAGGCAATTACAAACTGATGCCACCACTCGAAACTCAAACTCACCCGAAACCAGTAGCTGCAGTGAAATCAGCATACATCAAACCTCAACCTCCTCAGGGATTTGGGGAAATCCTAGCCTACTGCACTTGGATCGAAACGCACGGATATACAAAACGCCACAGTAGACCAATTAGATATTCAGAATCCACTATCGAGTCAAAGAAAGCCACACTTCTATCGGTAGCCAAACAAGTTCCCAATATCCTAAACCCCAACCAAGCCAAAGAGTACCTCCAAGCCGACACCAAATTAGAAAACAGCAGAAAGAACAAACTCATAGACGACCTCACCGGCTTCTACCGATACAAAGGACTTGAATTTTCGATCGCTCGTTTTCCGGAGGTAGAGCGCTTTCCACATGTTCCGCTCGAATCCGATATTGATTTCCTGATTAACCATGTCGGAGAGACGAAAGGCGCGTTCATGCAGGTCGAGAAGGAGACAGGTGCTAGACCGGGTGAGGTGTGGAGGCTAGCTTGGGCGGACGTGGACCTAGAGCACGCAACCATCCGCATTAACAATCCTGAAAAGGGTTCAAATGCTCGAGAGTTCAAGAATCGTTCAAGTAAACTTGTTTCGATGCTGTATTCGCTGAAGAAGCCTCGGAGGTTTGTTTTTCACGCCGATAATGCGTCCCCTAAGGCTTACAGCAATTTCGTACACGAGTTTTACGAGCAGAGGAAGCAGATTGCCCAGGAGTCTGGTAATGACCGCCTGCTTCGAATCAATTTTCGTAGTTTGCGACATTTCAAAGGCACCAGTGAATACCTGAGGACCCGTGACATCTACCACGTGAAGCGCGTGCTCGGGCACAAGAGTATCAAGAACACGGAAATTTACATCAACATAGTTGGGTTCGACGACAACGAGAACTTCATCTGCAAAGTAGCCGCTACGAAAGAAGAACGGATCAACCTGATCGAAGCAGGATTTGAAAAGGTCGACAAAGACGGCGACGAATGGTACTTCCGGAAGCGAAAGTGAGCGGGTGCCACAGATGAGCGAATCGACTTTGAATTGGCATATCAAAGCTGTCAAGCTCTTAACGGAACTTGTGGAAAGATTGAATCTTCAGGTGAGGCTTTACGGTGATTCTCCCATGTCTCAGGAAACAATGCATCTAAGAAGAGACCTTGTCAACCTGCATGACTACTATCTATATGCAGTTCTCGACGCAACAAAGGACACGGCGCAGAACCTCATTAATCTCCTCTCGCAACTGGAACAACAAGCCGTGGAGCAAGGAGACAAATTCCACGCATCTTTCTTCTTCACGCTTGCTGAGTTGTTGGCAGTCAAGTATGATATGCAGTTTGGGGAGAAAAAAACCGATCGCCGAGACTTCGATCGAAACCTCAATGATACGAGGAATAAGTATGGACTAGGAGAGGTTGGAGGATCAGTAGAGAATCAGGAGCAGGTTCGAAAGGCGAAGCTAACAGGATACGTGGTCTGAGAGTATGACGTATCAATTTCGAACGTGTCGGCGAGGACGGCGATGAATGGTATTTCCGGAATCGAAAGTGATGAGAGTTGACCGAAGTTTCGCGTTCGGAAATTGAGAAGGCCCTAGAGCATGGAGACAGTCAGCCTCTTGAGCAAGCATTGAGAGCGGGTGGCATAATCACCTTCCGCTTCCATTATCGCAAATTCCTGACAAGTCATTATCCTGACATGAAGCTCCACAAAATCGACAGTTGGAGGGGCGTGGTCTATCTCTTGACTCCGATGATTATCGATGGTCTTGTCACAAAGCTGCCGGAAATAAGCGTTCGCAGAGATAACGGATCTGCATGTGTCGTTACTATCAAGTTGCAGTGAGGCTCAGTCGATCTCTTGGACGACGATTAAGCATGATCAAACTATGTCCGGAGAAACCTTAAGCGCGGACTTCGGTTCCTGCACAAAATTATGCGCAAGCAATAGTGGACTTGACGAATGGTACTTCCGGAAGCGAAAGTGATGAGAGTTGACAGAAGTCTCATGCCTCGCCACACCCTTCACACTAGCCAAACTAACAATCGTCAAACCAGAAATTTGAAATTCTTGACGAGTGTGCTTTGGCTCGGCTTGTGCACGGCTTCATGTCTCGCTCTGTGGTGGCTGTCGGAATTTCGGTCAGTGTTTTGTTTTCGTGTTCTGGTTGGTTTGGAAAGTATCCAGCGCCCGTAGGTATCTCTCGTGAAGGTCCGGATGATTCTTTTGAAGCCACGTTTGCCCTCCGTCGATTGAGGGTGCGAGATGATCCGCTAGGTCAGCTCTTTTGACGGTGGCAGCGAGACCGTTCAATTTGACTCTCTTGATATAGGCCGCGTAGTCCTCCTGATTCTTCCTCCAAGTCAAGCAATCTATGGCTTCAACAATACGATCAGAATATCCAAGCACTCTCAAGCGGTCGAGAGTAACAGAGGTCTCTTCCACAATGTCATGCAGGACGCCGACAATTCTCTCTTCATCAGAATCTAATTTGAACATCACTGCCAGAACGTGTAGGATGTAGGGGTGCCCGGCTTTGTCCTTCTTGCCTAGGTGGGATTGGGCGGCCAGTAGAATAGCGTCCTCGAGGGTAGCTGAAGACGTCATGCGAACTCCGGCATTGCATTACAGCCGATCACTGGATATTCTTGACGGTTGAGACTACTGTGCATTGTGCAATTCTATCTGGCTCCCTTCAAGGACTTCATCCAGGTCTTTCGCTTTCAGGAGCTTCGATAGCGTGGTATATCGCGGATCGACCGGGGGAAATGCTTCGTGTAATTTGACAGGATCAGCGAGTCCTCTGATCGACCCTTTCTTGATGACTACCCAGTTTCTTTAAGGAAATCTGCCCACGCTTCATTTGTCACGCTACACTTATGACGTTTTCAATTAGGGCTGGAAAGAGCCTGCCCGAGCAAGTTAAGCAATCACGGCCAAACCAAGTTGCACCAAACAACGAAAAAGAGAGTCCCAAGTGTGATCTAGATCGACCATAAAACAGCTATAGATTTGGTTAATCCTAAAAACTGTCAGTTCCGTATGAATACATGTGCGTGAGAATCGAATTGGTGAAAAAGGAGCTGTAGTAGTTTTGTGTCCTGTTCGAATTGTCTCTGGTGAAACCGTGGATTTACCAGAGGATGAATTGCAGCATGTCTTCGAGAAGGATCTTACGAAGATAGAAGAAGGCTTGGAATTTGTTGATAGTGAGGTTCATATCGGCACTGGCAGAATTGATACATTAGCGCTTGATGAGAAAAACAGACCTGTATTCATCGAGTATAAGAAACAGGGCGAATTCGACAGGGATGCTCTTATTCAGTTAATGGACTATCTTAGCTGGTTCGTTCAGGACGAGACGCATATTGCCCATCTCGAGAGGCATATACGAAAGAAAAAAAATGACCTCGAAACGCTCAACCCGGAAATCAGACTGATCTGCGTGGTCAATGATGTTGAAGACCGCGTCAAGAACGCCTGCTACGTAATCAGCAATCCTGTCGAGATAGTGACTTACACTGCTGTGAAGGATGAACGAGGAGAAGTCATTATTGTTCCGCGAATCTCGCTTGACAATACTGAGCGAGTCAAAATCATAGAGGGGCGATCTGAAGAAGAGATCCTCAAGGAGAGCGCCACTCTCGCTCCCATATATAATGAGCTCAAGAAACATATCCAATCCTTGGGCGACGTAGACTTCTACATGACAAGTGGAGAGACCGCTAGATTTCGCGGCAAACGAGTCTTCGCGGAAATGTGGTTCGGGCGAAAATGGGTCAGCCTCAGTGTGATGGTTGGTAAAGGAAAGGTGGACAGCCCTCGGTTCAAGTACTGGCGCAGTGGAGACTCTGACTGGGGCTATTTGCATATAACGGGAAAAGAAGGCTTGGACGACGAGCTGAAGACTTGGATTAAGCTTGCCTATACCAAAGGGTCTTGACAGGCTAGAAGATCGTTGAATTTCAAGCCGGGGGTTCCTAGGCTGATGTTCAAGAGGTTCAACGGCAGATGGATCGACAAATTACACAACCGAGTAATTTCAGGGTCGAAAAGGAATAATCCTTCCTAACCAGCAGAGGTTGCGGGATTTGCGAAACGCTGAGAAGAAGAAATATGTAAAATGGTATCGGTTAGCCGAGAAAGCCCTAGACGACTTAGTGCCTCATCCCAAGTCCGAATCGGCCATCACGAAGTGGGTCTCCAAAGAGAATTGGTTGATGATACCAACTTTCGCAGAAAGAACGATCATTGAAGCCAGGAACAGACCCGACCCCAATATCTATTTCGCACTGGGAAACGAACGCATAAGCCTCGGCCTCATTTGCAACACGCTCGCTAGTGTTGAGAAGATGCGGAATCTTCTACACAACTACCATGCGAAAGAACGAACCGATTTCCTGAGCCACATGAAAGGACTTGACAACGCCTTCCGCATCAAGGTTAACGTCAAGAAGAAGCCACATCACTACGCACAACCTCCCACATATGAAACGGACTACGAGATGCAAGCAAACAAAGTAGACGACGAGTCAATCTCTGAGATTTTTCGCCGAGTAGACAACATAAGAGATAAGGGGATTCAAGAAAGAGAGATAGAAGACAAGAGCTGGCCGCCGACCACCCCGGGACTCGATATCGCTAGCAAGGAAGTACCTTATGCGGAACAAGACTTCCTTGATGCAATGACCGAGCTCAGACCACTCTACGACGTTTGTCTAAGAATAAAGACCGGGGCTGAAATTGAGCGAGAACTGCGAAAGCTACAGAAACAAAAGGTAACAATTATGATCTGCTCGAGATGTCATTCATCACCTGAACCGTCTTTCACCGGCAAGTTCTGTCCGAAATGTCACACATTCCTATTGCCGACGCAAGTAAGCAAAGATAAGCTAGCGGCGGAGCCAAAGCCTAGCTGAATCAACTCACGGCTTGTCACACTTCACAATAGACGTAATATCTCACCATGGGCGCAATTGTTGCCATTACTCAGCATGACCGGCATTACGTTACGAGCACATGCTTGAAGACCAGCGGCCACACCAGTAGACGAAGCGGTAACCTTGGCCTTGTACATTGCTTTTGGCGTCAATATTGGCAACTTGGGACGCGTTGGCGGAAGAAGGAAAGAGATGGGCGAGTGGACTCAAGAAATCAATCGGAAATTGGAGACTCTTGAATCGTCAACGAGCATTGTGGGTTGGTATGGCCATACAGGCAACTTCGTGGTCGAGTCTTCAAGAACCGAGCCCTCGGAGTTTATCACCGAACTGGCATCTGCAGCAGGTGTTTCCTGCGCCGTTGTCCCTTACAGTGACGTTGTAGAATACGCTTCAGTTGTCGAGAGAGCAGTTTCACCAAGACCTTTGGTTGGAAAACGTTGGACGCCCGGCATCGCTTTCGCAGTGAAAGCTCCACCTTCCAAATCCGTCCCAAAACAGACCTCGCATGCCAATTTCTTTGAGATTAGCGAACATGCGGTGGGAGCTTGGAAGATGGACACGTTGACTGAAACTGAAATTCTGGATCGAGAGAGACGTGGAGGTGGTTGGGGAGGAGTCTCGGGCGACGTGTCGCGCCAACTTGGCGGTACTTGGACTGCACGTAGCCTAAGAACCATAACCGGCACTCTTGAAAAAGCGCGGCGCCATCTCGCGGCCAAATCACAGAAGGATGTGTGAACGGATGCTGCAGGGAGCTTGGACTGCCCAAGCCGCACATGAACTATCGACAAAAATAGATTCGTTGAGATTCGATGTTCTTTGCGCTCATCGGGACAAACGAGTCCGGAAAGATGAGACCTCTCATGTCAGATTCGGGCAGACTATTTCCTGGCTCGGCTCAGAATTCAAGAGCTCCTCGAGGCTAGCGTTTCCCGACATCGCCGTCGTAGATCGCACCTCGAAGAAAGTCATCCTTGTTGCTGAGGTGGAAGAAAGCAAAGCTCAACCGAAATTAGTGATCGCAGACCTATTCGCCACTCTTCTCGGTGATCATATCACTTTTGGGCCCGACCACAAAGAAGAACTCACGATCGGCCCTTGGACAACATATAGCGTTCTCTCCAAGTCAACTGGAAGGGAATCTGGAAACGAACAAATGCAATGGTTGGCGGCGAGATTGAATGACGTAAAGAATGGCCTGTCAACTCCGAACGCCTCCGTCGGTAGAATCAATATTCAAACATACCGAACTGAAAAAGAGCTCGGCCAAAGGCTAATCGCGCAGACCGAGAAAGCATTGGTTGAATTTAGAGGGATGTAGACCTCTCGAGCCAAATTACACTCAAACAGTGTTGTTCAACAGTTCGGTTTGGATGTCAATTCTCTTTTCTAATTCTAGGAGTCGTTTGTGTTGTCCGAATATCATTGACATCAGCAGTGGGATTGCCTTGACGGGTGAGGCCATGGTGCTCGCGTGCGATGCATATAGTCTGCATTGGGTCATTAGATCATCGAACACTAACTTATCCTCGGATCGGAGAAAGTCGCTGAATTTCTGCAGTTTCCCAAGCTCGTCCTCAACGATCATGCGCCAAGAAGGTATGGTTCGGCCCACACTTCAATCCTCGATAAAGGGCGCCGGTTTGCATCAAGTAAAGTGAGAACGGATCTGGTCGTCTAAGAGTGCGGAGTGAAAGTGCTATGCAAGGTCCAGTTTCGCTTAGCTCTGACAGATGGTCCGGCACTCACTTCACGGGCTAAGTCCTTGAAGAGTTCACGGCAAGAACTGTGAACCTGAATGAAGTGTCCATTCTGTGAGACTGAGCTTCTGGGTCAAGAGCAGTATCCGCTGAAACGGTGCGAGACATGCAACCTCTGGTTCGAACTGGAGAACGATGAGCTTCTACCCTTACGACCCGACTCCCTCTATTTGCGTCGCTGAGTTGCAGCGTTTTGGAAATTGACCCTAATTCGACGACGCATTGTCTCGATTGCAACAAGCCATTGGTTTGGATAAGTAGAGGTAAACGGTTGGTTCAAGGTCGCGATGTTGATGAGTTGGGCTTCCGATGCGAATCATGCAACCGTGAGTTTCGATTCAGAGAGGGCAGACTAAAGGAGCTGAAGATCGAACGAGACCCAGTCGCGGAACGCATCGCGATGCATAAAGCCGAAGTTGACGTTGCGCGGAACCGACGTTGTCTTCGTTGCGGCGGACCTCTTGATGATTTCCTGACCTGCGAGTGGTGCCATGAACGCTACTCGGTGGAGAGCGGAGAGCTTGTACCTAGAATCGTAGACTGGCTGTCCCAGCAACATAAGTCAAAGATGAGCGAATTCTATGTCTCTGCGTAGCCGTTATGCTATTCACGCCCAGCGGCCCTGCCCCACTTGCCATCAAACTACCGATCAGACTTCTGTAGGATGCAAATACAGTACCGTCGATGTCCCTAAGGTTCCAAAGAGTTACCTGAAACACATTCAATGGGTCTGTGATTGGTGCGGCAACTGTGACGAGGAAATCAAAGAGGTTCTTGAGGCTACCGATAAGACGAAGATAGTGAAGCGCTTGCTGAGCATCAAGGAGGACTATGACATATTGGGCTTCACTCTAAGCTCGGAACCGAATGTCATCTCGATCAAAATTCGCTTGCCCAGTTTCGATATGGGTGAATTGCGGGCGATACAGTGGAAGCAGCGGGAGACCGGTTTCATTACCGTGGATGAACTCCTCAAGGTACAGCGAGCCGGTTACCAGCGGCCTACCGTGGTCCCACCTAAACCTCAACCGCAAGACGTGGCAACTTTGCGTAAGAGGGAAAGGCAGCGTGGTTTTGCCGGAGGTCCCAGACCATATGATTGACGAAAATTTCATGAGGTGCCTCTGCATTCAACTCTAAAGAGAACCCACTATTCCTTAGGCTCATAGGGTAGGCGCGCTTGGTTCCCGAGGGTCAATCTGCATGGCTTGTAGGGGCCACCTACAAGACGGGGTTAGTCACTCTCAGGTTGATTACTTCGCCTGGCTTGGAGTCGGTTGAATGGGTTGACAGAGATTTTCAACCATACTATCTCACTACGCTGAAGCAGGGTGAATCCGTCAAGAAGATAGACCTCTTTACTGGAAACGAGTTGGCACTAAACAAGGTCACGTACACGGGGAAGCCTCCGAAGGAGACGAAAGCTTGGGAGCTGGACATTGACCCCGCGCTCAGCTACGCGTATGATAAGGGGATTCGGTTCGGCGTCCTTCACCGTTTCAGCGACCGAGGTTGGAGTCCTGATGCCTCGTTAGGTGGCGAGGATGGTTCTCGCTTTGAGAAATTATTCGGGAGCATCAGCCGAAGTGACCCGCTCAAACATGCTTCGCTCAAGGAGGCATACGCCTACATCAGCCAACCCGTACCTAAGATTCCTGAAGGGAAGTTGAATCTCCGCGAGGTGGGCTCCGAGGAGGATTACTATAACGCCTTTCTCCTGAGCCGCTTAGCGAACCTTCCCCTAAACCGAACCTATAGAAACTATTCCGTATCCGACTGGATACGTTCAATGCTCAACACCTACTACCGCTCCCACAACATCCTCATCCCCAACCCTGAGGAACTCAATCTCGGAGACACGAGAAAGCAGGTAACGGGCGCCTTAGCAATCGGACCGGAGCCGGGCACTTACTTCAACATGCACACGCTCGATTTTGAATCTCTATATCCAGGTTGTATAGACGTCTTCAACCTCTCATACGAGACCCTCCAATGCCCCCACCTCGAATGTCGAAGCAACCAGGTGCCCGGCCAACCACAATTACACGTTTGCACGAAACGACGTGGAATCTACTCCGCTCTCGTAGGCGCTCTCCGCGATCTGCGCCTGCAGATCTACAAGCCCCAGACGAAAACAGCAGAAGGGGCGGAGGATAATGTAGTGGCCGCGTCGCGAATTTTGAAGCTATTTCTCGTCTCCTGCTACGGGGTGACAATCAGAATTCATGGCTTAGCGAGTCCGCTTCTGGGCGAGGCGATCACTGCTTACGGCAGATATGTCCTTCAATCCACATGGGACTTGGCGAAGAGGATGGATCTCAGACCGAAGTATGGTGACACGGACAGTCTCTTCCTAGACAACCCTCCTGAGGAGAAGACGTGGAAACTCATTCAAGAAATCGGGAGCAAGTTCAGACTTCAATTGGCTTATGACCGCGTCTACTCCGTCTGCGTTCTCAGTACCATCAAAGCCTATTTCGGCATCCTACCCAACGGGGAACCCGAAATCAAAGGTTTAGCCATAGCCAAATCCAACTCACCCCGATTCTTCCAACAAACCTTCCAACAATGCTTAACCCAACTGGCCCTAGGACGCCGCTCACCCGCCGAATTCGAAAACGCCAAACAGCACCTGCCCGACATAGTTACCGAAGCGAACCAGCGGCTTCGGAACAGATCCGTGAGTCTGACAGACTTAGAATATCGAGTTGAACTTAGAGAAGAGCCTGCGGAGAAGTTACGGTCGAAGAGACTTGCGCAGCCCTACCAAGCAGCTTGGTTGCTTGAGCGGCAGGGAAAGTTACCCGGTCGTGGGGACACGATTGAATTCGTGAAGGTGCTTCCTTTCAGATTACAGGGCAGACAGTTCACAGTCAAACCAACGGCACAGACTAATCTGAAGGAGATCGACGTGGACGATTACGTCCTCAGCCTATTCGCGTCACTCTCACAGGTCTTCGACCCCATGAACATCAAACTCCGAGTGAACCCAACCAGCCTCTCCGATTTCGTATAATCCGCATCGAATGATGTTATTTCGACGCTAGAAGGCCTAGAGACATCATAAGCGCGAAGCGTACGATAGAAGAATGAGAAGTTACTAACGATTACCAGGGTGGCAGCTCGTCATGCAACTGCCCATCTAAAACCCTGCAACCAAAAGCCTTCTCGTGGAAGAGCGGATCACCGAGCGGATGCGTAGTCCTCCAGCACCGACACTTCGTCGCCCCACCATGCTGCTTATGCGTGTAAGGTATTCCCGCGACTGCGCATTGGTCACGTATCTGCCTAAACCAGTCTAGGTTGGCTGGACGTGGTGGATGCTTTGCGTCCCCGCTTTCTCCTCCATCAATCATCCAACCGTAATCCGTTAAAGAGCTCGGCCCAGTGAACTGAATTGGGCCCAACAACGGTTCGGCTGAAACCCACCGAAGTGCCCGCGGATGAATTGGTATCTGCCGAAGCATGTCCATGCGGCGGTCAGCCCAACGCTGATTCTCAGCACTAACTCCCAACCAAACATTCGCATACGGCCAGTCGCTTGGAAGATTTTTCTGAATGTTGTCGGCACGCTTGGTGCAAATACGGTATACGTGCTGTGGTGTGTTGCGCATGATCTCCCAAGCGTCTGGTCTCCACCTGTTTGCGACCGGGTGGTCAATGAAGAAATCAGATAGCGGACAAACGAAGACCATTTGAGGCGTCTTCCACCTGTACGGCTTCCTGAAATCCTTGTTGAGCGTCACCTGACCTGATTTCAGCCCATACCATCTTGGAATAATGCGCATCAGGGAATAGCAGTTAGCACACCCAAGGCTTGCGGGGCTACAGCCCTTCCAGGTGCCCCAAGACTCACCCATCTTAGTCGCGATCTTGATGTTCTGAGCCAACTACCTCGACCTCCCAAGCCTTACACAATATCGGTCTGTCCATGAAAACTCTGATGGCCTTCCTCTTGCCAAAGTCAGGTGACATTAGGGTGGATGGGACTTTGTCTTCCTGCCTGCGTCATTGTACGTCCCAGGATT
>Ga0181530_10003046_pt1 | contig 19103 bp, 14 predicted proteins | sample PEATcosm2014_Bin_42_FD_119769 | JGI IMG/M metagenome (GOLD analysis project Ga0181530, IMG submission 119769) | Peatland microbial communities from MTU Mesocosm Facility, Houghton, MI, USA - PEATcosm2014_Bin10_60_metaG | ecosystem: Environmental > Terrestrial > Soil > Wetlands > Peat | place... | reverse complement strand
TGTGGAAGCGGCGCACTTTGCCTGCCGCTATGACGAGCGTTGCCGGCGTTTCTACGACCGCAAGGCCAAACAAACCAATCCGATCATCGCCACCAAGGCGCTGGCCTGCAAACTGGCCAAGGCGTCTGGCCACCACCGTGTTCAACGGCAGCAAGCCCAGCAAGGTTTCGTGATAGTCTGGTGGATACCCAAACTCTTTGGGACAGGTGCTGGCTTCCCAGCAGCAGGTGCAAAGGGCGGGGCCGCTGGCCACGCCAAACCAGTGCTGCCCTTCTGCGGCCTCATACCCAAGCCAGTGCAGCAGCTGGCCTTGGGGACAACTCATCTGATCCCAGTCATCGAAGGGTTTGACCACCTTCATGTCGGCTTTCATTTTCGTCACCACCGCGACTTGCCAAGTCTGGCGGATTTCCTTTTTGGTTTGTTGCTGAATGTAGCCCAAGTCGCCCACGACGATGTCCGGACGCCAGCCCAAACGCTGCCAGCACTGCCGGATGCTGCCCTTGAGCAAATAGCCTTCCGGCACATGCGCCGGCGCGGCCCAACTGACCAGCGGCACCAACAGCACCGCCGGCTCATAACGGCGCAACCACAAACGCAGCGTATGCTTTTTGTAACCAACGAAAAACCGGGTGTGGCCGGCTTTGAGCGAGCGCGCCCCGAGCGTGGCCCGTTGGGCGGACCAACATCCACGGTCTTTTTTTTATCGGCGGTGGCCGCCGGCAAATCCGTGGCATCAATGATGGCGACCGTCTGACCACCCGCCGGCAGGAACGACAGAAGTTGTTTGACCAAGTGTTCATTGATGATGCGTAAAGCGGCTACTCCGGCGCGCGCACGGAACTCGTAAAGCATTCGCACATCCGGCGTGCGTTGCCGGTGATGGAGATGAGCAAAGCGCCGCCAGTCCCGCTGCTCTGGAAGCAAGCGGACCAAGGCGTTGAAACTGTGTGCCGGGGTTAACAATGCCAGCAAATGAATCCGCCAAAGCTGGGCGGCGCTGAAATGTTGGCGTGGCCCCGGGTGAGATCGTCCCGCCAAGAGTGTGTTGATGAACTGGTCCGGAATAAACGGTGAGAGCGTATCCAAAAGCTTAGCCGTGCCGGTCGTCGGTAGAGGAGATTGCACACCCGATTAACTACCTCAAAAAATCATACCTGTCGCGCCGGTTTACCGAACGCACAATTTTTAGCGGCTACCTGTTGCCCGTGAAACACTTGCTCCGTATCTCGTAACACCCTCCGTAGGGAAGCGATTTTTCGAGCCGAAAAACCGAATTGATGAAGTGGTCGGGAAATGCGAACTTGTCAATGTGACCAACCAAGCTGCTTACATTTTACGCGAGAATACCGGAACATCCGGGATTGTGGAGTCTGCCCGCACGGCGGTGTCCGTGCTGGCGGAACATGACATTCCGCACCTGATTGTCGGCGGACTGGCGGTGCAGGAGCATGGCTATCCGCGGGTGACCATTGACGTGGACATCGTGGTGCCCGACGTGCTGGAGGCGGTGGAATTTCTCACCGCCAGCCTCACCGGCCCGTTTTATCGCGTGCCGGAGGTTGATGATCGCGTGGAAGACCGGCGGAACGGTGTGCAAATTGATTTGCTGCCGGCGGGGAAGGTTTTGAAACGCGGCTGCAAAGTGCCTTTTCCGCAACCCACCGCCGTGGCCGAACAATTTCAAATCGTGAAACTTGAGGAACTCATCGCGCTCAAGCTCGACAGTTGGGCCGGCAGTCCGGCCAGACGGCTCAAGGATAAAGCGGATGTGAATGAACTCATTTTGCGCCGCAAACTTCCCCGCGACCTTGCCGTCAATCCGGTTGTCCGCGCGCTCTACACCGAAACTTGGGACGCCCTGCAGGCCGAGAAATAAATTTCTTGGTTCCTCGACAATTGCAGTGGAGTTGGTGTTTACGTCCGCCCTCACCCCGGCCCTCTCCCCCGGGTAGAGGGAGAGCAATTCACATCGCTGGACAATTTCTCGATCTTTATTACAGCCACCGATTCTGTGTCATTGGCAGTGAGATACAGGATAACCCAGCCTATCGCATGGCTCAAAACGCGGCGAACTATTCCCCCTCTCCTGTCCGCCTTCGCCTTCGGCTTCGGCGCGATCGCGTCGAAGCGTAGCGAAGACGGAGGGGAGAGGGCCGGGGTGAGGGCGGACGTTCATTGATTTTGTACCCGGACCCGGAAAGTCCCATGCTTACATCACGTCACCCAATGAAAAAATCAGGAAGCATTTTTTGTGTTCTTTGCGCTGCTTTGTGGTTAAAACAATCCGTGATGAAAGAGATTGTACCGCCATCACCGCCGCCGCTCGTTCATAACCAGTTCGAGTCGGTGCGGGAATTGTTCACCAAGAACGTCGTGCCCAGCTATGGCCGCTTCGATCTCGTGTTCAGCCATGGCGCGGGCAGCTACCTGTTCGATGTCGCGGGCAAGCGTTACCTCGACCTCGGCGCGGGCATCGCCGTGTGTTGTCTCGGCCACGCGCACCCGGCCATCACCGAGGCGCTCGTCGAGCAATCGCGCAAATTGATCCACGTCTCCAACCTGTATTTCACCGAGCCGCAGGGCCGGCTCGCCGCCGAACTCGTCAAACGCATCGGCGCGGGCAAATGCTTTTTTTCCAACAGCGGCGCGGAGGCCAACGAAGGCCTGTTCAAGCTCGCGCGCAAGTTCGGCCACGATGAAGGCCGGTTTGAAATTCTGACGGCGACGAATTCCTTTCACGGCAGGACGCTGGCGGGCATCGCCGCGACCGGCCAGGAAAAGGTCAAGAAAGGGTTCGAGCCGGCGACGCCGGGCTTCCGGCACATTCCGTTCAATGATCTGGCTGCCGCACGCGCCGCAATTTCGCCCGCGACCGTCGCCATTATGATGGAAGGTGTGCAGGGCGAAGGCGGCGTCACGCCAGCCACGCCCGAATATCTGCTCGGCCTCCGCGCGTTGTGCGACGAGAAAAAACTGTTGCTGTTCCTGGACGGCGTCCAGTGCGGACATTATCGCACCGGACGGTTCCAAAGTTTTCAGCGGATTCTGGAAAATGTTCCCGGCAGCGAAAAATTTCTGCCCGACGGCGTTTCGATGGCCAAGTCGCTTGGCGGCGGATTTCCCATCGGCGCGTTCTGGGTACGCGCGCCGTATGCCGATTTGCTGGGGCCGGGCACGCATGCCTCGACGTTTGGCGGCACACCGCTCGCCTGCGCGGTTGCGCTCAAGGTACTTGAAGTCATCGAACGCGAACGGCTGGACGAACAAGCCCGCAAACTCGGCGAATGGTTCAAACGGGAATTGGAACGGCTGGCAACCAAGTATCCGCAGGTCGTCAAACGCGGGCGCGGCCTGGGTTTAATCCTGGGCCTGGAACTGGTTGAAAAAGAGAAAATCCCGGCGTTTGCCAAAAGCGATAAAACGGCGGCGCTGCAATTTGTGAATCGCCTGCATGAAGCCGGCGTGCTCACGATTCCGGCGGGCGCGCAGATTGTGCGTTTGCTGCCGCCGCTGAATCTCAAGCCGCAGGAAGCCGGCGAAGGCATCAGCAAAATTGAGGAAGTCATCAAATCGGTGGCGTGAAGAATCTCCTCACCTCACCCCGGCCCTCTCCCCTCCATCCGATGGAGCGGAGAGGGAGCATGGCTTCCCGTCTCTCGGCAAAACCACGATCGGCTGCTGATTCACGACCGTTCAAATTATTAAGATCTGACAACAGCTATTCCCTCTCCCATCGGATTGGAGAGGGTCAGGGTGAGGGCATTTTTTGAAACGATGAATGCCGCCGCGCTTAAGCATTTGTCCGCAAGCGATCCCGTGATGCGGCGGCTCATCCGGGATTTTGGGCCATGCGGACTTGAGCCGGAAACCCGGCGTTCACCGTTCCAGTCGCTCGTGCTGGCGGTCGCGCACCAGCAGCTCAATAGCAAGGCGGCGGGTTCAATCCTCTCCCGTTTCAAAAAGCTATTTCCGGGCCGAAGGTTTCCCAAGCCGGAAGATCTGGCGGGCGTGACCGACGAACAGATCCGCGCCTGTGGATTTTCCTTCGCAAAAATTGCCGCGATCCGCGACATCGCGGCGAAAACCCTGTCCGGCGTCGTGCCGGCATCAAGACAGATTGTGAAACTGTCCGATGACGAAATTATTGAGCGGCTCACGGAAGTTCGCGGGGTGGGCCGCTGGACGGTTGAAATGCTTCTGATCTTTCAACTGGGACGTCACGATATCTTGCCTGCCGACGATTTCGGCGTGCGGACCGGCTATCGCCGTGCCTACAAAAAGCGCGACCTGCCGTCGGTGAAGGAACTGCTCGCATTTGGCGAACGCTGGCGTCCGCATCGCACCACCGCGGCGTGGTATCTCTGGCGGGCCGCGGATGCGGCGAAGAAGTAGGAACGGGCTTTCCGCCTTCGCGGCGCGCCAAAGCGCCGCTCCGGCGCGGCGGCGGCCAGCCTGTCCCATATTTCAATCCGGGGAGACGGAGACAGGCAAGATGCCTGTCCTACTTTGGCCGGAATGCGGTGCATAAAAAGAGGTGACGCCGTTCCGTGATTGGGTTATAAAATTTCCTTTGGGCGAATTCCCGAAAACCTTGAAAAATGAAGCATCTATTGTCATTGGAAAAACTGGCGCGGGCGGATTTTGACAAAATTCTGCACGACGCCGCTGCGTTCAAGCGCGAGCGCGGCCATCACAAAACCCTGCCGCTGGCAGGCCAGACCTGGGCGTTGATGTTCTCCAAATCGTCCACGCGCACGCGGGTTTCTTTCGAGGTCGGCATCCACGAACTCGGCGGGCGGCCGATGTTTCTCAACGCCAATGACATTCAGCTTGGCCGCGGCGAGCCGATCAAGGACACCGCGCGCGTGCTGGGCCGCATGATTCACGGCGCGGTCATCCGCACCTTCGCGCAGGCCGACGTCGAGGAGTTTGCCGGGTTTTCCGGCGTCCCGACCATCAACGCGCTGACGGACGACGAGCATCCGTGCCAGATTCTCGCGGACATTTTCACGTTTCAGGAAAAGCGGGGTCCGATTGCAGGCAAAACCGTCGCGTTCATCGGCGACGGCGCATGCAACGTGGCGAACTCGTGGATTTGGACTGCGGCAAAATTCGGGTTTGAATTGCGCATTGCCGCGCCGAAAAAATTCCAGCCGTCCGCCGCCCTGTTGAAGCGCGCCGGCGGGAAAACATCCGTTTCAACCGACCTCAAGGCAACGGCGAAAGGCGCGGACCTGCTTTACACCGATGTCTGGATTTCGATGGGCAAGGAAGCCGAAGCGAAGGAGCGCATCAAGATTCTGACGGGCTACCAGATCAATCAGTCGCTGGTGAAGCTGGCCAAACCGGGCGCGCTGGTGATGCATTGCCTGCCGGCCTATCGGGGCAAGGAAATTGACGACGCGACGCTTGAAGCCAATGCGGACACGATTTTCGAGGAGGCCGAGAACCGGCTGCACGTGCAGAAGGCGATTTTGAACTGGGCGGTTTCTTGACCCTCGTTGTAGCGGGTTTAACGCGGTTCTCTAAAATCAAATCCGCAACCGAGCGCATTTATTTGGGTGTGAATAACTTATTCTGGACAGGATTTGAGGTCGGCGTAGAATTGTAATTTATCGGATGACGGATGACTGGCATCGCAGATCCAGCGGGCTTTAGTTTTTGGCGTTCGTTTGGCTGTGTTCGCACAAATTTTGTTAAATCACATCAAACGAATAAAACACAACAAACTCAGGAGCACCCCATGAAAAAATGTCTAACAATCGCAAGTATGCTGGGCTTAAACGCCCAAAGTCCAGTATGAGGAAATTGTATAAACGAATCCTCATTGGCGGTTTCGCGTTGGTGTTATTGTGCGCGTCGCCGGGCAAGGTTCATGCCGACTTCGTCGATGGAATTGAGATGGTCTCGCAAAGCTATAGCATTAGCGCACAGTGGTGGGGAATCCACGAAGACGACTCAGGGCCATACCCCGTATCCACGAACTACGCCGGCGGATACAACGTGTCCACCTCCGACGGGACTCCAGTGACCGCATCGACCGCAGCCCCATTCAATGTTCTGACAGCGAACGCAAGTATCGACAGGTTTTCTTTTCAAGATTATTCCTCCTGCCCTTATCACAGTGGGGGCGGATTTCTTAATGGAAGTGCAATGATACAAACGCAGGCTCAAGGACTCTGGGATTTCCAAACTGCGGGTAATTTCTTAAACATAAACCTCAACATCAGCGCGTTCTACAGCTATTACGGAACCGATTTGGGAGGGCTTACCATAACGCTAACGGACACGACGACTTCCTCGACTCTGTTGAATGTTTTGAATCCTGTGACTTATGAAGAGGAGTCGTGCTATGAACAGACCAATTACACATTTGCTGTTGACCCGGGCCACGTTTATGAATTTGCCGTCTCCGGATATTCCGACAGTTTCGATGAAGACGACACCAGTTTGAACATTTCGGCTTTGGTCACGTCTGTCCCCGAACCCGCCAGCCTGTCATTGCTGGCCGTCGGCATGTTTGGGATAACTCTCTTGCGTCGGCATCAGCGTTAACGCAGGTGAGCCCGGATCTGGTGCGTGCGGGCGACGAGCGGTTCGCATTTGAGGAGCGCATAACCGCCGCAGGGGGAAAGATTTCCAGCACTTCAAACCGGGTCTTCGATTTCTTGCCGGGTTTGTTTTGGTTCGCGTTTTGTAACTAGTTGATAATCAAACGATAGGGAATTGAAAAATTGTGAAATAATTGTTGATTTTTGTTGATTTAAAAATTGGTTTGATTATTATCGCTGCATGTGCCAAACATCTGACGCACATGAATTTCACGCCGGTGCAGAGAATAGTTTTCTATTCTAATTTTATAACCCAAACTCTCCCAACCCCCAAACTCAAACCCTATGAAACAAATCAAAGTGATAAAAGTCTCCTTAACCTGTCTGGCGCTCGCCGTCCTGTGCGGCGTTGCGCAGGCGCAACCCACAAACTTGTTGGGCAATCCCGGCTTTGAATTGCCCGATATTGGGAAATACACAAATTTCGATGCGGGCGGCCCTACTCCCTTTTGGAATGATGATGGGGTAAATTATACGAACACGGGTATCGAGAACGCTGGCGCACATAGCGGCACCTATCGGGCGTATGAAATGGTGGGCGATGATGGGGCCTACCAAATCAGCACCAATCCAGTGCCGCTTGTAGCGGGTCAGCAGATTATCCTTACTTGGTGGGCGTTGGGTATCACTTCCAGCGATGCTCAGGGGACCAACCCCACCGATCCGATGCAAATAGTCGGGATCATTACAGCAACCAACTACAATAGTTACCTCTTGGGAGGCGGGAATGACCTTTTTACCAACACCACTCCCGTTTTGGTTGTGAGCAATGGGCTTGGTAATGGCTGGGCGCAATACTCGCTCACCTATACCGTCCAGGCTGCGGATGCAGGCAAATATCCTGGTGTTTTCTTCAATACCGGAGAGGTGACGAACACCCCCACCGCAGGTGTTTGGGCGGATTATGACGATTTCGCCCTGTATGTGGTGTCCGCCGGCAGCAAGCCCATCATTTTAAATCCCCCGGCCAGCCAGACCTCGCCTCTGGGAGTTACCGTGTCGTTCACAGTGTCGGCGCTCGACGCCACCGGCTATCAATGGCAGGGGGGAGCGCCAGGCAGCGGCGTTTACACCAACCTTCTGAATGCCGGACAATTTGCCGGCGTGAACACGACCAATTTGACGATCAGCAATGTGACTACAAATAACAATATGGACATTATCGTCGTGGTATCCAACGGCAGCGGCTCGGTGACCAGCGCGCCGCCGGCCAATTTGACGGTGGCAGGACTTATTTATTTTGAATCTTTCGGTGTTCCAACCACAGGCGACCAGCCCATAAACAACGTCGGCTGGAGGAACGATATTAGCGGCAACAACAACCGCATTTTCACCGGCAACGGCGGGCTGGTCTTCCCCAGATGCGCCGTTTATTCCGCCAATGTCGCCGGCTCCATCGAGGCTTTTTGGGCCACCGTCTTGACCGCAAACGGCGGGCCATTCGAAAACGGGATGGTCACCAATAAAATGGCTTTCCCCGGCATTAATCTGGCAACGGTGTATAACATGAATTTCAGTCTTGCCATGAACGCCAATGGCGCCGGAACGTATCAAGGCTTCTTCGCCGTGCAGTTGAACAATAGCACCTGGTATGTGTCAACCAACCAGTTGCCCTCGGCAAACTCCTCGGCTTTTATTACGAATAGTATGAAGTTCAATCCCGCCGCCACCGCTTGGAATCAGTTGACCGTTAGTCCCAATGGAAGTTATTATGCCCATTGGAATACCACGAATCCTTATCCCCAAATTGGGACGAACGCCACCGCCGATTTGAGCGGCTTCATCACGGGTGTCGGTGTCGTAATCACTCGCACCACGAGCGGGGACGTGCAGTTTGACAATTTTACTGTTGCGGGCGCGATACCACCCACGACCCTGCCTGTGATCAGCGCGCCCCCTTTCAACCAGACCAATTACACCGGCACCACCGCAACGTTCACCGTGGCGGCAACCACCAATGGTTCGACTGCCGGGTTGATCTATCATTGGCAGACCAACACCGCTGTTGGCAGCGGGACCTGGGGCACCCTGTCCAATGGAGGTCAATTCTCCGGATCGGGCACGGCCACCTTGTCGGTTGCCAATGTGACCACGGCCGCCAACCACAAGGATTACCGGGTGATCGTGACAGATGGAGCCGGCTCAACCACCAGCACGCCGCCGGCAACACTGACCATCGTGGATTCGGCACCGATTGTTTTGGCCAGCACGGTGATCTATCCCGACGCGCAAACGGCTTTTGCAACAACCGCCATGACCAATGAGGCCGGCAACAACAACACGGTGAATTTTACAGCGTCGTTTGCCGGCGCTCAGCCCATTAGCTATCAATGGCTGGTCAGCCCCAATCCTGACGGCAGCAGCGCCGCAATCATCCCCGGCGCGACCAGCCCCACCTACACGCTGTCCAATCCGCAGGTCAGCGACACCGGATATTACAGCCTGCAGGCCTCCAACCGGTTGTCGGGCGCCACTCCCACCAACAGCGGCTGGGCTCAACTGGTAATCTTGCCGGCAAACAGTGCTGCCATCCAGTGGTCGGCCCCGGTGGCCATCACTAATCTTACGGCGGCCCAAATTCTGGGACTGCCCGGCATATTTGTCGGGGCTTCTTCATACGGTGCTGGCGCTGTCGTCACGGTGACAATTGGCTCTACGATATACACCTTTAATACCGGTTCTTTATATCCGCTTGGGGGCGGCTTTGGTGGTCAGAAAACCGGGGTATACACCGGGCCGAGCACAGGGGACACGAACCTCGACGCGGTTCTTGGTATTGATGAGGAAGATAGCAGTCCTGCAACCGTCACACTGAACAGCCTGACCGTAGGCCAGCTCTATTCAGTGCAGCTCTTCGCCATAAACGACACCGCCGGATCGCTACGCGAAATCAGCTTTGCGGCTTATACTGACCCCGCTGACGTTTCCCCCGCCTTCCAAATGGGAGACAATGTCTATGTGCTGGGAACCTTCCTGGCCACCGGGGGGTCTCAAGTCATTACCCAAAATGAAGCTGATGGTCATGGTTACATGAGTTGTGTGATCGTTCGCAACTTGGCGCCTACGCCGACCATCACCCAGTCCGGCTCGAATCTGCTGGTGGCATGGCCCAGTGGAACGCTGCTGCAAGCACCCGCTATTACCGGGCCATGGACGACAAATCACTCCACGTCGCCTCTCACGGTGGTGCCCAACGCGCCGACCATGTATTACCGAACCCAGCTTCCGTAAGGAAGCATGGTTGAATGGGGATGACTATATAAAACGGCAGGGTGTCAGCGACACCGCGACACCCTGCCTCATCCTTGTCGTAAAAACAAAAATGGCATGTTTGGGTCGGGCCGGGTTGTTCCGTAACGTCGTGGCGCGTTTGAAATAGCGCGGATTTTTACTGCGAAATGTCCGTGCTATTACAAGCGCGGCTACAAGGCAAACCGGCGCAGATATTTCACGGCCACTTTCAAATCCTTCGGCCACGGCGCGGTGATCGTCACAGTTGCGCCGGTGACGGGATGCGGGAGGCTCAATTCCTCCGCGTGCAGCGTGGCGCGTGAAAGCAGCGGTCGCTCCTCGTGTCCGGGCTTGAGCCGGTAATTCGGTTTGAGGCGCGAAAGCCAGAGCGGTTTGCCGCCGTAAAGCTCGTCGCCGACGACGGGGAAGCCGGCGTAACGCAAGTGCATCCGAATTTGGTGCGTGCGGACGATGAGCGGCTCACATTTCAGGAGCGCGTAGCCGGCGCGGGGAAATGTTTCCAGCACTTCAAATTGGGTCTTCGATTTCTTGCCGTTTTTAAAGTCCACATGCAGCAACCCGATTTTGACCGGATGCGGCGCGAGTTTGGCGTCCACGGCAAATTGTTTTTCCGGCGGCTCGCCGCTGACGAGGGCGGTGAATTTTTTCACCGGCTTTTCCGAGCCAAAAAGATTCGCCAGCGCAATGAGCGCGGGTTTGTTTTTGGCGAGCAGAATCACGCCGCTCATCTCCGGGTCGAGCCGGTGCGCATTCATCAGGTAATCCAGCTTGCGTTCGCGCGCCCACGGTTTGCCGGCGGCAATGGCGGTGTGAAGCAGCTTCATCAGGCTTGGCCGCTCCGGGTCGTGGCGATCGGGCGAGATGGGCAGCCCGGCGGGCTTGTCGAGCGCCAGCAGGTGCTCGTCTTCAAAGAGCACCGGAATTTCCCAAAATTCACGGGTGGCGGGCGATGAGAGTTTGATGACCGCGCTCACTTTTTCCCAATCGTGATTTTGTTCTTAATCCCAGTCCGGATCGAACCGGGATTACGATTACGATTTATTTGCGGCACCGGGCCTGAATTGCTGGCGAAAGACCGGCGTGGTGCGCAATTCACGGTTGGCTTCCACGTTGACCCATTGGGTGAACGCCTCGTTTTGGCGCCCGCGGCGGAGCGCGACAATGTATTGCGGCAGTTCGGAATTCATTTTTGCCTGGTCAATCGGCAGGCGGGATTGGACATAAACGATGAAGCCGCCGGCACTGGTTGCCTCAAAATCGCTCGGCTTGCCGACCGGCGTGGTGAACGCGGCCTGTCTGAGCTGATTCAGTTCGGCGCGCTCGCCCAATTCCGGCAATTCCGACGTGCTCAACGAAAACGCCGGCAACACCTGCGGCTGCAAACCGGCGGCAATGCACAGGGACGCGAAACTCCGATCCGCCGTCATGCCCGTCAAGGTGCGAACAAAATTTGTTCCGGCATGCCGGGCAAGCAAGATGGCCTCGCGCCATTGATAATCCAGCGTGACGCGTTCGCGGATTTGGTCAAACGGCGGGATTTCGCTCGGCAGCCTATTGGCAAACGCGAGAACGTACACGGCGTCCGGCCCGGCGACCGGTCTGGCGAAGGGTTCGTCGGGCGTCAGGGCAAAGGCGGCTTTGGTGAAGCTCGGCGGCGCGGCAAATTCTTCCGGCCCAGATTCGCCCGCAAAGGGCGCGGTCACGCGAACGGGCAGCCCTTTTTGTTTGGCGACGGCGGCGAGATTTTCGGGTTTGGCCGGATCAATGCTAAAAACGGCGTTGGCGAAATCATTCGCGTCCTTGCGCGCGTCGCTTCCGGCGCGGTCACGAATCAGGTCCTCGCGGATTTTCTCCTTCGCTTCGGCGGGCGACTTGGAATTTTTGTAATTCTCGCCGACCTGGCGGAAGTAGGCTCCCACCAGCTCGTCAAAATTTGTTTTGGCCCATTCGGCCCTGGCCTGCGCGAGATAATTCGTCACTTCAAACGCGACGCAACTGACCTGCATGCGTTCGGGCAGGCGGTATTCCGCGAGGTAATTCGTGTAAAATTGCGCGACGGCGGCGGGTGTGACAGTGACGGACGACAGATAATTCGACGCGGAGAAGAAAACAATCTGCGCGGAGAGTTCCTGATGGTCGCGCTGATAGGCGGCGGCGGCTTCCTGCGGCGTGATGAGTTCCCCGGTCAGGCCGAGCGCCTGCTGCAATTGCTCCAGGACAAGGTATTGCCGGACAAAGTTTTCAAAATCCTGGGCCGTCAGATGATTCGGCTGCAAAACTTGTCTCACGAACTCGGTCAGCGGCACGGCCTGGCCGTTGCGCCCCAGTGAACGAAGCATCTCGTTGGCCACCGTCACAACCTCGTCGTTGCCGACATAAATGCCGAGATCATCCGCTTTTTGAGCGAGCATCAAGCGGATATAGATTTCACGGTCCAGATCGGCCTCGGAGAAATTCGGGTTTTTTCCCGGCCATTCGCCGGCACGGAACCAGTAAAAAAGATAGAAATTGTTTCTGGCGTCAATGAAAGCTTGTTGCGTGATTTTGTGGCCGTAAATCGAACCAAAATCGCCGCTGGCGACTCTGCCGCCACTGCCACCGCCCATGCGCGATGGGGCGGCACCCCAGTAAACGAATGAAATAGCCGTGATAGCCATGGCGGCTATTAGAACCCAACGATGCTTTCGCAAAAACCTGAACATAATTTTGAGAACAGCTACCTAACCATTTTTATCTGCTCTGGTCAAACGCAAAAGCACATGGTTCAGCCCGCTTTCAGCCAGCGGACCGCGTCCGCTGCTGCGTAGGTGATGAGAATGTCCGCGCCGGCGCGGCGCATGGCCAGCAAACTTTCCAGCGTCACCGCGCGCTCGTCAATCCAGCCACTGGCCGCCGCCGCCTTGATCATCGCATGTTCGCCGCTCACGGCGTAGGCGGCAGTCGGAAAGCCAAACTCCGTTTTGACGCGGTAAATCAGGTCGAGGCAAACGAGGGCGGGTTTGACCATGACGATGTCCGCGCCTTCCTGAATGTCGAGCGCAACCTCACGCAAGGCCTCGTTCGCATTGGCCGGATCCATCTGGTAGCTCCGCCGGTCGCCGAATTTGGGCGCGGACTCGGCGGCTTCGCGGAACGGCCCGTAAAACGCGGAGGCAAATTTCGCCGCATAGGACATGATAGGCGTGTCGGCAAAGCCGGTGCGATCCAATTCCGCGCGGATGGCGCGTACACGGCCATCCATCATGTCGCTGGGCGCCACAATGTCCGCGCCGGCTTCGGCGTGGCTGGCGGCGGCGCGCGCGAGCAGTTTCAGCGAGGGATCGTTCAGGATTTTTAGTGGCACGGGCGTCCCGCCCGTTCGTTTCTTGAGACTGACGGGCGAGACGCCCGTGCCACTAACAACGCCGCAATGGCCGTGCTCCATGTATTCACACAGGCACACGTCGGTGATGACGAGCAGCGACGGCAGTTCTTTTTTCAGCAGCCGCACGGCCTGCTGGATGATTCCATTTTTGGCATAGGCGCCGCTGGCTTTCGCATCCTTGCGGTCCGGAATGCCGAAAAGCAAAACCGCCGGAACTCCGAGCGTGTGGGCGCGAATGGCCTCGCGCAGGAGTTCATCGGGCGAAAGCTGGAATACGCCGGGCATGGCGGCGATGGGGCGGCAGATTTTTCGTCCGGCGCGAACGAACAGCGGCAGCACGAGTTGCGACGCGGTCAAATGGATTTCGGCCACAAGTTGCCGCAACGCCGCCGACTGCCGCAGCCGGCGCGGGCGATACGCCGGGAATTGTCCGATAAGTTTCAGGCTCACGAACCTATTCTAGTTTCAAAGCGGGAAGAGCAAAGCCGAAAGTGGCAATGAATGTCGCGCAAAGGATGCGAAGAAAATCGGGCAGATGAAGCCACTAAATTTGCAGCTTGTTCTCATATTAGCCCACAAGTCAGTGTTTGCGCTTGTTTAAAGACTCATTCTCGCTCTCTTCTTCATTTCGCTTCTTATTGTTGTATAATTCCAAGTCGCGGAATCGGTTCCAACGAAAAATCACAACGAAAAAAAGAATCGCTCCAGCGAGAACTACGAAGGGAGCAAAAACCTCACCTCCCCAATAATTATGATAGGATGACCTTCCGGCCATAATGTGCAAAACACCATAAATGATGAGAAATAGCGCAACGAAACCAAAAGTAACCCTAACAAATCGGTCGCGGGACTTGTTGTATTTGTATTTCATCGTGTGTGGCCTAACAGATGAAAGACGCTCTGTTATGCAGCCTATCCTGTTTCAGGTTTTTTTACTCTGAGCGCGGCGAAGCAGTTTGTCCAGAAAAAGTTAGACACGGATTTCACGGATTAACACGGATTAAATCAGTGAAAATCCGTGCCATCCGTGTCAAAAATTCTTTGTTCCGGCTTTGCAACGCGGCGGTTTGAGTTACATTCCGGCCATGCGGGAATTGAAGAGAATTTTTTTGGCAGCGTTCGTTTTGATCGTTTTCGTCGTCGGCATCTGGCTTGGTTTCACGGTCACGCGCTGGATGAAATCAGGCTCCGGCCTGCACATGGAAAACACCGCGACGGTGGTCGAACAGGTGCAGACGCTTTCGGATCTGGTCACGGTCAAATACGTGCTCGAAAAAGTCGTCATTCTTGAAGACGTGAAATGGTATGGCGAAAACCGCGTGCTCCTGCTCGCGCACGGCATCGTCAAGGCGGGCATTGACCTCAAACGCATCACGGCGGACGACGTGACGATTTCCAGCAAGACCATCCGCCTGCGCCTGCCGCCGCCGCAAATCATGGACGCCTATCTTGACGATAAAAACAGCCAGGTGATTGACCGTGCGACCGGCCTGTTGCGCGCGTTTGACAAGGACCTCGAACAAACCGCCCGGGCAAACGCTGTGGACGACATCCGCCGTGCGGCGCGGACAGACGGTATTTTGGATGAAGCAGACAAGCGGGCGCGGCTGGAACTGGAATTATTCCTGCGTCAAGCGGGCTTTGAACAGGTTGAATTTCACTGATACCACTTACGGTTTGAAATTGCACCATTACCGAGAATGGTGCGGTTCCACCTACGTTTTAATTACATAGCTGATGTGAAAGTCAGTCTGCCAGAATAGTGCGGTTTCAAGGTGAAAGTGAAGTGGTATGAGACAAAAATCCAGCAGTGACCCAGCAGTGCGACACTGCCCCAAAATTAGACATTGTGGATGATTTTAACCGGGTCGCAAGTTTCAGTGCGCATCTCAATTTCAATGGCAATCTGCATCCGGCGTTTGGGCGGAGAAATTTTCAATGTTGGCAAGTGGGGCTGTATCAAATAAGCCGCCATCTGCGGTGCAAGCCGACGGTTGTTGACTTCGGTCTGTCCGCGACCCTCTTGAGAGAGTTTCGACGCATTCATTTTTCTAGCCATGGAACTTTTTGCCGCAATTCATGTGCCAGAAAAATTCGGCGTCCACCCCGTTTTTATTGGTGATTTCGACCCGTCGTGAAAAAGGTATCAAATCATTCGCCCACCAGTGGTGCAATCGGTTCCGTGACGCATCTTTCGCCAAAGCTGAAGCCGTGATAGAGGCGCTATTGCGGCACCGGCCCTTGGGTCACTTGTACGAGGTCGCTCGCGCGGAGCCATTTGGCAAAGGCGCTCTGGACATCCCTGGCGTCGAGCTTGACGTAAATGCGTCCCGCGTGAACCCGTTCATCGAGCGGCAGTCCCAGCGCCGAGTAGGCGAGCCAGCCTTGGGCAATATAATCCACGCTCGATTCCGCCAGCGGAATGTCGCGGAGCAGCATCAGCTTGGCCTGATGTAATTCCTGCGCCGTCACTTTTTTCGCCTGCATGTCCGCTAGGTCGCGCAAAATCACGGCGCGCACCTTGGAAACATTCGGCGGGTCACAGGCATATTCCACCTGATACACGCCGCGCGTCAGCCCGACGGTGAACGAAGAATCCACGAAATAAACCAGCCCGCTTTTTTCGCGCAGGTCGCGATACAAACGCGTTGCGTAAAATCCGCCACCCAGAACATTGTTGCCGAGTCGTAGCGCGTAATAATCTTCATTCGTGCGTGTCAGTTGCAACGTTTCCGCCAGGGTGATTTTATCCTGAACGCGGCTGGCATCCGGCACGTGGGTCACGGAAACTGAATTCGTCGGCGCGGGCGGGAACAGCGTGTTCGGCTTCGGCCCTTCTGCCATCCAGCCGCCAAAGAATTTTGAAATGACGGCGACGGCGTTTTCCGGCGCAACATGGCCGATGACGACGATCGTCGTGAGGTCGGGGCGGAACGCGGATTGATAATACTGTTGCACGTCCTGGATGGTGAGCGACTTGACGCTGTCCGGCGTCGTTTCGCGTCGTGCCGGGTCGTTCGCTGGAAACAGGGCGACGGTCAGCGCGTGGCTGGCAATGTGGCCGGGGCTTTTGATTTCACCGGCGACGGACGCGGCGAGTTGCTCCTGGATGATTTTGAAATCGTCTTCGGGCAGCGCCGGTGAAAGTTCGTTGTCCGCGAGCAATTGCACGCCGCGCTCAAACTGGTCGGGCAGAACCTGCAGCGAAAAATCCACGCCCGCCGATTCGTTCGCGCCGATGTCATCCAACGCCTTTTGAAACGCTAGCCGATCCAGCGTTTTTGTGCCGTAGGAAAACAGTTTGTCCAAAGCCTGGTCCAAGCCATCCTGGCCGGCGGGCATCTGGACTTTGGCGTTGTTTTTGACGCGGCCATAGACGCTCACGGTGTCGCTGATGGTTTCCGGTTGCACGATGAGCTTGATACCATTTGGAAAATTCGTGACGAAGGGATTCAGCGTTGTGGCGGGAACGGGGAGTTGCTCCGTGATTTGTTTTGCCCACGACGGCAGTTTGACGTTGGCATTTTTTGCCGAAACAAGCGATTCGCCGCCGCCAAAACTTTTTGACGATATTGGTTTGTCCGATGGCGTGGGCGTGAGAATTGCGCTAATGGCGTGGTCAAAATCCAGATATTTTTTGGCGGCGCGATTCACGTCGTCAACACTGACCGCGCGAAATAGATTGATGTCGTCGTCCGGCGAATTGCGTCCTTCAATGGCCACGGCAGTTGACCAGGCGGAAGCGAGACCGGAAACGGAATTTTTCTGCAGTTCGGCGCTGATGATTTCGCGGCGCTTGGCGGCCTCCACCAGATCGGCGCTGACGCCATTGGTGACTTCGGCAAGCAGAATTTCCTTTACGTTGTTCAATAGATTTGTCGAATCACCGCCGGCCGGAAATTCGGCAATGGCGTAACCCAAGCCGGATTTTTGCAGGGTGTCGTAATCAAATTCGGCGGACAGCGCCTTGCCTTGCGGGACGAGGCCGTAAAGCTTTCCGCGCTGGCTGCTCATCACGTCGGACAAAATTTGCGCGGCGGCAAAATCAGGGCTGTCCGCGCCGGGGAAACGAAAGGTGATCGCGGTCAGGCCATACGGCAGATCCGTGTCCAGCTTCAGCGTGTCCGGCTTTACGGTCCCAAAATTAAATTCCGGCCGGGCGGGAAGTTGCGCCGCTGGAATATTGCCAAAAACCTTCTTCACTTGTTCCAATGCGATTGGCGGTTCCACGTTGCCGACGATGACGAGAAGGGCATTGTTCGGCACATACCAGGTGTTGTGAAATTTTCGGAGCATGGCGCCGGTGGTTTTGTCGAACGACGGACGCGTGCCGAGCGGGCTGTGTTCATAGGGTGTGCCCTTGAACACGGCGGCCAGAAGTTGCTCGTAAAAAACATATTCGGGATTCGACAAATCCTGCGCGACCTCCTGCTCGATGGCGCCGCGTTCCTTCTCCCAAAGTGATTCGTCGGGCAACAGATCGCGCATCCGCGTGGCCTCGACACGCAAGGCGACCTCCAGATTTTCGGAGGGCGTGGTGAAGAAATATTGCGTGACGGCCTGTTGCGTGTCGGCGTTGTCATCGCCGCCGAACGCGGCGGAAATGGCCGCGAGTTGATCGGCGGACAAACCCGGGCTGCCGCGAAACATCATGTGCTCCGTGGCATGGGCTGTCCCGGGAAATCCGGCGGGCGCTTCGTCGGAGCCGACGCGATAATTGACCATCGTGGTGACGACGGGCGCAAGTGTGTTGCGCACGATGACGACCTGCAGGCCGTTGGTCAGCGTGGCGCGCAAAACGTCCGGCTCGGCGGCAATGCTGTTGGTCGCCGCTTGGATGGCTAGGGAGCCTGTTAGGGCGAGGTACAAAACGAAGGCGAACAAAATGGAGGGTAACGTTTGATTTTTGGCCGTCATAAATTGGATGTTCAGACAACCATAAACCGGCACCGTTCAAGTGCGAGAAAAAAGTCAGTCAAGTCAGTTGCCAGCGGGCGACGCCCACGCCAAATTTGCGCATGAATCTAAACTGGGAAAGATTATGCCGGGTGGCGTCCAAGGAAGTTGGGGCGACGCTGGCGGCGTTGCCGAAGCCGTTGCGGGCGCAGGCGGAAAAGTTGCCGGTGACGTTTGAGCGCCAGCCGAATGCGGATTTGCAGTCTGATGGAATCGAGCCGGACACGTTGGGTTTATTCGCCGGACCGGAATTTGCCGATGAAGGAAATGTTCCACTGCCGCCGCAGATTATTTTATTTCTGGGAAATCTTTGGGATTGTGCCGAAGGAGATGAGGTGATTTTTCGGGAGGAAGTGCGAACGACTTTTCTGCACGAATTGGGGCACTATTTAGGATTGGACGAAGACGAAATCGCGGGGCGCGGGATGGAATAGCCCGAATTGCCTGTATTTTATGTGGGAAAACTCGCATAAAAAATAACAAAGAATTCTCTTGCGACTTTGGCGGGCGCTGGTAAATTTTAAGAAGTCTTCCGCGTGGCGGAAGAAGCGACTGGCCCCAAAAGCCTGTTGACAACCGGCGCGAGTCTGATAATTTTCGCGCCTTCAAAACTCGAATCTGAGATGCCGAGTTGAAAGCAATGATTCGGCGCTCGGGTTTTTTATCCCCTAAATGGGGAAAGTGGAATGGCGAAATGCCCGGCGATTTTTGGGTGGAAACACCCGTTGCTCATTGAAAATTGAATTGTGCGATAAGTGAGAGCCCCTTCATTGACGGCCAGTTAGTGGTTGTCCATGAAGAGTTTTAAAATTGTAATTCGTCCGATTAATCACCGGACACGAATTAAACTAACGTTTTTTAACGGAGAGTTTGATTCTGGCTCAGAACGAACGCTGGCGGCGTGGATAAGACATGCA